>ERZ887849.14-NODE-14-length-168125-cov-21.683787_pt1 | contig 168125 bp, 184 predicted proteins | sample MGYA00521267_ERZ887849 | MGnify/ENA primary metagenome ERZ887849 (study PRJEB32303, sample SAMEA104408601) | aquatic metagenome | biome: Brackish water; feature: Pelagic; material: water | place: Baltic Sea | collected 2014-06-06T16:11:00 | depth 2,863 m ...
CCTGAAAGGGAGGCAGCGATGCTACTTGATGATACCCTCGATCTATTTTCGGATAAGTCCGAGATCCCGGAACTTAGCGACCCCGTCGAACTTCCCGAAGCGGAAGGCGGCGGGGTTTACCGTATTTGGCTGAGCCCGACTCACTACTACGTGGGTCGGGCCAAGTCTTTTGTGGGTCGTTGGGAGACGCACCTAAAGGCGGCTCAAAACGGGAAGCACGGGAACGCATACTTCCAGGCGTGTTTCTCCAAGTATGGGGAGTTCCGTGCCGAGGTGTTGGAGGAGTGCTCGACGAGGGAAGAGCGGATTGCCGCAGAGCAGAAGTGGCTTGACAAGGTTTTCGGCACCGAGGGGTGCGTAAACCTGAGTCCCTGGGCTTCTGGGGGCGCGGAGCCTGGCAGGGTGTGGCTCACGAATTCGGACGGGGAATTTAGGTTCGCCCCCCCGCAAGTAGCGGAAGAGCTATTGTGTGAGGGTTGGTTTAGGGGGTCTCCCGCCTCCACTCAGGAGGGCCGCGAAGCCGCGAGACTCCGGTTTTTGGGCCAAACAAACCCCAGCTCCGGCACGATTTGGATCAACGACGGAACTCAGAACCGAAGAGTTTCTCCCGATTCCGAGATTCCGGAAGGCTGGGTAGCGGGGCAACTACTACACGGGCCAAAGTGGGCGGACGGTTTTACAGAAGAGCACCGGGCAAAGATGTCCGCTTCCCAGCAGAGGCGTTGGGACAAGCGCGGCGGGCTAACCGATACAGAGAAGCAAAACCTTCGGGAGAAGGCTCAATCCCGTTACATGGCGAACCCGGAAAAGTGGGCAACCACAGACGCAAAGCGGGAAGCCTGCTCAAAGGCGAGCAAGGGGCGGAAGTGGCTCAACCGGGAAGGGGCGAACAGATTCGCGCGACCGGAAGAGGTCTCGGACCTTTTGGCTCAAGGCTGGGTATTCGGCAAAGCAGGGAAGAAGCCGCCGAAGAAGGTCAACGAGAACAGAAGCGCAGCAAAGCGAGGTCGAATCTGGATCAACTTCGAAGGAGTGTCGAAGATGGTCACCCCAGACCAAGCCCAAGAGCTCATCGCGCAAGGATGGGAGCGGGGGCGGGCAAAGAGAAAGAGCCCCATTACTTTCCGGTGAGCGCCCTATGGGCCAGAAAAGGTGACCCGGAAGGCTCATGACTGTGACCCGGAAGATACTCCTTGCCCTCGTATTCGCGGCTTTTTCGGCTGCCACCCTCGCGGTTTCCCGCTACATGTATCGGATTGGCTACGAAGACGGGTTCTTAGAGTGCGGGAACCTTGACTGGGAGTAGTTTGAGCGGGTAGGGTTCCGAGAAATCGGATGCAGCTTTGGACACGTTGACCATGTTCTCAAAAACGGAATACCTTTGGCACCCCGTACACGGGTTTTGCGAGTTCTTGCCAAAAGAAGTCCCGACCAAAATGCAGGAAGGTTGGAGGGCTTGGTCTCGAGAGTCCGGATGGGGGGTCGGTAGCCTCAAAGAAGCGGTCCGAGATTTTCGCGACCGAAGTCGGGGTTGATGGCGACTCTCGCGCTCATGAGAGACTGCCTTGTCTGCGGCAGGAATAGTCTCGGTCAGACCATCTTGGGGACGGCTTACTTCAACCGTTCCAAGATGACCCGGCGTTCTTCGGAACCAGCGGGAAGGGTCGAGGCCAAGCGAATCAGGCTCTTACGGTCAGAGGCCCTTCGCCGAATGTGGCTTGGGGCATCCAAGTCGAAAAACGCGGGGTCTTTCAAGTGGGCGTCCCAACCCTTTCTGAGAGCCTCAGCGTTCGCTTGATTCAGGTCTTCGATGAACTTCTCGACAAGGGGTTCAACCTCTTTGTACGACAGGATTCCGTAGCGGTGTCCGGTGCTGTGTACAGTGGACGGTTGAGTGTACGACTCGACCAAGTGCCGAAGTTCCTTTCGGAAGGCTCCTTGAGAGAGGTGGGTGAGTTTACGAGACATGAGGGACACTCCTTGAGAGAGTTCTGGATACCTGTATCCAGAACATAGGCAGACTAACGGGGCTCGGAGTTGTCCGTTACCGTTGAGCTCATGTTCCTCGGGGTATTATTTACGATAGCGTGTAGATCCTCGACGTTTTCGGAAAGATAATGCCCAACGAAAAGCCCCGGAGAGGAGACTCAATCCTCTTCTTTGACCTTGAGACTCTCCCTTGCTCGCCGGATAACCCGCTCTGGCAAAGACTCAAGAGTGAGGATGCAGACCGCAAGAGAACCGCGCTCATGTCCCCCCTTGGGCGAGTGTGGATGATTGGCTGGGCAGTCGGTTCCGGGGAACCTCAAATCGCGGCGGGGGACGGTAGTCCGGCCTCGGAGGAAGCAGTTCTCCGAGAGTTCTGGGAGGCCATCCGTGGTCTTCAGAACCCTTGGTGGGTCGGGTACAACATCGAAGGCTTCGACATCCCCTTCCTACAGGTCCGCGCCCTAAAGTGGGGGATGCCGGAGCTGGCCCGGAAACTCGGGCCCGCATCGGCCAAACCCTGGGAAAGACGCCAGGTTGACCTGGCCAAGATTTGGCCCCGTACTGGCGCCGACCGCTACTCTTGGAAGGAAGGGGTCAGAGGCCTCGGTAAACTCGACACGATCTGTGATGTCTTGGGGATTCCCCGCCAAGAAGGACTCATGGGGAAAGACGTTGCCGATGCATGGGAACTCGGCAACCATGAGGGGGTGTCGGAACACCTTCGCCTCGACGTCGTCCAAGTCAAGGCACTTTTTCGGGAGCTTTGGCCCCTTTTGTGAGATACCGGAACCGTTTGGCTGTTCCGGTAGGCATCGGGGTCAGCTGTGACGCCTTCGATTGTTCCGGAAACCTGAGCCCGGTACGGGGTCATGAGCACGCCGCCACGCCAGCGACGCTTGCCGTAGGTGACGTCGTCAACCCAAGCACCCGCGCTTTGCGCTCCCCGGTCTTCGGGCAGGGGGTCCATGAGGTCGAAGGTTCTCCCCTCGAAGGAGGCCCTTTTGACGAGTCCCGATGCCTGCTCCAACCCGGCCAAGACCGACCTGCGCTTAGAACTCCCCTTCGGGAGAGAAGATGCGAGCCTAATGAGTCTCTTGCGGTCAGACGCAGTCAGTTTACGGGTCACGGTGTTCCCCTTTGTTGAACACCCTCTTTCGAGTATAACTGTAGGCTATTCAGCGACCCGAGGGTCGTCAGGGCCCAGCCCTCGACACCACGAGACGCCCTTGTAGGTGTCTTCTGGTGTCCAGTGACACCGTGCAGTTCCCCGCTTGCTTCTTTTGAGTGCTCTCTCTGCCTTCAAGGCTTCGGAGCGGTCGGCATACGGCCCCCAGACTGCCCGCAGCCGCCAAGGCCGCAGACGGCTTGTGTAGCGCCCTCCACCCTTGATCTCACCGTTGTGCTGACGTAGACGCCTTTTCGGGTCCGTGGTCATGCCAACGTAGTGAAAGCCGGGGAGAGGGTTCCCCCGCTTCCCGACCCTCACCTGCTGACTCTGGATGACGTAGACCCAGTACGGCTTGCCCTTGGGAGGCGAGTTAGAGTTCCCCGGCTCCGGGAGTTTTTGGATCATTCTGCCCCTCAAAGATCGAAACTGAGCAACCCCCCTACGGTCAAATAGCTCCGTTACCGGTCTTCCCCTTCGAGGTCTTCGCCTTTGTTCTTTCGGTACGGCTCGACCCACCGGAGCTTTTGAGCGTACTTGTTCTTGGCTTCTGCCAAGCCCTCTTCAGCCTTTTCCAGAGCCGCCTGAGCGCGTAGGGCCGACAAGGTTAGGCCCCCGGTAGCCTTCGAGGCTTCGCGTAGCTCCCGGGCCGCTACGGAGCTCTCATTCTCTGCTTTCGCCACCTGCGACTCTTGCTCTGAGATCCTTTCCCGGATCGTCCTTTTTCGCGGCCACCAATGACCCCGAACCCAAAAGGGTGATCCCGAACTCTCGCTGGCCGAAGTTGCTCCCGGGTTGCGAGAAGTAGGAGCCTCGGTGCCCTTCCCGACCCGAAGGGTCCACACCGCTTTTGCGTAGGCTTTGTGTATCTTCCGCTCCATCCTCCGCTGCTTTCCCGTGCTCTTTACGCGAGTGTAAGAATCTCGCATCTTCTCGATCCTCTCCGCCTGGGCTATGCTTTCGGGGTCGAGTTCTACGCGGGGGTTTTGACTGTTCAAGTATAGGAGAGTGTTGACAATGACCCGAACGATCTTTTGCATCTGGTGACGGAACACACCCTCTTGCGCTCCTTTAGGGAGCTCGGTGCGGAAGCTCATTTGCTTGGCGAACTCTGAGAGACCGTCCAGGGTGTCATTCCGGGAGTTGTCCGAAAGAAGTTGCTTGAGGTACGATTCAAGGTCCGGCCCTTGCTCGCGCATTTCCTGGAGATCCACCGTCACCCAGGAAATGGCGTCATCCCCAACCCCCTGGGACTTCTCGTTCTCCTCGCCCCAGACCATGATGTTGAGAGCCCCTGCGTCGTTTTCGACAGACAGGGATCGAAACGCCTTCAGTTCCGAATCGTAGTATTTACGGAACCCGACCTCAACCGAAACGAAGGCTCCGACTACCTTGTGCCACCCGGTTTTCCCACCCCCCCAGGCTTTGAGGTCCGAGTCCGGAAAACTCATCCAGATCGTTTGGCGCGGGGACTTGATATCCTCCGCAACAACGGACTCGAGGCTCGTCTCGGCCAGGGCTTTCTGAAGGTTAGGGTCGACCTCAAAAACCTGCTTCCCGCAATCCACCCAGCCCAACCAGTTTGTGGAAAGGTAGAACAGGGCTCTATGGAAACCGATTCCGGGCATCCAAAAGTGCTGGGCCCAATCATCCAAAGGGAGGAGGGCACCGATCCGCAAGAGCTCAGCGTGGTGAGGGTCGCGTGGAATCTCAATGGGTAGAATACGGGTCGGTAGAATACGGGCCATTACTTCCTCCAGTATTCAGTTACCTTTCCCGAGATTGAGCACGCCTCCAAAGCCTTTTTGTACCTTTCGTTGAAAACCGAAAGGTAGTTGCGCCTCTCCGGAAAAACGGACTCCGGGTCCGCCCAACAGGGGGGTTCCTCGTTCGGAGCAAACCAGGGGCAGGAAGGGCATTCCGGGCAGGGAACATCGGCAATATCAAATGCCGTGGTCAGGCGTTCCCGCTCGTATGTCTGGTAAGGCGTCTGGCCTGGAAGCTCGTGGTAGTCAAGCTCGCACCCGTTGACCATAGCGAGGGCTTTGATCTGCTTTAGTTCTTCTGCGGTCAGGTACATCTGGGAAACGGTCAGCCTCCCCTCATGGTTGACCGGGGGCTGACCCGTAATCTGAAAGGAAAACCTATTCGGACCCGTGACTCTCAGGACACAGAGAGACGATCGCTCGACTTTTTCGCCCATTTCTTGATTCGCTCGACTTGTTCTTTGGTGTAAGGCTCCCCGCCGTTACAAACGGCGAAGACGAATTCTTCTTTGGGGGGCGTTGCCTCATACTGGGTCACCACCACGGCCTTCAAGCCGTACTTCCAGCCCTCCCCGTCATACGAGAAGTCGGGGTAAGAGGCGTTCACAATTCCCGATCGAACATCCCCGTCCAACTCCCGGCTGGTGAGAATGTAGAGTTTCCGGTTGTCTTCCTTTTTCCGCCAGCTTTGAATAATCCTGCAAGAGCAATCGCGTGCGATAGACATAGTCTACTCCTTGGTCCCGAGTTTGAGAACCCAGCCAAACACCCGGTCCGAGATTCCGTTGTACGGAAGGACTTCGAGGGTGATATCGCCACTCAACCCGGACGGGACCATCTGGGAGAGGTAGCGAAAAGCGGCTTCGGAAAAGTCGAATTCAGGGGAGATCTCAGCGGCAGAAAGAACCTGCATCTTCCAAACCCCCTCAAGAATCGGGGCGGAAACCTCTTCCTCGGAAACCCGAAGGCCGAGGCTTTCCAGATGCGTGCGAAACCTTCCCCTCAAAGGGGTGGCAATGCTTCTGCGGCCCTGAGTTGTGGAGATCGCTACGAAAGCATACTTCTGCTGTACGTCCAGGGGGGCTGTAGCGACCTCCAGGGGCGTGGGGGGCTGCACCGTAAGAGGTACGGGGAGACTTCCCGCTTCGTACCCTTGAACACCCGTAGGGGGGGCTGGAAGTGTCTGGAGAACTCTCGCCAGAGCAGTAGGGTCTTCCGATGCTTCCGAGAGCAGACCCCGGCAGTTTTCGGAGTACGTTTCGATAGCGTGCTTGATGCTCTGGTCGACCTGGCGGGAGGCTCGCTCAAGCATCATCCCCACAGCCACAGGGTTCGTAGTCTCGGTGACTACGGGAACCGCCGGGGTCGCCCCTTCGGGAAGGGGGCCGGAGCGAAGCTCGGGCACATCACCGTCGAGGAACGCCCTCTCTGCAATTGCCCCCTCGTAAAGAGGATTCAGTTGCTTGACCCCCGTGGAGGTTTCTTTGAAGAGGTTTGCGGCCGAACTTTCAGGGGAGCTTCTCACAAGCGAGGTTGCAGTCTGAGAGGCTTCTCGCATCTCAGACATGAGCCCTTTGCGCTCGATGAGCATGATGAACTCTCGAGCCGCCTGCTCGGGGGTGAGCTCGCCCGCTTGAGTGCGGCGGAAAATCTCGCGACCTTCGGGAATCCCCATCAAACGGTCAGTGACGGAACCCAGAATACCCAGGAGATTGCTGGACATAGTTACCTCAGGAGAACATTTCGAGAATCGGACTTTCCTTCTGCTGAAGTGCTCGACGAGAGTGCGTCAAGCCCTCCAGACGGGCACGGGCCTCGGAAAGAACTTCTCGGTCGATGTCGATGCCGAAGAAATCGGCACCCCAATCCATAGCCGCTTTACCCGTTGTGGCCGTTCCAGAAAACGGGTCAAGAACCACGGCGCGAGGAGTTCCCGGATCGCGGTCACGTCCAGGAACCGCCGCCTTCACCATCGGCTCCACCAAATCAAGGGGCCAAGGGGACAAAGCCTTACCCAAGTACGCCCCGAGGTTTACGTTCCAAACCGTCCGGCGGTTTCGACCCTTCGGGTGCCAAGCCTTGCCAAGCTTCGGGCGGCGGGAGTACCCGTCTGCCATGTTGGTGTTCTTGTTGTACGACTTGATGTGCTTGTCGTCTTGAGACTGGTGCGGCTCCCGAATCGAGTCGGCATCGTAGTAGTACGTGGCGTCCTTCTTACTCGATTCCGGATGTGCGAACATGAACAGGGTTCCGTGGGTTCGCGTGAGCCTGTCGAGGGCACTTTCCGGAGAGGTGTTGTCCCTCTGCCAGATAATCTCGTTCCGCAGAACCCAGCCGTCGGCCTGGAGCGCCAGCGCAATTTGCTGGGGGATCATACCGAGCTGCTTCTTTTCCAGATACCGGTCACGAGCGTGGAACCAGAGTGTCCCGTCCCCCCGAAGTACGGGCTTCATCAGGCGAAACATATGCACCGTATGGGCTATGTAGTCTTCGACCGAGGACTCGGAACCGTAAGCGCAACGCTGCTTCTTAGCCCGGAGGTTCGTCCGAGGCTTTCCCGCCAGAAGGGGGTGCGGGCAGTAGGACACCGCAGGCCAATCCGTTTCAGGGTAGTCTCCCAGACCGGGAGCCGGAAGCTCCGTTATGATGGCTTGAGCGAAGTTTTCCGGGAGACGGCTCAGAACCGCTTGAGCACACTCGCCGTATTGGAGGGTGGCAAAAGGGGTGTTGTCACCGGGGGACGGCCTCACCAAGACGTTTTCCATTTTGGCTCCTATCGTAGAGATAGTAGTTACCTTCCCCCGTTTTGTAGCCTATTCCCCCGTTTTGTAGCCTATTCCAAAACGGGTTCGTATTCCAGGAGTTGCCCATGAAACGCCTTGCCAAAATCCTCCGCGAAGAAGGAATCCTTCCCCGCAGAAAGTCCGCGTCAGTCCGCATGTACAAGAGCGTGGGTGTCTCACGTCGCGCCCTTTTGTCTCGGCTACCTGAATTGGAGGGCCAAGTGGTCCCCCAACGTGAGATGATCAAAAACCTCTCGGAAGAACTCAGGTCTCTGCGGTGGGAAGAGGGAGAGGAAAACCCGCTTGGAGAAGACCAGGAGGAGTTCGAGTTCGATTTCGAGTACAAAGACGGCAACGGGTGGGATTCTCCGATGTACGCCGTGGATAGCGTTGGCATGGACGTCTCCTGGGTGAGACACTGGGAAACCCCGTACACTGCCAAGCTCGACCTTCGCTCTGAGCTCTTTGGCTTCGACCCTGAAGATTTGCCTCGGAGGGAAAGAAGCTACTACTACAGCTGGCTGAAAGATCTCCTCGGAAATCTGGAGACTGATGATTCTCCCGAGAACAATATGGCATTTTCGGTTCTCAAAAGGGAGGAGCCCGCCGAAATCGAAGATGCAGAATCCATCGTCGCCCAAATCGACCCGCAGCCGGACAATACAGTCGAGGACCTCAGCTTCGAAGCCGATGCTTCTATCTCCGGAGTCGAGACAACAATAGACTTCTCGGGGAACTTCGCCAAGATTGTCGTGACAGTTCGGCATGATGTAGCCCTCACCTCTGTTTCGGGGAGGCTGCTGCCCCAGGAGCCTGACTACGACCCGGGCGACTACGACGACGACCCGGACTACGACGACGGCCCGGACTACTACGACGACGGCCCGTACTAACCAAAAAGGTTGAAGCCTTCTCCAGTTAGTACGACCGTATGACGGCTTTCTCGCCAAGAGAGAGCCACTGTCCGGAACAGCGAAAGCAAGTCGGGGGCGGCTCCATCAAGGGGCGGCTCCCAACAATCTTGAGGAGCGGGGTCCGTTTTTCGAGGGGCTCTACCACCGGGGCGGCACCGTCGAGCGTCCCAACCCAAACAAGATTCTTTGAGGGCGCACTCCCCTTCCTCGGGCAGAACCCTACGAGCACTGGCTTTAGGGTCTCTCCCCAACACCCTCTGGAGGGGGAGGATCCTACCGTGCAGAGCCTCCGAGTAGGCTTCTGCGGGGATTACCTCGACCCCGGCTTCCCAAGACGTCCCCCGAAGAGGCTCGAGTTCGCCCCAGTTTTCTTCCGACCCAAGGGTGACCAAAAGAAGGATCTTCTCGGGGTCGTTCTTCCGCCAACGGGGCGGGTCCGGGTCAGTGATCGTGATCTCTCGCATGTTCCCTCACAGTAGGCTCGCTATACCCAAGTAATGTATCGGAGGACATTACCATGATACTAAAGAGCACCGACCCGTATGGGTTCCACTTTGTAAACGACTGGGCTGCTGCGGTTTCATCGGGCAATATCGAGTCTGTACTCGGACTTTACGAGCCGGAAGCGGTTCTTGTGCCCACCTTTTCTGAGAACCCTGTTCGGGGGTCTGAGGTTATCAAAGCCTACTTCGAGGCTCTGTACGAAGAACGCCCGAACTTGGCGGTTGACGTTCTTGAGGGGGAGGTCAACCAGAACCTCGGGGATTACCGGGCTCTTTCGGGACGGTATCGGTTTACCTGGGGCACCAACTTGGAGGATATGGTCAAGGTTGACGCCCGGTACACTTTCGTCATCGAGACGGTCGACGGAGCTTGGTTGATCAAGACGCACCACAGCTCCCAGAACCCGAGTTAATCGACTCGAACCACGCTCCAAGAATAGGCTTCCGAAGCCCCCTCGGGGTCGACGTCTATTTTGCGACGTTGATTCGGCCCATCAGGCCACCGTCTTGGCGATGAGGTCTTCGGCCCTCGAGAGTTCGTGCCACTCTCTGCGGAGAGACAGAAGCCTCTCCCCGGCCAGTGCCAGGATATGCTTGCACTGGCGGGTTTTGCCATCATGACACTCGCACCCGGTATCCGGAACAAGCCAAATCCCCGAACGCTTTTGCCGAAGCTGAACCCGAACAAGGTAGCTGCCACCGCCAGAAGAGCGGACGCCCCCTTGAATTACGGAGGCATCCTGACCGTGCCAGTAAACCCCGTCGGTTTTGATCAGCGTCTTGGCTCGGGCCTTCCGACCGTCTTCGGCGGTTTCAATCAGGGAGAGTAAGGCGCGGCTTTGTAGAAGAATGGTCTGCTTTGCAGCCGAGATATCCGACATAGAAACCTCCGACTTCAGTTACCGTCTGGACCCCGTTATCCGCCCTATACCGAAGAGAGGGTGTCTTAGGAGAACATTATGCCCCGTAGTCTCACTGCTTCAGATCGAAAGAACCTCGTCCGTCTTGCTTCCGAGATGCCCAAGGGCTCTCCCGAGCGTCGGGCTATTCTCGCGGGCCTCAAGAAGACTGCGCTCGATTTCAGAAAGATCGACCCGGAAGAAATGGCGGAGCTGTTCTCCCCAAAGGCGTTGAGGCCGATCTACAACTATCTTGGGAGGCACGGTCTCGCCATCTGGGAGGACAACCGCATCGAGTTCCTTGAGGACGACCCCTACGCGCCGGACACGATGGGAGACCGGGGAAACACTATCTCTTTTGGAACCACCAAAGAGTACGGCGAAACGGTCCGGGTGGACGAGGGCGGCGCGAACAACCCCTACGGCACATACTACGTTGTGGTGTCGGGTTAGTCAGCCCGAAAGAAATCGAATACCGTCTCAGAGCGGGGGAACCTGATGTACGCCACCCACTCACGGCGTTCGACAGAGCCCCCGCGTCTTAGGTTCGGCACTCGGCGAACGGTAGCTATCTCCCACTCGAACTCCGGGAAGATCTCCGCCGCGCCTTCCCCGTAAGTGAAGATCACGGGCACCTTCCAAGATAGAATCTCTTCGGAGATCCCCTCTGTAGAGAAACCCACTTCACCCTTGTAGTTGCCGTGCGTCCCTATATACGGGGGGTCGAACAGAACACAGTCTCCTGCCCTGAGATGCGGTCCGACTTCTCGCCAGTCGCCCTCGAAAACCTCAACGCGGCGGGCACTCTCAAGAGCCCCTATAGTCTTTTGAAGCGGGAAGTCATGCTGGGGGTATCCGGTCTCAGAAGACCACTGCCCGACCATCGCCGAGCACACGTTGATCTTGAAGTAAAGAGAAGCCCCATCCCCGAACTTTTCGCGAACTTCTGCGACGTTTGGCATCAGCTCACGCTTTCGGTTCTCACGCCACCATGCGTCTAAGTCGTATAGGTCTTGCGGTTCGCACCCCTGTAGCCACCGCCAGAGGGCTGTAACACGCCCGTCACGGTCGCAACCCAAGCCGGGTAGCCCGTAGGTCAGGGTGTAGCCCCCTGAGCCTAAGAACGGCTCTACGAGCCTTCTGCACTCTCCTGGGGGGTTTTCCAGAAATCTCGTCAGGCGAGATTTGTTACCAGAGTACCGGAAAAGGCTTTTGGGGGCGCGTCTCATGTACCACATTACCGTCAAAAGAAAGCCCCGAAGGCGGGGGTCGCCTTCGGGGCAGTATTTAGTCTAAACAGGGATGGCTACTCAGCCGTGTCTGCCTGTGCGGCGGAATCCTCGGAAGCCGAGTCGGAATCCTTGTCGCCGCAGGCGAGCAGAAAGATCAAAGCCAGAATCATGTACTTGCTCATAGTGTCTCCTCTGCGGGTTTTTCCCCGCAGAGGTTTCAGGGGATAGCCCCACCACCGCGAGCGTGAAAACAATACCCGCCCTATATACAAGCACCGTTTCTGAAGCGCCCAAATTGTTGAGGAGGGTAGATGCCGAAGATCACAGACCATTTGAAGAGTTTTCCCTCAACAAGCGCCGATGAAGAAGCCGATCGTCACCGCTATGCGTACATGCCGGGCACGAAAGATCCAAACGGCTGGGATCCCGGCAAGATAACGAGCGAGAGGATCTACCAAAACGAGGGTTCCCAGACCCCGATCCCGCACGACCGCGACGGGAACCCTATCGAAGTCGAAGGCGGGGGTGAGATGAAAATCCCCGGCTACGAATGGCACAACAAGTCGCCAGAGTTTCACCGTATGGCAAAGCGTGTTGCCTCAAGGCATCTCAAAAGTCGACGTTGATCACGTTGCTTGAAGGGTCGAGTTCGGCTTCGGCTTCCTCATCCTCGGCCATCCCCTCGCGAACCTCGTACCACATTTCGATGGCGCACTCGAGCCACTCTTCTTTGTCGGCTATTTGGGTGGCCTGAACAACATGGGCACTCATTTTCAGAAGGAGTGCAGCCATGTCATTTGGCCGCGCCCCCTCCTTAGCGGCACCTACAACGGAGTCTCGGATTTTCTCAAGAGGTCCCATACCGGGAAGTTACCTTCGGGTCAAAAAGATTCCGCCAGAAAGACTGCCTGCGGCCACATTCCGGGGGTCTTTGCCAGCGTCGAGAGGTTTCCCCTTTCATTACGCGGGAGCCCCTTGATGTTCGGGTACTTCCACTCAAGGACTTCGAGAGGCATGTTCCGCCGCTTAACCGACTTTCGCCATTCGTTAACTGCACCCGTGTAGTAGGCGTCCGCAAGGAAATCAGAGTAGCCGCTCAACCAGCGGTGGAGATCAAGGGGTGCGTCCAAACGAGTGTAGTTGCCGGATTCGACTAATCTCCCGTAGCGTTCTACGAGCTTGCGAAGTCCGGCGTGGTCCATGAAGTCTTGGAGCTCGTACCCAATCGCGGCGTCCCCGGAGGTTTGGCCCAACCAAGACTCGTAGTCGTGGAAAAGGTCTTCGGCAGAATCGTAGTCAGGCAGGTCCTGCTGGGGCATCCAGCTTGAGAAAAACTGGTCGGTCCCTTCCCCGCTACTGATCAGAATACGGGAAATCGTCTTCCGGATCTTCTCGAAAAGCGCGTCAAGATCGACCGGCTTCCGGGGCTTCGGGTCGACCCTGTTCGGGTCTATTGGGGCGCGTTGCCGAAACACCCCCCCCGTCGCACCAAGATCGCGCAGAGAGACGCGCCCGAGCTCGGTAAGCGAGGTCTCATGAAGCAGGTTGAAGGGGAGGGGCTTCTTGCCTCGAACAATGGCATCGAAGGCAGGCTTCCGGAGGGCACCCCCGTCTCGAAGTCCGCGAAGCCACTTGAAGTATTTGAACTTGTTGACCTTGATCGGCTCGCCGCCCTCGACACGCCACGAGGTTCGAGTTTCTGCGGCTTCTCGGATAAGACCCTCTTCGCGGAGGATTTTGGCAAGGCGTTTCATGGGCAACTCCTGGGTTGGCCTGATATTTTTGTTAGATGTTGCAGAGTGCGAGTTGCTGGCCCAAGTACCGACGGACCTTCTGAAGATCCCTTACAGTACGGGCAGGCTCGAGAATGAACCGAGGGTTTTTCCGCATCCTCTGAATGGCCGGGCGAATCAACTTGGAAACACGTTCGGCCATGTCGCTGTCCTCAAGGCCGCGAAGGACCTCGGTCATCGACTCGAGGTGCCCGAGAAGCTCCAAGGGGTCGTCTTCCCGAATCTCGGCCAAACTCAGGTCGATCAGATCGACCATTCCCCGAAGTTCAGGCACACAAGATGTGATGCTCTGAACGCCCCAACCGAAACCGGGGCGGCGGCTAAGGCCCACGGGGTACTTGAACTTTGCAAACGACTTGTGCCTGGCTGCGTCGGTGTAGCCGCGCTGAACCCGCTTTTTGTACTGCTTATCCAGCATCCGCCTCGCCTGATCTTCGGTCAAGCCGTGCTTGTCGAACCTCGCGCCGTCAACACGACCGGGACGACCGGTGTCCGTCAGAGCGCCCCAGCGAGGAATGTACGACCAAGTACCGTCCCCCTGCAGACGGATAGAAACCTCGTAGAACTTGGAGTTGTTGTTCTCTTCGTTCACAAGGTACGTCATGAAGGCGTCCCCGTTTCTGATGTCCTTCTGGGAAACCGAAATCGGATTCTGCCCTGCGGTTTTGATAAGACCCTCTTCGCGGAGGATTTTGGCAAGGCGTTTCATGGGGAACTCCAGGGAGGTTAGGTTACAGGTTGCGGGATATAACCAAACTAACCGTTCCGTTGAAGGTCAGACTCGAATCGACATCGAACCCCGTCACGGCTTTGTTGGTGACCGCCAAGGTCGCCCCCGTCGAAGGGCTTTCCAGGGTCACCGTGTAGTCGGCATCCGGCTGAGGAACATCAAACAAGTACGACTCGCTGATGTTCGGGTTCGAGTACGTGAGATCATCGAGAACCACCGACTCCGCCAGCGTGGGGGATCCCGCCCCGACGGTAGCCGAAGTCCTCACGCTCTTTGAGAGGGTCGCTGCGGTAGTCCCATCGAGTACAACAACCCCGACGTCGGAACCCCGAACCTCAAGAGTTCGGTCTCCGGCTTGCCCGAGACCCGTTACGAACTCACGGCACCCGTCAATAATAAGGGTTCCTTCCCCTACGAGGTTTGCAGTCACCTCGTTGATTCGGTCCACCCTAACCATCCGGTATTCGCTCGTAAGGTCGCTCGGCTGGTCGTTCCCGGTGTCGTAGGCCAACTCAACGTCGTTCGCCCACTCCAGACCCAGAACACGAAAGCGGGCGCAGTTTGCCACGGTGCTCAAAGAAGCGTTGTCGGAACCGCGCCAGGTTCCGCCGCAAACCTCAATGACCCCGCAGGTGTCTGCCCGAAGCTGGTAGCCTCCCGCCCCTTCGGCCACCAGTTTGCAGGAGGCTATTTCCAGCCCCTTAGAGGCTACCAGAGAGCCTGCCGCGCCACCCCCGGTAAGCGTACCCCCGGAGAGCGACAGGCTTGCTGAGGTAGTCGTGAGGGTGATTGCGTTACCCCCGCTTCCGGCGGTCTGGGCGTCGAGGGTCACCTGAACTCCCAGGACCGAAGCTCGAACCGTCGTAGAGAAAGAGTTCCCGGTGTCGTTCATTGCGGCGGTGATCTCAGCCGCAACAGCCGCCTGAGTGCTCCCAAGAACATTGAAGTTGTCAGCTCCGGAAGTACGGGTTCCTGCAATCCCGGTCAGGGTCACACCCCCGATGACGATCTCTTCCCCGGCGGTAAGCGGGGCGGCGTCAACGTCGATCGTCCCGGTGGCGAAAGAGTCTGCGCCCAGTACTCGAACACAGGTTTGAGCCGCATCAGTGTTCTTGATCGTTAGCCCCTGAATCTTCACGCTCTGAGGAACCGCGCCAAGAGAAGCCGAGATCTCCAGGGTGTTGTTGGCCCCGACGTTTTGCAGGGTCACATCACCAACACTCTGGATAAAGACTCCGTCTTTTTGAAGGGTTAGGTTCTCGGAGTACACGCCGGGGTAGATCAACACCAGCGAGGGTGCCGAAGAGGACGAGGAGTTCGGGATAGCATCGAAAGCATCTTGAACGCTCGTGTATGCAGCCCCGTCACCTGCCCTGCCGACGACGAAAACCCCGGTGATGTTCCGAGTTCCCAAAAGGGCTTTGAGTAAAACGGCGGAGGTTTCCGGGTCTTGAAACTGAAGCTCCCCGTCCGCATTGCTGTTGATCAGACGGGTTCCGGTAGCACCGGGCTCTATTTGCAACTGGTCTGCGAGAAAAGGACTCTGGGCCATAAGACCTCCACGCCCTTATCTCGAGATAGTTCACCTACCGTTAAGCAGGCTATCCTCGAAAGAGGGTGTACAAAGGAGGACACCATGGCCCGTAAACTGACCGCTTCTGAAAAAAGGGCTATGGCCCGATCCGTAGCCTCCAGGGCTACCTGCGCTTCGAGAAAGAATCATCTCGGGCACATTTATAACTCGGATATTTCGGGCCATTGGGGGGACGAGTTGACCCTGACTATGAAGGGGGGTCGGGTCGAGTTTGTGGTCCGTAGTTGGTCCAGAATTGGCGGCATCGATAGTCTTCACGGGGCCGGGAAGCCAGAAGTCACCGCCCGTTTTGTGGAACGGGCGGACCCTCGCACTTTGGTCCGAGCGATCAAGACCACCCTCAGAGACCGAGAGCACCTCTGGCTGAAAGGTGCCAAGCCCAGTACGTTCCAGTGGACTGTCCCATGGACAAGCAAGGGACCCAAGGGGGTCACCATCAAGTCCGCCACCGCTGCGTTGGACGGGCAGGCTATGAGCCGAGCGCAGTGGGAGAGCAAGTATGTGAAACCCCCTGCCCCGAAACCCGCAGGGGGGCCGTTCTCTTTCGGCCCCGCTACCCAGATGGCCGACATTATCGCCCAGTTCGGTGCTGCGGGCCACCCGCTTGAAAAACATCCAAGAGCCCAGCCTTTTCAGTGGGGCCTGAATGCAGTCCTTTTGAAGCGGGGGCGAGCTTGGAAGGAGGCTCTCAAGTTGATGGAAGCCTCCGCCGACTCGATGCGAAAGGCTCAGAGCCAGGACGGGTGGGATGTTTACACTTTCGATTTCGGGGGGAAGGAAATCTCCCTCGGGAAGATTTACTACGGGTATCCGCTCAACTCGATGCGTTGGTCTCTCTGGACCAAGTGACACGGGTGCGGCGGGCGGCGTAGTCTCTCACCACCGAAACCGACCGAAGTACAAGTAGTAGCGAAGGTCGGACCCCATCCCCCCGTTGTCTCTGGCCTTGCCGTAGAGGTCACCGTCATCGCGGCCATTGTCGTCCGTCCACTTTGCCATCTTCTGGTCGAGTTCGCCTCCGCTCCAGATGTACTCGATCTCGGGGTGGCTGGGCTTCGGCCTCACCGTCGCACTGATAGAAAGGTATCGGTTGGGTTCGTTGAGGCCCAACCGCTCCACGTCCTCCTCGACCTCGACCTCAACCATCTCCCAGTCAGGGAACGAAGACTCAAACGACTTCGCGAGTTTGGCCTTGATCTCGCGCTCCACCTGTCGCAAAAGGCTGTTCATGGCCTTCTGCTTGGCTTCATGCAGGAAGTCACCGAGGTAAAACCTCGCAGCCTCACGGTGGAGGGTCACCACAGCGTGATCTCCTGTGTTTCACCATCCTCGATGGAATCCCACGGAGGCTCCGCGAGCATTGCTTCCAAAGCGGTTGGGAAAAGCAGGCCCCTACCAAATCCTGGATTCTGCCGAAGTTCCCATGCACCCGCGCCTTTTCTGACGATGACGGGTCGAACGTCGTAGGTGTGAGCCCCGTTCCACACCCACATCTCGGCGGGCACCTTGGGCAGATAAACCCACCCCTCGACGGCAGACGAAACATCCCCCTGCTCCACCCTCATTGCGCGAAGAAGGTGATCCCGGTCATCCAACAGAACCTTGATCTCCTCCTGCCAAGCGGGATCGATGTTCGACAGGTTGTTGCGGAGTTCTTGGTGAGCGTCATCCATACCCCACATTACCCTCCTGCTGAGATAGGGAGCCTCTCAACCGTAGCGTGTTCGAGGAATCAGCGGATCAGCTCGTAGTTCTTGTCCCGGTTTCTGAACCACGGGTCTTGACAAACCTGTAGCCCCAATCGGTCCAAGTAGATAAAGCCGCTTGGGGTTCCGTTTGTAGAAATTTGCTCGTCGTCCATAGCCGAGAGAACCTTGTCCTCGTCGAGAGTTCCGGGAACCAACTTGCGGATACTCCCGTTCAGGGGAACATGAATCGTCCAGTCTGTGTAGATGGTGAGCGAGATGTTCCCCGTGTAGAAGTAGTCATCACCGTTTTCGTCGTAGACTTCTTCAGACTCCCCACCGAAGCTGACTTGGTCGATCTCAATGCCGTGGTACGATAGCCTGTCCCGAAGCTCCGCCTGTAGGTACATAAGCGTTCGGTCTACGATCTCACCCTGAGCGTGAACATCCCGGGCCATGAGGTCAAGCTCGGCGGACATTTCGAACCGACCCCCGTACTCACGGGTCCCGCCCTCACGCCGCTTTGAGATCAAAACCGCCTGGACATCCCCGTCGAAAGCTCTTCTACCAAACGCAAGGATTACCCCCGGAATCGCGGTGTTGTTGGCGCCGTTTTCCTCTACCGGAAAAGGCCCAAGACTCGTACCGGCATAGTAGTAGTCAACCGAAAGGGTGGTTCCTGGCGGAAGCGGTCTCACCAGGGTGACCGTCCCCGTAGCGGGGTTCGAGGTGTAGTTCACACCCTCGTACATCAACAGGTTTCCGGGCATCTCATAGACGACCAGTGATCCTGTTTGAAAGTTCGCGTTCGACACCTGGTAGTTCAGAGCATCGAGCTGCACGGGCCGCTCGTCGTACACTGCAAAGAGCGGGTCTACATAGAACACTAAGTACAGGCCGGGAACGCCTTTCCACTCATAGGTTTCTTCTCGAACCTCGATGTAGTAGACCCCGGGGAGGCTTGGGAAGTCTCCCTGATTCTTTCGAATGGCAACTGCGTCTTCCCGGAGCCATTCGATGCTGGTGCCCTGCTTACCGTAGGCTTTTGCCAGATGGCAGTGAGACTCGATAATTCCCTGGTAGTTATCCGCCGAAAACCGCATCGGGGTAGCGGAAGTGCTCTTGAGAATGATCGCCTGCTGAGGCCGCTCTTCGAAAGAGTATTTTCCCTGAATGTTCGGGACAAGGCTGTCTCTGTACTTCGGGTCTTTCGACCAGAAGTCGCGGAGCTCGAGAATCAACCGACGCTTCAAAGCCTCTGAAAGAACGTACTGCATTGACCCCCCTTAGAGAGTTTTGCCATGCCCGTGTGCCATGTACTCGTACACGTCAGTCAGTTTCGAGTTGGCCTCGGTTAGTTTGGCCTCAACCCAATCCGGAAGTCGGGTCCGAGAGTTGACTTTCTCGAGAAGCTCGGCGGCGTGTTCTTGCATCGCAGCCAGGGCCTGGACGCTCATGTAGTTCTTACCCTCCGGGTGCAGGTCATCCTCGGACTTCCCGGAGCAACCGCCGCCGCATTGACACTCGCCCCCGTGCTGACACGGGTGTTGGCCGTAGTCAGGCTGGAGAGAAAGTTGGGCCCAGCGGGATGCGATTTTCTTTGCGTTCGGGCGAGGCATAGCAACTCCAACGGTTCACAGCCTATCGGTAGGATTAGGTATCTACCGGGAGAAGCCATGAGTACTCATATGGCAAGGGCAACAATCCCCGCACACATACTGAGCATCTCGCAAAACCTGGGGCTCCCTGTCTTAGAGCCTGAGAAGATCCGAATCACGGCGGCGCTCCCTGAAGATTTTGCCCAGAGGCTCTGCTCCATGGAGGGCGGAAACCCGGTGCCCGTTCGGAGTCGGCTCTTCTACCTCCAAAAAGGCGCGGGCTTGCTGGTTTTCAGCTACTTTTTCCAAGGAGCGAAGCCCGGTCGGGCGCTCGGGGCTTTGTATGTAGGAAACATCCCCAAGACTGGCTGGAGTGAGAAACCGCAGCCCCCCAACATGCAGGGCAAGGCATGACCACGCGCGAAATCCGAGACAATCTCAAGTCTCTGCCCCAAAGGCACCGGAGATTGGTTGGGTTTTGTACTTTCTTGCTGCTCATCCAAGGAATCTATCTCTCCAAGCTGGTCCTTGTTTGCTTCTACAACATCATCGTGTTCGAGGTTCCGAAAGAGCTACCTGCTGAGTGCGAGTACCGGGAAGACAACTACGGGGCACCCCCGACCTACATCGAAGAAGGCGGGGTCGAGTTCAACGTGGATATGCGTTGTGTCGGGGCAGACAAGCCGGGGATACTTCTTGACGTCTACGTGACGGGGCCTTTTTGTGGGAACTGCCCGTCGGAAGGTTGGAACACCCTTACGGATCCGGAAGGCGATGGGATCTACACGGGCTCGGTAGTGTTTACCTCGAAGGGGCCTGGACGAGATGGAGAACCCCTAACAGGCTCGGGGATTTTGTATAGGTACGCGGCCAACTTTCGAGGATCGAGTTCGAACGACCGCTGGGTGCGTTTTGAAGACCTTTCCGACGATATGTCACAGGGGGCGCAATGTGCGGTCGCTTCCGACGAAACCGGGAGTCTCAGGCTCATTGTTACAGAAGCCTGGCCCGTCGCCGCATGGGATATCTTCGACTCCTGCACAGACGTGAATATCTCCGCACAAGAAGCAGCCGAAATCTGGGAGTCAGACCACCAGGAACTCAACTCGTGGGTGGCCAAAAACGTGGACCCCTGGTACAGACCTACTTTGAAGGTTCTTTCGCACATAACATTCGTACACCCGATCTTCTACTTGACGGTTTGCTCGCTAACCTACGTTTACTCGATCATTGTGGTCGGCCGTTCCTACACTGTACGGAAAGAACGAGACTTGATGGATCTTCTCGAAACTACGAGGCTCAAGAGCACTTACTTGGAGCATGCCGCCAAGATTCTCAGGCACGATATGAACAGCGGGATTAACATCTACCTTCCGCGCGGTTTGCAGTCTCTACAAAAGAGGCTTCAAAGAAGACCCGAGATAATCGAGGAACTCCGCCTTGAGCCCCCTCTCAAGTTGCTTACCGAAGGTCTCGAGCATACCCGAAAAGTGTATCAGGGGATAACAGACTTCACAGACATTGTGCGAGAAGGGGGGCAGCTCAAAACCGAGTTGGTTTCCCTCTCAGAAGTTCTCCGCGAATTCTTCTCGAAGAGGGCTTACAGTGATCAGGTAGTTGTTCACGATCTCCCAACAATCAGCGTGAATGCGAACCTCTTTTGCACCGCGATTGACAATTTGGTCCGAAACGGACTCAAATACAACGATTCCCCATCCAAACTGGTGGTGGTGAGAATGATAGACGCCGATAATATCGGTGTCATAGACAATGGCCGGGGCCTAAGTCAAGAAGACTTCTTGAGGTTTTCGAAGCCTTGGGTCAGAAAAGAGGGGCAAGAAGAAAGCGGTTCGGGCCTCGGATTGAATATCTGCATTGCCATCTTAAAAGAACACGGCTTCACAGTATCTTCTTGTATTCGAAAACGAAAAGACGAGACCGGCACCATCATAAAAGTGGGAATCGCATGAAAGACACCATCGACTCGATCCTTCTCGTCGACGACGAGAACCTTTTCCACCTCGTATTCGAAGATGTATGCTTCAACTTGGACATTGCCCTCGACTTGAAGGCGATTTCTTCCGCCGACGAGGCGGAAGGGCTTTTCAAGAAGTGGTCGGTGAACCCGCAAGGGCGGCCTGAGTGTGTCTTCGTAGATTTGAACCTTATCGGCTCGAGCTTTGACGGCATCGAGTTGGTTCGTAGAATCAACGAGCTCTACGGGAACGGGGTGGTTATCGGGATTATCTCTTCCTCTTCCGACCAAATCGAGATTGAAAAGGCGAAGTCCGTCGGGGCACAATTCTGGATCGTGAAAAGCGACGAGATAGAGCCCCGCCTCGAAGCGTTCCGGGAGAAGTACAGTCGCTACAAATCTCGCGAGAATGGTTTCGAGGTTTACTTATGAAAACGAAACTATCTGACGAGACTTGGGCCTCTCTCATTCTTCTGGAATCCAGTAGGGAGATCTACTTGGAAGGCCCCATACTGAAGATCCTTGACTCAGAAGATAGCGAGTCCTACAGGGGCTACCTCGACCGAGCTATTGCAGCTGACAAGGCAAAACGTGAAAAGAGGATTGAGGTCACCAAGAAAGCGCAAGAACAAAACAATCAGCTGACCCTGGCCCACGAGCTCATCCAAAAGAAATCGGACTCCCTCAAGGAAGCACTCGAAGAAGCCCAAAACCAAAAACTTGAAGCCCTCGAACAAACGAGGATCGCTGAGTCCGCAGTAGAGAAAACCAAGAAAGACCTCGACTACATGCAGCAAAAGACCCAATTTGAGCTGATGGGGAGGATCGTGAGGGTTTCCCTGGTTGTGATTATGGGGGTGGGGGTAACTACCACCGCTATGTACGGGATGGCAATTTTTGGGGGAGCCGCCCCGGATGAGGATACGACTCTTCTCGCGAACACCTGGTCGAATATGTTCGGCATCCTTCTGACCAACTCGTTTTCGATTATCGGCACTATCATGGGAGTCAAGTACGCCACCGAAAGGTCCGGTTAGGCGTTACGCGCCGTTTCCGCCAAGGCAAGCGGGGGTTTTCGAAAAAAAGCCGCGCCCTGAGGGCGCGGCTTTTTAAAGTTTAGTACCGTTTACGGACGTGTAGGCGGTATAAGGCTAACCGTGGTCTTTCGTAAGCGGGGTCGAGCATGGTGTACTACTCAAGGGTCGAGCATGGTGGACATAAAGTTGAGCAAAAGCCGAACGGTTTTGAAGTGCATTGGCCAGGAGGCAAAGTCACCTATCCGAACGCACGGAAGCTCCTTGTAGCGATCGTGAACAAAACGCCAAACCCGCCCCCTGAGGCCAAAGATTGGCACCTCACGTTCGATCGCTACTTTCGTAGTGGAAAGTACCGGCAGGCCCTCCCCCCCGCAGAAGACACGCTCGTCCTCTTCTCGGGCCTAACGGTTTCGGGGCGCACCTCCGGAATCCAACCAACCGGGCTCATTGTCCACGTCCCCCTTGGAATCGACCTCGAAAACCGGGGCCATGAAGTAGTCAAGCTCTTCTACGCTGGATTCGGCAACACCGCCCGTAGGAAAGGGTGGGACACCCAAGACGTCCTCCAAGAGGTATACAAAGCCCTTCTGGTAAGGAACAAAGGAAAGTGTCCTTGGGACATCCGAAAGTCGAGCTTCGGGCACTATGTACACATGGTTTGCCGGGGGGTGATGTCGAATTATGCCCGAAAGTACAACCGGGTTTACTCCGCAGAATGCTACGGGGCCAAAGGTGCGGATGGGGGGCTTATCGACGTTGCGGAATCAAGCCTCGCAAAATGCGACGGGGGCGTGGTTGAAGTCGAAAACCGCTCCGAAAGAAGTTCCCTAACGAACTACATCTGCCAAAAGGCCCCGGAAGAAGGAGTCGACCGGGGCCTTTTGCTTCCCTGCATCAAAATGATCTCCGAGGGCCACACCCAAAAAGCGATCGCCAAGAAGCTTGGGGTCGGTTCGGATAAAGTTTCTACGGTCGTCCGCTTTATCCGAACCAAAGCCCGCGAGTGGCGGGCTTAGTTTGCCACATCCAGCCATAGCCCCAGTCGCAGCAGTCACACATGAGGAAGTCATCTGCGCTTTCTGACGCGAGCGGCGCTACCGTCGAGTACAACTCCGCGATGTAGCCCTCGTCGTCGGTCTTGGAGGCGTGGTAGTCCTGAAACTCTTGGGCCTCTTCTTGGGCAGCATGTCGCCCTTCAGCAGTCGGCGGATGAACGGCCTCTCCCACCTCACCCCAGTTGCCCCCGCCGTACTACGCGAGCCAGCCCGCGTAGTCAGGGTGTTCTTGCTGCCACGGTGGTGTGTTCGTATCGGTCATGGTGCAGCCTCCAGCGCGGCCACAAGGGTCTCGGCCTCGCTCTTGCCCTCTCCGAGCCATGCGCCATCCTGGTGGACACACCTCCAGATTCGGCCCATCTCGTAACGGACGGACACTTTCGGGCACATCCAAGCCTCCCGCACCAACGCCAGCAGACACCCCAGCGTCGCTGGGTCTGTTAGGTCGGGGTAGCAGCCATCCTCGTCTACCCGGAAACCTGATGCGAGTGACTCCTCCTTGGCGACCCAGACGCCCTGCTGCGTGACACGCAGCACGCGAGCTGGTCCCATCCGGGGGTGCAGCATCCGCATCCCCGGCATCCACCTGAAGCCTAGAGCTTTTACAGCCCTCTCGCCTAAGCTATTCATGCGTGCTTCCATGTGATGGCTCTTTCCGAAAGGTTGATCACGGCGTCACCTCCATCGCCCGGATGAACAACACTCGTGCTTCGACCCAAGCACCAGCATTAGCAGCATTAGCAGCATTAGCAGCAGCATTAGCATAAGCAGCAGCATAAGCATAAGCAGCATAAGCATCCCGGGCAGCGGCAGCGGCAGCCCGAGCAGCATCAGCCCGAGCAGCGGCATCAGCACGACCAGCCGCCTCCAGAGCGAGCGGAGCCAGGACCCGCACGGCCCCGTCGGCGAAGATATAGGCCCTCTTGAGTTCCACCTCTGGCGTACTGCGCGTGCCGACGAGCATGGGGAAAAGGTCCGACAGGTACTTGGCACGCAGGGCGTCACCATGTGGATTCCATTCTCCGTAGGCACCTTCTCCCATCTCGTCGTTCAACTGGCGAACAAATGCCGCCAAGACTGGGCACTCCTCTGTGGTTCTATCCTTCACAGGTCACCTACCTTCTTGGGGCGGAGGCAGTGCTCCCACAGGGTTTCCCAATAGTCAGCGTCAAGGTCAGCCGTGGGCATGACCCCCTCCCTGTACTTCCGTCGCAGCATCTCCAGAGATGCCTCGGGCAAGTCCTTGCAGCGGGGTTCCGGGACTTCCTTCAGGGCGTCACCCTTGGCGATGGCTAAGTTGATCTCTGCACAGGTCTTGCCTGCGAGAGCGCCAATGATTTGAATGGCGCGTTCTGCGGGTGTGTAGTTCTTACGGGGCATGTGTCTGTCTCCTTGTTCAAGGGCTTACCGTCTGTAGTACCGGGAACGGGTGGGGTGTTGACCCCCCACTTCTCGCTCATCGGATCTCCTTCTCGATTCGCTGCACGAGGTCCAACAGGCCGTCGATCTCGCTCTGGCCACCGGGAATGAGCGTTGCGGCTTCGATGGTCGAGAGTTCTTTGTACGCCTCTGCGAGCAGCCCCCGAAGGAAGGCGAGTTCTTTGAGATAGGTCGGCACATCTGCACGACCGTGCTTCTTGAGCACGCGGGTAATCTCGTCATTCTTCATCAGTCGCCACCGAGCAACAGATTCAGACACGACCTGGATGGCCCGCTTCGTCTGTGAGCGCATGTGCGCGACTTCGGCTCGAAGCGAAACCAACTCAACGGCCTCTGCGTCACGGGTGGTGATACCCGCTTGGTCGAGGTCATACGCCAAAGCCTTGTCTTGAAGGTTGGCGACAACCGACTTCACATAAAGCGGGATGTCTCCTGCGAAAGCCGGATGGGTGTCAACCAGAGGCATAGACATATGGATGTGATTGAGTTGGGACCTAAGGTCTTCCCGCTCCAATTCTGACTCTGCGAGTCTCTGCCTGAGATCAATGACCTCGTCAGCGGCCTCGTATCCTATGGAGGTATCTATACTCTGCAGGAGGGAAACCAAATCAGGCATCTTCGCAATCCGGGTACTTAGAGGTAATCCAGTCATTGTAAGAAGAGCGCCCCAGGCGAACCAAGGCGAGGCGATTGGCCTCTGTCCGGGTTACAGCCACCACCCCATCCCGAGTTTCCGAGTCGGCACTGAAACCGTTTTCGGTGGACCACTCCGTGAGGTGCTCCCGGTTCCAGTGGGGGTACAGCTTCTTAGAATTCGAATGTTTGTAGGCAGCGTAAGTTGGGCTTAGGGAAGCACGCTTGTGTCGAATTTCCAGGTAATCTGAGTACCTTTCGGGTCCGCAGAGGAGTACGACGGCACACTCAATCTCATGGGGGGTGAAGTCAAACCGTTCCTTGAGTTTGCGGCTCAAGCTGCGAGCAAAAACACCACAAGCACAGGACCAAAGGTCCTGTTCTTCATTCGACCCACCCACACTCCTGGGGGCAGAAGAAAGTCTTTTGATGGTGTTCTCGGTGATAGCGAACATTTGGTTTCTCCACACCGGTCCATACCGGTCCATACCCGAAAATTTCAGGCTACACCCTGAGAGCGGCGAGGGCTTGCCGCTTGTACTCGAAGTTTGCACCGTGGGTGTTTGCCCTCAATTCCAGGGTGTATTTGACGTCGCGCCAGCCACCCTGACCAGAAATCCAGACCCGAGTCCCAAGAGGGACGGCGAGCGCAGCCTTCTGGATATCCCCCTCTCGCATAAACCCCAGGAAAGCCTCAGTGCTGCGCTTCCAGAGGTCCGGAGTCCTTTCAATTGCCATAGACGACTTGGGGGAGTAGTCACGGGCAAGCTGCAAAAGGCCCCGATCGTCTGGTATTACGGAGAGAGACCAGGGGTACATGGTCCTGTGCCTGTGCCAGTCTCTGGCGACCGCGACAGAACAGTCTATGTCGAGGATTGCCCTCATAGATCTGTTTGTCCAGGGGTCTTCATAAGTCCCAGGGGTGGTGAGGTATGGGGCATTTCTCCAGCAATAGGAGGGGCCTGTCTTTTGGACCCTAAGGATTGAGCCATCGGGGTGATTTATGAGGTCAACGTCAGCTATGGAAGGCTCAGAAAGGGCAAACATAGAAAGAAGGTGTGCGGGCGTGTCAGAGTGAACCCCCAGCTTCCGAAGAGCGTGGGTGGCTATACCCGGCTGAGCTTTCTTGTAAGCCTCGGCTATCTCCTGCCATACGGGCTGCTCAGAAGACCCCAGGTACTTTCCTTGACGGATTACCCTGGAACGTTCCCTGAGGTCAGAAGTGAAGCAGGCCCCGGTTGATATGGTGCCCGGAAGAGCCCACCGTGCGCGGTCAAGTGCGGGGCGGAAGGGCTCTTTGTCTGCTATACCAAGCGAAGCTCTGTTGTCCGGGTCAGAAAGGTGGTTCTTCCACCAGTCAACCTCAGACTCGAATACTTCCAACCAGTCTTTGTGCAGACCAGCCAGCGCTTCGTGTCCCTGACACTCGCGGGCCATAGGCCAGTCTTTGTGCCTGATAGCGCGGGTGCTGAACTCCTGCCCCTTCACGAGCGGGGAGTCGAACAGGAGCCAAGCCGTGAACCAAGAGATACCCTCGACGTAGAGGGCCGGGTCACCCACCTGTTCCTGAATGGAACTATGCCCGTACTGTCCCACGAATTTATCGAAGAAAGACTGAACCCTCGGGTGGAGGGGATAGCTGGTTAGCCTCTCCTCAGCCTGACGCGTAAACCTCTCCCAACCAGAATCAGAGGATTCAAGGAAATTCGAAGAGTTGGTTTCGCGCACAAAAGCACGAGCGACTTCGTTCACTATTTGCGAGTATCTGGCCTTTATACCACCGGCTGGCAAGCGAGAAGCCATGCTTGCGAACATGGCTCTTACTTCTGGGGTCAATCGGTGGTCGAGGTGATAGATACCAAGGCCAACCTCGTGCAAATAGACAAAATCTCTCATGTATTAGTCTTCCTTCCAGTCTACTATGACCCAACACTCACGGACACTGTGGCTCTGGGTTTCGTTTTCACCGTGATAGGTGTCTCGAACCGACCAGTTCCTTCCGGTGATTATACCGGACATACGTTCCGGCTCGGTGCAACCTGGGCCACCTCGGTCATAAGTGACCTTGTCCCCATTGCTGGGCACAGGACCGTTCCAAACAGAGAGCGCAGTACCTCCGGGGCCGCAAAGGTACACGCGGACATTCCTACGGTCACTCATTCCGCCGTCCTATATTGCAGAGCGCGTAGGCTCATGCGGAGTTCGCTGCTCTTGTCTTCCGGTGCGGCCTCCAACGCCGCTACCAATGCCTCGGCCTCGTTCAGACCCGTGCTGACACAACGCCACACCAACGCACCGGCAGCATCATGGAATGGCTGCTCCACACAGAAGACGCTGCGATGGTCACGGCGTACTTCGACCCAGCCGTCCCACAGTTTGCTGGGATCACGGTAGAGCCGCCGCACGAGTCCCCGGAGGGCTCCGATGGTGGCATCGTCCGTGAGGTCAGGGAGGCAGTGTCTCGGTGCGGTTCGTTCTGCCCCGACGCGAGGACGCCAGAAATCCGGCCTCTCATTCGCGTCACGAGGCAGCATCCCCGGCTCCCAAGACCACCGCTTGCACTTGACCGCACGAATCGCGAGCGGGTCACCGCCGTCCACGAAAGGTCGAGGCGGCAGAACCCACTCCTCAGACCTCTTCTTGGCGGGCGTGCCAAGCGGGGACATCTCCACGAGTTCAAGCATCTCGTCGGGTCGGGCCTTCTTGGTGTTGTGGCTTTCCAGTCCGAACCACAGGTACTCGCCGTCCTCGGACCACCTCATGTGGACGATCTGGTTGGCGAACGGCTCCCCGTTCGCGACGGAAGACCAGACCCCGTAGCAGTACGGCACCACGTCACGGGCGAGCACTTTGACGAAATCCGGCTCAGTCATCGTGGTCCTCCAATCGGTCAAGAACAGAACGCCAAAGGGCGGGTGTCGCGCAGACTTGGAAGTGGGGATGGGTGTCGGAGGCGGTCTTGTTCTCCGTGTAGTGGACCCAAACGGGAAGGCCCTCATTACGGTCGAAGGGTGTGTAGGAAGCCAGCCCTGCACGAATACAAGCCCGGAGCAGGGACTTATCGTTCACGTTGTGCATGAAGTGACTGTCGAACAAGTCCTGCTCGGTTTGCCCCCAGAGTCGAACGAACACCTTGTTGGTGTCTCCGGTCACCTCGATGGAGATCCCCCCTTCGGGTTCCCCCTCCCAACCAGACTCGGGATACCCGACTGCCACGCGAAGCCAAATAGTCTTCTGGGGCTCCCGGTCTGAGCGGTCGATGCCGATTCCATTTAGGAGTTTGGTGGGCGGAACGATGTACTCCCTTTCCAAACCGAGAAGGCAGCCTCCCGACCTTGGACCGCGACTGAACCACCTGCGCCGCCCTTCGTTCCAAGCGTACTTGGGGAAGGAGGCAGTGAAAACCTCGTACTTCCGCCCATGGCGTTCTCCGACCCACCCGTGTGCATCGGAACCGAAGCGGTATCGGTTAGTTGATTGAGTCATCTTGGCGAGCCTCCTCTGCAAGATCAATCAGCAGGTCGAACATCTGGATTCCGCTCGTCGGGGTGTCAGCGGTCAGCCAGAAGCGGTTGGCCTTGCGAGTACCATCCGGGTCATCGACCGCGAGCACCCGGAGCGTGTAGATGATGGGGGTGGTGGCCGGAAAGGAGTCCAGCGAGGCATAGTCGGGGAGAGCGAGGGTTTCCCCTGCGATGGCGGGATACCGCTTGCCCCGGTGGGGTCCGTTGAGGACGAGGTACACAGGTTCAGGCATCGGCGGCCTCCTGCGGGGTGACGAGACGCATGTACCTCTCCCACTCGCTCTGCTTCCAAAGCACCCCCGAGAGTTCTTGGTAGGTCTCCCGGTTCATGCTTTGGGTGGTGATTGCGATTTCCCCGCTGATCTTGAGCAGGAGGGCGATGACCTCAGCAGGGTCGGTCCCCGCCGAAGCGGAGTCCAGTACCGCATCGCGGATCTTGTCGAGGGGGTCAGGCATTTCGGTTTTCCTTGAGTCGTGGTGGTCAGGCATTTCGGTTTTTCTTGAGTCGTGGTGGTGCGTCCCAGCGGTTGCAGCGGGAACAACCCACCCGGCGTTCCCAGTCTGGGTGTGGAAAGGCATCAGTGGTGACTTCAACACGGTCGGGTCCACACTGGCAGTGGTGCCCGACGAGCATCGTCGCGTCTACATGAGAGTGGAGGTTGTATCCATCGAGGAAGCCCCGACAGTATTCCTCGGACCCAGAGGCGAGTTCGTGGAACTTCCCATCTTGGAAGTGTCCGACCTTCGCGGTCATCATGGTCCCCCCTTGTCGTGAGCAGGGCATCCCTGCTTGTGCAGTCCCGGTCGCGGTGCCTCAACACCGCAGTACGGGCAGTAGGACCACTTGTCGGGGCCGACCCACCCTTCCTCCACGAGCCGGGACCGGACGCCATCACGAGCCTTCTGTGCCTGTTCCATTCGACGGGCGTACAAACCAGCCTCGGCGGCCTTCTCGTCTGCGAGGTTCCGTAGGGTATCCATACGCTCCACTGCCTTTCTCGCAGCGTCCTCGGCGTCCATGGGACCGCCAGCCCCCACCGCTTCAATGAGGATCTGAGCGGTGGAGCGAAGACGAGCACGCAAGCGATCAACCTCGTTCTCAGCGGACGCCGCACGCGCCCCGAGTTCCCGGTGCTTCATTTCTTCTTCCTTTTAGTGTCGGTCATTGCGCTCAGACCGCAGCAAGGGCAGCAAGGGCGGAGATAACGAAGAGCCCGATGACTGGGATGATCGACAGTAACAATGACGCGAGTATGAACCCGACGGTGGCCTTCAGGGTGACCGACACCCAGTCGGTGATAGTGAGTTGGGTGAGGTCTTTGTGGGCGGAGGGGGGGGTAGTCATGGCGTGGTCAATCCTGTTGAATACTGTCTTTTGCAATCGATTTCGTTAATACCGGGAACGGGTGGGGTGTTGACCCCCCACTTCATCGAGGTTCACCCCAACACCCGAACAGAAGGGTTCCGCTCGCGGACTTCATCGGGGAGTCGCAGTGTGTAGGGCTCAAACGACCCGTCCCAATCGACGTTGATCTCAATGGTTCCGAGAGCCTGTGCAGCCTTGACCGCGCCGTCGTTGTGCAGGCTGAACCGTTCGTCGGCCAGCGCAAGCCAGTGATCCAACCGTGCCCACACTTTCCCTTTGCCGCCGCCGTGCTCTGGCATCGGGTCGTCCATCCACACGATCTCTGCAAGGATGACCCGCTCGGCCAGCGACCAGCCTCCCGAATCAGGCCAGAGCCGCAAGCGTTCCGCGACCTCTGCTGCCAGAGGCTCCCCTATCCAACGGCTCACCTCCATGCAGGCATCGTTCAACGCCGAGAACAACGCGGGGCTGACCCAGACTTTTCGGCTCATCTCTCACCTCTCACAATATTAGTTTCTACGGAGCCGAGCGATCCGGTCCCAGCGCCCATCTTTTCGGGCAGCGGACCCGATTCTCTTGTGCCCTGCTCCTGGCTGGCGGGAATGACACTGAATGCAGAGAGCCACAAGATTGCTGCTGCTGTTGTTCTGAGGGTTCCGGTCCCAATGATGGACGTGGAGTAGGGGTTGGTCACCCGGACCCCCGCAGTACACCCCGCAGTGCTCACACCGCCATCCCCGCGCCTTCTTGTAGCGTGCGGATACCCCACCCCAATCGGACGTGTAGCCGGATTGAGGTTTCGGTGGCGGTTTCCTCTGAGGGGATGGACGGCGGGCTAAAACTGCAATCCGCGCCCACAACGCTTCTTCCTCTTGCTTCTTCTTCTCTTTCCGATTCCCCCACAACCATATGGGCACAGTGATGGGGAAGAACACCACGAACATCAGCAAGAGAAAGAAGTTCCAGATCAACTCAAAGACCGGCACAAGGACCTCTTCACAGATCCACGTCAAGGCCAAGTCTAAGAGGCTGACTACAACGATTAGGAGCCACAAGGCAATACCTATCGTTGCAACCAAACCCATGAACAGAAGCACCGGCTCCATTGGTCCCAACTCCATCAACCAGCCCCCAGAGGTTGGGGCTTCATTGGCTGTCTTTGGCCGTCTTCAGGTGGCGGTTGCAGTACACAGAACCCTTCGCCGATCGGTTGCGGCACGTCCGGTCGGCTATATCTACGCGGAGGGTCTGGTCACTCAGGGAGGCGGTACAGCGTTCGGGATCATGATCCCGGCACCACTTGCGGGCGATGCCCTGCTCGGCTTCGCATTCAGGGACGATGCAGTCCGGTCGGATCTTCCACCCTGTCATTAGTCTTCTCCTGGGATCATTTCGGACTTCACGAGGGTCGTGTCGCAGTAGCACTCACCCGTGCGGATCTCGGGTGCGTAGGGGTCACAGACCATCGCGCAGGTTTCTGTGCGGTTGGCCACGAAACCCTGCACCAGACAGTACAGGGTGAATCCCGCAAGAAGGGTGTAGAGCACCGCCTTCTTCTCCTTCTCACTTATTCTCATTATCGTCCTCGATCTCCCGGATGTTCTTGATCTCCCGGATGTTCTTGATCGACTGACAGTGGAACAGACCCGTGTAGGTCGCCCCACAATGATCGCAGACCTCCTCTTTCGGCTCTCGACGGGGGATGTTCAGCAGGCTCTTGTCAGTCATCCCTCACCTCCCGCACTTCGGCGTCGAGCAGTACGAGGGTTCCGGGCCACGGCCCTTGTCCTATGTCCATTCTTCTTCCCCACATAGTAGGGTCAGGGAAGTCGGGATCGCGGAGCACGACACCCACGGTCTTGCACCCGCCCGAAGCCATCTCCAGAGCCACGACCCGCTTGGGCACGAAGCGGATCACATTCTTGATCGTGTCGGTTTCCACTCCCGGCTGGGGGAACCCAACCAACACGACCTCGTACATGGCAGGTTCCTCGCCTCGGGGCACCTCCATGATCCGACCCCGACCGGGGATGAACGGCGTAATCTTCGGATTATCGTGCCAACGCATCAGGTGGGGGCACGATTGCGGCTCACCGCAAATGACACAAGGTTCAGTCATCTTGTTCCTCCACGCGGGAAAGCCAGTCCCCGTAGGAGGCCCGCTTTTTTGGTCAGAAAGGCGGCCTCTTTCTCCCACTGCTCGACTTGATGCTGCGCGTATTCCACCGCCCCTGAACAGGCTTTGCGAGTCTTGGCTTTCTTGACGGGCTCACCATGCCGCCCATACAAGGGGGTCATGGTGAGGTCCGGGTTGAACTCGGTCCCATCCTTGATTCCCATGTAGGCACGGGACGGGCAAGTCTTTCCGGTAATCTCCCGCTCAACGGCGTCAACCCGGCAGATAAAACCCTTGTGGACGCAAACGTCGCCCACCTTGAACATCCTAACGCTCATTGTCAGTACCTTCTGAGAAAGGGGTTATGGGGCCACCCAACAGCGGAATCAGTCATCTTGTTCCTCCACGCGGGAAAGCCAATCCCCGTAGGAGGCCGACAGGTGGTCGTTGACGATGGTGTGGCCCTCGTCCAAGAGGTCGTCGGTCTTCGCAAGCCGCTCGGCCAGCCACCGGATGCCCTTGCGGAGTCGGTGTCGCTCGTTGGCGCTCATCTTGAGCGGGATGCACCGGCAGCCTGCGTTGGTGTGCATCCCGACCGGAACACCGGGGACGAGCAGGACGCAACCTCCGTCCCCACAGGCATAGGGGTTCTGCTTCACGGCTTCTCCTTGATGATCTTGTACGGCCCTTGACCGGGGCCGCGCGTCACGGCCTTGCGACCCACCATCTTGATGCGGGATGCGGGTCCAACCACCCTCGGTCACCCCGACCCGAAATAGGGCTTGGTTGCAGTCCATGAACACGGTCCCCTCTTGAGCCGTGATCCCGTTGCCGTCGAGGTCGCTGAGCTGGACCTCGATTCGGGGCTTTCGGTTCGTCCCGGCGTTCCGGCCTCCGGTGATCTCGACGTGCAGCCACCCATCACTCATGGTTTCTTCTCCGTCTGCCACAGGGCATCCGTCACGGCGTTCTGGATCGCCTTCTTGACCGTAGGCGACTCGCGGGTCCACGACGACATCGCGTGCTTCACGGCTTCGTCGATGGCCATGTCGAGGTGACGGCGAACCGACTCCTTGATCTTGTTCTCCAGATGGCCGTTGGTCACGAGGGTCGAGACTTCTGCTTCGACCTGCTTCTGAATCTCACCCTGATGGTCGATCAGAGCGTGGACGACCGAGTGCCGCATCGACTCCACGTCGAGTTGCAGTCGGACTATGTTGAGGGTCTTCACCTTACTCATGTTAGATTCTCCTGGCTCCTTTGGAGCCGCATGTTCATCAGGTTGTGAAGAAGGTTCTCCCGCGACTCCGGGGACAGGTTCTCCTCTCGGATCATCCTTTCCGTCTCGGGTCCGAGGTCATCGAGCCTCAGCATCCGGTGGCAGAGCAAGGAGTCCCACGTCTCCGGGGAGTCGATGCGCTCCAGCAAGTCTTTACGCTCCCAAGGGGCGAACACCGTCCCCATGATCTCAGCGATCACGGTCTTGCGGTCGTTGCCCCGCTCTCCCGCCCGGTAGATCTCGCCGTCCACGTTGACGATCGGAACACGGGACTCGCAGTCCCAGTCAAAGAGTCTGGAATCGACCTCGCCTTTGGCGTTCCTCGCCCAGTACCGCTCCGACCAGTCCTGCTCCCCCGCGTTCACCCGGAACTCCCGCACACGTCTCCCCTCCTTGGAGACCCAGACCATCTTCCCGCGCTTCTCGCGGAGCATCTTCGTGCGCCAGTCCATGAAGCGCCCTTCCCAAGCGTGGCGAGCACCCGAAGCGGCAACACAGTCAGCCAAAGTCAGGGGTTCACGGTCGGGGTAAACGATCCGGTCGAGGTAGTCATCAGCCCACGCCTTGCGGAGCATCCACGTCGTGCTCGACTGCATCACGAAGCCGCGCCCCATGACGGTGTTCACGATGTGTTGGGGCGCGGAGGGGCGTCCGAGAGCCAGTGAGAGTTGCGTGCTCATGTGACCTCCTTTCCGTCGGCGTCGATCAGGACGAGGGTGCCGCTTTCAGAACAGAGGCGGCGAAGGTCGTCTACGGTGACGTGGGTGTCGTCGGGGTGGCCCATGATGGCGTACACCGTCGCCCATGTGTCCCGGTCTGGGTAGTGCGGAGCGGACTTCCAAACGTCCGCCCAGTCAGCACGGTCGCAGCCTTCTCGCACAGGTTTCCCACCCCATGCGAGGACAAGGGCATCAGCCACCGTGGTGTGGCGGTTTCCCGGCTGCCAACGAACGTGCCCCTCGGACTCCACCTTGCCGGGAGTCTCGCAGGGCCAAGGCTGGTCGCAGGCCACGCACTTCTCCCCGTTGTAGGTAGGGTCGCCCCACTCGTTGCTCTCGTGAACGACGCGGGGGTAGGTGCGACGAACCGCCATTGGGGGGCGGGCACCGCACGGTCCCCATGCCAGCAGTTCGTGAGGGTCGCCCTTCTCAGGGACGAGCAGGACAGCGGGCACCTTGGGCTTCATTGTTCACTCCCGATGAATGGGGTCGTACACGGAGTCTCCCGCCCGAAAGGACAGGTAGACGAGCACGAGGGCGAAGCCGATGCTCCCCGTCGCGACGATGGGGAACAGAGCGAGTTTCTTGAGGCGGCGACGGCAGTTCATAGTTCCTCGCTTCAAGTTACCGCTTCGGGGGGCTAAGAACCCCCCCGGAAGCCTTTTGAGGCTTCCGGGGGTACGCCGGGGCGGGGCATAGTCTCGGAGGTCTTAGAGAGGCTCCAGGAGCCTCGCAGTAACGGCGAACTCCAGTGAGACCCCGACGAGCTTACCGTCCCGGATAATGGCGTGCCGCCCATCCCGAAGCTGGTAAACGGGGGAACCGTCAAACTCGGGGCGGACAGCACCCTCGTCATGGTAGTCCACCTCACCAGCCCACCCGAGGCCATGCTCAGACACGGCTTCGGGAACATCCGGACCCGGATCGTCACAGGAGACAAGCCGGGAGCAACTGGGGGTGAACTCAGCCAACCCCTCAATCATGTTGTCGTAGTCAATCACGAAACCTCCTTACGCAGCCGCGACGCGGGTACGCATCTCTTCAAGGGTGAGAAGTTCAATGCCGAGGTCCCGCGCCTTCTTGGCCTTACCTGAAGTAGAGGTCGGGTCCTTGCAAACGAGGATGTTTACCTTCTTGCTGACGCCCCCCTTGATCTCGCCGCCCTTGGACAGAATGTCAGCCTCGAGAGCCTTGTCCCGAACCCCGGTGAAGCAGACCGCAACCCCGGTGAGACCCGCACCAGTCGGAGCCGCCGCGACGGGCTTGACAATCTCGACCCCTGCGGCGATAAGATCGACCATCTGGTGCTTACGAGAGTTGAAGCCCCGCTTGAACTCGGAAGCCCGCTTGGGGCCGAAGTTGGTGACCGCCGCGAGCTGAGCCTCGGTAGCCGCGTCCAACTTGGTAAGGTCGTCAAAGCCCGCGTCAACAAGCACCCCCACCATGCGGCGACCGCACAGGTTGATGCCGAGAGAGCCTACGAACATCGACAGGGGCACGGACTTCTTGGAGTTCAGAGAATCCAAAGCCCGCTTGGCCGCGCCGCCAATACGGCGACCGTCCAACTCAAGAGCCGAGACCGCGCTTTCCTCCAGACGGTAGAGGTCGCCGAGGGTTTTGACCATCCCGGCTTCGCAAACCGCAGTGACCATCGCCCCGCCGAAGTGGAGAACCCCGGTCTTGCCGAGCCACCGCTTGACGGTCCCAAGAACCTGGGCCGAGCAACCGTCCTCGTTCGGGCACACGAGGTACGCGCCAGAACGGCGCGTCGAGGTCGAGCACACCGGGCACACGTCGGGAAGGGCAAAGTACCCCCCGTGACCCTGTTCCAGAAGAGCCTCGACCGCAGGGATCACATCATTCCGGCGAGAAACCTGGATACGGGCACCTGCGGCAAGACCTTGCCCCTTGCTGACTTGCTCGATGTAGTCAGGGTTGTGGAGGCTGGCGCGGGTGACGTTCGCCCCGGCCAACTCGACCGACTCGAACACCGCCACCGGGGTAATGCGCCCAGTGTTACCCGTCTGCCACAGGATGTCCTGGAGAACCGTCTCCTTTGTGTCGTGCGGGAACTTGAAGGCGATAGCGCCACGGGGGCACTTGCCGTCCGGCGTCGTGCCCAGAGCCTCACGGGCAGCAGTGTCGTCGATTTCGACGACAAGCCCGTCGATGTCGTAGTCGAGCGTGTCGCGGACCGTGTTGACGTATTCATCGTAGGACGACTCAACCCCGTCCAGAGTCTCACACTGGCGGTAGTTGGGGGTTTCGAACCCGAGGCTCTTGAGCGTCTGGATTTCTCCAGAGCGAGATTTTGTAGTATATGAAATCGTAGAGAAAAAGTTGAAGGCCACTACCGTCAGGTGGCGGCACTTCTGCCAACCGCTCTGACGCTTCGAGGTGCCGCTGGCGGTGTTGCGGGGGTTGCTCTCCCCGGCGAAGTGCTGGGCGAAGTCCGACTTCTTGCAAACGATTTCGCCTCGGATGTAAAAGGTTCCTCGGTTCTCGATTTGGGCCGGAACACCCTTCATCACCCGGACGTTCCGAGTGATGTCCTCACCCGTAGTTCCGTCACCCCGCGTGACGGCCGAGGTCAAGGAACCGCCTTCGTAGGTCAGCATGATGCTGATACCGTCCAGCTTCTCGGTGACAATCAGGTCGCCGCGCTTGCCGGCCCTCCACTTCTGAAGATCAGAAAGTTTTTGCGCCTTGCCGAGAGAGCCCATAGTGAGGGGGTGGGTCCCCTTCGGCCACCCCGTATTGCCGACAGGTGACCCGATGTGGCCGAGTACCGGGTGACCGGGGTCAAGCCGTCTTAGTTCTGCTTCTTTCGAGTCGAACTCGGCGTCCGACATCGGGGGGATGCCGCCCCCGTAGTAGGCAGCGGACGCTGCCATCAGCTCGTCGGCCAGGATTTCGATATTTCTCATGGTAGTTCCTTTGCCCCCCTTTGGGGGGTCTGGGTGAGGAAAAAGGAGGGAGCGAGAACAACCTCACCCCCTCCACTTACATTACGTGTAGGGGTTCTCTGAAGTATAGTTTCAGGGCACGGCCAGAACTTCTTCCCTCAAGGGAGGAAGTTCTCTTCTTTCCGACCGACGAATATCCTTCCGACACCCGCCACACCCTCAGAAACAGACGGGGGGTGTGACTTGATGTTACGGTGCATCTTGCGCATGGTGTCTTCGGGAACTCGGCGGTCTGCGGGACGGGCAGCGTTGCGCTCGATGCAGACCTCCAGAGGGGTGTCCACCCAGACGATCTCCACGCGGACGCCAGCCGCAGTGGCGGAGGCGATCCACGGCTTCCGCCACTGCGGAAGAGCAAACGTCGCGTCGAAGTAGAGGGCACGCTCGTCTTCGTTCTCCGAGAGCCAGGTACTCTTACCTGAGGCCGGAACACCGACCATCAGGACGACCGCTTCGGGCTTGATCGGCCATGCGAGAGCCTGATGGAACAGGATTCCCGCAGTGGCCCACGCCTGCTTCACGCGGTCCGGGGTCCACTTGTACGTCCCGTCGGGGAGGTACAAGTGGTGGTCAGGTGAGATGATCATATCGAGAGCCTTTGCCGGCTTTGCCGAACTTGCTTGTGTAAGTGGTCAGCCCCCTCCCCTTACGTTCGGCCCTCCGTGGGCGTATAGTTTTCGAAAACAGAAAACCCGCCCCCGGAAGCGGGGGCGGGTTTAACCGAATCTGGACCTTTTCAGATCACTCAGATTCGGCGTTCCTGGAGGCGATGACAGACTTGCGAAGTCCGTCAAGACCCTTCTTGACTTCCTGAGCCGCCTTGCGAACGCGGGTTCCGGGGGCTCCGTTCTTTCCTGCGTCTACCTTGACGGCATCCTCACGGGCTTCCTGAAGAATGAGAATGAGGGCGTCGATCTGTGCAACATGGCTTTCCATGGTTTACTCCGGGGGTTCCTCGTCAGAGGATTTGGGGTTGAAGGGTACGACGTTTTCTCGGATATCGAGTTCCGAGTAGGTCGCCGTCTCGGAGACGCACCAAGTAGATACGTCTGCAAGGCTCCCGTACGAATCCGGGAAAATGTAGTCGAGAGGGGCATCCGAGTACACGAAATCAATCGCAGGGGAGTATTCCCGTCCGAGAAATCGGGCACGCCATTCATCACGGGTCAGGCTCGTCTGGTCCCCAGACGAAACAAAATCCCGAAGGAATGCGATCATATCAGACATTTCGGCATCGAGCCACTCGATAGCAAGCATGTACCACACTACCCCTAAAGGGTCAAAAAGCCGGGGAATCGTCATCCTCAGCCCGAACAAGTTCGTCGAAACCGTAGTTTCTGGCAAGGTCGTTAGCTAAACCGCGAATGTGCTGCACAAGCTTTTGCACCTCAAAATACGTCTGCGGCTCCCTCAGGACAGGGTCTTCACCCCCCCTTCGGAGTTTCTCAAGGTCGCGAATAGCAACATTGAACGCCCAGGTCTCCTTCCCCCAAAGGGCTTCAAGGTACGCAACCTGCTCGTCTCGAAACTCGCCCAGCTCTCTGACACGGTGCTTGTCGAGATCGACGAGGTTGTCGCCGTTTCCGCTCATTTATCGGAAGCCTTCTTCTCGGCAAGAACTCGTTTGCGTTGGTTGTCGAGGCGGGCCTCGGCTTCGCCCGCACGGAGCTTTCTGAGGAGCTTTCTTTGGTGAGCCGGCATGTTGGTGTTCCCAAACATAGTCACCTCTCCGGAATCTTTGTCGATCCACCGAGAAGTCAACCCGATAGCTCCAGGCTTTAGTTTCTTCACGAGCTTCGGGTCCATGTGATGGATCGCAATATCCCAGATCATTGAGATCGTAGTTCCGGCTCCGATCATGAGGGGCTTTCCCCCATAGCTCGCGCTGTGACGCTCTTTGTACAGGAGGATCCCAGAGCCCGTCCGAAGCTCCATATCGAAGTAGTGAACCGGGCGGGGGATCTCCGGCTTTTTGAACGCTATCTCGATGGGGATTTGAATACGAAGGTCCCCGAACGTAGCTTTGACTTCGGGAAGAATCGCCCACCCGACAACGTCAACGTAGAGGTCTCTCGCGGCAACCAGCCGAGAGATGACCTCCTGCTCGTCTTCAGACATAGGGGTGTAGAGGGAGCCCTCACGACCACCGAAGGGGTTTTTTCCTTGGGACACGATCACCTCAAACACTCAACTTGAACGGCTCGGGGTTTTGCACTACCGGGGCTTTCCCAGAATGAAACTCCCGTCCCGACAACGGGAAGCCAGGGGAGACGAAAGTCTTCCCTGTGGAAGAATACCCGCTCACCCGCTCTGAGGATGAAACCCCACCCGTTTTTGGGGTCGAAAGAGTAGACATTACCCGTACTGAGCACCGGAGGGTTCACGCGCAAAACAAGGGCGGCCTTCGGGTCTCTCTTAGGTTGGGTATTTGCCCAGAAAAACCGGACAGGTTCCCCCACGATAGGTCCGGGTTCTTTGGGGGATAGCTTGTTGAAGTCCCTAACGTGGAAAAACACTTTGGGAACCTCTCCCGAACGGAGGAACCCAAAGTGTTCCTTCAAAACAAAGCGCGCAACGTGGCCCTCAGTCAAGCCTTGCGCCCCGCAAGTGCGGCGAGGGCACCTTTCCGGCTCTTGTCCGCCTTTTCGGCCGAAGTGAGGGCGTCGATATGAGCGTCATGCCCCCCCGAAGCCAACTCTTTTGCGAGCTTGGCAATGGGAAGGTCCAAAATCGACAAGTCTGCGGGGGGCGTGTCCGGCTTCTTGGCCGGGGCTTCCGCGACCGGGGTCGGTGCAACCTCAGCCTTCGGGACGGACCTTTTTTGCGGCTTGTGTTTCTGCATGCGAAGTCTGCGAATCCTTCCTGAATTCATTTGGCCCTCCTAACAGGCTTTTCGAGGTGCACCCCCGAGGTGACGTCTCTGTTTTGAATATTGTCCGACTCTTGTTGAGCGGAAAGGTTGAAGAACGGGTTCTCCAACAACCTCACCAGTCGAGGGTTTTCCACCACCAGCTTCTGGAGGCGAACCTTCGAACGGGGGTCCAGACTTGGGTAGAGGGCGTTGAACTGAGTTCTGGCCACGCGTGAGTTTCGCAACGCGTGGACGATAAACTGGTCTGCCAAGACTGCAGGGAAAGTTGGGTCCTTTTGAACCGAAACCGTCCCGTCAGAGTGCTCCACCAAAATGGAATCCGAGCCTTCCAACCCGTTCTTACCATTCCAGGTCCAATATCCGTATTGTCCCGACATACCGAAACCTCCGCTATAGGTTTTCTACCGTGGGAGTTTGATCTTCGGCGGGAGAAAACCCTCAGAACGGTCGTCTGCAAGGCTTGCCCTCTCCAAATCCCGCAACCTCTTCAGAATCTCGATTTTCTTGCGGCCGAGGTCCGAGATATCTACCCCTTGAAGGCTTGCTTGCTCTCGAAGCTCCTCAAGGCTTGGAAGCGGCTCCCTCTCCTCCGCCAAACCGTAGTCGATAAAAAGAAAGGGCTCTCCTGCCGGAGAAATGCGGATTGAAGGGTTGCCCCGCCTCTTCATTTCGCGCATGAGGTTTCTGGCGATGTATCTGAGGAGCGGGTTTTCGGAAACCCCCTCATCAACGCTCTTCAGAAGAGAGCGCACCTGAGATAAGACTTCCCCAACGCTCTGAACCTCCCCCGAGATCTCCAGGGGGAGGGAAAGAACTGCCTCTTGAATATCGTTTGGAAGAGGAGTCTTCGACGGCTTGAGTTTCTTAGGCATAAGACCTCCGAAAACACTTTACCGTCTGAAGGTAAAGAAACCCCCTTACCTCAGTCCGTGGGGAAAGTAACCGGTAAGTTGCGGGGCGTTATTTAACCTGAGAGGAAATAGTCAAACCCTTTGTCTGGAAGTTAGTTCCACCAAACCCGCGCAAATGACGCTTACAGAAGACCCCCCCTTTAGATGAGAGGTTTCGGCATCTGCCTTCCCCCTCGTCGGTGTGTGTCTTCGGGCTGACCGGGGCCGCACAGCGCCGGGGGTCGTGATTCCGGCAGTGCATGCCTTGATGACGTGCCTCTACGTCGCAACCTTCGGTAATGCAATCGGGGCGCGTCCTCCAGTTGTAGCTCATTCCCCACCCGCCGGGGTGCGTGAATCGACGCGGTTCACACGACCATCCTCACGAAGAAGAAGACCCGACAGGCGGAACGGGGGGCACGTCCCGCATCCTGTGTCGAGCGCGACGTAGTGATCCTCGCGGTACTCACTGGTGCCCCAAGGCGTGTGTCCGAAGACCTGCACGCACCCGTCCGGGAGCCGGAAGACCGTGCCCTTCTTCGCACCAATCCAGAGGATCTGCTGTGGGGCAACCTTGAACAGAGTCTCATAAAGCATCCCTGCGAAGTGCCTGTTCGTAGCAGCATCCGGGTCCACCGAGTTTCGGAGGTTGGCCACGGTTGGATCATTCCAGATCACACTCCCATCCGACTCAGAGATCCCGCCGTGGGAAAGGAAGTAGGTCGTGTCTCCATGCTGAACCTCAACCCACAGTTCCCCGTTGGCGATGTACTCGCGATGCTCCTGTGGAACCACGCGGTCGAGTTCTTTCGCCAGCCACTTGGAGGACACATGCAGGAGTTCATGCCCCCCATCAAACCGAGCAGCCTTCTGATTCGGGTCGATGCCGTAGGAGCGTAGGGTCGCCTCACCACCCATCGCAGAAGACAGGGGAATCTTCGCGTTCACCTTGCCCGTGGTCACCCACTCGTGGAGCCACAGTTCGTGGTTCCCGAGCAGGTTCCTGACCCCGTGCTGGATGCACAGGTCAATGACCCCTTTGGAGTCAGGCCCTCGGTCGATGAGATCACCCACCGAGTAGATTTCCAGAGGTGCGTCGGGGCCGATGACCTCACGGGTGTAGGAGAGGAGGTCGGCCAGAGCTTTCACCTCTCCATGCACGTCGCCGAAGATCAGAGTGTTCATGTTCATCGCTCACCCCCATGCAGAAGATCGAACTCCTGCTTTGTCATACCTTCCACCCAAAGCGCAACTTGAGGCGCAGCACGAACCGCTCCCACGGGGTCATGCGCCACAGAAGTTCGAACAACCTCCGGGTGTCCTCTACGTCCTTCATGGCGGTGTGTGCCCCGTCCTTCGACCACCCCAGGAACTCTCGAATGCGGTCGAGGCTGACACTCTTGAGTCCGAGCGGGGTCAGGTGCTCGTAGGCGAGCGTCACGGTGTCGATCTTGTGGTACGGGATGCGCCCCTCGACACCATGCTTCTTGAACGTTGCCTTGAGCATGTTCTCGTCAAAGCTGACGTTGTGGCCCACGAGAGCACACCCGTCGAGCAGGGTAATGATGTCGTAGGCGACCTGCTCGACGGTCGGAGCGTCTGCCCATGCCTCGTCGGTGTAGCCGTTTACCTCCAACGCCTTCGGGTGGGCGGCCTGGAGTTCTTGCTCCGTCGGCTTGATCTTGGTTTCGTACTCCATGAGTACGACCCCGTTGTCTACGATGATGGCTGCGAACTCCAGAACCGTCGAAGTTTGAGGGTCAAGCCCCGTAGTTTCTGTGTCTATGATGGCGTACTTCATCTTGAGAACCTCCAACCACATTACGTTCTGAAAAGCGGTTCGGCATACTTTCCCAAGACCTTAGGAAGACTATAGGGCCGGGAAGGTGACAGGAGAAAGTATGCCCGCCAAATCGTCCAACACCGTCTACATAGTCAAAGCAACTTTCGGCTCTGTTCTCCTAACCTTCGGTATCACCTCTCTGGTGATCCTTCTCGGGGACCAAGAGGTTCTGAAAGACTTTCTTGAGTTCGCCGCGACCGTAGTCGTGTGCCTCGGTGCAGCTGGGGGCGTGTCGGCCCCCGCTAAGAAGCTGGGGGACGCTTGGCAGGCCGGCAGAGACTCAAGCCCCCCCACCCCGTAGCTGTAGGCTCTCAGAGCCTCTAAGAGCCTATGAGAGCCTCTTAGAGCCTATGCCTTGAGGCTATACCTTGAGGCTACTCTGCGGGGCGATGCGAGGAAGTCGCGGCGGCTCAGGCCGCGATACCCGTAAGGGTCCCTGGCCTCAGCCGCCGAATCCTCACACTCCGCCCGAAGCTCGTCGTAATCTTCCGAAAGCTCGTCGCCGTACTCGGGAACCTCGCTCCAGAAGTACTCGGACAGGGCTTCTTCAAGAGCTTCTTCGGCATCTTTCCGATTGCTCTTCAAATGCCCCCTCATGTAGACCTCAAGGAACTTCGCGCAAAGCGCGTCGAACTTCCGGTCGACTTTCCTGAGCATCGGAGTCCAATTCTCCTCGTAGAGTTCGTAAAGAACCTCGATGTCTACGGGGGGGTTGTGAGGCCCCACCGAATATTGGGTAACCCTACGGTGAGCTCGGCCCCCGTAGCCGTCGTCCGAGTAAAGATCCTCGTAAAGATCCTCGCACTCAACCCTATCGAGAAGGTTCTGAGAAGCTTCTTCCAGAAGAAGCTTCTCAATAGCCGGAGATTTCACGAATACTTTGAAGGTGCGGGCTAACGAATCAAGCTCGCGGCGGTGGGAACTACTCATTAGTCAAATCCTTATGGGCAAGAGTCTTCGGCATCATCTTCACTCGGGTACGGCGCAAGTTTCCCGGAGAGGTCCGGGTCAGGTGCCGCCGGAGTTCTACCCTTCACAAGCGGCTTGCCCTCAAGACGGTAGCGGTCCGAAGCCGCAAAGCCCTTTCCGTACCCCGTTGGAGAGATCTCCCCGCTCAGGGAATAGCCGTGGGCGCAATCCGGACCTTGCCCGAGCTGGCCCTCCGTGACGATCACCATCTGAATTTCGTCACCCCAGCTGCGTTGCTCGGGAGATGAGAACGCCTGTTCGGGGAAGTTTCTCACCAGGTAAGCGCGGCCCGAGAGAACCCCGCCCTTCAATACCGGTTGCGAGCCTTCAGGAAGCCCTCCAGCCTTGAAGTCGACCGGCCCCCCGCCCGGTACGGGGTCAAGGACGTAAGCCGTCCCACCGCCCCTGTAGAGCCGGAACCGTCGCGACCCGGTCGGGTCGCTGATCGACCAAGGCTGGTACTTCAGGACCGAAGCGTCCGCCATACCAAGGTAGCCCTGGCCCTGGATGCGACCGTACTCCTGGTCACCGAGAACCGGGAACTGGAAGCCGGGGTTCTCATCCCCGCCTGAGGGAGACACGACCAGTAGCGAGGAACCGTCCCGGAGGGGGTCCTCACCCAGGAAGTCGGAGTCTTGGAGCAGGATGCCGAGAGGAAGTCTCTCGGTGAGGCCCGTCAGCCTTCCGGGGGTGACCCCTGAGCCAAACACCCCGTTTGTAGAGGTATCCGGCTCAGGCAAGAACAAGAAGCTCGCGTAAGAGATATGCGAGCTTCCCTTCACCAAACTCCCGAAGGTGATGCGGAACCCTGTCGGAAGGCGCGACGCGCCCGATACCGGGAGAAGCAAGACCTGAGTCTCGGTCCCCTTTTGGCCTTCGAATACCGAACGTACAACTACGCGGCTGGTTCCGGGGACCGCAACTGCTTCCACACCGCACCGGTAAAGCGCCTGCTTCGAAGAGTTGATTGCCGAGGCGAGACTTGTGGCAACGGCTTCGGAGCTACCTCCCGTGAAGTCAGTATCCGACACCAGGATGACCGTTACATCGCCACGCTTGATGACTACGGACTGCCCCGTAGAAACGGCCGAAGCCGTAAGCGTGTCGATGCTAATCTCGGCGAACCCTCGGCCCTGAGCCTTCTGGGTGAACACCCGAGGCGTGCTCTGCCAAATCGGGTCGCCCGAAGCAGAGGGGATCCTTCCAGGAGCCGCCCCGTCATGTGTGATCCCCGAAACATCCGTTAGCGTTCCAGACCAAACCCGACCGCTCATCTTCCCCGTACCCAGGGTGGTGTGGAAATCGCACGAGGCGAGAACCTCAAGGGAGCGGGGGTTGGGGATCTCGGGAACTTGCTCCCAGTCACTACTCGAATCGTACTGCTGAATCGCAGAAGCCAAGCCGAACGCCCCGCTCTGGGGAATCTGCCCGTAACGGTGCTCGTAGTCCGAAGTGGTCTTGGTTTCTCCGTTCCGCGTCATGTAGGGGTCACCCTGGTAGGGCGTCCGGGTGTACGCGGCGTACAACTGCTCATTGTAGGGGAGCGGGAGGTTCAGAATAGCCGAGACCGAAGTGGCGAGAGCATCGATTGTCAGAGGGTCGCCGCCGCCGGGAAGCTGGTTACGGGTCAAAACATAGTTGTTCAGGTTGATGAACCCGCGTCCAAAGCCGAAGACCACACACTCAACGACGAACTCGATGTCATCGAAAGTCTGCCCGTCAGTGAAACTACCGGACTGAGTAATGTCGATCACGTCTTCCGGGATCACGTAGGTGTGGTCGTTCGCGTTTCCGGTGACGTCTTCCCCACCACCCCGCACGATAAACAGGGTCTGCTTATCGGCATCCTTGCGAAGGAGGTTTTTCGGAATTCCCCCACCAGAAGCCGGGGTCGCCCGGTCTGACGCAAACCCGCTAAGTCCGGTGAACTCTCGGAGGTCGTACACCCCGTAAATGCGGGCGACACCCAAGAACGGCGGAAGTTGGATCCCCTTCAAACCCCTGTGTGGGAGGTCAGAAGAGTAAGCGTTCACATCCTCGTAGATACGACCCTGGTAGCCGTTCGCCGAAAGGCCCATGTTGTAGTATTCGCCGTAATCCCGACCGGAGGTTGACCCGGTCTGGATAAAGAGGGAAACAACACCCGCGCCGGAAGTCTGACCGCCTACGACCCGGAACACATCATCTGTGTTGGTCTGACTGTCACCGAAGAGGTGGTTAACCCCAAAAAACACCGTTTTTCCGGTTGCACCCGTTTCCTGATGTACCGGGATGTCCTGCCGGCCGAACCGAGGCATGAACTCCCACGGGACCGAGTACCCATACGTCCGGCTTGCCTCAAAGAGATTCCCGCCGTCGGTAGCCCCGCCAGCAAACCCCCCCGCCGTGTAAGTCCCCGGAAACAGCTCCCCGGCGGAAATCTGGTTTCGAGCAAAAGAGATGTCTGCTCGCTGCAGCGGGCGGATAACCAGCGTCTTCGAGCCGGGGTCGATGAAGAGCTCGCTCTCCCGACGGTCTTCCTTCAGGTAACGGGCATCCCCGTATCCGGGTGCGGAGGGGGCAGAGAGCCCTTCAGAGGGGAGCCGGTTCCACACTTGAAGGTAGTTGGAGGGGAAGTAAGTCTCACCGCTCGGAACGCCTGCCTGAGAAGAAAAGCCCGTATCCAAAGCGGTGGGGGCTTCTCGCACCATATCAGCCCCCGCACCGACAAGTGCCAGAGTATCGATCCGGTCAGCAACCCGCGCCGTACCTCCGCGAGAAGGTCCGTATAGAACCTTCAGGTCGATGACCGCGGAAGAGCTTAGGGAAGCCCCCACCAAAGAAACCCCTCCGGGAGCCCACGGGGAAGCAGCCCCGAGGGCCACGCTCTCGAGGTCGGTTATGACGATAACCGCAGAAGCCCCGTCATCTGCAACGGAGCCGTCCTCGGTGTGGGTGTACTGCGAGCGAACCTCAGCCGTCACCGTTTGGGCTGCAACAAACCCGCCAGAACTCTCCCCGACCCGTTCCAGAACCAAAGAATCGGCCGCGCCTGCGGAAACTGTTGTGTACCCGGCAGTTCCTGCACCAACAACGCGGAACACTCCCGCGTTTCCGGCGTTCGTATTGTCGCCCGTCAGCACAAGGTACAGCTCAGAAGAGCTTCCCGTAAGGTCTTTCCCACCCGATGTGAGCATGTCGTACAGGTTTCGAGCCCCGTAAAGAAGCGGTTTCGCCACGCCTTCAACGCTAAGGCTTCGAACCGAAGTACCGTACCAAGCCCCGGCCAAGTCGAAGTCAACACCCGGGAACTGAACCCCGGAAAACCCGCTGGGAGAAGAAGTTGCAGAGTCGACAGTGACCGCAGAAGTCGAGCGAAGGTCCGAATTCACCACCCCGCCGAGGAAGATGAGGGGGAGCTCGAAGTCCGTGCCCGAAACAGGGTAGAGGGGGCCAGGGTGGTCTGGTTGAGGCTCCGACCCTGCTGCGGGCTCTCCCCAGGAATCCTCCAGGAACCGGATCTGCACCGGACTTTGCGCTCCGACTTCGCTTGGCCCGTTCTGACGAGAAAGCCAAGCCTCCCGAGGGCCCAAAAACCGAACAAAGCGGTTGCTCGCGGCGTCGCGGACAGTCTTTCGGGCACCGTCGTTTCCGGTGCCGCCGCCGATCTCCAACTCGATAACAGCGCCGTTGCTAAGGCCCGCATCGCTCGGCTGAAAACCCGAAGGCGTAAAGCCAGCGGCGGGCCAATCACCAGCTCCAGCCGTGTAGTCCGTGACAGCCGTGGGGTTCCCGCCGCCTCCGGAAGCCGGGACGATAATAACCGAACAATCTTCGGTGGTCGCCGCATCCGAAAACACGGTGCGAATGCCGTCAGGCCCGTCAAGGGCTTCGGTCTGGTTGGGGACCGAGAAAGAACCGTTGGCCCAAAGGGTATCGACTTCGATGACAGTCGGACCCTGGGTATCCGACCCCGACGCCTGCTTGTACGAGGACCGAAGCTCGTTGGTGAAGAGCTTCCCAAGGTTGTGCTGAAGCAAAGCCTGGTAATCCCAAGAACCCGGCGTTACTGACTTGCGGAGATCCAAGATATCCGTAGGGGAGATCATGTCCGATGTTTTTCTGTCAGGACGGAAGACATAGAACTTGATCTGGGCTCCCGGCTCATGACGGGTCGCGGCGGTTCCGTTTCGTCCCCGACCCCCAGAAGCCAAAATCGTGACGGTCCCCGGAGTAGTCGTGGTGTCGACTCCGCTGATACGGATAACTTCCTGGTCAATGACCAGGAAGTAGTCCGAGGTCCAGTCGATGTTCGGGTTGTCGAAGCCCGAATTTGCCAGACCCTCAACTTGAACCGCTCCGGTATCCGTAGCAGAGATCGCGGAAGTCAGCGTTACCGAAGTAAACGTCCGGGTTCCCTCAACAGGGTCCACAATGGCCGCCGAAACCGGGTTCCGATCCAAAGAGCCGTTTTGGTTTGCGTTTCCAGCAGAAGTCTGGGCTACGAAAGAAGCGGTGTTTCTACGGAAGACCGCACACAGAGGAATCGCATAGGTGTAACCGTCCACGGTCCCCAGAGCATTGTCGGCGCTCCCATCTCCGGAACGCCAAAGGCCGGAGTCTCCGAGAGTTTCCCGCATGTTTGACCAAACAAACCCGACCTGAGGCGCATCGGAAGCGCCTTGCGCCAGCACATTCGGATCATCCAACCCGTCGGGGAAAGTGGAGAGATCAACGGAATCTCCGAGTCCTGCCCCGCGACCGAATACCCGAAGACGGTACTGAAGCTGCACCCGCTCCGTCGTCTCGAACCCGATACTTGGATCCTGGAGATCATCGTCGATGTTGGTGCCGCCGTACTCAGTGTTGCCCCAACGGTAAACCTTCGAGCCGGACGGCTTGTTCACCTCGCTCGGGTTCGGTGCTACTTGGGCAAGCCAAACCTCAAGAAAGACAAAGTCAATCCGAGAATCCGTCGAAGGGGCCGGGAACAAGTTGACCCGATTGCTGGGGTCCCCGTCGAGGCCGGTTCCCGTGACGGGAACAATCCAACCGTTGACACTTGCCCAAAGAACAGGAGCCTGTTGGTTTGCCTGCGGACGCCCTACTTTGAACCAGTTGGCCCAGCTCTCTTCGGTGATGAAGTCCTTGTCGGAAGCGAACGGGTCAGTGAGCCAACCCGAGTGCATCTGAGCACGGACTACGTTCGAAACACGTTCCCAGTCTGCCTGCATCATGAGGTTCAGTTCGGAATCAAGGGGCGGCTTTCCCGCCTGCCAAACGACTACCTGAAACTGTCTCTCGATAGCGGAGAGGGTTCGTGTCACCCCGGTGCCAAAGTCTTGAGCCATCTATTCCTCTCCGAGACGTAGCTGGTTAACACTACCCTGGAATCTATAGGCTAAGAACCGTCCCGGGTAGCTTCGAGCTTTTTCCTCGCAATTTGCTTTTGCGTTTCCGAGGCCGAGGGGTTCCGTAGGATACCCCTGTAAAGCTCCCGGCGGGCTTTGACCCAACGGTCTCGGAACTTTCCACTAAGGTCTTTGGGCGAAAGCGTATGCATCAGGGAATGTTCGGGATGAGTGCAACCCAACCCAGCAAAAACACTTTGTCGGGTGTCGTGTTGACGAAGGCAAACCGAAGTTCGGTCCCGGAGTTCGCCAGATCAATCGGCTCAAGGTATTCGACTTTGTACCATGACACCCCGTTGTCATTGGAAGCGTAGACATAAATCCCGTTAGTCTCAGGATCAAGCCTTTCGAGGCTCCGTACCGAAGGGGTGTTTTGGTCGGCGGTAGCCCCGTATCCCCGAATAACATCCTCAGTCGTAGATGCCCGGGCAAGTGCCCACCACATCATGACCTCATCCGTTCCAGGGTTGGCGGGGTTCAGAGCCGTAATGTCGATCGCATCCGTTACCATGACCCCGTAAGTGCTGTTCAAAGAGTCGACCGGAAGCATCGCCACCGCGTTCGGAACTACTCCGGAGAGGTTTCCAAGCTGGGTTCTTGGAAGAGGGTTCGGAGCAAACCCCGCCCAAGGCGGCGGAGTCGGGCTCACATTGGCGACCGTAGGCTGCGGGGTTCCGACATTCGGGGATATCCCCGTCATATCGGAGGTCTCGAGAAAGTAGTTGTACAGAACGTGGTCGTACATCGGGAAGCGGATCAAGAACTCCGCTGCGGCCTGCCCCGGAATCGACCCGGCGTTTTGAGGGGTCATGTAAGAGGATGAGTCGATATCAATCCCTACCGAGTACGGCAGGGGGAAGACGTACTGCCCGTTGACCCTGTTTGAAGATCCGAACTCAGGCTCGAACCCCGATGTGATGATCCTGTTTGTGTTCGAGACGCTACCGTAGATCTGCACGGGTCACCCCAAGTTTTGAATAAAGTTGAATTTCTGCGTGTCGTCGGAAAGTTGGCTCTGATCCGGAGCAGAAGCGATGGCCTTGTTGGCATCCACCCCCGTTACAAGCCCGCCACTTTGAGTCACGGTCTTGTATTCTGAGATCGGGGTGTTGTCCTTGAGAGATTTCCTCTTGAACGCTCTGGCCCGAGATTGATCCAGCTTACGGTTTCCCACGAGGTCCCACCGATCACTTGCGTTCGGAGAAACTGCACTCGTGCCTGTTCGGGAGATATGTAAGACAGACAAGCCCGTCATATCCCCTTGGAAAAGGGGCGGGTCCCAAGGGCCTGAGAAGTGGTGTTGAACAACCCCTGTCGAGCTTGCCAGAGCCCTTTGAAGCCGCCTTTGAATCTTGGAGTCTTTTGAACGGTCGCTTGAGATAAGCATCGCAAACCCCTTGGGGGATTTCGCGTCCACAAGCTCCAGGAGGTATCTATCCGCAGATAGATAGGTCTCATCGAAAAGGGACCGGCTTGAGACGATAAAGTCCCACCCTGCGGGATCTGCCAATCTGAGATACTCAAAAGCGTTACCCACGACCCAGGCGTTAGCGCCAGGGAAGGCCGCAGTAGCCTCCTCAATAGCCTCGACACTAAGGTCTACGCCGGTATAGGTAATCCCAGGCTGAAGAGCGTTGAGAGCCGCGTAGAAAAGCCCCGTGCCGCACCCGAGGTCGAGGACGCGAGCCCCTGCCGGGACCAAAGCCGCAAGGTCATTGTGGAAGGAACTCACTTCTGCGGGGGTGTATCCTTGAGCCCAATCGTTGCGGAGAAGCTGACTTTCCGCTTGGGCGTTGGCGTCCCCTACGCCGGAAGGGTTCTCCGCATGGAGGATGACATACTTTTGAATCACTCGATACCTCGTATCAAAGAACGGTGTTGTTGGCGGTCACCGTAGAGAGGGTCCAAGGTCCACCCGAGTTCCAGTAGGTGCCCGTGAAATCGTCTTGAGTAAGAACATTTGAGGTTGACATGTTGCCAACAACGATACCGCTAAGGACCGTGCCGGTACCCCAAGAAGTAAGGACCGAGTTCTCAAGGTTTCCAGCGGAACTACTTTGACTACCACTCACGGTGAAGAACTCGAGGGTCGAGTTGTCGCCAGTGTAGAAGTACATCCCGATTCTGTCGTTGGCCCTCACCTCTGAGATATTATTGGAGAATACGAGGTGCTTACCGACGGAGTCTACGGTGAAGAACACAAACCCGTAGTTGTAATCACTCCCGCTCGCGTGCGCGGCAAGCGGGGACGACACCCTGTTTTCGCTAATAGTGACGTACCTTGCGGTGGACGATCCTGGGAGTGCGCCCCACGAAAAGTAAATGCCGATATCCATCACACCAAGCACTGAGTTGTGTGAGATATCAATGTTCTGGAGGTTACCGAACCCTGCGGGTGCGACGAGCTGGTTGTACCGAATACCGTTCCCGGAGACCGATCCCGAAACGAACTCGATACTGTTGCGGCAGATCGAGATATTCCGAGCGTTGCTTGAGGCCAAGCCGCGCTCGACCTCAATGGCGCCAGCTGCGCTGGTTAGGCTGGTGGCTTGAATGCTATTGTCGTTGAGGTTCAAGCCTTGGATGTTCTTGTCGCACTCGACGTAGATGAGGGATGTTCGCGTCGCCCCTACGGAGTAAATCTGGTTTCCACTGACAGAGACGTTCCAGAAAAGGGCATCAGGGGTCAGCGTGTAGAACGCCGAGTCCACATTTCGGAACACGTTTCCGTCAAAAGTGCAGCTTTCCAGGATGCAAAGAAGAGTGTCCCCATCGTTGTCCATATCAAGCACAATACCCAAAAGGTTGTCGCCGTCCGGTGTGCTTAGGTCTTGGAACGTGTTCCCCGAGACCACCGACTCAGCCAAGATGGAAGTATTGTCCCCAGCGCGACCCCCCGAAGAGTAGCTGAAACCTTCCGGGCTAACGACGGTAGAGCCATCACGAACAACAACGCTGTTCCCCGAAAACACCAAGTTCCGGGTAGCGGCTCCTTGAACAAAAACCCCCTGAGAGTCGAAGTCAAGGATTTGGTTGTTCTGGATCGAGATCCCCGAAGCGGTCGTCTCTGGGAGGATGACCGAGATCCCCCTCTGCATCGAGTTGAGCACGGAACCCTCTAACTGGTTGCCGCTGATTGAGAGAGACTGAGCACCCCCGGACCAAGACTCGGCATCGAGCAAGATGTAATCCGAACCGGGGGCCGCAACCCCGCAGCTGAAAATCTGGTTACCGTCAATCTTAACAGACTCGCAAAAACCCGCCGAGGTATTGCTTGAGTTCACCTCAAACACGGGGTCCCCGGAAACCCTGGCGCACCTGCGAAAGAGGTTGCCCGAAACATTGAGGCCCACAAGGTTTCCGTCAGCTCCTCCCGTGGTATTCGTCAAAATACGGATAGCGGACTCATCGAGTTCGAAGAACTTATTCCCCGAAACGTCGCAATCTCTCAAACCCGCCCCGAGTTGCAAAACCACCCCATAAGAGTTAGTTCCCCCAGAGATGATGTTGCCCGAAATCGAGATTGCGTCAAGGAAAGGAGGGGCTACCGTAGACAGGACCCGCACACCGTACCCGTCGAAGAACGCCTCGCTTTGGCCCGTGAGAGTGTTCCCCGAGACGGAGATTCTCTCAATAGTGCTGTAGTTTTCGAGGACGAAGTAGACCCCGGCACTCCCTCGATACAGAGAGTTTCCGACGACCTTGACCTCCTCGAAGGACTTGGTCCCTGATCCGTCCCCCACGATCCCCACCTGAACACCGCTGAGCGTGGGTTCGTACTCGATCGTCGCCATGTTTTCGAAGACATGGAAGCCGGTGACACTCGCCTCTGCCTTGAAAGACAGCAAACCCCCCTCTCGAACTGTATTTCCGGAACAAGAAAACCCCTCAACAACGTTCCCCGCCTCGGCCGTGCCTTGAGCGATGTCGACATAGAACCCCGTCCGGATACTGGCAGAGATGGCGTCGGGGGAGCACTTGATTTGGTTATTGCGAAACGAGAGCGTTTCGACCGAGACGTCATTCTGAAGCCACAGCGCAAAACCGCCCCGGTAGTCTGCCCCCGCAGAGACTTCGAGGATATTCTCGTTGACCTGGACATCCTCGTAAGTCTTTAGCGAGGATGTGTCGGCAGAAACGTACACGCAACTTGTCTCCGCCGCTCCGGCCGCGCCCACGATAGTTCCCGAACACCCCAGCTTGTTGCCGGTAATACTGAAACCGCTGACGGCGGAGTCTCCCAAATCCGCCCGAATAGCGTAGTCCCCTTGGCTGCTCTGGTACAAGAAGTTGTTACGGTCGATAAGAAGCTGTTGGAGATTAACGAGGAGTTCCCCATCGACCTTGATCCCTAGAGCTGCCGTGAGGGTTATCGCCCCACCGTTATTCCCCACCTGAGGGATAGTGTTCCCCTCGAAGTGTAGGTTGCTCACAGAAAGAGAGCCGGTTCCGGCTTGCTGAGTATCGAACTCGATTCCGTAACCGTGGCAAGCAAGGGAAGTGTTCCTCAGCACCTTCAGGCCGTTCACGCTTGCGGTATACGCGGAGCCTACCCCGAGGTCGGGAGCACCTACCTGGACTTTGATCGCAGCGGCTTCCCCGTTTCCTACGGGGGAAACTCTCGTAATCAACTCGTTCTCGACGATCTTGAGATCAAGCACCAAAGTTACTGTAGAGGCCCCCGCAACGGTAGCGTTCGGAGCATCCAACAGGATCGCGGCTCCCGAGGTATTGACGATGTCGTTTCTGAAAACCTCGGGGAAAGTGAACGAGCCGCCATAGTAGTTAGCCCCGGCCACGTCCCCGGTCGTGAAGACGATCCCATGCGCCAGGTCGTACGCTAAGGTTTCGACCCCCACAATGATCCGGTTCCCGGAAGCCCGGATATTCGACATCTGCCGAGTAACGACGTCTGTGATGGTTAGGTCCGGAGTGTTGTTGCACAGGAAGACGAAGCCCCGACCCAAGGCGGCACCGTTCTGATCTTCGACTTGAAGGAGGTTGTCCGAAACATCCCATCCCTGAAGGGTGACCGTGTGCGGTCCCGGTCCTGCGGGGGGCTCGGAATCGTTTACAAAAAGGCCCCCGGTCAAGCTTCCCGTCGTCTTGGCGAGGAACCCGTCCATTCGGTTTTGGGTTACCACAACCTTGTGGGAGTTGTAGGAAACAACCCCTACAGGGAAAGAAGGTACCAACCCGATATCCGAGCCCGCATTGTCCAGGATAAACCCGATATCTACCAGAAGGTTGTCTCGGACGGTGATCCTCTCGGAGTAGAGAAAGCCAATAGCTTTCGCCCCAACCTGGGCGTAGTTTTGAACCTGGGAGTTCTGAGAAACTGCGACCTGAGAAATGTGATTCCCAGATACCTCCACGTCTGAGATAAACTCACCGGGCTCAAGAGAGTTCCCCTCGAGAGATATCCCCTGGTTGAACCGGGTGATCCGGTTTCCTGAGATTGCACCCGCCCTCGGAGTTCCGCCGCCCGCGCCCCCAAGGTAACTCACGCGAATTGCATAGGTAGCCTGCACCAGCTCGCTTACAAACCCGTCCATATGGTTCTGAGAGATCTCAAAGTCGGAGACTTGACCCGTGACCTGAATCGAACTCTCAGGGGCGGTCACCCCTACCAGAGAAATACGGTTGCCGGAAACTCTCACGCTCTTGGACTCGGAAACAACCGTGTTCGAAACGACCCAAATCGCCCGGTTGGTGTTCCCCCCGCACCGGATCACGTTTTCTGAGAACACCAGACCCACGGCTTCGAGGATGACGACCGCCGCTTCGATCGCGGCACCAGAAGGGTTCGGCCCCAAGATGCTGTTCCCAGAAGCAACCCCGCTCGCATAAGAGAGGTACAGAGAGTTCTCTACCAGGGTGTTCCCCTGGACTACGCATCCGGTCGGGCGGTTGGCGGGTCCGCCAACCACCGCGATCCCAGAACCTGCGCTCGTATCCTGATTGAAAAACCCTTGTACATGGTTCCCCATGAAACGGGGGTTTGACCCGTCCGGAGAAACCGGGGCGTTCGCGTACTCAAGACCCTTCGGGACCGAGACTTCCCCGACCCAGTTGACACGGGGGTTCTTGATCGTGCAGCCCATAACTGCGGGGCGGAAACACTGGGCAATCGAGATCCCGGAAAGCCCCTCGTCGTCCTCAAGTTCTACCAGAGTCTCCGACACAATCAGATCGTCGCTGAGGTTCAGAGCGGCAATACCGTTACGAACCCCCAGAACGCTCGACCCTGAGATCTTCACATTGTCGGAGTTGTCAATACGAACCCCGTTCTCGCAATCCCGCACCAGAGTGTTGGTGATCCGAACATTGTTGTTCGCGGTTGCGCCGTCAGCAGAGATGCCGATAGTCCCGACAACCCCAACTCCGGGCCCTTTGAAATCGCATCCCGTGATCTCGACATCACTCACGCCCGTCAGCAGAACGCCCCGCGTGCCGAAAGTGTCCCCGTAGCAGCCTGCCATACGGATTTTCGATGCGGTTCCGGCAGCCGAGACAATTCCGACGCAGTTTCCGAAGTTGCCCAGGAAAGTGCAGTCTTCAATTAGAAGGTCCGTAGTTCCGTCCCCACCACGAATCGCATCCGTGATCGGCCCGGCAAGGCCGAACTCAATGCCCCTGAAAGAGATGTCATCCCGGCCCGTCACGTCGATAAGGGGGGCCGCAAAGTTCCCGCCGACAATCTTCGCCTCCCCGTCACCGAGAAACTGAAGATGGTCCGTCGGAACCGTAATCGTAGAGGAAACAGTATGGGTTCCGCGGATAATAACGGTTCCCTTTTCCTCCTCGCTCGTCCCCCCGTCGCCATATTCCGCCATCCAAAGGAAGAACGCTTGGAGGGTGACGAAGCAACCCTCGCTCCAAGCGTCTACGTTCTCGCCCTGCCTGGACGAGTACTGGACCTTTCGATCAAGGTTCCGGACAAAGAACCGGCCATCCTGGTACTGAGTAACGACGCCCGCCGCAGAAGTGACCTTCGCAAAGAGGATGTGCTCGATCCCCGCCGAACTCTCCACCTCGGGTGCAGAGTTGCTCGTGAGGAGAGTCTGGTAGGTCCCGCTCGAAGAGTCGCAGTCCAGGTAGATGTAGGAAACAGCGTTGTCGGCAACGGTGACCTGAAGGCCGCTAACGTCAAGAGCCGCTGCCCCGACCATCACGATCGTGTCGTTGTTTCCTGCAGAAACCGACTCGAGGGTCAGGGTCAAGTTGGCGGTGGGGAGGCCAGTGACTACCTCATCGAAGCGACCCCCGGCTACCAAACCGTTCAGCCTTCCGGCTGAAGCGCCTGAACAGATTTCTTGGAGGGCTCCCTCAACCTCGTCCGAAACAAAGCAGCCAGCTGCATCGACAATGCCGATGCTCGAGGCCATGTGAGCACGGCTCGGGTCATGAACATGGACTCGGAGAGGATCAATGTCCCGGTTGGGTTGCCGCAGTGAGTTGTCGGCAACGGTCCCCTTGGGAACGCGCCCCTTCCCTACGGAGATCGACCCTGGGTTTACACTACGAGGCATCTAATCACTCCGAGGCCATGATCAGTAGACCGCTTGTTCTGTAAATTGCAGCACAAGTGCGGTTACCACTATCAGTAAATACGATAGTGTTATCAGGGTCAAGGCTCCCGTATCTGGAGACCACGACCAGAAGAACCTCTCCGGCTCTCCAAAACACACCATCAGAAGAAGCTCGAGCCAGGAACGGGAACCACACTTTGTGGTTCACGGGGCTTGAAAGCGGCTGGCTCATCGCGGTAGGCCGGTACGTCGACGTGTCGGCTACCTTGTAGTGAGCCCTGAACTCTTGGTCCGCGTCAAGGTCCGAGAAAGAACCCTGAGCAGAGGGGTCCGCCGGAACCATCTGGTGAAGGTTCAGCAACCCGGTGGCCGCATCGAAGTCGCCGACCGAAATCTCGGCCATCGCCTCAAGGATCCATTCAGCAGGGAACTCCCCAATCGGGGTATCGCCGTTGACGGCGATTTGATCCATTGGTCGAGAGTACGGGAAAGACTCGTCCATAGAACCTGCCCCGGCAATCCCCGTCCAGAGGTCTCGCGACATCACCATCGGAGATACCTGGACCGGATCCGGAAGCGGCCAAGTAACAGGTGCCCCTGCCTGAACACCAACCGTTTGGGGCGCGTTCGAACGGTAGTAGCAAGAGATCTGGTAGCCAACCGCGCCGTAGTTGGGGAGCGGGTCTTGAGCGAAATAGCTCACCTGAACCAAAGTCTGCCCTGCACCCGACAACGGGGTTGCGGGTTCGAGGTTCACTTCCCGGGAAGAAGACCCGTACTCAGTGGTCGTCTTGTCGATGTTCCGAGGCAGAGCCGTGATCTGGTCCGACGCCGTTTCGATAGTGGTGTTGTTCCCAAAGATCCTGCGAGGCAGAGTGATCTGGGTTTGGCTATCGCTGACCAGAAAGTCCGTGATCGTAGCCCCAATGCCGGGAGCCGCGCCTTGGTTGGACACGTACTCGACGGCAAGCTCACGGTAAGACTCTCGGAACGCGGGTTGGAGGAGGTTCTCCCAATCCGCAGGACGCTGGCTCGAGTCGTTCTCGATTGCTGTCCCGTAGCTGTACACGGTAGCGTCGGGGGTTACCACCTCGTCCACGGTATCCGTGGTGCCAGACCCTACGGGATACGTGATCTCAAGCTCAATGAAAATCCTTCGTTGAGAGCCCGTATCGCCACCCAGCACCGTCGATACCATATCGTTGTCGGGGTTTACGGGGTTCCCGCCGTTTACTTGACGTGCGTTTTGCGCAAGGGTCAAGAGGATCTGCTCGGAACCGGTTCCGGAGACCTGATTCAAAAGAACTTCTTTCGGAACCGCAGTGGTGTAATGCCCGTCATCATGGACAACCCGAAGAACATTCGTGACCTTGGTTCCCGGGGGCCAAAGGGAAGAAACTGCTCCGCTCGGAACCGGAAGCCCCGAAGGGTTGTGTGCCCAGTCTCCCAACCCGGTTGCGTCAAGGTTGTCGAGGTCGAGGTGAATAACGTCGCCCTCGGTCCACCCCAAGAAGCCGGGGGCGGCTTTGGTCACGTACTTGCCCGGCTCGTCTACCTGAGCGTCTGTCGGGTAGATCGGGAATATCCGGCGCTCAACCACGGGCCAATCTGCAAACCTTCGCCGGATATGGTCGAAGTTCGCAACCGTGTCTCCTCGCGTAGTATCTCCCGAAGAAGGAGCGACCCCGCCAGCCCCGCCGTCACGGCCGATTTCGTTGCAGACCAAAAAGCGGGTGGCCACATCCCCAGAGCCGGCACCGAGGGTGTTCTTGTCCGCAGAGTCAATCGCCCAGGTCTGAAGCTCCCCGTCAAGAAGCATAGTCATTTGCCGCTCAAGCTCGGCCTTGAGGTCGACCCCTCCTGGAGACACCTGGCGGCGCAGGTCCAGAATGTCGTGGACGAGGATCTTGTCGTGGAAATAGCCGTCCGGTCGGTCACTTGAGGCTGCCGGAATCGCGCCAATCTGAGGGTTCACAAAACCGGGGTGAGTCGAAGGGAGGGCCCCATTGGAATTGTTCAGAGGGTCGAAACCCGCCCCCGCCCCGCCGTTGTAGGCATCGTTACGACGGAACACAAAGCAGACTGGGATGGCGTAGACATAACCGTCCACGGTTCCGAGTGCAGTAGCCGCCGCCGAGCTCCCATCCCCCGAGATATGCAAGCCGGGGTCAACCGTCTGATAGTTGGCTGCACTCGAAGTTCCGCTTACCGTAGTGCCGTCGGCCGGAACAAACGGGTATCCCGCGACGGGGGTAGCCTGGGCTCCTTGCGCCAAGACGTTCGCGTTGTCGAATCCGTTCTCTTGCTTGAAGTTGACGGCTTCCGACTGGCCCGTGACCCGGATTCGGTACTGAATCTGAACCCGCTTGGTGCTCTCAGTCCCGACGACCGGATCTGCGATATCGTCCCCGAAGTTCACACCCGCTGGGGCATCAACATTTCCGTGACGATACAAAGTCGTTTGGGTCGGCTTGTTCGCAGTATCTGCGCCCCCGGAAAAGGTCGTAGGGAGAACGCCACCATTGATGGTAGTCGACCCGCCTACAGCTTGAACTCCGAGAACCAGGGTCAGAGCGTTGCCCGCAGCGCCAGCAAAAGCCGGGGCCGCGCGGAGGTTCACCTGCTCCGGAATGGTGACGTCCGCCTGAGCGGTGCAGATTCCGGTGAAAGAGTTTCCGGGGTCACTGATCGCCGTTGCGATGTTTGCCGCAGTAGCTGCCTCGTTCACACCGATAAGGTATTCGTCGACTACGGGGGCCGCCGCACGAGCGGTTAGGATCACACCGTTGACGATGATCTGATCTCCGTCAGCCACATCAGCGTTCGACACTACCGTTGTGATAGCCGTCGCCGAGGGGGAGTGCGACACGACGCAGCGGAATACCTCGAGGAATACGAAATCCGCCCGCTTTACGTCAGGAGGCGCACCGCCGAATACAGGGGCCGCCGAAAACTGGATCACGTTGTCTCGAGAGGTCGTTGTGTTGGTAAACTCAACAACGATTGGCATGTTCGCAACCAGAGCCGTTCTGCGAGACATGTTCAGCTGAAGGGGCGACACCCCGTCAGAGAAATCATTTCGAGGGTCTACGGGCGAAGGGCCGCGCAAAAACCCTGACGGGACCGTCCGGTCCTCCACAAGTCTGCGGATTTCCTTCGAAACCTCCTGCGACAGTATGAGTTCCGAATCAAGTACCGGCTTCCCGCTCTGGTAAACGGCTTCGTCCCAACTCCTCTCCCCGGGGATAAGGTATCGGGAAACAGCCGTTCCAGGGAAGTATTTATCTCGGATAGCCATTCAAATCTCCGCTCTACCCTACCCCGTCAGTACCGTCTCCCGGCCTCTTAGAGCGCAAACGGCTGTAAGAAGGGGATCTCGCCTGAGTTGGCGTCAACTTTCGGGTTTTGGAAAAGGATCTGTTCGGCCGGGAGATGTTCTTTCGGGTAGAGACAACCTTCCCCTTCGGGCGAGCTTTCTTACAGGAACATCCCATGAGACCTCCGCCCTTGTGTTAGAATAGGCCGTCTACCGTTCACAGAACGAACTGCAAGCTGGCGTCTTCTGAAGTTATAGCGCGAGGTACTTGAACCCCCAACCGATCCACACCGACAACGTAACTTTGGCCGCTTAGAACTTGCGGCATTCTTATTTTGACTCTTAGCGTGCTTGGGGAAATCCGGACAGAATTCCCACTCAACCCCGCTTGACCAACCGGCCCCCCGTTTGAGCCAAGAACAAACTCGACCCGGAACGTTCCCGCGTTGGGGCCGGAAATGATGGTGATTTGGGTGTCGAGAGGCAAAAGGCCCCAATCGCGGGTCGTGTCCTGAAGCTCGTCAGGACCGAGAGCCGTAACAAAGCCTGAGCCGCCCCCTGAGAGCGTGTATGGCCGGGGCGTACCGTCTGACCCGTAAGGTAGCGCGAGCGTTGCTACGACCTCGTAAGCGCCTGCATTAGCCCCGCTGGAAACCTTGAGCTTCGCCCCCGCTCGAACGCTCCGAAAAGAGACATCGGGATCCGTGAAGAGGAAGCGGTTGCTAAGGGTATCCCCCGTGCCTGAGATTCTCTCGGCTCCAAGGCACCACTTTCGAAGATCGTCGTAGTGGTACGAGTCGAGATCGAATGTGAACCCGCCCGTATCCTCCGCAATCTTCTCAAAGGCATCTTGAAACAGGTACGAGTACCCGTAAAGAACATGGGCTGGCTTTAGGGCACTAAGAACCAGTTTGGCGTTTTCTTGGAGAACAACGGGGTCGACCGGGAACCCGTCAACAAAAACGTCCACCAGAAATTGATCCTCAATGGTGAAGGCTCCGTTCGGGTCTCGCGGCGGCGACTCCAAGTATCTCTCAGTAAGGTTCGTCACGATGCTCGGGTCGAGGGCTTCGATCCCCTTTTCCATGGCAGACTTCGTGGCACCCTGCAAAAGAAGCTCTACCATCTGATGTAGAAAATCTCGGTATGCGGTGTCTCCGTCAATTTGAGGGATACCGGACCTGTCCGTGGCCCCTGGGAAGACCAAAGAACCGAGGACCTGCCACAGAAAGTCCGTTCGGGTGAAGTCGAACCCCGAATCCTTGTAGACTTCGGCACTCGTGATCTGTATCTCGGCGATTTGCTCCGCCATCGCCTGGAACTGAAGGGAGTACCAAGGTCCGTTGGTTCTGGCAACGTAGTTGCTCGGGAGGACCGAACGGAACGTGTCCATGATCTCCTGAGTCAGAGCAGACTTTTGGGTCCGGTACTCCTGCCCCTCAGCCGCAGGGTTTGGGGCAGGATTCTGAGTTAGCGCAAACGGCACACCGCTGGTCTTTTTCGCGTCCTCGTCATGCGACATACCTTCCTACCTCAGCGCGAATTGTGACGTATGATGGACTTGCGATCAGAAGCAGTGAGTTTACGGGACATGATGCTTCCTATCCGTCCAGGGTTACACCTGTCGTGAGCTATAGGCGTCCCAGCGGGAGGGGCCTCTACGCCACGCGACTGAGACCTGCTTCCGGTAACGGTTCCCGGTCTCCCCCATAAAGCCCCGGCACCCGTTAGCGGAGATTGCGTCGGCCATGTTAGAGGCCATGTTAGAGGCGGTGGCGCCCAGGACTTCCACACCCCCGAGGCTGACGACAGTCTTCCCGGTGAAGGCGTTGGACGCCAAAGTGATTGAGCCTGTGGACCCTGAAGTGGATCCGCCGAGCATTACGCCTCTATGAGAGTGAGTTCCGGGTGCCATCCGGATCCGATGGTCTCAAGCCACGTCCAGGAACGTCGAAGACGCGCTGCTGCTCGAAGGGGCTACGAACCTTGACAGGATTTCCGGAGACCCCCCTTGGAGGGATCGCTTCCTTGTCGCAAGTTCGCGACAAGCATCTTGAAGGGCTTTTGAGCTCCGATGAGTCTCTTTGTCAGGTCTTCTCCTTACAGGTCTTTGGCGAAATGGGCGGCAACCCTCTTAGCCGAAGCCATTCGGTGTGCGCTAAGATAGGCGCGGGCCGCACCTTCGAGGTCTTTTGCCCGAAGGAACTTGTCCACCGCCCCGCTGAAAGCCCAGTCCATGAAATCTTCGTCATCGACTCGTCGCCCCGAGATCTCCTCGGCCATTTCCTGAACGTCGTACAGGAGAGCCTTCACCGCACCGGCGCTCTTCCGGGCTGGCTTACCGTGGTAGAAAGCCAGCCCAGAGGCGATAATCGCATCAAGTAGGTCGTCGTGAGGGCCAAAAGATCCCCCCTTCTCGTAGGCGGCGAGGATACTCCCGCCCAGGGCTTTGCGAACCCCTTTGACAGCGCGAGCAACCTTGGAGAAGGCCATGTCATCAAAGTTCTGGGTGAGCACGAAATAGATAGCAACAGCCTCAAGATAGTCTTCCTCTTTGCCCCGCTTGGCGTACTTGCCAAAACCTTGCAGAGAGGTCATTACGTCGATGTAGGGGTCGTCGTCTCGCCCCATTCGCTTCTTTAGATTCGGGTAGCGGTCAAGCACAGAAAGGTTGGCTGCGGCGCTCTTTACCCGACCGGCGTCGAGATCGTCTTGAGCGATGTCGAGAACGAAGTTGACCTCATCAACGATCCCAACCCCCCCTGTGTGATCGGCGTTGTTTTCAAGGGTGCGAACCCAGGCGTCGAAGTTTTTGGGGCCAATGTGCCCCAGGTTCTCCGCAGAGATCTTCAGAAGATGCATATAGCCAGGGTCTTGCTGCGCCTTCTGGTAGAGTTCCCGGAGAGAACGGATCTTGCGCAGCTTCTTGGCGGACTTCTGACGTGCCATGACTTGTCTCCTATTTTGGGTAATCTCGCGGTCCAGCATGAGAGCAGGCCGTCGAGCAAGGTAGTTGGGCCCCTTCTGGTAGAACTCGCCCTTCGGAACGACCCGCACGGTCTCGTCGGGATCGGGAATGTTGGGATCTGCCACATGTACCATGAGGCCGTGCTCCGGATCCTCGGTCTCGGCAAACTGCTCTACTTCCTCTACTTCCTCAGGAGTCGTAGGGTTCAAAGTAGGGTTCATACGAGCCAGCTTCAGGAGTTGACGACGATGAGGGCTTCCCTTAGGCAGAAAAGAGGCCAGGCGAATGATTGCGCTGCGGGGCATGGAGTTCTCCCACGCTTTCGGTCAAGATAGGCGATGTATTGACAAATCCAGGTTTAGGTTCCAATACATTACGTGCGGAACCCTCTGGAAGTATGGTTTTCGCACCCGAAATCTAAGCCAGCTTTTTCCTACAGCCCTTCGTCCCCCCTGCAAAGGGTTTTCCGGTTCGGGTGAGTCGTCCAAAGGTGGAGGCCGACTGACTGGGTTTCCCACTTCTGCGGGTATCCGTACCTCGCAGTCTCTATGGAGGTCTTCCCGATACCTCGTACACCCTGCTTCTCAGGATGTACGAAGCGCTGTGCGCTACGCAGATCTCGAGACCTCTCCCCCGTAGATTCCGTCTCGTCCCATACCTTCTCCAGAGACCACCCAAGATTCAGCATCTTCCGGGCGAGACTCTCTACCCGTTTCTCCCCCTCCAGAAAGTGCCCGTGGTCGAATAGGACGTAGGGGACGGTCGGGGTCGAGAGGACCCAAGCCTGGTACAGAAGGACCCCCACGATCTGGCCTCGGCAGATCGTAAGGGTGCGCAGCATAGGCGATCCGGCTACCTCGACCACTTCCGGCTGCGGGTCCCCAGAAACACTCTCCCCGAGGCACGCGCCGGCAAGGCAGTCGTGCGGGAGGGTGCGTCGCCGCTCCTCCTCGGAAGCGAAGGCTTCCAGCTCAGCTACGCTGGGGAGCGGCGCAGGGTCAGCTATGCTGGGGAGCGGGGCAGGCTTCGCACATGCTGAAAGCAGAAACACCGGGGCAAGGGAAATCACGAAACACCTCCAGGTTCACCTTCATTACGCGTGACCCTCTCTGGAAGTATAGTTTCAGCCTCCAAGAAATCCTCGAGCCGTGACCTCACAGACTCCGGATCCCCGTGAACTTCGCCCTCCCACAAAACAAGACACTCGATCCCGATCTCCGCATAGGCTTCGATCAAATCCTGCTCGTGATCGAACGGTGCCTTGCCCGTGAACATGCGGGAGTGCCAGAAATCCCCGAACGCCTCGACCACCTTCGTTACACCCTTCTTCGGCTTCGCCGGGTCAGGCCCAGGGACGATGAAGTCTGGGTTCTTGTGCTTCGACAGCGTGGGCAACCAACGCCAGAAGGTGAAGTCTCCCGTGAACAGGATGCTCCCGTCCGGGGCAAGGGCTTGAACCGCCGTCTCCAGCCCGTTTGGACCGTTGATGGGCGACATCCTTTCAAGGTGCAGCCGTGCGTACTCCCGGTTCTGCATGGGGTGGTCGGGCAGAACTTCTGGGAGGGGAACCCCTGCATTCACAAGGCACTGCCGAACGAACCGCTCCGAGTTCATGTAGTAGTCCCACCCGTGCCGCTCAAGGTTCGTCTCCCGCTGCTTGTCCAAGAACTCGGCCAACTGGAGCGGGTGGTCCACCCCGTACCTCTCGCGGAAAGTCTCAACGAGGCGGTCCCAAGCCCCGTCCGTCTGCATCCAGTGATCGACCCCGTACCGCTCCTGCAAGACCCGCTTGATCTCAGCCTTGCCCTCGTCCGAAGCGAACCAGTGTGACCCGTACCGCTCGTGGTGCGTCTCCAACTGCTTCGCCCGGACTTCGGGATCCATGCAGGTCCAGGGCACTCCGTATCTCTCCATGTTGGTAGCTCGCACGCGCTCCTGTAGCTCCTCTGTACGCTGGGGCACCTCGTCCCCATACCGGGCCAGGTTCGTCGCTCGCGCCTTCTCAGCCAGCTCCTCGGACGCCAGGAGCACCCCTCCGTAGCGGGCCTCGCAGGTAGCCGTCGTCTTGGCGCGAATCTCGGCTACCTGCTGTGGGTTCTCCGCTCCGTATCGCTCGAGCATCGTCTCCCGGATCTTCGCCTTCACCTCTGGCTTGGCGAACGGGTTGTCAGCCCCCCGAAGCACGGGACGCTTGCCTTCGAGGCTCGCCTGTACCTTGTCGAAAGTGCTGGCCTCCTTGCAAAAAGGGTTCTCGGCACCGTACTTGGCGAGGTTCGTTGCAGCCCTCCGTGCCCGCACCTCCGGTGCATGGGCGGCTTCCTCGACCCCGTAGCGTTCAAGGTTCGTCGCCGTCCGACGCTGGTTGCGGACAGCCCTCTTGTCTCGGGTCTGCCAAGCCTCGCACGTCTTGCGGTGCGCCTTCATCTTGTTCCCGCTCGTAGCGCGGTGACCGCACAAACAAGGGTCCGTCAGTACGACCGGGCGATCGGGACATACCGCCAAGTGTCGGGGGGATACTCGACCCCCCTTGAACTTACGCGAACAGTGTGGACACGAGATCGGCATAGGGTACAGCCTCCTGTACCCTACAATACCCCGCTGCCTGCAAGAAGACTAACTAAACCCTACACGAAGTTCCGGGGACTCAAAATCCCACGACCTACATTGGGGCCAAATGCCGAGCGAACACCCCGGCCAAACCGGGGCTGCGCCAGTCCGCGCATATATTTTTCTGTGCGACTTTTTGCCTCAACGAGCTTGTCCCACTGATCCTCAGCGTTTTGCTTCATACCCTCATACTTGCCGGACTTGTCGATATCCAAAGAGATACCTCCAATGGAGTACGAGAATTCTTGACTAATCCAGTTGTAAACCAGAGCCTGTGCAGCATTTACAAGGGCCCCCCAAAGTAGCGCCGCCTGCCAGGAGGGCCTTTGCCGGCACACCTTGTCGACGGTATTGTACTGCTCAGTGTTCGGCGGGTGAATGTTCCACTTCCAAAGAGCAATCTCAAGGTACTCAGCGAACTCGGAGTCTTCCCATATGTACCCAAAAACCTGGTTGTAGCAACCAACCTGCCCTTCGCCTTCGGGGGGCATGAACCGGTAGTTTCTGGCTGGGTTGTTGTCCCTGGTGAGAACCCGCATCTTGTTGATAAGGTTTTGCACACACTCGGAGTATTCCGAGGAAGGATACTCTGAAGCAGCATCTCCGATGACGCCAAACTGTTGGACCACGCCTTCCTGGGCGGAGGTAGCCGTCTCGCGGAAAAGCCAACGGATTCGGTAGCAGCCGATTTCGGCGTTGGTCGGGATCATCATGGAGGCATAGTATTCCCCCACGTCAGGGTTCACCGGAACTCGCGTACTCGGCCCGATAAGAACCTCAGCCCCGGTACTCAGGTCAACAAAGTACAGAGCGTAGGTGATCTGGTAGGCGTTGGTCGGGTTTCCGGTCGGGTCAACCAAGAAAATATCGAGATCCCCCCTGCCAAGAACTTGACCCTGTTCGAAGTTGCCCACGGGTATCCCCTATTATTCGGAGTAGATCAAAGACTTCATTGCCTTGACGGCTTGAGAGTACGAAAGAGCCGGGACTTTGGCTCGGTCCATAAAGTAGTCGTCCTTCAGCTTCTTGAACATCCCTTCGGACTCAAACCCGAAAACGAAAAACGCACGCTTTCCTTCCCTACGGAGATCGGTGAGAGGTGCACTGGCTACCTTCAGGTAGGCCGCAAAGTACAAGTCGCTTGTCTGCTTTTCGTGCATCTTAACCCTCATAGAAGAGACCCCAGGGGTTTGTCCCCTGGGGCCACTATGGTGTCCCGAGGGGACAAGAACCAACCCCAGCTATCAGCCGTTGAGAAGGGTTCCGTCTGCGAGAAACACCGCAACTGCCGCACCCGCCACGGAAGAACCGCCGACCACGTAGTTGAAGGAGGCGGAACCGAGAACGCTCAGGACACCTGCGCCGCAGGAGATCTGAAGAGCGCCAGTCGCGTAGATACCGCGAACGCCGCGTGCCTCAGAAGCAGTAGCGTCGAAGGCTCCGTCAGCCGCTCCCTTGAAGGCGAGTGCGGGGTTCACAGTGGTTCCAGCAGGGACCGAGTAGACTTCGCCCGAGAGGATACGCAGAACCTCAAGGAGCGTTCCGACGCTGGTGCCGAGGCCGATTCCAGATGCAGCATTCACCGTCGAGATCGCGGTGTTCACCGCGGTCGCGTCGAGGGGGCCGCCCATCAGAGCGGAAGGCTGCGCCGCTGCGAAGATCGCAGTAGCGGCGGAGTCTGCATCCCCTGCATCGAAGCCCAGGTTGGTTCCGGCGCTGTCGTCACAGATGGTGTCAGCAACCCAAGCAGCAAGACCGTTCAGGATCTTGGTGGTTGCGAGGGCGGCAACGTAGCCGGCAACGGTGTCGCTCTGGTGCAGGGGCGGGCAGTAGCCGCTCTGGCCAACAGGCTGGTAGACGTAGCTGCGCTGGGAAGTGTTGGGCTGGAGGTCAGTAATTTGAACTGCGCCAGCGGGAAGGTCGGTACGGACCCGACAGATGTAAGCCTGAGTAGCCATGGTGTTATCTCCAGGAGGATGGGAAGGGTCGGTTCTCTAAAAAGGTTTGGTATTATCTATCTACCGGGCTTCTACGCTTGCAGACCATTGACAATAGCGGCGGTGACACTAAAGGCAACGCCCCCGCCGTCTTCTGCCCGAAGGTAAATGTGATCCGCACCCGCCTCGGTAAAGACTTGAGTTGAGGATCTCTGCAAAGCCACCGCGCCCGGAGCCCCTTGCGGAGCCAAGGAAACTTCTTGAAGCCCCGCTCCAAACGAAACGTAAAGAGCGTTGTTCACATCAACGTTAGAGATAGTCAACTCATCCGCAAACTTAGGAAGGGCGAGCGGAATGGCCCCCGGAGGTGGGAGGTTGTTTCCTACGGAAGCCACCGTAGGGGCGGTCCCGTTGATCACAAGGTTCCTTCGGCCCGTGGCAAAAAACGCCGGGGGTGGTACCACCAAAATCGGGCCCTCCCCCATCGAGGCTCCCGAGCCGTCGAACTCCTCGATCCGGACAAAAGAGATCGCCCCGTCTCCCGGAACGGTCGCCGAAGCGTAGTCGTTCAAGTCGTACGACACGAACGTCAAACCCTTTCGGCTTTCCTGGTAGAAGCCCCACCGCTTTCGAGCCACTGAGGGGCTACGAAAAGACCTGCCCCGGCGGAGCGAGAACAAGTTCGTGGTTCCGGCCCACGCCGCCGTAGCGGTGACCGCAGCCCCGACGCCAATAGACGGCACAGTCGGACGGTTCGGAATCGCCAGGAAAGACAATCCTTTGTGCCGCTCAACGAGTCGAGGGGTTGACGCCACGGATACCTCTCAGCAGAAGTTACGCCCGTGCGTCAATATAGCCCTCCTAACGGGCGAGCTCTTTTTGGACTCTTCGCCAGATTCTTAGGGTAGCCCACCCGCAGACCGCCGCAAAGAAAACAAAAGCCAGTAAAGCATAAACCGCGTTTTGGGCGATTCTTCTTAGGACTTCTTTTCTTTCCGGGCTCGGGTTTCGTAACCCGAGGTGTCCTTCCCCTTCGATGCCGCCAACTTGCTGGCTTCCGACCACGAGTCTACTCTCTGCCCGTCCACGTTCGGGGCCAGCCGAACGCTCGGGGCGTCGTTTTTGAACTCCCGCTCCTTCGAGGACAGGCGCTGGTTCTTCTTTTCCATCTGGCGCTTTATGCGGAGATTCTTCCCAGCCCATCCGTCCCCCTTTAGGATGAAGCTTGGCATAGTAACCAGCTTCTTTGCGGGGCCCTCGTTGCAGTTGATGCAACTCTGAGGCTCTTTGTACCTGGATATGGGCAGGACTTTCTCGAAGAACTCCCCGCACTTTTCGCACTCATATGCGTATGTGGGCATATCGTACTCCTTATGCCTACAATACCCGCAATCCTATTTCGCGTAGCGGCGGGCTACACGAAATGGTTCGGGCATAGGCTCAAAAACGGTTTCCGGCTCGACTGAGGCGAACCGCATTTTCCGCTTCGAATCAAGAATCGAGTAGATGTGCTTGCAGACCCAGTGCTTCCCTTTCGGGTCTTTCGCCACGGGGCGGGAAGCCGTGCCCTCCGGCTTCCCGTACAGGTACTGATTTGCCTTCGCCCAGTGCTCTGGGCCTTGCCACCGAAAATAGGGGCAAGAGCACGACACCTGAAGGTTCAACTTAGAAAGCGCCTTGGTGTTGCCTTTCCGCAAGGCTTTGACCCGAACCTTGTAGGTTTCGCCCTTCGATCCTTGGACATCGTACAGAATAAGGCCGTTCTTGGGGTTGATCCGGGTCCTACGGAAAGAGATTCCCCTCGCTTTATCCGCAATCTCGGGACCGCAGTTCCCAAGGATCTCGGGAAGACGAGCCGCAGTTTTCCCCCCTGAGGGAAAGGATAGCATCCCCAGACGGCGAAGTTCGTCCAGAACCGGAGTCGAGTTCTTGTAGTTCACCCGGGAAAGCGGGGACTCCACCCAGTTCTTCCCCGCCGAGTCTTGCCTGCAGTCATCGCTTTTGTCCGTGGGGGTTAGGAGCCCCCACGGATTGTCCAGCTGCTTCTTCTTAGTGTCCGAACGTGATTCGTAGAAGGTCCAAACCCGGAGAGCATCATAAGAAACACCCCTACGATCGGACATAATGCCCCGCTTTCCGGCTAACTCCATAGCAATGTCGTAGAGAAGGGGGCCGATACCCTTTAGCTCGGCCCAGGAGCGGGTCACCTCGTACGCGCCGTGGCACTTCCCCATTCCGAGAGGGATAGCGATACGCAGCTCACCCAAAAATTCCCCCCCGTCATCGAGCGCCACCACCTGAAACCCCCCTCCGCCAAAAGAAGTCTTCTTCACCTGAAAGGTTGCGTTGGGAAGGTCGGAAGGTTTCAGAGCAGGCATCAGATACCCTCGAATCTGCGAAGGTAAGCGCGAGAAGCTTGCTCGAGCTGGCTTAGGAAAGAGGTAGTGTGCGGGTCTTTGCCTTCGAGGGCAAGTTCCGCCCTGTACAGGACCCTCGCGATATCCCGGTCTTCCGGGGAGTTGCCCAGCATAGACTTGAGGTTCTTGACCCCTTTGTGGACTAACCTCCGTTGAAGGCCAATCTCATTCCGCGCCTCCCTGAGCTCTTCGATAGCGCGAGAAATCTGGTCTACCGTGGTATCCCAAGTACGAACCGAATAGCGAGCTACGACCCGACGAGATGCCTGCACATACGTCAGGTTGTCTCGGAGGTTGTCCTTCATGGAGTCCGGGATAACCCTGGAAGAAGCAGGGGGTGTATTTTCCGCCCCGTAGGGGAAGTCGGAGCCGGGAGGAACGCCCCTTTTCTCGTCGAGCTTCTTTCGGTAGTGGCTCGGAGAAGTTGCTTCATAGGAAACATCATCACCCGGCTGCTTGATCTCGTTGTTCGCAGGACTCTGCTGATCGTAGAGGATAATATCCCCTGCCGTCTTTTGAATCTCTACTTCCCCGTAGAAGAGGTCGGGGTCGTACGCGGAGGGGATATCTTCGTCGTGCTCTTCCGCATCACCTTGAGAACGCGGAACCCCGCCCCCCTCAAGAACCCCAACGATGAGTTCTTGGTTGATGTCTCCGAGGTCCGCGACAGCCATCGAAGAGAAGTCGTCTTCACCGACGAGGTCTCGGCACTTTGAGCGGAACTCGTCCGAATCGGGGTCAACGTCATAGAGGCCCGCACACATACGGAGCCCACGCTCATCGAGATCCTCATAGGCTTCAAGGCCAATCTCCACGTCAATCAGGTCGAAGCAGGCCTGAGTGTCTTCCTCGGACAAAAACGTCACCGCGTTCAGGAAAACTTCAACCGGAAGGGAGTTCAACTGCGAGACATTCGAGGATTTCAGACGGAAAGTAACCATCCCGCTCATCGGGGATACACTGTCGACGTAGCCGAGCGTCATGTCTTTTCCGATTACGAAGGCAATCTCAGGAACGGTGAGCACCGAGGCATACTTTGGAGACCGACGCTTGTAGAAGCGTGGGTTCTTGTTGTACTCTTCACGCCTTTTAAGACACTTAGTTTTTCGCCGGCACCGGGTTTTGTACCTGAGCTTGTTCGTTCGCTTGATCTTGCTCTTGTGAGACTTGTAGTACCTGTGGTCTTTGAGCTGATCCACACGCTTTTGCCTACGTTGCTTCTGGCCGCCCTCTCCGCCACGCTCGCGGACAGGAGAGAATCCACGGTTCCGGGCGGCAACGCGCTCGGGGCTTGGGACTTCCATAGACCCCCTCCTTCGACGGTTTTGCCTACCCCGCAGCTTCTCGCTGCGCCTTCGGGCAGGGTTCTTCTTCCAAGAGCTACGGCTACGCCTGCGCTTTTGGTTGCGGCGTATCTTTGCGCGGTTCTTACGGTAGTACTGGCGGCTTTTAATCTTGGCCTTACCCCGTTGCCTACGCTGCCTCTTACCGGGCTTCCAGCGGCGTTTCCAGGGCTTGCCAAGCTTCGTCATTAGGGTGTGGTTTCCCTCCCTACCGACCTCAACAAAACCTATTGCCCGAAGCAGCCGCTCCATCACGGGGTTGATCACGTCAAGGCTCAAAGCGTAATCTTCTCCGAAAGCTTCCCGGTTGTCCTCGTAGGTGTCGAGAGCAAGCTCGACCAAGGCTTTGCCAAGTCCCCGTCGACGGTACTCCGGGGCTACGGCCACATCGAAGGAGTACTCCTCCCGCGTAGAAGCATCGAACAAGACCGCGACGATTTTCCCGTCGACCTCAAACCCCGCCCGAAACTCCTTGTCGCTGAGAATGTTGACACCAACCGACTTGGCGAGATCCCAAGGGTCGCCCTCCAAATCCTCAAGTTGGTCATCCCAAAAAAGGTTTGGTCGAGGGGAGGAAACTTTCACCGCTTCTGGAAAACCGCGCGAGAGAGATAAGTCTGCCTTACGGCTGCGCATAACGAGCCTCCAGAGCCGTTAGGCTTCGCGCGAAATCTTGCTGCTCCGCGACTTCTGCGGGCGAGCCCTTGCCTGACCCGGAACCCCAATCCGGGAGTTCGCCAACGCAATCACGAACTCGGTCGCGCGGGACTAAAACCCCCGCGCCGGGAGAACTCTTGTTTTTCAGGATTGAGACGTGAGAGCGGTCTGGGACGACTCGAAGATCCATTCCGGTCTCTTCTGCGAGCTGGCACGAGTGCTGAAGAGGAACTGAGTTGTCCTTGTCTCCATGTAGGATCACACCCCCAGCTCCCGAAGGGGGGCGAGCCTTGGCCCAACCACGCTTCCAAGCGGGGGCGAGCCAAATGACTTTGGGTTTTACGCCGCTTTCCCTGAGGGCGAGCATCGCTACAGCCGCGCCGCGTGAGTACGCCACAAGCAACCCCGGCCGAACTTCTTCCAGATACTCGACGGCTTCCTCGACATCCTCACGGGGAACCGGACGCCGATCGGTGAACTCAGGTCCGGGCATACGCATGTCGCGAGCGTTCATTCCGTAGCCGTGGAAAGCCGCAGCCTCCGCCAACTTTCGTCGGAGGTAGCGTTCTGCCAATCCGGAAACCTTTTTCGTCCCCACGCGCTTTGCCGAAGTCATAGTTCTTCTTGTCACAGTGTTGTAGGTGTCGTTGGAAGGGTGGCCGTATTGCTCGCCCGGAATCCCCAAAGTGCGCGGTTTGATATCCGAACCAGAATCTGGCGCGTTGTACGAAAACTGCGGAATGTCACGACCTGCGCCGCCCGGAGTTGCAGAACCCGGCGGGAGGACTACTTGCTTCTCACGGTCAAGATCCGTTGGGAGGTTGTTCTTGGAGTCGTCCCGAACAACCGTCGTAATCCCCGGAGTCGGGGCGATTTTCAGCGCGTAGCGGCGGGCGACCCGCCCCGCCCAATCGTAATCTTCCGGACCACCCTTCGGGTAACCCTTGAAGTTGCTGCAAGAAGACTCCGGGACCGGTTTTGGCTGATTGTTCCCGGGAACCATCGCCGTGACTACCAAGATCCCCAGACGTCGTGGGTAAGCGTGGTGAGTACCTACCTTCAAAACCAACTCGATACCTGAGCTGGGCCATACAATCCCATCCCCACGACTCCAAGTTCTGAGGGCTTCTTGGTGCCACGCAGAATAGTCTTTACGGGACTCTTTCTGGTAGCGCAGGGAGAACTTCTTCAGGCCCGACCGAACTTCCGGGAGGGTGACGCCCCTGAGATCCATTCGGTACTTAGCGTGGGGAGAGATTGCCACCCAAGCAAATTCGCTTCGCGGGTCAAGTTTATCGAAAAGATCGGGGCCCTCGAGTGCTAACTCAGCTTGAGGGCCGATTTTGTATTGACCCTTTTCGAGAGCCCGCACAAGAGCGTTTTGTGCGGGGGCCGGAACCTCTTTCCGAATCCGCTCCATAACATGGCACGGTCCGCCCGGATTCCCGAGAGGGGGGCTCTTGTCCGGAAACCTGAGCTTCATGCTTCGGTGTTCGGGGTGCGGCTTGGTCGACCGCCCCATGGCGTCGAAATCCGAGCCCTTCCACTCGATAAACTTGAGCTGAGGCATAACTCCTCCGAGGAACCCTAATCAAAGATAGGGTCGCTACCGCCAGACGGTAAACGCACTCGTGCCCCAAAAAACCGGAGTAACTAACCATGTCTCAGAAATTCTTTCGAACCCAAAACAACGTCTTTCTCCTGGAAACTGTCTCGGTCCCCGTGCCAACTGTGGAGCCAGAAGTCACCCACCACATCTTCGTCGGGGACCGTTCCGGGTCGATGTGGGGTGATGTAGAGGGCTACAAGAACACCATGAAGCAGGTTCTTGCTGTCGAAGACATCACCAACGAAGGCGTTGAGACGTCCTTGATCTCCTTCTCTTCGCACAAGGACGTGACGCTTCACTGGAGCGGTGTTCCTGTCTCCGAGGTCAACGACCTGTCAAACCCCTATATGGGAGAAATCGACTCCATCAGGGCGACTTTCCTGACGGGGATCTCGCAGGGTCTGTACCTGGCTCTTGAGCAGGTCAAGCCCGGTCAGACCACCGGGATCACCCTGTTCACCGACGGCTACGCCAACGACCCTTCGTCCTCCGCCGAGAACAAGGCACTGGACGCTTTCGTGCAGAAGGTTCAGGCCGAATACCCCAACGTCTTCGTGAACTGCATCGGCTACCGTGACTGGTGCGACTGGCCTCGCATGGAAGCGATTGCCAACGCCCTCTCCGGGAGGTGCGTGAAGGCGAAGTCGTTCAAAACCGTGCTGGAAGCGATGAAGGACACCCAGGCTCTTCTCGCCGGAAACCTCCGCCCCGCCCTCAAGGTTTCGGGAGAGGAGGGCAAGATCCTCATGGCGGTGAATCGCACAACGGGTCAGGTCAACGCCGCCAACCTCGGGGAAAGCCTCTCCCTTCGCGGCGTAGGGGAGGATGACGAGGTGTCGATTTTGCGTATCGCAAAGGGCGAACGTATCAAGAACACCCCGAAGGGAACCCCCGCCCTCGAAAAGGATAGCATGTTCCTCGCGGGAGCCATGGCTCGGGCTTACCTGAGCCTCGGTGCCATGCGTACCGCCAAGGAAGTTCTGTTCTCCACCGGGAACAAGACGCTTTGGGCCGAGCACCAGAGCGCCATGACCCCTTCGTCTCTGGCCGCTCTGAACGAGGACCTCACCCAGTGGGTCGTCTCCGGAAACAATGAAGCCTACGACATTGGCCGCAACACGCGCCCCCCGCACAATCTGTTCGATTTGGCAGAGGCGATCAACTCCCTCCCCCCAAAGAGCCTCGGCATCGACAAGGACTCCTTCTACTCGAACTACCGTCGCCGTTCGGTGAAGCGGGTTCCCGGAAAGCGCAACGAGGACGGGAGCCTCACCCCGCCAAACGCAGAACTTGTGCCACGCAAGAACGCTCGCACCTATGTCAAGACCCTCGAGTTCAACAAGTCGGATGCCTCGGTGCAGATCAGCACCGAGACCGCCTCTTGGGTGAAGCGCCTTTCGGACGGTGAGGTTCTTGAGGAGGTCAACTTCGTGAGCCTCGATGCTCTGCGGGACTTCCGCTCCTACACGCTCGTATCTTCTGGGGAGCGCAACGTGGAGGTTCTTCCCCTTGAGGTCTACACCGAACGGGCTTGGAACGCCCTGACCCCGTTCATGCTTCCCCACCAGGTCCGCACCTTCAAGCCGGGGCAGAAGGCCAAGATCGCCCTCAAGAAGTTCCGCATGGACTCCGACACCTGCATGTCCCCGGAAGACATCTCCGAGGCGATTACTGTTCGGAACGTGGCAACCGCCAAGGTGAAGCTGCTCTCGGCCATGCAGGACAAGGACGCGGCTTCCCCGTTCACCTCGGATCAGGTCGCGGCACTGAGGGAAGTTCACCTGACCCCGGCTCTGTACTTCTCGGCACCCTCGACGTACCACTACGTCAACAAGGAAGAGGCTACCAAGAAGGGGCAGATCGACTCCTACACCCGGTACAAAGTCAACTTCGGCAACCTGGGAATCCTCACCCCTTCGGATTTCCGTAGCGGGAACGCCTTCCTCGCCCGTCGCTACAACGTGACCCTCGAGGGGGCCAAGGTTTCCAAGCCCACGCTGGACTCCTACCTTGGGGGTGCCGAGTACTCCGCAAAGGTGGCGAAGGACACCGAGGCGGACAAGATCATGGCAGAAGTTGCCGACAACTACCTTCTGACCGGTGACCGCATGGACAACGCGGGGATCACCCGTAAGCTGAAGGAAGCCAAGGGTCAGGTCGAAGCCGCCAACGAAGCATTCCGTAGCCTCGTCATGGAGATCGGATGCACGGGTCTTCTGCCCGCAGAGTTGGAGGAGGCCGCAGCCCGCTACGAGCCCGAAGCCTTTGCCGCCCAGTACGGCATCAAGCTCAAAAAGGCCCAGAAGGAGGGAATCTTCTACGTCCTCCCCGGTGAAGTCGTGATCTCGGTGACCCCGGAAACTTCCTGGTACACGGTGAGCATCAGCACCGAGGCTGAAGCCGCCGCCAAGTAGCTCCAGAACGTCGAGAGCCCCAGCGGTATAGCGCGTACCGCCGGGGCTCCCAAAAGCCCCCAGGAAGCTTCCTGGGGGCTTTCTTGCGTAAGGCTAAGGCTACCGCTCAAACCACTGGATAACAGTGTCCACACCGTAGCAGAAAACGCTCGAAGCGAACCCGAACATCAAAGCCTCGGTGACGGATTCCGGCCCGAGAAGCCCTTCGAGGAAGTAGGTGGGGGCGAGGAAGAACAGCCAAGCTATCCAACCCGTATGGAACCCCGTGCAGTAGGGGCAAACGAACATTCGAGCAAAAAATGTGTTCCCCTCCTCGTCGGGGAAGAGGGGGATCTTGACCAGTAGGTCCGTGAGAAACTTGGCCTTGTCGTTCATGAGGCCAAAGCACAAACCGTATGCGGCAAGGAGTACCAGGAAGGTCGACATCTACTTCTCCGATCCGAAAATAGTTCCGAAGATCCCGCCTTTCTTGGCGGGTTCTTCTTGGGATTCAGGCTTTGGGGCTTTTTTGCGAGAAGGCTTCTCCTTGCGTGAGCTGGTTTTCTTCGGCGTAGTCTTCGCAGACACTTCTTCTGCTGCGGGTTCCTCGGGGGCGGCCTTCTTTTTCCGAGAAACCGTGACGGTTTTGGTACGGGACTTGACCCCCTCCGGAATGATCCTACAACAAGAAGTCTCGGCCGAAGCCTTGAAGATCCCCACGTCCCGAATCTCCACCGCGTCGTCGATAGCGTCGGGAATCCCATCCTGATCGCAGTCCATACCCAGGTCAAGCCTGAACTGCTCGTTCAAAGCCTCCACGATGAGGTTTCGCTCATTGATGAGAAGATCGCCGGGGTCAACACCGTCCGCATACATACGCTCGACATGAACCAAGCGCAAGACAGCCTCCCCAAGACCCATCATGATGCGGCGTTCTACATTGTCACTTGCCATGGATGATTTCCTCCGGAGAAAAATAGTACCCGTGAATAAAGCAAAAGCCCCCTACTCTTTAAGAGTAGGGGGCTTGGCAAGGGGGGGTTAGACCCCCCGAGCACTATTCAGATTACGGACGCTTCGCGATGAACTGCGGGGAGAAGACCATCATAGCCTTGCCACCAGGGCCGCCGTTGTGGCTGCTGACGTAGCCGCAACGGAAGACGGTGGTGCCCGAAGTCGAGGGAGCGGTCAGGGTCATTGCGCCACCGACGGCGAGGTAGACGCGCTTGCCCACATCGGAGGAGGCCAGGCCGGAAAGGCCCGTGATGACCATGGTTCCCTGGAGGGAAGCCAGGGAAACCTTGACACCAGCGCTACCACCGATAGCAACGACACCGTAGACGACGCGCTCATCATCCGCACCCGCGTTGTTGGCAGCCTTGTAGAGACGGGGCTCAGTGTTGACACCGTCATACTTGATCATGACGGCATCACCCTGAGCGAGAGTCTCGCCAGCGTTGAGCTTGAAACCGCCGGACTGACTGAACTCGGTGTAGTGCTGCAGCTCGATGTCGGCAGCAGCATAGGTTCCAGCATCACCGATGATGATTTTGTCGGAAGCCTTCAGAAGAAGGTCACCAGCACCGGCCCCGGCGTTCGCAGCTTCGATGGTGAGACCCAAGTCGCTACCATCGTTGCCGCTCAGGGTCAGGTCGGAGACGCCTCCAGCCTGCATGCTCAGAGAACCAGCCGCGTCCATCGCGATGTCAGTAGCGGCGTCGAGGTCGAGGCCTCCCGCAGTAGCGTTCATGCGAATAGCGTTTGCGCCAGTACCGGCCGAGTCCAGAATCAACTGCTGAGCACCGCCGCCCAGAGCCTCCAGAGCGAGGCTCTGTCCAGCACCGGTCACGCGGAAGTTCGACGTGGTAGCGGAATCGAGGCTGATGGCAGCGGAGGCATCCAGGAGGATGTTCGCGCCGTCAACGTCAACGTCACCTGCCGACTGCACAGCGATGTTGCCGCTGGTGCTGGTCGAAAGGGTCAGGTTGCCAGCGTCGGTGGTGAGGTTGGAGTTACCAACACCATCGAGGCTGATCAGACCCGTCGCGTCCACCTCCACATTTCCGGTGACGTCGATGTCGGCGTTTGCGCCAGCGTCGATGTCGAGCAGACCCGCAGCCTTCAGCTGGAGCTTGCCGGAAGTGTTCGAGCCGATGATCAGGTCAGCAGCCTCGGTCTCGAAGTGAGAGCCGGCAGTACCGTTGATCTGGATCGCGCCACCGTCAACGTCGACGTTACCAGCGGACTGGATGTCAATGTTGCCGGAACCCGTGGTAGCCAGGTCCAGATCGGCACCAGCGACCGTGAAGTTCGAGGCCGCAGCGGCGTCGAGGCTGATCCCAGCGGTGGCGTCAGCGGTGATGTTGGCACCGTCGATGTCAACGTCAGCAGCGGAAGCCACAACAACGTTGCCGCTGGTGATGCTGCTCAGGGTCAGGTTGCCGGAGGTAGCCGAGACGTTCGACGCGCCAGTACCGTCGATGCTGAACACACCGCTGGAGAGCATGTCGAAAGCACCCGTGACATCAATGTCCATGCCCGCGCCAGCGTTCATGTCCAGGAGGCCAGCGGAGGTCAGGTCGATCTCACCGGAAGTGGTGGTGCTCAGGGCAAGGTCAGCGCCCGCAACAGTAATGTTGGAGGCGGCAGCCGCATCGATCTCAAGGGAGCCAGAGAGGTTGGCGTCCATGGTGATCGCGAGGATGTCGTAGTCACCGACCGAGTTGGTGATGATGTCGCCGCCGGTAGCGGTCTGCATCGTCAGGTTTGCACCGTCAACGCGAACCGAGGAAGCGGAATCAGCGAGAACGCTGAAGGCACCCACGGTGTCGATGCTGTAGGAGGAAACCTGTGCAGCGGAACCGAAGGCGATAGCCTGGGCACCGTCAACTGCGAAGCCGCCGGTCAGGTCAACGTCAACCGAGGAGTTGACGTCAAGGACACCGTTGTCGATCTGGACACCGCCGGAGGAGTCGACGATCAACTTCTGGTCACCGCTGATCTGGACATCGCCCTCAGCACCCGAGGTGGTGATGACGTTACCGACGACGTAGGCTTCCTGAAGGGAAACGCTGCTCAGAGCGTCCCAACCGGCGTTGGCGTTGAAGTCACCGACGGTAGCGTTCGCGTGGTACGCGGTGACGAAGGTTCCCTTCGGCCATGCAGTACCGCCACCGTCCTTGAAGGAGGTGGTTCCGTCAGCGAGAGCGACAGCAGCGATGTCGACCTTGTAGGCGTCAGCGGTGTCACCGGTAGCAGCCTTGTACTGGCTCTGGCAGAACGGGACAGAACCGTCAAGAGCAGTTCCGCCAGTACCCTTGATGGTGACGACCTGCGGGAAGGAAGACTGGTCCACCGAGTCAACGACGAAGTAGCCGTCGTTCTCGGAGTCGGATGCGCCGGAGATAGCGACGATGTCGCCGACTCCGAGCAGGCTGGAGGTGCCGTCGTCAGTGTAGGTGAAGGTCGGGCCGCCAGCGCCGCCAGCGGTAAAGTCGGTGACAGTACCCTTGGTAAAGGCGGAGTTCCGGTTCATCTGGACGGTGAAACCGCCAGAGTTCGCGGTGGTGCCGGGGGCGGCAGAGGGGAAGCCGAGGTCCAGGAACGCGTCCTGGAAAATCACGTCAACCTGTCCGCGAGAGACAATGTCTCCCTGAACGGTCAGGTCGCCGGCGACACCAAGGTCGCCGCCGAAGTTGGTGCCGACACCGATCTCGAGGGTGTCATTGCCAGTGTCGATAACGCGCGGGAAACCCAGCGCGTCGAGGAGCATGATGTTGTTCTGCTGAACAGCCATGGAAGTTTCTCTCTTTGGGAGGTTCGAGGGTATTTGCGGGGGACACCGCTATCTAAATATGTGCAGGGTAGGGTCTATGGTCTTTACTTACCAATAGGGCCCCATATAAGGCCGCTACCGGAGAATCACGGGATCTCCGCAATAAACTGGGGCTGGAACGTCACAACGGGGACGCCGGAGCCGTTTAGGTGCAGGTAAAGAAAACCGACCCGGTAAACCGAAGAACCTGAGATGGTGGGGGCAGAGAGGGTGACCTCCCCCGGTGTCCGGTTCAAGTATACAGGCTGTCCAACATCCCCGGAAGAAGGTGGGACATCAAACCTCATAAAAGTGTTTACACCGGGAACGGTGATCACTGGAATTTGATCGCTCGTATTTCCCGCAGCACCCGCAATCCCGTATGCGGTTCTCTCATACAGAAGAATAGCGTCAGCATCTGCACGCTTTACGCGAACCTCGGCAAAACCCCCGTCGTAGTAAGCAAGGACCACGTCACCCTTTTGGATGGGCTCACCAGCAACCATTAGGGAAGTAGTCGAAGCGGGCGTCGGAATAGAACCGTACCTGTGGACCACCACCACTACCGTCCCTGCACCGATAGTCGAACCTGCGGGGTTGATCGTGATAACAGCGTTCTCCACAAGTGCTACTTCTTCCATAGTAGTGACGGTGTAGATAGAATCTGCCAGACTTGGGTCCGTATCTGTAGTGTCTAAGTAAAGCGTTGGAGCCGAGTCTGTGCCGACAGAAACAGTGGCGGCAGGGTCATCAAAAGCCGTTGTGTACCTCAGGAATACCTGAACAACCATATCCCCGGGAACAAGACCCGTGATCTCAAACGGGGAAGCCGAGTTGAAGGCGAAGTCTTTTCGTAGGGTTGCCGCGCCTTCAAGACCTTGAAGCAAATCATACAGGGTTCCGTCATCGGCTTCGAAGTACGGGTGGTTCTGGTTTGTCCCCGCGCTACCGTCTGCGATAAACAAAGCCCCTTTGTTTGGGCCTGTTCCGGGGGGTCCGGCCTCGTCGAACACCACCCCGTCCGTATCAGTGATGATCCCGGGAACGCTCAGGTTTCCGGTTTCGGCGTTGTAGACCATCGGTCCAGCTGCCCCGGACCTTCCAAACGTGATCTCGTTCAGACTTGTAGTCGTAATCTCGATCGCGTCGGCCCAAGTCCCTGGCGTAAAGGTAGCCCCGCCTACAAGAGAGAAGTCCCCCAGGGAGGTGTTCAGGCCAGCTTCGGCACTCAGGAAGAACACTTCCGAAGAACCGCCCTTACCTGTAGTAGTAAGGACGATCACCCCGGCTGCTTCCGTTGCCGTAAAGTGTCCGGAGGCTGAAAGTTTGGTGAGCGTTTGAGGGAGAGTCTCGGTTCCGTCGAACTCAACGCGAACACCGCCAAAGTCAGTCCCCAAAAGAACCGCCCCTGCTACGCCCCCTACCCAAGCCCCTGCGGCCCCCAATGTTGCCGGGGTAGCCGTCTCCGGCCTGTTGAGTACAAGGGCTCCAGTAGCTCCCGAGGCGGCTTCTCCGGGGGTCAGGTATATGTTTCCCTCAGCGCCCCCCGCGACATCGCTTGCGAAACCCGCTTGAAGGTAAACGCTTCCCGCGTCGATGTTTGAGTACGCGTCCCCTGCCCGGAAGAAAAGGGACCCAATGTGATCCCCACCCGCTGCGCTTTGAGTAGCGACTCGAAGGTTGTAGTTATGGAACGTCGGGGAACCTGAAGAATCCCCGATGACAAGCGGGGTGCTACCGTAAGGGGCATCGTTCGCCCAAATCTCTTTCCCAAGAAGGATCTCGGGACCGTTCCCAAAGGGGTTCGGGTCAAAAGTGATCTCAGGCTTATCGATCGCCCCTACCCGAACAAACCCTACAACATCAAGTCCGCCGTCGGTATTGCCAGGAGGAATCGGGTCGGAAGGAGAAGCCGCGTCAAGAATACGAACAGAACCCGCATCCGCCACGATGTCGCGTCCTGAGCCCGTAGGGCCGGGAGTCCCGCCATCGTAGGCATCATCCAGAGTGCGGACTTCAGAGGCATAGTTGTAAACCTCGTCGATCGCTTCCTGAACATTCTCAGCACTTAGGGCAGGGGCCGGGGAAGTAGGGTAGTTCGCCGGAAAAAGCGCATTGTCGTAGAATACTGTGTCGGCAGGAACCCCGGCTTCGAGGACTGCGCCATTGGTTACCGACAACGCCCCGTGGGTCGACGAGCCGATGCTCAGGTTTGCCGTGGTGCCGACGTTTGACCCGTCACTTTGTACGGAGGAAACCTCAGACCAAAGGATGCTCAGCCCAAGAGGGGTTCCGACGGGTGTTCCGGTTCCGGCAAAGTTGGCCGCGATAGGGCCGGAGACCCTGGAGTACTGAATACCGAAAGAATCAGCATAGGTTTCTACCGACCAAGTTCCCGTGGTCTGGATATCCGAGTCAAGAACCCGAACCTCAGAGTTGATCTCCGCCCAAATACCGGACTGACCAGAAACCTCGCACCGGTTTAGAGAGGCCTCGGCACCGGAAACCCGAAGCGCAAAGTCTGTCGGGTTTACGGTGCCACTAACAAGTCGGCAATCAGTTAATACGGAGTTCGCAGAGGCCCGATACGCAACCCCGCTGTTTCCCTGGGCGATAAACTCGCACCGGTAGGCAAAAACCGACCCCTGCCCGTTGGAGGTTACCGAGTCGTTGGTAGTCGCCCCCGTTTGGAGGAACCGAAGGTTGGAGAGGCGGATTTGATCGTTAGGGTTGGTTACGTTCAGGGTCTGCGAGGCAAGAGAAGCGTTCCGGATCTCCACCATCCCGGAGTTATCCGAGTTTGGCGCCCCTACAATGTGAACCCACGGACTCAGAGTCAAGTTCTCGGAGTAGACCCCCGGACGCACGACAACCACCCAAGGAGTAGCGACGCTTGGGGTAGGTGTAGATGAGAGAGCTTCCGCGACCGCAGCTTGAATCGTCCGGAAAGGCTGCTTGGTAGTGTCGCTTCCTTCGGGGTCTACAAAAAGCGTCCGGGTCGTGACAAACTGGCCTTCTACCAGACCCAAAAGGGTGAGGATGTTGACGTTTTGCTCGTCAGCCCAACCTTCGAAGGTGATGTCTACGGGAACTCTTAGTGTGCCGTACTGCTCCCCGGCAGAGACGAGCTTGAGGCTACCGAACTCAGTGAGTGCTCGAAGGCGTACAAACTGCTCGGTTGTCCCGGTAGCGTCCGTGAACTGGAGCTGGATCAGGTAGGGTCCCTCCTTGTCTACGGTAAACGTGTGAGGGCCTGCCCCCAGAACTCCCGAGAGAGTCGCGGTGCTTCCGGGCGGCGTATAGGCAAGACTCCAGGCATAAGAAGTTCCCACAGCGGCTGATGTGACCGAGACGACGTCCGCAACCTCAAGGTCGTCACGGCTGTGGTCCGTCTTCGGGTTTCGATTGAGCCCTGTAGTGGGGCTGACCACCGGGCTGACGCTGCTGGTGATGCTTGCGGTTGCCATATCTACGCTCCCACAATCAGGTCATAGTTGAAGATGACCGTGGTGTCGGTGTTGTTTGAGGCCACATCGTCAAGCACCACTTCAACGAATGTCCCTGCCGGGAGGGTGATGAGTTCGGGGCGCTCCAGCGAAAAGTTGCTCGACATCAGGTATGGCCTCAGCGTGTACCACGACTCGTTGGGCTTGCAGACCAGCACCTTGACCTTCGCCGCCGCTTGTCCCGTCCCTGCCAGCATCGAGGCGTGGAACTCACGGATGACCATCGTGGTGTTCGCCGGAACTCGGTACACAACCTGCTGGGTTCGCCCGTCCACAGCCGGGATGAAGGCTTGAACCTCGGTGGGATCAACCGGAACACCGCCGCCTACTCCGGGTGCAACAAAGTTGTTCGCGTTGGTGACCCACACGTCCCCGGCGAGGGTCTGGTTGTTGCCGCTGATGTAGGCAGTGTTGCAGTCGAGGGCGCTGACCCCAGTATCTACAGGAGTCTGACCTGTCAGGGTCACGGTAGCCGTGACAAGCGCGTTGCTCGCGTCGTTGATGATCAGAGTGATGTCAGCGGTGTCGGTGTTGTCAGTGCTGGCGACCCACAGGTTCGCTGCTACCGTGGCGAAGGTCTTCCGGGCGAAGGCGGAACCCGAGTCTCCTGCTCTCCATATGGTAGCAGGCGTGGGGTCGGCCCCGTCAATGCTCAGAACCGCACCGAACTTCGTGCCATTGGTGTGGTTGGGGATGTTCCCCAGAGACACCTCGATTTCAAAGTCGTTGGTGATCAAGGCACCCGCAGCGTTCGTGCGGAGGGGGGCGGAGTTGACACGAAGGTCGGACTGAATGAAGAACGAACCCTGTGGGGCGGACCCATTGGTGTACTGGATACGGAACCCATCAAGTCGAACGGGGAGGGAGAGTTCCAAGTACCCCCGGTCGATGTCGGTCTGCGAGTAGGAATAGGGAAAAGACGACCGGACCGTGGCAGCGCCCTGCACGTCGTCGGTGTACTCGACGACGATGCCTCCCAATGCGGACAACTCGTCGGTGATGACGGTCAACTCGATGGAGACCCACCCGTCCGTGTCGATCCAACCTGAGTTGTACGTGGCACCCGCTACCAGCGGCGCAACCGAAGAGAACGCAGTGCCGTCTGCCTTGCCATTCACATAGTCGCCGTCAGGCTGCGCCCCTGTTGGAGCAGCCCGCACGTTGATAACATCCTCGTTATCGAACCCGTCATCCAGCCGGGATACGGGGTTGACCTGCTGAGTGTGCAGCATCGTCTGAAGGGCGAACGTGATCTGAGCGACACCGCCGTTCGTATACACGACCCGGAAATACTTGGCGATGACCCCGAGAGTCCGAGGCGACGCCGAGACCACATCCTCCACCGGGACCGTGATCGCCTTGGTGACCGTAACCCCGTCATGGCTGAACTGCATGACCAGCGTGCCGGGGGCCGTGGAAGCCGCCGTTCCGGTGAGGATGACGCTGATGCCGTTCCAGACCTCGACCTCGGTCCAAACCCCTGTGAAGGGGGTGAGCACCCCGAGGGGTGCTGTAGTGCTGTTGTTTCCGTCAACAGTGCTGCGAACGGTCGGAGAATAAGCCATATTTGAGCCTCAGAAACAGATGAACCAGTCAACACCGTCGGAGATCATGCTGAACTGTTCCCATTGAGACGTTACAGGGAGACCTGTCACAGAGTAGTCGGTGCCGTCAATGTTCACGCCGAGGGCGTCCGTTTTGATTTGCACGTCTACCGGGGGAACCGCTAACTTGAAGGCGACCCTGTAGTTTAATTCGGGGGGAGGAAGGGTTGCGGTAAAGGTTCCAGAGGTGATGACTACGAATTCGGTGTTCGAAGCAGCATATGCCGGCCCCGGCGTAGACACAAGGTTCCATACCGGCGACCCGCCCGAACCCGGCACACGTACCAACTCCCAGTCTGATCCGGAGTCGTCTGTGAACATTGGAGTGTTTGGGGCGTCGTCCCTAACCCAAAAAGTTCCCTCGCCTGCCGCCGTAGATGCAGGGTCGGTAGCTTGCTCAGACAACACCAAACCCGTCGGGTCGATCAACCCGGTTACGGTGAGCTTCCCGTTCACAACTACAGACCCAGCCGCGTCCGGATTCAGCTCGATGTTCGAAGCTGGCCCAGTCGATCGAAGGACGACATCGGTTTGGCCGACCAGTTCGTCCCCCGTGTCGAGCTGAATGTCGCTCCCGCCTGTCGCGTTACCTGCGGCAAGAGTCTGAGCCAAAGTCTCTGCAATCGAGGTGGAAAGCTGCATCCACCCCGTGTCTGCTGCACCTACCTTGAGCCAGCACTGGCCTGCGGCTCCCGTACCCCTCAAGAACAAAGAACCTTCAGGGGCCGCGACCCCTGCCCCCGCACTCGGGTCCGAAGAACCTACATACAAAGCCGCGCTATCAGAGGCGCTCGTCAACCCTATAGCGGGCTCAGTCTCGGCAACGCCCGTTTGTATACTCACCTTTCCCGAGACGCTTACAAAGCCCCCTGCGCCCGCAGAAAGACTAACATCGGAAGCCGCGCCGGTAGCCTCGATCGAAACGGAGGTTTGACCTACGAGCTTATCTCCCGTGGAAAGCTGGATATCCGTGCCCCCCGTTGAGTTCCCGACCGTTAGCGTGTCCTCCAAAGACTCAGCAGAAGTAGCTGCGGCCTGCAATTTCAACAGGTTGTAGTTCTGCTCGTTAGCCCAACCCTCGGTGGAAACATCAACGGGAATGGTTCCTGTTGAATCTCGCCTCTCCCCTGCCGAAACAAGCGTTAGACCCAAGGTTACGGTCAACGCCCTGAGCCGAACGTACTGTGTATCCTCAGTGGCCAAACCTTGGTCCACAATCAGGCGAATAAGGTACGCCCCCTCATGGTCTACAGTGAATGAGCCGGGGCTTGGGTCTGTCGAAATCCCCGAGAACGTCGCAGTGCTCGGGTTTCCCGAGATGTCTTCAGGGGCAAAGGGGATCGACCAATTGTAAGTGGTAGCCGCGCCCAGGCTTTGAACACTGACAATGTCGCCGGAGACAAGGTCGTCACGACTTGCGTCGTCAATCGGGTCTGCACCATTTCTAAGGCTTCTGATACGAGCTGGCATCTACCGCTCCAAAGGGTACACTACCCTTTGACGTATAGGCGAAGAACCGGGGAAGGAATGTCCGAGAGATTTGAAGCAATCAAAGCCCTTATGGAAGACCCCCTAAACCTGGCCTGCTTTTTGAAGATCTGGCAAGGGAAGGACGTGACCCTTATCAGCCCCCCGATGGGAGAGGACGGCCTATTAGGCTGGGTCCCGTTCCGGGAGCTCTTGAAGCTGGGGCCGGGGGAGGTTCCCTCTGAGGGCTCTTTCATCATGTCCATCTTCTTCGATGGGAGGGGGTGGTTCGTTTCCCTTCCCGGAGGCGAGGAAGTCGGCCCCTTCGATGCCAAAAATGAGGCAGAAGGTCTGGCTTTGAGATTCGCCCGAAATAAGGGTTGGACAATCCTTTCGGATATCCCCTGGTAAAAAGAGAACGCCCCCTGTACGGGGCGAAACCGTACAGGGGGCGTAGCCTTTTCAGGCGCTCAACCTATCATCGCATCAGGGGCGAGCGATGGTCAGGCGGGCGAGGCCCTTCGGGTTGTAGCAACCGATACCCAGGTTCTCGAAGCACGAGAAGCCAATGGTACGAGCCTTCGGGTCATCTGCGCTGAGAACGGTCAGCTCGGTGCGGACAGGAATCCGGCCGAACATCTCGGGCTCGCAGCAGACGTAGACGGTACCAACCGGCACGAGGCGGCTGACGATGATCTGTGCGCCCCAGAGGGTGCCCATCAGACCGGTCTTCAGCAGGTCGCGCTGGGTCTCGATGTCGAGGATGTCGCGGCCAAACTTCCGAAGGTCGGCGTAGTCACGTGCGTTCATGAACACACGTGCAACCCGAAGGTCGTGACGCTCGATCAGGGAGTAGGCGTCAGCGAGCACGGCACCGGAGATCGGGGCGATGACTGCGGTGTCGGGGTTCTCACCACCGGCAATGCTGTCGAAGCCGTCGGTCGCCACGGCGTCGAGGGTCGCGAAGACACGCTCGTCCTCAGCAGCCTGAATCTGTGCCCGAGCCAGGTCCTGGGCACGCTCGATGAGATCGAAACGGCGCTCCTTGATCTGGGTCAGGGGGATCTCAGGGTTCGAGGCAATCTCGAACAGGGGGAAGATCACGCGGCGGGGCTTGGTGATGGCGAGAATGTTCTCACCCTCTTCACCAACCACGTATGCGGTCACGTCCGGATCCTTGTCGTAGATCGGAAGGGCACCATCGGGAAGCTGCTCGACCAGGAAGGTCTTGCGGCCCACCGCCATGTAGTCACGGCGGAGACGAAGGGGCTGCGTCATGGAAGCGGCAAGCTTTGCACGGCCAGCGGCAGAACCGATGTAGTCCGAGATCAGCTTGGCCTTTACACTGTTGGAAACAGACATTTGTTTCTCCTATCAGATGCGCTGATCGTAAACGATCTCAGGCTGGGTGGAGTCTGCGGGCATCTTCAGCACGCCGACAAGGGTGTAGGCGGTGGAGGCCAAGGCGGGGTCGAGCGCAATGACCGCGGCATCTGCCTGCTCGTACACGTTGTCGTTGTCACCAGCGTTGGTGAGGTAGCCGTTCTGCGAAGCGAACAAACGGTCACCAGCAGCGTAGGTGAGGGCCGCGCCGCCGTTCAGGTTGTCCGTTTCGTACAGCTGGTTGCCATAAGTTCCCTGTGCGGAAACGTACGGACCCTTCCCAGAAGCGACAGCAGGCTGGTTCTCGAAGTCGTTGCCCGCAGCAGTGTTGATAAACACGCCGAGGGGGCGGACGCCCGAGGTACCAACGGGAGCCACAGGGCCGCCGATGTAGTTGTCGCCCTGATCGGGGCGTGCGAATGCGACGGAGCCGCTCAGAACACCGAGAACGCTGGAGTTGTATCCTGCGGAGGTGTTCGCGATGGTCGCGGTGTAGGTAACGACGGGGCCGTTGCTCTGAGTGAAGGCATCATCCGTGAGGATCCCGACCGTATTCCGCACGCCAACGTGCAGAATTCGAAGGGCACTCGAGGACTCAAGCCATCCACCACTCGCCTGTCCAGACAAAGCCATGATATTCTCCAAGGCTGTGTCCCCTGTTTTACAGGGGCGGTTGATTTTTTGAGGGGCTGAATTTCTCCAGCCAGGCAGGTTATCCGCCTACCAATAAGGGCTCGTATTAGCCAGCTATTGTAAAAGAAGGCCCGCAACGGGAACGAAAAGCAATAATTTCTGAAACGGGGCGAAAAAGAGACCTGTTAAACACAAAAGCCCCCTACTCTTTAAGAGTAGGGGGCTTAGAAGAACCGACTGATCTTCAACTCAGAAGTGCTTGCTCACGTCGGGGGCCGACTCCCAGAGACTGCTCAGGTCGTTGACGGCGGAGGCTTCCTTGGTCACACCGCCGAGACGGGTCGCGCCCTTGCTTGCCTTCTTGGGCTGGGGGCGAACCTTGGGAGCGGAGGCCTTCTTGGAGTCCTCGCCGTAGATGGAGGCGAGAACCATCTTCTCGTCGTCATCCATCATCTCCATGTCGACCATGCCCATGGGATCTTCCATGGACTCGTCCATCATTTCGATGGACATCTCAGCGTCCTCCATGCCCTCGTCGTAGAAGGAGGCGGGGTCGTTCTGGTCCATGCCATCGGGGGCCATGACCTCAGCCGCGCCGGGGATTGACATATCCATGCCCTCCTCAGCCATCATCTCGGCGAGCATGGACTCCTCTTCGGAAGCCTCCTCATGCTTCATGGGCTCGCCGTGATCCATACCCTCTTCAGCCATCATCTCCGCGAGCATGGACTCCTCTTCGGAAGCCTCCTCATGCTTCATGGACTCGTCGTGGCCCATTCCCTCTTCAGCCATCATCTCGGTGAGCATGGACTCCTCATCCATACCCTCCTCAGCCAACATCTCGGCGAGCATGGACTCCTCATCCATACCCTCCATGTAAGCCTTGCGGCTACGACGGCGGTTGCGACGGGAAGCCTTCTTGGAAGCCTCCTCCTCGCCGTCGTCGTCGTCCTCGTCGTCCTCGTCGTCGTCCTCGTCGTCGTCCTCGTCGTCGTCCTCACCGGCAAGCCGGATAAGAACGCGCTCGAGGCGGGAGATGCGAGATTCGAAAGCCTTCTTGGAAGCCTCCTCCTTCTCCTCCTCAGAAGCCTCCTCCTCAGAAGCCTCCTCGCCAGCGAGGCGGGAGAGGCTGGCCTGAATGGCGCGGTCAGAGAGATCCATCAGAGCCAGAGCCTGGTCCTCGACGACGGAGACGGTGGCGCCCTCTCCGAGCATCGCGGAAGCGAGGCGGATGCACTTAGCAGCCTTACGCTCAAGAGATGCTACCTTGTAAGCGGGGGAAGCCGGACCCTCATCAGGGGTTGCGGGGTGTGCGGAGTTCGGGTAGGGACCGGGGTGCGGATCCTCAGCAAACTCGGAGGGGCCGCCGATGTCGTAAGCGTCAGCCGGGGTCTGGCCGTCGTAGGCGGGGCTGGCGGGTCCCTCGTCGGGGTAGGCGGGGTGCTCGGATGCCTTCTTCCAGGTCATTCTCTTGCGGTTCATTTTGAACTCCTCACTCGTGACAGTTTGTTTGGGTTGTTGTTGCCCCCCCATTGGGAGAGCAGGGTGCCGACCCGGACAACAACCCGGAGTTCGGCAAGGCTCAGTTTTCTACCCGCGATCCGGTTTACCCGGCTCGCGTAAGATTCGGAAGAAGCGTACTTCCCACGCGGTCCGGCGTACAGAGCCGCCTTGTAGACTACCGGGGAAACATTGACTCCAAAGCTCTTGTGGATAAGGCGTACACCCTCGACAAGAGACTCAGGGTTTCGAGAGATTCGAACCGCTTCGTTGATCGCGGAGGCGTAGCGAATACGCGCTTCTTTGACCACAGTATCGTTCGGATCGTCCGAGTTCTTTTCAGCCAAGTCTTCCTCGGACTTGACCTCTACAGGGGATTTCGGGTTCAGGTCTTTCTCAAGACGATTACGAACCCGGTCCATCACTACGTTGTAGGCCGAATCCTCAAGTTTCTTGAGGGGGTCTGGAGGTGCCTCCTGCTCCCCACCCTCTTCACCCTCTTCACCCCCGCCAAACTCAAAGGCTTTACGGGTGTAGCCGAAAGAGGGAACACTGAGCTTGGCCGCCTTTTGCATAGCGGATTCCGACCAGTTCGGGGCAGATCCCGCGAGAAGTTTTCGGAGATCGCTCTCAGATTTGCCGGTTTCCCCTGCACTAAGGATGTTTCGCATCACCGCGCCGGGGAAAGCCGGGACTGCAACCCAAGAAGCCTCTATGAACCGGACACCCGCAGGGGACTCAGCGTTTTCGGTGTAGTCAACATGGCCGCACAACTCTGCAACCACACGCTTCTTGCCCTGATCGTCCATGAAGGTGTTGAGTTTGTTGTAGCGGATATGCTCGCAGAGATCAGTCTCATCCACCGCGTAGTGGCCGCACTTTGTGCAGATGGTGAAGTCAGTAGTGCAGCCCATCGAGAGCGTACTCATCTTACCGGACTGAATGTCCTGGATAAGCGTGCCGTGCTTACGGTCAGTAGCGACCAGGATGTCGATGTAGACCGAATCCCCGATGTCCCGAGCAACAGCATCGATGATTCGGCCCTTGGACTTCTCTTCGATCTGAACGTGCTCTTGGAAGTTGTGCGCCCCAATAAAGGTAGGGTACGAAGCCATGAGAACATTCCGGGACCAAGAGTCACCGTTGTTGTTCACGAACTGGCTACAGGCGGGCTTGATGTGGTAGTCTTTGAATCGACGGTCCACCGTAGTAGACCCGACTTTGACCTTGCCGAGTTTCACATCAGGTACCGAGTCCGTGTCCACCGATGCAACAATCGTGCAGTGGGTGAACAAGAACCGGTCAGGGTCAAGAGAACCCCCGAGAATCTCACGAGCTTGATCGCTGAGATTCCGAGAAGGCCCCGAAGAGGCCACCTTGCGAATGCCGCCCCACCCACGGCTTGAGACGCGGGGGTGAACTACGACAGCACTTGCTTTCTTCAGAAATGCCATATCAATCGACCTCAAGCTCTGCGTTGGGGCCGAAGTTTACGATGTCGGCATCTTTGATAAGGAACATGCATCCGGGGCAGCCGAGAAGTTTCTCGCTCCCGCCCCCTCGACGTTTGTATACCGCAGGCTTTAGTTGAACCTGATCTGAACATCGAGGGCAACAAGGACTGCCAGAAGAGGCCTCCCCCCGGCTCATACGATATTGGCGGTCCCTTGACGCCCAGTAAATTGCCTTTTTGTAGCGGGAGGCTACCCGAACGGCGGAAGCCGTGACGACATAGGATCCCTGACCCCCCGGCGTACTCACCGTATCCGGGGGAACAGGGTCCATGTTTTTGTCGAACCTCTGTAGGTCTTCGACCGGAACACGCTTCGCGCCATTCACGAACTCAACGTCCGCCATACCGATACCGGGCCACACCGCCGTGACCTTTCCGGCCATGTCCGAGAACTGACCGTACAGAGTCACAGTGTCGCCCACGGAGAAGGCTTTTGCCCTCTCCTGGTAGTTGACGTTGTTTTCAGCGAAACGGCGCAAAATGCCCCCAATCAGCCAAGAAGGTTGAAGCCCGCGAAGTCAGAAGACTTGTCAGAAGCCGAACGGGCCAACTTCATGCTTGAGTCAAGAGCCTTCATAAGCTCAGACTCAGAGCGGTCAAGCTCCTTGGACCCCTTCGAAACGATGTCAAGGAGGCCCTGGAACTTGCGAACCATAGCCTTCCAGCCGCGCATGATGAAGCTCTGGAACTTGGAGACTGCATCCAGAAGACCTGCGGTACGGGTAGCGCCTGCGCGCTCCTCCATCTCCCAGCCCTTGATGTAGATTGCAGTGTCCTTGTGGACCTCGTTCAGAGCAGAAGCCGTCCGGGAGATGAACTCGCGGACACCCTCTCCGTACTCAGCCACCATAGCCTCAACCATATCAAGCTGAGCTTGGTTCTGCTTGCCAAGTCCGAGAAGACCCTTCACCTGACGGCGCTGGACCTGGAGCTTTGCCTGAACCTCGACCAACTTGGTCTTGCGAGTGATCAGGATGTTGGTGGTCTCTTCGTACGTATCGACAATCTGCGACTTCAGCTGCTTCTGGGCTGCGGCGTAATCCTTGTCGGCCGACTTCTTGGCGTCAAGAAGCTCCTGAGGAACGGCTGCATCAACCGCAGCCTTGGCCTCGGCGGCCTTGTTCGCAAGCTCATCCAACTCTCGGATAAACTTCGTGAACCCCGCTGGACCCTGCTGGGTGCGGGAGGGGATGGCCGAGATCTTGGAAAGACGCGCTTCAGCCGCGTCAAGGAGGGATGCAAACTTGGCGGAAGCCGCAGCTTCCGACGAAAGGGCTCCGGACTCCTGAAGCTGGCCCAGCTGGTGGAACTCCTCGCCCGTGAAGTGCGAGTCCATCCAAGGCTCATCGGGGGGCTCAATGATCTCGAGGGGGCCTCCGGTAACATCGCCGATCGCGTTGGGGTCGAAACCGCCCGTAGGCTCAACGCTCATGCCTTCTTCGTCGGCTGCAGCGGACTTGTCGAGGGGGAAGTTGGAAGAAGCAGTACTCTCCACTGCATCCGAGATCAGATCGCAACGGTAAGCGTAGTCCTTGGCAACCTTGTCGGGGATTCCGAGAAGGTTGGGGTTTTCTTGGATAACAGTGGCGATGCGATCAAGCGTAGAGGTGAGCTCGCGAGCACCGCGTCGAGTCAGTTTTACAGTCATTTCTGCTCCTGAGGGTAGATTTGGGTACGGGCGAGCCCATATACCAAGTAGCGGTACTGTATAGCGTACCTAACGGTGGGAGTTGAGGGGTTTGATTTTACCGTTAGCGGTAAATGTAGTTTGGCCACGCACTCTCAAGGCGGGCTTTTCGCATAGAGCGGGCGGTTTTTGAGATGCTCTCAAGCACTCTGGAGGACTCGCTATCGACCTGCTCAAGAAACTGGGAAACTTCTTGAGGATTTGTGGGAGTGGGGGCTCTCGAGATCTCCCCGTCAACCGCAGCGATCTCCATACGAAGGCCGTTCGCCCTCTCGAGAGCTTCTTTAAGCTGGGCCGTTAGTTCTTCTGCCTGTCTTTTCAGCTCTCGGAGTTCTTTGCCTCTCGCCTTCTGCTGACGTGCTTTTTCGATAGCCGCGAGTCCCTCCCCGACACCCTCCGCCGTTTTAGAGACTTCTTCCGAAATTTCCGCAGCAGAGTTTGAGATAGAATTCAACTTCGAATCGACTGACTTTCGAACCTTCTCCGGCGCTTCTGAGACAGCCTCCCTCGCAGCGGTAGCGAACTCCGCAACCCCCTCATTGATACCGGATGCAGCCTCGGAGACTTTCGCGGCCGAACTTCTCGTGACCTCACCCGACGCGGAGAACAAACTCCGGAGGGGCTTAAAAAGGTCGCTAACGAACTTTCGAGCCTTTGAGACCGCGGAAGACTCCGCACTTGCTCCATAATCGGCGATTTCGGGTAAATCTACTTCCGCGACGGATGCGGGGGTTTCAGGGGCGACATTCTTTGCCAAGATTTGAATCTCCGAGATTACGATATCGGAGATTCGATCTCGAACACGATCCATATCCTCAGTCGTAAGGGCGTTGCTCGTATCCTCAAGAATCTCAACCCATTTTTTGGCAGGGTGGTCATCACTTAGGAGCGTCTTCAAATCCTTGGGGGTCATCGACCTCATCGTTGTCCGGAGAAACTTCTGGGAATCCTCCGCAGACTCATTCTCCATGCTCAGAAGCTCGGACAACTTGCCGGATTTATCCGCTGCCTTGTAAAGCCGGACAACGGCTCCGGGGACGCCCTTACTGTCCATACCTTCTTTGAGGATTTTATTGGCGGCAAGGACTCTCTGCACATTTTGGGCGGCCTTTAGTCCGGCCTCCCGCCCCGCTTTCTGCTCTGTAGTCTCGTTGTCGACAGGCTCGGACAACTCTTGGATTTTCGAGTCGACCTTTTGCCGATGCCTCTCGACCCCCTCCTCAGACATATCGGCATACCGGTCCAAAGCAGCCTGAATACCCGCAATCTCCGCCGCCTTCTGAGACTCCTTACCCCCATCGCTCGGGGGCTCGAAGACATCGAAAGGGTTGTCGATTTCGGTGTCATAGTGTTCGTACAAAGCGACTGCAGAAGCGTATTCCTGAAGGTACTTCTTGGCTTTTGCGGGGTCGTCTGGAATCGAGTAGGAGCTGAAAGAGTCGATTGTTCGTTTGGCCGCTGCCACTTCTTTTTCGAGGCGCTTGCCCGCAACTGACCCTTTCGCGCGATCCGCCGCCGAAGAGTAGGCTTCCACGAAGTTTTCGAGGTTTTCCCTACGAAGCCCCTTCACGTCTCGCGCCATAGAACGGTCGATATCCGAGAGGGTTTCCACCAACTTGGACTGCAACTCTTTCCGGGCAGCCCCCTCGGCTTCGGCCTTTGCTTTCGAGGCCTCTTCCTTCTCGCGTTGAGCCTGCTCCGCCCTTTCGCGAGCCTCGGCTTCGTCGCTTTCCGCTTTCCGCTTCTTTTCATTGGATGAGATAGTCTGGAGGTCAGGCGCCAGTTTTTTGAGTAGGAGCTCCCGGACCTTTTCGGATATCTCTTCCCCGTCTTTCTCGGTGGTCTGGTATTCGGGGTCTGTCCACTTATCTTCCCCCAAAACCGCCTTTTGCGCTTCTTCCACTAAGCTGTCGCGTTTGATTTTGTCGAGGGCTTTCTCCAATTCACCGTAAAGCTCATCCGAAACGACACCTGATGAGAACACACCCACGGCTTCGAGGTTTTCAGCCAATAGAGATGCCAATTCGGTGTTGCTCGTATCTTCGGAAAGAGCCTTCGCCAACTCGTCCGCAACTTCGAGCTCGCCCTTCTCCCCGCCCTTCTCCCCGCCAACTTCCTTGAAGGTCTCAAATTTTGCGGAGTCCGGGCCCCTCAAAGTCTGTTTGTTGACGTAGACTACTTTGCCAGTATCTTTGTTTCGGACTTTGACGCGGTTGTCCGTTGGGCCTTTTTTGGCGAAAACCCAGCGGATGACTACTCGCGAAGCCATCCTCCTACGCGCAGCAACTACAAATCTCCCAGCCACCCGAGAAGTGGCGTCTTTGTAGTTCTGGGACTTGTCTTTCTTGTCCTGCTTGGCGTCCGGGTCATCCGAAGACTCCGAATCCTGAACTCTCCTACGGCGAAGGTCTTGCCGGGGCGGCTTTTTCTTGGGGGACTTCGGAATCAACCGGCGGTTCTCGCGTTCTTCCCTCTCCGTATCGGAGAGGGTTGCTACGCGCAGATTGGATAGTTTCACAAGAACCTTCCCGTTTTTCAAATACTCGGCCTCGATACCCGGGACCAAGTACTGGCTCCGCAAAGTGGAAGGCTTGTTCCCCACTTTGGAGGCAGCTTCCTCGACGGCCTGCTTGAACTCAGCCTTCAAAAGCTTCTCGCGTTCTTTCGCGTCCGAGGGGAGCTTCGGGCCTGACTTACGGATTTTGGCGAGAGCTTTCTTGGCTTCCTCGTTTGCATGGAGGCCGCGAAGATCTTTGGCCGTGATCCCGTGGCCCTTCAGAAACCGATTGACATCTTCGGCCGTGACCACGCAGGAAGAGCCCTCGCAGAAAACCCGGTCGCCCTTTTTCTTGCCCTTGAGAGCCGCTTTCAGAGCATCGACCAGGGGCTTCCTGATTATGCGTTTTTCTTGCTCGACTCCGGACTTGCCAACGTACTTGAGAGTCGCACCCCCAGAGTTAAACTTCACGTGCTCCTTTTGCAGAGTCGTGATCCCAAAGTGGCCGTTCTTTGCTGAGCCCGCGTTCCCCACCCGGGAATACGTCTCGTCGATCATAGCGACAGCCAGAGCAGTGAGCCTCTCTCTTGGAGTCTCGCTCTTGAGCCCCTTTTTGACGCCCGCGCGAACCTTGTCGATTTTCTTCCGGAGAGCTTCGACCCGCTTTGCTTTTGCCCGGTTTCTGTTTTGGACCTGCCTATCGCTGTACTCGTAGACAATAGTCGTTCCGGAGCCGTCCGCCTTCGGAACTTCCCGCTTGTTCTTGTACTTCGCAGCAACTCTGGCAGGTGAGGAACTCACTTAGGAGCCTCCAACTTAATCCGCTTGGTTTCGGGCTTGCCATCCCCGTCAAGGTCCACATACTCAAGAACCCTGAGGTTGAGCTTTTCCTCGCGAGACCCCGGTATCTTGTTCCGATAACCCAGGAAATCCACTTTCCCGGGCAAGAGGTACAAGACCATCTCAAGGTCGTCGAGGTTCAAGACCACCTGAGTGCTCGTAGACATGTTTTCTGTGTCCCGAACCACATTGTTCGGATCTTGCTTATCCAGCGACCGCCTGCGGATCGTCTCAGGCGCCAAATCGTCAGGGTGGGGAAGCCCCCGCAAGTACCTCTTGGCGCGGTCCCTACGGACTACCGAGGACTCGTAATCAGCTCCCTCGGTGTACCCTGAGTCATCATAGTAAAGCCCGTGGTTGGTTCGGACGAAAATCTTCCCCTCGGGCAGCTTCCGCATCCGGGCTTCATGCTTCGTGGTCATCTCAAGAGAGTAGGTCCTCTCCGGGTCCGCAAGAAGGGTATGACCTTTGATGCCGCCTTTGAACTCTTTGGCCTCGGTGATCGCTTGCTCAAGACCCGTGCACTCAAGGATGTTTAGGATACGGGGACCGTCCTTAGACTTCTTAGAAGTCTCACGGACAATCTTCTTCTCAGCCTCGTCACGAGCTACTTGAAGGGCGGAGTTGACAACCCCGATCCCGTACTCGTTAAGGCCCTCGCGCCAACCAGTTCCGGTGTCGTGAATGTACAAAACCTCTACCCCGTTACGGATCTCGTGTACGATCTCGATCTGGGGGGTGTAGTTCCGGTCCCTATTCTTATATAGGCACTTTCGGCCGCCCCAAGGCCCAACAGCAATTACGCAGGCTTTCTTTGAATACTTCCGGGCTACTCTTCGGGAAGAAATAGGCACGACACCCTCCGTACCCTGCGACCTAAGATAGCCCCGCTACCGCCAAGGTAGAATACCGGGAGGCGACCCTCTGCGCAGACCGAGACTTGAGAAGGCGTTGCTCGACTTCTGCCCAATTGATCAGGTTGTCGAACACCGCATCGAAGTATGCCCCACGGTCGTTCTGGTAGTCAAGGTAGTAAGCGTGCTCCCAAGCGTCCATAGGAAGGAGACCCACGCCGTCCCAGAGAACCCCGTTCTCATGGTTCATCACGGTCAGGATACGCATCCCAGAGGGTGTTGAAACCAACACCCCCCACCCCGAGCCGCGCACCTTGACCGCAGACTCCTTAAACTGAGCACGGAAGCTCCCCCAAGATCCGAAGTCCTTCCGCACCGCTCCGACCAGCCCTTCCGAAGGAGGGGAGTACAAACCTGTCGGTAGGAGAGAAGTCCAGTAAAGGGTGTGGAGGAAGTTCCCCCCTGCGTTGAACTCAAGAACCCGGTTTAGTGCGGGAACCGCGTCGTAGTCTCCGAATTCACGAGCTTCTGCAAGAGATTTCTCAGCATTGTTCAGACCGTCGACATATGCCTGGTGGTGCTTGTCATGATGAAACCTAAGAGTCTCTTCCGAAATATGGGGCTCCAGGGCATCGTAGGCATACGGGAGCGGGGGCAAGGTGTGCTTACCGACCGAAGCCTTCTTCCTCCAGCCGCCGCCGAGATCCTTGTAGGTCTTGCTTCCCACAGGTAGCCTGCGGACCTCTGGGAGCCCCCACACCTCGACTTCCTTGAACGTCCACGACCCCTTCGGGACAGGGCCGTCCCAGACAGCGTGGGGGTCGTCATAGTAGGCGAGGGTGACGTGGGGGTTGAAGGCCAACGGGTGCTGGTCGTGAACCTCGACACCCCGGTCTTCCAGAAGGGACTTCAAGCGGTCCTTCAGAGAGCCCATATCCTTGGAGAACACGACCTTCGTGTAAGCCACACTCCCGGTAGCAGAGCGAAAGTAATCCACCCCGGAGAGACGGGCCTTGATCGGACCTACGACCTCAGCGTAGAGGTCGCTGACAGCTTCTACCAGAGCTTCTTGATCCTGCTTGTCAGGAACGGGGCCAATGTAGCAAAGCGTGACGTGAGGCCGCGAAGAGTCCTCTTCCTTCGTGGGGAACTGTGAAGCAATTTCGGAGGGTAGAGGAGCGAATACCCCCACGTGCTCCGAACCGTCCCCGGTTTCGGCAGCCATCTTGACTCGGATCTCACCAGATTCTACCCCCGGCCCAGTGACGAACCCGAGGGTGTCCCACAATTCTGAAAGGGTGGGTTCCCGGTCGATCTCGGGGTGGTCCAGGTACATAGACCGAATGGTATCAACTGCTTCCTGCATCGCGTCCGCAGGGCCGTCTCCGGTTATACCTGACTCGGACTTCCACCAGCCTGCCTTCTTCTTCCAACCGCCGCCCAGGTCCTTGTAGACCTTGCTGGACCAGCCATTGGCGTAGGCTGACGGAAACACGGTGAAACCCTTGCCATCGTTGGGGCCGTTGACCGTCTTGCCTTTGACGGTGATGGAGGCTTTCTCACCTTTGGCGAGGTCTTGCACCTTCTCCCACAGACCGGGGTTGGTGGGCTCGTTCTCGGAGGCAATCCGCATAATCACACCTTCGGGCTACCGTAGAGAGACTTCGCTGCCGAGATGCTGGAAGAACCCAGCTGGCGGATGTACTTGCCATCCCCCAACCACTCGATTTCCTTGCCCTTGAGGGTCTTGCGAACGACCTCTTCGTCGTCAATCGGACGTGCGCCCGCCGACTCCAGAATAGCCGAGACCTTGTGACTGGCTTCGGCATACCACCCAGGCTGGAGAATCAACTCCCTCATCTTCTGGATCATCGCCTTCTTGGCTTTGCGAGTTCCGTCCGTGCCTCCGAGCGCGATCTTGATTCCCGCGTGGGTAATCTTGTGGGCGATGAAGGCGTCGGGAAAAATGTCGTCATCAACGTCGATCAAGTAGAGGTACTGGTACTTCTTTCCGAAGACCGCCTTGTTCGGCACATGCTTGCCGATTGACCCGTAGGACACATCGTAGATCTCCCACACCGAACCCCTCACGTAGTCAGAGAGTTCCGACCAAGAGACGATTTCCCACCTCCCTTGAGGAAGCACCTTGATGCCACCGCTGTCCAGGGCATCGGAGCGGTATGCCGTCTTCTGCGCCAACTTCTCCTCGGCGGCTTCCATCTGACCTTCGACCTTTTTCGCCCAAGCAAGCCCCGCGTCGCCGCCCCACAATAGCCAGGCGACGTAGCCCGCGTCGTTTTCAGGGGATCCCCGGTGCTCGGGTGAGATGGCTTTGTTCTTCTGGTGCCGGGAAAAGAAGTTCAACATCTGCTGAATCGTGTCAGGGGCGATGTTGTTCCGGTTCTTGAGGTTCACAGCTCTTTGAACACCCGAGCCAATCCCAGCTTTCCCGGCTTCCTGGGAAGACAGGCCCCCCTTTCCCGACTCGCGACGGTACTTGAGACCCTTTTCGGCCTCTGCTGCGACTCCTGCGGGGGGTTTGAAGTCGATATTCTCATACTTTTTGGGCTTTGCCGAACGAAGGCTCGCCCAACGGCGAGCTACCCGGGAGGGGAGGCCGAAGTCCTCGGGGCCGCAGACCAGAGGCTTCGGCTCCTCGTGGATCTTGTGGACGGTGACTTCAATGTCACGGCCCAGTTTTTTCGCGGTCGACTCGAGAGCCGTTTGGTAGATCGTCTGGTTCTCATTCTCCCAGATATCGACCTTGCGAATAGTGTTGAAGCCTACCACAAGGTTCTTCAAAACCGCCACCTTGAACTTGGCGGCAGCCATACCGGGGTTGAAGTAGCTGTAGTCTGGGACGATTCCCTTGGACTGAAGCAACTCCAAAACTCTCCTCTTGTGAGTTTTGACTCTTCCAGTCACCACTACGACCAAACAAGCTCTGTCTCGGGAATCTTCTTGAGCTTCCCGAACAACCTTGTTGATCCAGTAGTCGTTCGAAGGCCTCTCCGGAACGCAAGGCTCATCGAGAGACTCAGGCTTTACGAAGAAAGAGTACGGGCGATCATCGAGAGCGGAACCCTCCCACCAAGTAGGGGTCTGCTCCCAAGACTTGAACAAGGTGCCATCGAAGTCGTACATCGCGATGCGCGTATATGTCTTGGCTTGTTTGTACACGGGCCCGCCACCGGAAGCTTGTCGTTGTGCGTTCTTCGGCTGCATCAACCCACGAATTGCTTGGTCAAGTGCTGCGCGGTTCCCCATTAGGTCAGGGTTCTCCAGCAAAACCTTCCGAGCGTACTCAATCGGCAACGCCCGTTCGGGGCCTTGCAGGTTGAAGTCGACAATCAGGGAGCGGTTGTCGACGGGAGGCTTGGCGAGGTACGCCGCGAAGGCGTCTGCATCACCGCTGTCCATCGAAACAGTGATCTCACGAAGTCGCGCCTGTTGAGCTTGGGTCAGAAACTTCAAGGGGCTTGGGCTCGTGACCCCGAGTTCGAGCAAGTCCAGCAGCAGAGACACGTTCCGGTTGCTGAGTTGCTTGCTCAGGTACGTCGCAAAGGGCCTCTGCTCCTGGACCATCTCAGCAACCACGTCGAGCAAGCCAAGAGACTTCATCTGCCGCAGGGCCTTCGCCGCGGTCGGTTCGTTCAACACGTTGTTGATGAAGATTGACGAGATCGCCTCCCAAGGGGCTTTCTTCATCTTCGGGGCGTTTTTTCGAATGCTCGCCGCGAGGTCGGCGGGGATTTTGAACCCGTACTTAGTCGCAAACTTGATTGCCCGGAGCATCCGGGTCGGATCGTCAGCGAAAACGATGTCTGGATCGCGCGGGCAGCGCATGGTCATGTTGTTCAGGTCTCGGAGACCGCACCCGGTCAGGTCCACGACCTCTGCTTTCTCCGGTCCCGAGGCCACGTCCTGGAGCCGCCAGAGCAGGGTGTTGAAGGTGAACTCGCGTCGGAGCAGATCCTCTTCGATGGTCGCCGGGACAACCTGGTCGGGCTTGTACCCCTTGCCCGCCCCGCCACCGTAGGACTCCTTGCGAGCGTTGGCGATCTCGATGACCTCCCCTTTGAGGTTGTGCCCATCTACGATCCAATCTTGTTTCACCGTCAGGATAGCGACGCCGTATTGATTGGTCGTAAAATCAGTCTTCGCAGGGATCACCCTTTGTAGAGTCTGGGCGAACCACTCCGAGTCACGGGGCTTCCTGAACCTCTCGCCGAGACCTACCGTGTCAATCACCACATCAATGTCTTTGATGGGGCGATCAATCAAGAAGTTTCGTACCGCGCCGCCGACGACGTAGACATGATCTCCGACCCGCTCCCTCCGAGTCACGTCGGACAGGAACTTCATCAGGGCGATCTGCGCCTTGTGCTGGTCGTTGGCGAGCTTCCGCCGCGCAACCCGAATTCGGGAAGTTATCATTCGATCCGCCAACCATCAAAAAGAACGGCGATTTTCTCGTTCTCAGGAAGGTCTTGAAGCTCGACCCCCTCAAGATTCGAGTTTCGAAGCCCGAACTCGCCGGGGTTGTAGGTCGGGGCGAAAAAACTTGCGGTTGTTTCGGCATCAGTCATGCCAGCGGCCTGGATGTTCGCTTCCCGAATTCCGGAGAAGTCAACCCCCTCAAAATCTTCTGCCGAGGCAAGAAGCTTGCCGTATGCGCCGCACTTCCGAGTTCCGTCCTCCAAACTTCTGGCGAGCGTGCAGGTAGCACAACGACTCATCGCCCGAACGCTCGGGATTTGATTCGTCCGGTGCTTAGAAGCCGCCTTCACACACCCCGCGCTCCCGGCTTCCGAAGCGTAAGCTTCGGCGTCCACATAAACAAACCCCGAAAGACCCTCGTGCGCCTCTCGGATTTGGGAGAAGTTTTCGGACGAAGCCTTTTGCACCGCATCAGAGAACCGCTTATCCACCAAAGAGTCGAGGTCGGGTCCTGCCCAACCCTCACTAATAGTCCGGCGAAGCCAGGCGGACGCGGCGCGAACCTGACCCGCCAACACCGTCTTAGCCCTACGCTCGGAAGCAAGCCTCGTGTACTGAGTCTGGTCGTAGCTCTTGGTGCTTGGGGCCGACTCCTCAAGAGCCTTCCCGATACCGGGCAACTTACGAAGAACCTTCGGGGCATCCACGACGGGTACTACCTTAGCGATATACTTCCTAAGGACTTTGCCACGCACCCCCCTTTCGACCTCGTTGGAGATTTTGGCCGCCAACTTAGTTATGCGGGCGTCATCACGCCCCGCGAAAGTGGTGGAGAACTTCCGCTTTTCCGCAGCATGGTCGAGAGTTTCCTGAGAATCTGCGACTTCTGCGGCCTTTCGGGCAACTGAGCTCTCCCAAACCCTCAGAGAAGCGTCCTGAGCTTTGTTTTGACCTCGGTAGTCAGACTTTTTCGGGGTGTACGCCAAATACGTTGCGTTCTTAGCGACCTCGCGAGGGCTCAGCTCCGCACCCAGAAGGTCTGAGGCCTGGGCTTCCGTAAGGAGAGACTTCTTTCGGAGAGAAGCTACAAAACGTCGGGCTTCTTCCTTACCGAACTTGGCTACGCGCTCAATCTGGGCAATAGACTCATTCCGGCGACGGGTGCTTCGGGCTACTCGAAGTGCTTGGGTGGCTTCGAGGGTTCCACCTTGTCCAAGGTAAACCCCGGACTTGACCCGCGAAGCTATCATCGCGGCACTTTTCACAATCTCTTCCGGAGTAGCCCCAGAAGCAAGGAGGGTTTTTGCTTCGGAGTCCGGGAGCAAACCCCCCCTCACCATCCGCAGAACGGTTCGCTCGGCGGCGGCGTTGAGAGCCTTCTCACGAGCTTGAGAAGGGTCGTATACCTTACGGGTAGGCTTGTACGAATCAAACGCCTGACGGGCTTCCTGGAGGCTCACACGCTGGTCTGGAGTGACATGTACCGGGCGGCTTTCCGTATCGGGAGAAACCGCGACGGGCTTCGCCAAAAACGCGGCTTGGAGGTCGCGGTCCGGGGACCCTGTCCTCTCAACGGGGATTCCTGCAGACCGGAGACGAGGGGCGTAGTGCTCCCAAGCCTCATCCCAAGGAACAGAAGTCACCGCAATCTTGGAGGTGTACTGACAACGCCCCTCTTTGATCCAAACCGAGTTCTGAAGATCTTCCGGGGAGACCACAATGTACCGCGCCTTTGAGGCGTGCTTTTTGACCTCGGGAGCCCACTTTCCCGTCCCCCACCCAGGGTATGCCGAAGCCCGAACGTAGACTTTTCCGTGAAGCCCGTGCTCGCCCTGTACGCGCCTCATGATCGGTGCGAGGCTCGACATACTTTCGCCCACCGACTCCATAGCCTCTTTGACTACGGTTTCGATAGCGTGCCCTCGAACAGATCGGCGCATCGCATGAGTGGCGACCTTTTTGAGCTGCCGTGCGGATGCAGACTTCTTTGCAGGGGCTTCTTCCAGAGAAGACTCGTACCGCACCCGCTCAAGGTCTTGTGCGAACACCTGAATCCCGTCGGTGCCCTTACCCCAAGCATCCTCAAGCTCCGGTACACTCTGAGGTGTTTCCGGGAGTCTTCCGGGGTCTTCGAACTGAGCGCCGTCCAGCCAAGACAGATCAGTAACGGACTCTTCGAAAAGAGGCGCAAGGTCCATCTCGGCACTCGCACCCCGCGACAACCCTGTCGGAAGAGCCGGGGCCGGGGTCAAATCAGGGTCAAGAACACCCTCGATAACCCCGCGCCCGTACTCCATATCCTCATAGCCGTCCATCCCGTAGTTTGAACCAAGCGTTGGGGTAAGGAGGTCCGAGGGGATATGGCTCTCACCGAGGATGTCGATCTTGGAGGTTTTGTCACTCATCGGGGCTCCCGAGTTTCGTAGCCACCCGCGCACCCCTGCGAACATACTGGCTTGCAGTAAGGATGTTCGCAGAGTGCCGGATGAAGTCTTCTGCGGTACGCGAAGAAGACAAGTCCGAGATTGTGTCCTCGAGTACCTGAAGGTGCGCGGGAAGACTCGCCGCCGACGCGGTTTTCCCTTGCACTTCTTCTTCGTTCTCTTCCGCCCAGCTTTCGGGATCCTCGCGGATCTCTTCGGCTTCCTCGACGATCTCGCGGACTTCTTCCCGGTCGCGGGGGTCCAAAGTATCTTCGTCAGGGCTCCAGTGAGGGGCGGACATCTCGTCGTACACTGTATCCGTATAGGCGGAAAGCGCCTCAACACAGTTCATCAGCTGACGGCGCATTTCGGGGATCTTCTGAATATACCCACGCCCCCCGAGATTGCCGTCAGGAGAAATGTTCCTCGACTTGATCCTGGCGAACGTGTTGTACGAAGAAATCACGTGGCCCAGAGCCATCAAAGACGAACGCATCGACTTCGCGAGCGGCTTCAAGTACCGGGCCTGGAACACAAAATCGGGAAGGATCTGACGCTCGCTCGGCCCGGGAGCGCCCCAGCCCCAAGACCCCGCGTCTCCAGAACGGTCCTTAACGAACCGAACCTCACCCGCAGTTTTGTTTCGGGACGCTACCTTTTGGGTCTGGGCCCAACGGGAAGCGACCCTTTTCGCATTTGGACGCATAGGTTCTCCTACCCAGAGATCCCGCATAAACTGTCTACCGTACCGGGGTCAATCGAAGAGGTCGGCCAACCACCCTGTCTTGTTGGCCTCAATATCCTCAGAGTTCTCGTCGACCCTCTGGCGAATTCTCTCGAGTTCAAACGCGGTGAGAAGGAGCGGGCAATCTTCCCCGAGCTCGTTCTGCACCAGGGTAGCGAAGTAGCTGGTAGAAGAACCGAACCTGCGCTCGGAGTTGTCCCGGACCGTGAGAATTCCCCTGCGAAGACCCTCGCAGTCCTCCGGGTTCGTGTCGGCCCTATGTGCGGCTTCTACGAATTCCGAATCCGTGAGAAGAAGGTACTCCTCCGCACTCGAAGAGAAGTCTGACTGAACCTTCAGGAACAGGTACTCTGCTCTGGCCCCGAACTTGCGGTCAAGGTTCGCGATTCTTTTGGTCTTTCCTTTAGCCATGGGTAGCCTCCAGGAAAAGAGTACCCGCAAAGAACATCACAGGTTGTCGTTGAGCTTTTCAAGACCGGAGCTCAAGTCCTTTTGGGAGAACGCGCCCGTCATCTGCTCCAGCGCTGGCGTTTGAACATGTCGGGCATCTTGCCGTCTTCGAGGTCTTCGCGGATCTCTTCGGCGACCTCCCGCATGCTGAGGTCGCCCCCCTCGTATGCGTTGTACCGCACGTTCCCGTAGAGGGTGGGACCCCCCTCGTCAGAGTAGAGCTCCAGGTAGATACCGTCTTTTCGATCAACCCTGTAGTGGGCCGAGTTGTACTCGAAGCCTTCAAAGCGAAGGGGTCGACCGAAGTCGACCTCGTCTTCGAGGCGAACCGCACCGTAGATGCCCGCCCTCTTGGAAGATGACAGCCTGCGAGCGGCCCGGTCGCACTCCCTACGAGCCTCCCTCTCGCTGCTGGCGAGGCCCTCTGCGAGAGCAGTATCCAGGTCAGGCTGGCGATAGACTCCCCAATCCCACCCGTCCAAGGTGCTGACATAGGTCGCCCAGATGCCGTCGGGATACTCCCTGTAGCGATTGTCAAGGTCATAGTCCCACTGGGTAGCGGTCTTGGGCAAGAGGCCCTCTTCGCGGAGGATTCTTGCAAATCTGCCCTTGCTCATGCTTCTTCCCTTAGTTTTATCTTTGACCTCATATCTTGAGAGGTTCGCCATTGTTGTCGAACAAGCGGGAGACCAAAAAGTTGCCGTCGGCATCCTTGGTGAAGGACCAAAGGTCTTTGGTGCTCTTGTGGATGAGCGTTCCCTCAGCAACCTTCAGGAAAGAGGTGAGATCCCCGAGGCTGGCGGCCCGGAGACGAAATGCCTTTTTCTCAGGAACACAATTCGGGACGTTCTTGCCCTTTTCGTTCTTTTTCGTGCCGACCATTTCGTAGTCTTCCCAGCAGGGATCGTCTTCGCTCTTCTGGGCGAGACGAGCGTCCCCAGAACGCGAGCCGGGGCCGCGACCGTAGAGATACATATCCGTCTTGCGGTCGTAATACTCCCCTTCCCCGGGGTCGTAGTAAAGAACATGCCCGTCGCGAAAACGGAACGGACCCTCCATACCCGGAATCGGAGGGTACTCATCAGGGTCAATCCTCGGCATACGGCCACGGTTTCGGATCCGATATCGGAGTTCCTTCGCCTCAGCCAACTCTGCGGGAGTCATACGGCGGCGGGAGGCATTCTTAGCCGCTTTCCGGAGGGCGAGATGCTGAGGGTCGACCGAACGAAGCTTTCCGTCAGACCACTGCACGAAAACCCGGCCCCTGTAGTCGGTGATCTCACCGTTCGCAGACTTCACCGCGACAACTACACCCTCAGAACCCCTCCCAGGAGCGTCTGCGTAGCTCAGGACGGCTCCCAAAGAACCTCTGAAGGTAACGGGGGTGCCGGCTTCTACGGGAAGCTCAAGGGCCGTCTTGCGGCGCTCCTTGTCGGTGAGGCCGCGCATCTTCTCGAAGTCTTCTCCGAACGCCCGCCCTGAAAGATGCTGGTCGATAGCGTTAACTACCGTCGAGTCGGAGTGAGCTTGCGCCAGCTTCTCCCAAAAATCATCGTAAGACATCTTGCCTCCTAAACCTGTTCGAGAAGTCTCGCAAAAAGAACCAGACGCTCACGGCTACCCTTGGGAAGAGTTTTCTGCTGCTCGACACGGTAGACGTCGATGTCGGAGCGGCGGGCTTTCCTACTTCTCATCTTTCCCCTCTTCTCGGCCTTCGATTGCGGGATTCCATTCGTCAATGTCTTCGGGGTGGGGGTGGGAGTGTGGAAGCGACCGCTTCTCGCCTCCCTGTCAGGAACGGCGGTTCTTGTGCTCAACGGGGAGAATGATCCCAGCCGCTGCCCCCGCCTTTTTGCTGGAAGCGGTGTGCATGTCAGGGTAGCAGTCGAGAAGAATCCGGGAATACGCGCACTTCGCCGTCTTCCCGTGCTCCTTGAGGAAGCCCGTGATCCTGGCATACTTGGTGGCGCGGCGGCTGTGGAGACCGTAGGCGATCTCACCGATGCGAGCACGAACATCCGAGCAGGCGGACAGGGCGAGGCGGACAGTCTTAGCCGGGTAGCCGTAGAGGCCCCCCGCCACCTTCCCGTTCTGAGAGGCAGTGCGGTTTTCCCGACCGTCGGTAAATCCGGCCTCCCACTGCCTCTTCTGCGAAGGGTTTCGGTAAGGGTTGCGGGGCTGACCCTCGAGGCCAGCAACCAGACCCTCACGGTAAACGGACTCAGAAGATGCGACTTTCGGACCGATGTTCTTCATGGCTGTAAGCAAGAGCTTCGAGATCTTGCTTCCCGCACGCTTCGAGTGAGCCCTCAAAAAGTCAACCGTCCGGGGATCCTTCCGGTAAATCTCACGGGCCACCTTCAGAGCATGCTTTTGAGCCCGGTTGACCGAAACCTGGACATCATTCTGGGTCTTCTTGGTGTAGCCGTACAAGCCCGAAGCGGCAGTCTTCGAAGCGTATTTCTCACCGCAAGCCAGTTCCACGGGGAGGGCGTCTTCAGCGGGGGAGGTCTTGAGCATCATCGCCTCTTCGAACTCACCCTCATGGAGCTCGGTCTGCTCTTCCCACTCTTCCTGGAAGCTCTCGGGCTGCTTCTTCACCCACTTCTTGAACTCAGCACGGCCCTTCTCCCCCTCGGAGAAGCGAGCCCTACGGGAGCTGCCGGCGCGATCCCGTAGCCCGTACTGGGAGGGCTCGGCGTCGAGCATGATCGCCTGAATCGCAGTGCGAAGATCGCGCCCCGGCTTTCCGTGCTGCCTCAAAAGGGCTCCGAGCTCGTGCTGCTTCAGGCGCGATTCTTCGATGACGGGGTTGTCCTCACCGCGCAGGTAGACGTCGAACCACCGCCCCAAAGCACGGTCGTACCCGAAAAGGATGTAGCCGCCCCCTTTTGCTTGGAGGTTGTACTGCGAACCAGTTTTCTTGGCGGCGGTTCTGGAGGCCGCTGCCTTTTCCGAAGGGAGGATCATGTTCAGCTCCTATTTACGGGGGGTCTGAAGTATAGGGGGAATACCGGGTCATACCAGAACGTCGTAGCCTACGGTCCCGGTTATAGCAGCACCCGCCTGAATGGTGAACCCGTTGACGGTCTTGCTGACAACACGAAAAGGTGCAAACACATCGCTGGTCACCTGGACTCTATAGTTCGTGCTCGCAAAAGGTGAGACGAAAGTCACCGTCTTTTCGGTTTCTGTCGCGAAAGTGAGGTTCCCGTTAACCGCGCTTGTTAGTGCCAAGAGATCCTCCACCTGCGCCATAGCGAGAGAGATATCCTCAGTTACTTGCTGAGGAATTTGGGTGTACGGGCTGACCACCAGACCGTAGGGGTCTTGAATGTCCCGAACCAGGATTGCCCCGACCTGGTTCGAAACGATAGTGAATTGGTACAGGTCAGGGGGAGATCCCGACCGGTACGTGAACTCACTTTGAGCCAGAGTACCGGCCATCACCAAGACCCCGATGTTTCGCAACCGCGCTCAGTAAGCCAGAAGTCGAGATCCCGGAGACCTTTTTCGTTTGCCGACCGGAGCACGACCTTGTCGGGGTAGATTTTGATTCCGAGGTCTGAGACCGGATTGGCCGAACCCAAACGAACCTTGTGGTCTCGAAAAGACCTCAATAGCGTCGGAAGGTTCCTAATCCGGTCGTACCCCGCATAAACCGTCAGCTGGTACTCAGGACTCGCGTTTTTTCGCAACCACTGAGAAGAGAGCTTCTTAGCCATTGCCAAACGAACTTCTGGTTTTTTGGGCATATCCACCACCTACCCAATCGCGGGGGATAGCCTAACAAACGTACTCAGAAGAGTGAGTAGATAGTGTCCTCTCTCCAGCTGAACCTACAATTGTCGTAAAGGATATTCGGGGAGGCAGCGACTTTCTCAAACCAGTCTACAAGGGGTTCGGTCCCCCGCATAGTCTTTAGCCGGTCGATCGAACGAAGGAACCTGTAGCGAACAAAGCCTTGAGTCACCCCCAACTCGCGAGCCGTCTCGCTTTGGCAGGTAGTTCTCGCCATGTGCAGCATCAGGAGGATGTCAGTCTCGCAAGTGAACACTCCACGCAGCTCAGCCTCCAACTCCCCAAGGGTCATCTGGGGGAGGGTTAGCAAAAACTTGACCCGCGCGATCCCGCGCGAAAGTCGGTAGCAAACGGTAGGCTGACTGACGTTGAACAACTCAGCAATCGAAGTTTGGCGGACCTGGCGGATAAAAAACAACTCCAGAAAATCCGCCTCTCGGGCGGGAATGTACTCAAGGAGGTCGTTCAAGCGGGACAAGTCTTTGAGGCTGTCGCTCGGAAGCTCTTCCGAGACCGAAGGCATTTCGACATCGGAGTATGTAAACATATTCTCCATGTCTTTGGGGTCGATCAGAACATGGCCCCCCCAGTAGTTAGACATCGAGCTCTCCTTCGGGCAATAGGGCGTAGCAGGGAATTCCACGGATCGTCTTCAATGTCCGGGTCTCAATCAGAACCTGTGCGACCCCTTTTTCCTGATCTACCGAAAGGACTTCCCCTATAAGGTTCTCGCACGCGCCCCGCGTAATCCGAACGCGCATCCCCTCACCGATATCCGAAGCCACCATCAAGGATAGTTTGTGCGACAACTCTTTGACGGTCTCGTCGGGGACCGTGTGCAATGCAAGGTTTCGACCTTTTGAGTGCAAAACTTGCCAAAGATAGGGGCTCTCCCGTGCGGCATACAAGTATTCTTCAGGGCTCAACCCTGAAGACACAAAGCAATACCCCTCCATAACCTTGAAATGGATAGGCCTCCCGTCCAGCACAAGGTTCAGATAGGGTAGGAAGATTTCCTGGTCGGGAAACCAACCTCTCAAAAAGGGTTCAAGTTCCCCCGCGAGGGCGGTCCTTTCCCCAAGACTCGAGAGTTCTACTACGACCCAAGTAAGCTCATCTCGTTGATCCCTTTTTGCCACGCATCAACCCTTTCAAATGGTGGCGGAAAAGAGACTGGAAGATCTCGGGGGATAGGTGATCCGAATCCCCACTGTTGGAGGTCGTTTCGGAAACCCCCGAGATTGCGCGGGGGTCGACCCAAACCCCCCCTCCGTTGAGAAAACCATTCGAAGCCTCCGACCCTGCGGGTTTTTCAACCGCTACGGGATTAATAGTACCCGTTGGTTTTGGTTTAGAAGCTTTAGTTTCAACCCGAGGGGTCGTAGTTACCTCCAAAGTCATCCTCTGGGGGTTTAGGGCGAGGTTTTTCCCGGTAAGGAGAAGATGGATCGCCCCAACATCAAGGGAAAGGGTTCCCTTGCTCGGCCTGTGCGGGGGGGCTGAAAATCTTGAAGCAACCGACAAAAGGGTGTGCCCCCTCTCGGAAAGGGCTGTGATTCTCTCCTTGCTCCACTGAGACGGAATCTTCGTGATCCCCAAGTGGTACTGGTACGCACAAAGGGCTGCTTCGGAAATCCGCTCGTACGCCGAAGACGGGCTCACCTCAACCGCAAGCGCGTTCGAAATCTCAATAGCGGACTTCAGATCCCTGCCCAAACTCTCGAGAAGCCCGAGGACTTTGTCGTTGGCCCCAAGCTGAAGGTAGCGGAATACGTTCTCACGAGTGACCGCCCCCAACATCGAAACGCCCTCCACCGTCTTGAGAGCGTCGCGGATATGGCACTCAGATACTTCCGCGATTGTGACGAGGGCGTCCTCGTCACACTCAACCCCCTCCTTTTCGCAAACCCAGGCAAGACGGCCAGCAATCCCTTCCGGGGAAACCGCCCGAATCACGAACGCCGGGGCGCAACGGGAGAAGATCGTGCTCCGCATCTTCTCCGGCTCGGTCGTGCAGAATATGCACACGAGCTTCTTGTCCTCAGACCCCTCGACATTGTCCTCCATAGGCTTCAATAGCGCATCAAGAGCCTGCTTCGAAAGCCTGTGGGACTCATCGAATAGGTAGATCCGGCGCTTGCCGGAAAACGTCGAGTATGTCACGTTTTCGACAATCCGGGCGAGGTCATTCTTGCCGGACTTGGTTGCGGCGTCGAGTTCCTCGAATGACTCGTGAGTACCCCCGTTCAGAAACACCTTGCAGGAGTGACACTCATTGCACGGGGCTCCGTCTACGGGGCTCGAGCACAAAAGAGCCCTTGCAAGAATCCTGCCGAGGGTCGTCTTCCCGGAGCCGTGTTGGCCGCAGAACACATAAGATTGGTGGAACCCCCGCCCTTCTTTGATGAACTGTCGGAGAACGCTGACGGAAGCGTCCTGACCGAGGACGTCTTCGTAGTTGAGTGGTCTGTACTTCGTATCGAGTGCCAAAAGATCCTCCGAGGCTACGCCTTACCTTCCAGGTAAGCTCAAGTACACCACCAATCGGACTCCGGCCAAATTGGAAGCAACTCATAAATCTCTACGGGGAGTTCCGCTAAAGCGCCCTCCTCGAACCACTCCCCGGTGCCGTTAGATCTGACTTTCCTACCAAACAGGGTTGCGTGGTAATATCTCTCCTGATGGCCTTGGTTCTCGAGAACCAATATGAGGCGGAGGCTTTCGGGGCACCCGGTTTGAAGCTGCTTGAGACGGCGCTTGGGGTTGTCAGATCTGCCGACTTTGATGTTCCCTGTCCCGTGTGCCTGCATTATGTATAGGTGTTTGCCTGCCATATCACTCTTTCTTCTGCGCCTTTTTCTTTACCGCTTGGGAAACAGTGAACGCGGTTTCACGGTTCTGATTAGCCTTGACCCGCTCCCCCTCGGAGATCACCCGGTACTCCCCGGAGCCATCCAACTTTGGTGCGAGATGGTTTCTCGAGACCACTCGCCCAGCTCGGCGCTCGTCTCGAATAACAGACTCTTTGCCTGAGTCCCGCCTTTCGATAGACTTCCACTTCTGCTCGGCATCCCTACCTATTGCCTTGTCGAAGTTCCAGTCATCGCTCGTCCCGGTGTTTGGCGGAAGCGCCCCGTTAACGCCCTGTTTGTGGGCGAACTTGAACGAGGCTGCCGTCACCTGCTTCTTAGCAGGCTCGCCACAGGCTTTGCATGGGATCTCTTTCTCGTCCGAGATCCTACGAAAGAGCTTGTCAAACCGAAGGCCGCAAGAAAAACACTGAAACTCGTAGATAGGCATATACCACAGTACCCCGAGCCACTACTCCCAGGCGGGGGCGGGCTTTCCGAGGGTCGAGGCCAAGGCGGTGTCGATGAAGGAGGAGACTGCGTCCTTGCGCTTCCGGAATCGGTAGCCCTCACCGGCCCGGTAGTTGTTGGTATGCCACCAGCCGTCCATCCCCTTCCAGACCTCGCCGACCTTCTTGACGCCGTTGAAGATCCAGTACTGGTTCTCCTCCTTGTAGCGGTACTCGTCGATGACGCGATACTTAGGCTGGATCGAGATCTTGTCACCGGCCCTCGCGAGGATCGCCTCAGCCTTCTTGATTCCTGCGTTGAGAGCTTTCACGATCTGAGCTTCGGTGACGTCGTCGAACTGGTGCAGCCGCAGCTTCTCGGACTCGGCCACGTGAAATGGTTTCTTCTTGGTCTTGAGGTCTTCTGGGTACCAGGTGATCTCGAAGGATCCCGCCGAGCCGCGTGGGCTGTTGACCTCGAAGTTGATGACGGGCACCTTGTAGACCGTGTCAGACCAGCCCTGGGCTTCGAAGTACCGAGACGACCAGGAACTCTTCTTCGCGGAGAAGTTGACGAGGCTCCCGTGCTCGTCGATGAAGTCCTCGTTCGCCTTGTACCAGGACGCGATCCCGGAAGGGAGGATCGAGACGTTCACGGCAGCGAGCCTAAGAAGACCCTCCTCCTTTAGGATCTGGGCGAGTTTCTTGCTTGCTTTCTTCCCCATCACTTGTCTTCCGTCTTTGGGGGTAAGGAGGTCCAGGGGGTCTTCTTTCCCCCCTCGTACGCCACAGCGAGGCGCTCTTCGAGGAGAAGGTCATTCACGCAGACGCCTTCGTCTGTCCAGACCCGCACAAGGAGCCTTCCGTACTTATCGGGTTTCTCGATCGAGTGTAGGGTGACCCACTTATCCAAGACAAGTTCCCTAACGCGGTCACGCGCCTTGTACGCCGCTTCCCTCTCCCCGGCTACCTTGGTCCGGATCTCAGGGGTGTCGACCCCTGAGAGGCGGCAGGAACACTTGCGAGTGATGTTCATACCGAGATCGAGAGTCGCCGTGACGGTGTCCCCGTCGTAAACGCGGGTGACGTGAGCACGGTAGACGTAAGCGGCTGGGGGGGCTTGACTCATTGAGGTTCTGCTCAGTTAGCAGGTTGCATAGGTACGTTGAGAGCCCTCAAAACGGCAGCCATGTTGCAGTACTCGCCGGGCATTCCCTGGGGGACCGCCTGACCGTCTGCCACAAACCGAACAGCGAATGCCATCAGGATGAACGAAACATCGTCCGAAGAGATCCCCTCTTCGAGGAGCCCTGTGACGAAAGTGAGGGTGTTTGCGGCGATCGCCTTGTTGCGAAGCTCCTCACCGGAAAGACCTTCGATGTACTGGCGCCACTCCTCACGGGTGACCGGGTATTCAGACATTTGATGCCTCCAAGTTTGCGAGAGCGGCTTCTTCTTCCATCCGCATCCTGCGGAGCTCTTGCTCCTTGATGAAGTCAGCCTCAGCCATTTCTCGGTTGTAGTCCTCAAGAAGAGGCTGAAGGGCCAAAGCGGCGACCCGCTTATCGGCCCGGAAAGACTCGGAACGCTCACTCTTGATACGGAACCACTCTTCCCCGAGATTGGCCTTCTGAGAGTCCAGGACAACCTGAGTAAAGAGCTTCTCGTCCATCTCCTGGGAAAGACGCCGGATATCGTCGAGGGTTTCTTTGTTTCCCACACCTTCGGGGAAAGCAATGTCGATAGTGATCTCTTCGACTGGCTCACGGTTTCCAGCACGCCAAGCCCGAGCGGTACGCTGCTTCATGGTCTCGTTCGACCAACCGTCACGGTCAAGGTGTACCACCGTGGCGAAACTCTGAAGGTTCTGGCCGACCGCGTAGCCGCCGGTCAAAGTGGCCGTCTTGATCACGTTGTCGGTGCGCTTGTTGCCCATTCCGAGAACGTACCGGAAAATGTATGCCTGCCACTCTCTGGAGTTCAGAGGCTCCCCGGTCCGGGGGTCGAGAGCCGTCCTCTTGCCGGTATTCGGGTCCACAACCTGAATCAGCTTTCCATTCTCATTTTTCTTGCCGAAGCGGCGAGCGAAGTTCCCCATCGTGTACTTGTGAACCTTGTTGGCCGCATCCGAGTAGAAGATCGAATTCGAAAGGGCGAGAACATGCCCCTGAGATGGGAAACGCATCCGCATCCGGTCGAAAGTATCTTCCGCCAACTCCGGGGAATCCGTCCAGAGCATCACCCGGTCAGCGCCGCCGATCTTGCCCATAACGATTTCGACCGACTGGTCAATCTTGGGGTTAGGGGTGCCCGGGATAACCCGGTTGGGAACGTCAATCAGACGGGTGAGCTGCTTGAGGGGGTTCGACACCGGCTTCCTGCCGACCTCGTCGTAGGCCAGCATCGGGTTTTCCCGGTACTTGTGGAGGAGTTCTTTCATCCCCTTTCTAACGGCACGGGCCTCACGCTGGTAGTCCTGGACGATATCTTCGGGCATCGCCACAGAGAGACGAGTACGCTCAAGTTCCGAGACCTGGCCCTCCTGCTCCGCAACATCGGTCTTGGCTTCGAAAAAGAGGTTCCGTTTCGCCCAAGTCTCAAAAGCGCGGCGGACTTCTTCGTCCCGCTTGATCGTAGTCACACGACCCGCGCATTCGTCGGCATAAAGTTTAACGAACCTGCCCTCCTCCAAACGGTTTTCGTACTCGTTCAGGTCCAGAGAGTTGGCCACCGAAGCCATCGTGTAGACTTCTCGCGGGCTCTTCACCATCGGAGAAGCTGTTGTGAGAACCTTGTGGGGGCACTTGCAGGAAACCGCCGCCTTGTAGACCCCCTGGCTTTTCTTCTTCATGTAGAGGTGGGCCTCGTCGAAAAAGATCGCCGCGTAGTCATCCCCGAAAGTGGTATCCTGACTCCTCCGACGGGTGAAGGAATCCTTGGTACGGTTGTAGGGGATGACATCAACTCGACCGAGAAGATCCGCCGCATCTTCGGACTCAAGGAACTTGTGGATTTCACCGGGGAGGTTTCCCACGAGGTTCTTGTCGCAGACGTACAAGAACCGACCGTTATTCCCCTGGGTCAAGCCCTGCTTGTGCATCTTGATCATAGCGGCAATCGCCATGACGGTCTTGCCCATTCCGGTGTCCAGGGCCACGATGCCCTTGTTCCCGTTGGCGTCCATCCAGGCCAGGGCTTTCTTGACATGCTGCCGAAGGGGGAGTCGAAGGCCAAGCCGCTCGGAGTTGTACCGGGTCAGGTTACGGGCCTGAGAAGCCCTTTCGGCACGGGCAAGGTCTTCGAAGTACTCCTCAAGAACTTTGCGGGATCCGTTAGAGATTGCCATCTCGCCCGTGATGTTCTGGATGACCCCGAAGTCCTTGGCCTCGAACTCCCACCCCATAGTGGCGCGGTGTCCAAATCGAACAACCGTAGAGCCCTTCTTCGCCGCGAGAGCGTTCAACTCTTGCCGCATTACCCCGTACTCACGGCCCATTCCAACCTTCATATGAAACTTGGCCGTAGCGGGGATGAGGTGGCCCTTTTCGTCCTTCTCACCCGAAGCCGTCACAAACGGGGCTGCTTGCTTCCCAATAACAAGCTCTTCCTGCCCTGTTTCGGGATTGATCCAGGTTTTCGATCTCCGGATGACCCGGTTCGTCACGGGGTCTCGGTAGTAGCTCGAACCCTCGACAAGTCTGCCAATTTCGTTGACCAGATTTCTGAGGCGGAAGCCTTTGTACTTCCCGCGAGAAACAACAGAGTCGCCATCAATGGTGACCGTCGGCAAGACATGCGTCAAAAGGCTGAGATTTTCAGGATCGTCAGTTAGAGTCTGAAAAACTTCCTTCTGTTCCGAAAGAACTTGCGCCAACTGCTCGTCAGAAAACTCCTGAGCGCGGCGGAAAAGGGTCTGGTCGCCCCGGTCTGTCGGGTTGACTTGCAGAAGTTTGAGCCTCTGTGCGAGAGTTCCGTGCTTACCCGAAATAGCTTCTCTGACGCTCTCCCTCTCTTTCGCCTTTTCGCGGAACTGGTCCGTAAACTCCTTAAAAGAGAGGGTCTTCCCGCTCCGGTCAAAAACCAGGCCGTCCCCCGAAACGGGGTCGGTCCCCACGACTACCGGAACACCCGCAACCGGACGAACCGAAGGCTCAATACCGCGAGCTCGAGCGAGTGCGAAGAGCTTCGTGCGAATCTCCTGGTTAAGGACCTTCTCTTCCCTGAGAAGGTCGTACAAATCAGGGTTCTCATTCCGGAGCTTCTCAACCGCCTCTTCTTTCGCGGAAGATCTCTGGATCCGCAACCAACGAACCCCGCCAGCGCCGCCCGGAAGCCTACGGGTCGAGGTGTAAATCCCCTTGTCATTTGCAAGAGCCTGAATCAAATCCGAGTAGTCTCGGATAACCTTCCGCCAAACACCCATGGGAACGGGGCCGCGAGAAAGCCTCCGAAGAAACGGAGCAAGCTCTGCCTCCAGAAGCTCTACGCGGGCTCGGGTTGGCTCCTTGGTGATTCGATTGTCGATTCTCTGGAGAGACCTCCGAAAGTTGACGTAAATGTCAGGGTCTGCAAGGGCTTCCGCCCCCGAAGACTGCTCCTCGAAGAGGTCCTTCAAATCAGCGTAGGAGTTGAACAATCCAACCACCGCAGGGCTACGTCCGTACCTCGTGAACAGCTTTCGAAGCACCTGCCGAGAAATAGGGGCACGAATCTCGTTGACGTTTCCGACCTCATCATCGTCAGAAAGCAACGCAGCGATAATGTTTCTGGTAGCCATTGTTCACATCTCCGTAGCTAACGTTCTTTCCGTATAGGCGGACTATTAGTCCCTGTTGCCTCTCGAACTTTCGCGGCGCTCAATCTCACGGACCCAAGAAGCCAAAAGCTTCTTGGATTCGAGGTTCTTCTCGTTCATCGGCACCGCTTCTTCAGCCTCGGGGTCTTCGGAATCGACCACAAAACGGTTGAGGGTGCTGACCGCTCCGGCACCGGGCTCCTCCGCGATCTCTTGCGGGGTCGGAGGAGCCGCCTCAGCCTCGGCGACCGCCTTAGCCGGGGAAGTGTCCAACTGCTCTTCCCGCGAGGCGTCCAAAGCTACGGAGGGGTCGTTAGAAATCGCCCCCGTATCCGCAAACTCCCGAACCTCGCGCTTCTCAGGGTTGTCGAAGAAATACTTCTCGGCGGAAGGGGCACCGGAGCTCCCGCGTCGGTAACCTTGACCCGGACCATTCCTTCGGACCGCTACGATGTTCTCAGGCCGAACCGGGGAAGGAGAAGTCTTGTGCTCCCAATCCACGATAGGGAAGCCGTGGAATCCGCGCCCCTCAACGAAACCTGTAATCTTCCCGTACAGACGGTCGTCTGAGACCCACCCCGTCTTGCGGAGAAAGTCGGAGGTGTACGTCACGATATCACCGACCTTGAGGTTCGGCTCTGACGAAGCCTGCTTCTGCCCCGGAACTGGAGTCAATGCCTGCTGGAGCAGGTACTCGCTCTCCTCGTGGGCGTTGGCAGTCGCCATGATCCAGTCGTCCAGACCGAGCGACATTGCGTTGACCTGCTTGATCCCTTCGTAGGCACGCTTGAGTGCTTGCTGGAGATCAGCCTCAGACTGCAAGCCCCGCTTGTGGTGGCAGTCGATCCCATGCCATCGGCGGCAGTATTCAGCGATGTGCTTCGCCTGCCGGTTGAGATCCACGACCTCACGACCGAGGTAGCCGACCAACTTCTCGGCCAACTGGTCCACCTGCGCCTTCACCGACTCGTAGAGGCGGGCGAACAGCAGGTGGTTGCCGTAGGAGGACTGGCCCACGACCTGCCAGTGCGAGGTCTGGTACGAGAGGTAGGAAGCACGAAGGCACGCCAGCACATCACAGAGAAGCCGCCGAACGACCTCCCGCTGCATCGGGGTTGCGTTCATGTACGCCTGCTTGTCTGTTGCGTTCCGGTTCATCGAAACATCTCCTTCAAGGTGCGGAGGTCACGCTGGAGGTCACCTGTCAGCCACTTCTTCTCGGGGGCGAAGTCGTCGGGGTCAGCCTCAACGACGATCCGCTCCTCCTCAAAGTCGTTCACATCCGGGGACCACTCGCGTTCGACAAGCATCTTGCCGGGTCGGGGGGAGGACAGTCGGATCACATGCCGACCCATTCGACTCCCTTCAAAACCGACGTAACCGCCAATCGAACGATTCTTGTCAAACCACACGTCGAGGTACTTGTCCGCAGCCTTAGCGAAGATCCCGAGGTACTGCTCCTCGATCCCAGAGGTCTTGGACAGACCAGCGAGGACGGCACGACGCTCTGCCGAACCGACAGGCATTGAGGACGCCAGCCGGATTAGAGTTTTACGGTCTTGTGTGCTGATCTTGTTCATGTCTCGTCGTCCTCGACGGGGGGGTTCCGGTCGTCAATGTCTACGGGGGGCTCAACCTTCCGAGCTGAACCGCCCGGCAATCGATGCAGCCAGGGGCTTCTTGTGCTTGGTGTGCTTACGGGGGTTCCGCGCCTTGTTGCGGGGGCGCTCCTTGCGCTTGTGGCCGCGTGTAGGCTTGCGGCTCCCGGCGTCCTCGGCGTGAGGGTTGCCGCCGCGAGGAACCTTGACCTGCACTTTGTCCTTGTCCGTCTTCTCACGGACCTCGGTGGTTCGACGCTTGCGCTTCGACTCAAGGTACTTCTCGGCAACCCGCGCCTCAGATGCTCGGCGGAAATGGTTGACCTCGTTGCTCAGCTTCCGGGAGCCCTTTTTCTGCGAAGCCATGACTTGGCTCCCTTCGGAAGTGATTTCCCGCTCGATTACGCAAGCGGGGCGGCGGATCAAGAACCCCTGTGGGGCCTTTTCGTACCACTTGCTGTAGAACTCGCTCTTCGGCACCACCCGAACAGTCTCGTCTGGATCGGGGATGTTTGGGTCTGCCACGTGAACCAAAAACCCGTGCTCCGTATCCTCGGTCACATCGAAAACCAAAGAGGCGTGGGACCACTCCCGCCCTTCGGGATTCCACGCGATGACCACGGGCTTGCCCGCATCCGTCCACTGCTTCAACTGACGAACCGTCGAAGGAAGAGTCAGTGTAGCCCGCATCCCGTAGTGGCTCGCCGCTGCAAGCAGGGGTTCCCAAGCGGCACCTCGTAGGGGCATGGCCCCTACGACTTTGTTAACCTGCTGGGCGGAGCATTCCTCGTCAGGCACCCCAAGGGCACGAAGAGCCATGCAGAGGCTCGTGGTCATGCAGTTGTACTGGTTCGCTTGCCGAACCGGTACTACATCTGCCTTCGCGGTTTTGTGGGCCATGGAGGTCTCCATACCAATGACCCGGCATAGGCTCTCTATTTATCTTCGAAGAGTTCCCTCATCCGAGAGATTTCGGCGTTGGCCTCGTCTGCGGCTTCCTGCCTCTTCCGCATAAGAACCTCAGCCTTCTCAGAAGAACGAAGCCACGTCTTGCGATGCCGCCCGTATTTGACGTTCTCCTCTTTCTGGGTTCCGCACCCGCTCATTCCGTTTCGGGCGTAGCACACAAAACTCAAACGATCAAACCCGTGGTCCCCGCGAGGGTTCAAAGTCGTTTCCCACTCTCCCCCTTCAGGCGGCGGGTTTACGGGTCGAAGTTCGGTGTTACAGTGCCACTCGTGAACATTCATGGCAAGGTAGTCCCCGGTGCGGACATCTACCGCAACCTTGAACTTAGGGAACCCTGTGTACCCCCCACTGTACGGACGCTTCTCAACTACCGTGAGGTTTCCAAACCCCAGAGGGTAGTCACCCGCATCTTTGTGGCAAGCCGTCTGCCAGTTTCGGTTCACAGTAACGGTCGTATAGACGGTTCCACCGAGAGTCCAACCGTTTTGGTTCGGGCCTGAATCCACGAAAGCCCTTTGCCGGGCATAGTGCTCGGGGGCCTGACGCTTGAAGCAGTCGTCCAGTTCTTGGAGGTAAGGGATGAAAGCGGATACCCGCTCCGGGTACGTTTTTGTCCAAGCCGTCTGACGGCAAAACGGAACCCGAGGTCCCGCATCGAAGTTCCCCACAATGTTTGAGCGAACCTCGTTCGCGATTGTGGTTTTCCCCAACGCACCGTCAGGAAGAATGTACTTGGCTCGATTCGGGGTCAACATGACCAGATTGCCCTGCTGAGCCTTCCTACGAATGAACCTCGGATCTATCGGCCCAGCGGCTTGGCCCCTATTGTCCGAAATCGTAGCCGCTTTGTAGAGGTTGTCCCAAGCGGTGTCAGAAGCCGTCGTCGAGATCACGCCCTTCCGAAAAGAGGCCAGCAACCTGTCTTCCTCCGAAGTCTCATCCGCAAACATGGAAAGAAGGTCGTCATCTCTCGGAAGGTACACGTCAGCATCCTCTTGGAGGATGATCTCATAGTGGTCTTCCCCAATGAATTCCCCCGAAAGGGAATTCGAAGCGGAGTCCGAAAGGCAACCTTCCCCGGTCAGCTCGATCTTGCGAACCCCTTCTTCGAACCACTCCCAAACCTCAAGGGACCCGTACTTCTTGCGGACTGCTTCTGGACTTGGCTTAGACAAAACGAATCTCCCGGAGTCAAAGCGATTACCGTCTTGGCGGTAAGATACCCGCGTAAACGAGGATCCAAGATGAACAAAAACCTACCCGATTTATGGGACCAGTGCTACGACGGCCCGCAAAAGCGAAAGATCGCCCCGAAAGAGTTCAAAAAGGTGTTCTGCGACAACTGCATGAACGCGGGATGCGTGAACTCTAAGGGTGCTGGGACAGGTTGGGTGAAAAGAATCACCACGCAAGAAGAGCGCCTTCTGATCAACCCCGACTTCGCGGATACCTCGGACTCAACGTTCTCCGACATTGTGAACATGAACTTCGAGAACATGATCCAAAAAGCCCTCGCTATCGAAATATCCACCCAAAAAGGCGACTGGTCCGTGCCTACCGAACAAGAAATTGGTAGGGCTGCCGCTGAAATGATGGGGGTCTCCCCGCCCCTACAAAAACACCCCGTTGAACCTGAGATCGAACTCACCCCGCCCGAGAAACTGGTGGACGAGGTTCAAGTCACTGACCTCAAAGGTCAAACCGGCAAGATCCCAAAAGCCCCGAAGCTTGAGAAGACCGGCATCTACGGGTCTGCACCGCCACCGAAAGTAGATCTCCGGGAGACCCTACCGGAACCCGAGCCGGAGCCTGTGCTTGGGTCCTGGAAGGTTCTGGGAGACTCCGAAACGGTCTACAAGGTCACACACCATACCGACGAGTCTTGGTCGTGCGCGTGCAAAGCGTTCGAGTACGGGCAAGGGGAATGCAAGCATATCCAGGACATCGTCAGAAGGCTCCAGAGAGCCCCGAAAGAGGAACCCGTACCCGCGCCCCCCGCTCCGCCTACGAGGCCCCCAGAGGCTCCTGCGGGCTTCCGACCGCCCCCTCAAAACGCCGCCCCGATTTACCGACCGCCGCCGGCTCCCCCTCGAGCACCCGAGGGCGGGATTATGATCGGAGGGGGTCCCGCACCCAAGCCTCACGACCCTTGGGCCGTGCCAACACAAAAACCCACCGAGAGGGTTATCCCGGTGGGTGGAAAGGTTCGCTTCAAAAAGAAGTGAATCAGTAGGTTCGTAACTTCAGCCCCAGGCAGGGTCGTCGATACTGATGCTCAAACCCGAACCGTAGTCGTTGTAGTCGAGGATGATCGTAGAGCCTTCCCCGTTCACATACAGTTCAAATTCCGTGATCGGATCCATGTCGTTCGTGTTGGGGGTCGAATACTTCTGGTCCATGCGGTAGCCGTTCTTCTTCAAGAAGCGCATAAAACGCCGCTCTTCCCCTCCATCACCCATAGCCACCAGGAAGTTGGGGCCGAGGGGCCGGCGGAACTTCGGGGGCATCTCGGAGAGAGGGCCGACGCCGCCGTTCTCCTCCAGATAGCCTCGGGAGTCTTCCCAAACCAAACCAGGAAAGCCCGGGAGCTTCTTGGCGGAGGTCTTCGTGAGTCCAGCGAGGATCGCCTTACGCTCGGGGCTACCCTTGGGAAGTTCAGATGCAAGACGAATCAGGCTCTTCCGGTCAGAAGCGGTCAGTTTACGGGACATGATGTTCTCCTTTTGTTTAGACTCACACTTACCGCGTTAGAGAATAGTCTGCCTAACGCAAATCTTTGGTGGGGACCATGCGGTAGCATTCAGCCTCGAGCCAAGTCTGCCGACCGGCTCCCATTTTCCGGAGTGCCGCGTCGATCTGGCCCTTCTTCATGCACGCAGCGTACCGGGTGATCACGTAGAAGGCGCTGAAGTCGCCCTGGCCGAAGTAGACGTTGACGTCTGAGTTCGGATCAACCTTGTCGGTGTGCTTGGCCGCGACCTTTAGGCCGGGGATTCCAGAAAGAGCTGCCTTGACGCTCTCCCAAAGAGTATCCCACCCCGCAGCCTGCTTCTGCAGTCCAGCGAGAATGGCCCCCCGCTCTGGGCTTCCCTTGGGGAGCGAAGAGGCCAGCCGGATGAGGCTCTTGCGGTCGGACGAGGTCAGGTTGCGGGACATGAGAGATGCTCCTTAGACAACCTCTTTCGAGGATAGTCTGCCTAACGGTGGGCTACCTTCTTTGCCCGGTGACCACACTCCCGACACTCGATGTACTCGTCCAACACAGAAAACCTCCCAGGAGGGGTTGCCCCCTGGGAGGTTTATAGCCTAAGCACTCATCATTCGGACCACGCCCCCGCCCGGAGGGTTCTTCTCGACCCATTCTGCGAACTTCCCCGCCTCCTCCCCCTCAAGGGGGAGTCCGAAGAACTCGGAGTTGTCGAAGTTGCCCTCGGTCGTCTCTACGACCTTGCCGTCCTTCATCCCCCAGGTATGCTGGTGCCAGCCGTACGGTCCCTTCGCGTACCCAATAACGATCTGGTCGACCTTGCCTTGCTTGAAGAGCTTGGAAGTGTTCCAGTGGCACTCACCCCCCACCATAGGCACCTTGAGCATTCCTTTCGGGGACATTTTCTTACCCTCGCTCGTGATCCGAAGGAGGTCCGGATCGTTGCGGACCTGGCCCCAGGGGTCGTTAATCTGGCCTCCGAGTTTTTTCCGGAGCGCGGCTTGGGCGGCCTCGCTCGGGCGGCGCATCTTGCCCGCCCAGTTGGACCCCTCGCGATTCTTCCGACTCCCTTTCTTCTGCTCCCGCTGAGCTTCTGCATAGGCAAGTGCCTCGGGAACAAGTTTCTCGGCTCGCTCGCGATTCGCGTCTTGCCACTCCGCATGTAGCTCCTTGAAGAGTTCCTGGTCCTCAGGCTTCTTGCTACGCGAGAGAGCGAGAATAGTGACCTCCTTCCCCGTCGACGGGGAGTCGACTTTCTCTCTGCGCTTGTTCTTCCCCTTCGTGAACGCCCAGGTTCCGAGCTCCCGGTCCATAGTTTGTGCGTGAACCTCTTTCTCGTCGATCTTGTCGAGGTCATCCTCCCAGGAATCCTCCCGGGCCATTCGCTCTGCCTCTGTGGGAGCCTTCTTATTTGAATCCGCAGTCTCAGCCCCTTCATCCTTCTGGCGATCCAGCCAACGCTTAAACTCCTTCTGGACGAGCTTCTTCCCCTTCGGCCCATTGAGGCTCTTGATGTAGACCTCATTACCCGTGTCGGGGTTCCGAACTCGCTGGTCCCCCACCTCCTCCATAAACTGGAGGAAATTGGAGGACACACCCCCCTTGCCGCCGGAAGGTTTCGCTTCTTCCCCTTCGTCGGCCCTTTTTCGGAGGGCCGATAGGATGGCGCGTCGCATCGGGTCCCCCTTTTGTAGAGATGCGGCCACCCTCAATAGAGACCTCATATCAGTTAACCGACAAGCCGGAGGTGTAACCCTCGGACTTGTCCTCATCGGTCAAGTCTTTCGGGTCGGTGCCATAGTGAGAAAAAGGGTCCTTGGGGAACTCCGCCGCCAGCCGCAACCCCGACAAGATGGCCCGACGCTCGGGGGATCCTTTCTCGAGAGAAGAGGCCAACCGGATCAGGCTCTTTCGATCAGAAGCGGTCAGTTTACGGGGCATGATGTGCTCCTTAGACAACCTCTTTCGAGGATAGTCTGCCTAACGGTGGGCTACCTTCGGGGCAAGCCTGCCCCGAATATACATCGCATCATCAAACGGCTCGTCGAACCGGATCTCGAGATAACGCAGGCCTGGGCTTCCCTGAATCAGTTCCCGCTTGTGAGCGTCCCGCCTGCGTAGGGCCAAGTACGACTCCTCGGTCTTGTAAAAGGCGTTCGGCCACACAAAATGCTGATGGCCATGATACTCGACAACAAGTCCGTGGTCCGGGAAGTACCCGTCGAACTTGTACCTCCAACCTGTTTCCGGATTTTTGAACCGGGTGTCCTTCCACTCGCTGACCCAGTCTGCGCCCCCAAGTGCCTCCGACACGGTTCCCAAACACAAGCCCTGAGACAAACCCCACTGGAATCTCGGGATCTCATGACGGTCGGCTTCCCGGCGTACGACGCCGTGCCCGACCCCGAGCCTACTCGCTGCCCATGCTACTACCAGCTTCCCGTTCTTGAGTCGGTAAGGCTCCAACTGCTCTGGCGTGAGCCTGATAATCTGAGACTCATGACGGGCTTGAACATTCACATCCGAAAGTTCGAGTCCGTGGTCGCACATGTACTTGCCGATCGTGTTCCATGAGTACCCGATCACAGCCATTGCCTTCTGTCGGTCAACTCGACCCTCGGAATCCAACACGGGGGCGAAATCCTCCAGTGTCAACTCCGCACGCAATCCGTTGTGCCAAGGTCGGTTCTCACCAACATACTGACGCAGCTTCTCCCCGGCTCTACGCAAGATCTCAGAAGTCTCGGTCGTCAAGCCCTCGTTCCAAGAAGGCTTTCCTCGCATCTTCTCTGCCTGACGCGCCAAACTCGGGTGCCCTGACTTCGTTAGACCCTTGTTCCAACGCCCTGCGTTCTCCGACATCTTTCGCCGGGTTGATGCTGACAGGCTCCGACCTTTCAACTTTGACTTGTCCCGTGCCCCTGAACTCAAAGCGTTCACCAATGCGTTCGGATGACGCGCTCGGTAATCCGGGTGAGCATTCAGGATATGGCTCGTCAGATTCTCTGCCCGGTAGCCGCAATCGAGACAAGTCACATAATCTTGAGGCTCCTGTAAACCCTCCCAACGCTTGTCTGAGGCTTCCTTCACACAAGCCGGGCACCGGGTAGGGCCAGAGAACTTCGACACCTCGTGAGGCTTGCCACAGGCTTTACAAGCCTGAATCTTGGTGCCCGTGTAACCGGGGGCCTGCCGAGACCGCTTGAGCCCTGCCCTTCTCCGCGCTTCCGCTGCCGGTGATCGAATCTGGGCTCCGGGGTGCTTTTCCCGGTACTCGTCGGCCGTCATCCCGTGCTTGGGTTTGATGTGCCGAGCAAGACTCTTTGCCCGGTGACCACACTCCTGACACTCGATGTACTCGTCCAACACAGAAAACCTCCCAGGAGGGGTGACCCCCTGGGAGGTTTATAGCCTATACGCTCGCTGAAGTAAATAGGGCTTACAAAGAAGCGCGGAGGTTGAAAGTGATCACAATGTAGAGGAGGGGGAATACCGGCTGGTAGTAGGCTTCCACCTCAGCGACCGTCGGATCATCCTCAGCCACGTTGGCGGCAACCCCGGTGAAGGTAGCGATGATGTTTGCCGACTGAAGCTGCTTCAGCGTGTTGCTGAGCTGGGCTTCAATCTGGCTGGTCAGACCGGGGAGGAACTTGACCCCGATAAACCGATCCAGAGTGTTCCGGGACTGGCGCTGAACCTCATCAGCGATCTGGATCACGGTGGGGAGCTTGGTGAGGACATTCGTCATGTCCGTAGTCAAACCCTGACGGATCGCGATAGTGCGGATGCTCTGGCTCAGTACCGTCACACCGCGAACCGCGACCTGGTTTTCCTGCACCGCATCCAGCGTCCGGGAGATCTCGTCGAAGCCAAAGATTCTCGAGCCCGTCCACGGGGTAGCCACGTCGATGTTGGAAGAAGCCCGAGAGCCCGCAACCGCCGCCGCCATGTAAGTCCCGTCAACAAGGTAGCTCTCGGAACGACCATCTGCGGTGGTCTGGGTCAGAGAGTAGATGTCCGGGTAAACCAGGCGTTCCCGGCTCCGAGCCACAGCCTGCGCGATGTCTCCAGCCTCACGGGGCTGCGTTCCAGCGGAGAACCCGCAGATTGCAGTCCGCTCAGCCCGATACCGGATGCTCGACTGAACATCGCAGTGCTGGGCCACGTACTGGAGAAGCGTCAGAGAGTCGCCCTTCAGGGGAACGATGTAGTCAGGAAGAGCCCCTCCGGGAAGTGCGCCTTCAACATCGTCGACCGCGTTGATGTACGCGGTTTCGGATGCAGAATCAAGAACCCCGTCAGAGTCGGTGTCCGTGTCCTTCTGAACCTGCTTAATCGCAACCGCGACCGCCCCGTTGATGATGGCGAGGTACGCGGCCAGAGAAACCGGGTTCTCCGGAGTAGCGTTCCCGTAAGCAGCCTCAACTGCCGAGAGCTTGGTGAAGATCTGCGAAGAGAAGTCCTGCTTTGCGTACAGGTAGGAGACGTAGTACACGTCCCCGACCGCAGGCTGGTTACCGCCCTTTTCGAAGGTCTCAACGATCGCCGTGTCTCCGACCTCGATTCCCGAAGTGTTGGCTACAACCAGCTCAACACCGGGGACCGTGTTCACCGGGAGGTTCGAGTCCGTCGTAACAGCGGAACGAACCCGGAAGGTCAGAGTCTCACCCGTCGGGTAAGAGGCCCCGCCTGCCCTCGGAAGAATTGTGAAGGTCAGGCCCGTCACAAGATCCCGATAAGTCTGGCCAACGCGACCGTCCTGACCCGTTCCCGAGTTCAGAAGAGAGGTGTCGGCCGTACCCGAACCGTCGGAGGTATCGGACGAGGTCACAAAGAACCCGTCGATTGCATCCTCACCCGTGTTACCGTCACCGTCCGCGACACCCATCCCCACACCGGGCAGAGTGACCGAAGAAGTAGTGGCACCCTCGAAGGCGATCGAGGAAGTCGTACCGGCACCCGCGCCGCCGAGGCTTTGCAGAAACAGGAACTTGGCGTTGGTGTCGTCCTTGATCGTCTTGGCGAGTGCAACGTTCGTGAAGTGCGTCCCAGAACCTCCAGATGCCCAAGTGAGGATGTGGTTCGAGACCGAGTTTTCGGAATCCGCCATAAGGCCGGATACCAGAACCTCGGGGTCCAGAACATCCCGGTACGCCTCGGCACCGTCAGAGAAGCCGAGGTCGGAGTTCGCCGAACCCGTGCCAATAACGATGCTGGCCGAGGAGGCCGAGGAAGAACCTCGGAAGCGGATCCCCGCGCCTTCCTGGACCGCCAAAACACTCAGACCTGCCGCCGTAAGAGCATCGTTGATCTGATTCAGAACGGTGTCCGCACTCGATGCAGGGCCGAGGGGGACATCCGAACCCGCCGCATCAACGGCACCCCCACCGACCGCCGTGAACTCGACCGTGATCGGGGTTCCCTCGATCATTGCCTTGAACACGTTGTTCTGCGCCTTTGTGCCAGCACCCGAGTAGAACGTCACGATCGGCTGACCGTCACGAGCATCCCCGTAAGTCAGCGCAGTGACCTGGCCGCCGGCCAAACCAACCTCGCCGAAGAGTGTCGGCTCCATAATCGTAGCACGAAGGCCCGCGTAGCCGTTCTCATTGGCGGTAAGGCCCGCCTGAGAAGCGCCAGTACCGCCGAGGACCAGAAGCTGGGTCTGACCAAGGTCAAACTGGCCGTCGAGGTTTCCGCGACCGGGAATGACCCGGTTCCGCAGAATGATGCGGTCATACTGGAGGTTGTTGAGCGGGTTCGTACCGGCAAAGGTGAACCTACGAGCAACCGGTCCAGCAACGAGCTTGGTCTGAGCGCCCGAAGCAGCCGTCGCCGTATCCAGACCCGCCAGGATAGCAAAGTCAGAGCCGTCAGGGAAAGCCCCGGACTCGACGAACTCAAGGAACGCGCCGTCCGTATCGGTCGGGTCAGGGATCAGAGTGAAGACCAGACGCCCGGAGGTGTCCGCAGTCACCGAGATCTGACAAGCAGCCCCCGCCGTAGCGATCGCATTGGTCACTGCGGTTTGAACAGCACCTGCAAGCAGTGTCGCCGTCGTATAGGTCTCGGGGGCGATTACGTCACCGACCGTACACGAAATAGCAGTCACGCCGGTCACGGAGCCCGTCACGCTAAGAACCAACTCGTCGTACTCCCCAGCAGTAATCGTCGTAGCCGAAAGGAACCGGGTGGCACCCGTCACCGAAGGGGCCGAAGCCGGGTCGTACAGAGAGAACACCGAGGTTCCGTCGTAGCTGGCCGCCCCAGATACCGCCAGGACCCCTGTAGCGCCGTCGTAATCGGTGACGGTGAGCACGGTAGCCGCGACGCCCAGACCCGCTGTGACGACGACCTCCCAGCCGTTGTAGTAGTCGTCCTGGTCAGAGGGGAGAGAAGTGGGGTCAATAGTGATCAGCTGAGCACCACCACCGACGGCAGTTTCTCCCCAGAGGCCGAACGCCGCCTGGTTGATCGCTGCGACGTAGTTGTCAGCAGTCGCCGTTGCCGCCGCCGCAGCCTGTGCCTGAACCAGAACGCCGTCAACTTCAAGGTCGATCGTGTTGTTGGTAGCGTCGATCTCGAAGGTCGTGTCACCGGTGTCCGCCTCGTATGCGATCTCGTCGCCTACGATCTGGGCGAAGAACCCGCAACCCGCGCCCGAAGTCGGGTTCGAAAGGTCAACGTAGGCCAAAGCGCCAGCGGAACCCGTTCCCAGAGCCGCGTTGTCCACGAGAATCTGGAAGTGGTCACTGGACCCCGACACCACATAGTAGGGTCCGGAAGAGGGCACGGCGTACTTGGCAAGCGTAGCGTCCTGAGCCGCGAACTCGACCGTCACGTCCTCCTCGACCGCTCCGACAAAGCTGGTAGTCGCAAACGGGGCTTCGAACCGAAGGTCCGGAGTCCGCTCCGAACCCGATGGGAACTCGACCGTCACCGTGGCGAGGCCTGCGCTTTTTGAGCCGAACTGCGGGGTGAGGAGGTTGTTCTCGTTCTCGTCGAAGATCGTGTAGGTTCCGACACCGGAGGAACCCCCCGTCACACAAGAGACGCTGTATGACTGATCCACCAGAGTGTTGTAGTAGAAAGTCGCGTAGACGTTGGCGCCGACGGGAACCTTCTCCGCAAGGGTGATGGTGCTGGTCGAAGACTCAACCTTCGCCACCTCGACCCGACCACGGTCCAAGGCGTCCTCAACCGAGTAACCCCAGTAAGCGAAAACCAGATCAGGGCGGTTGGTCGGAAGGTCGATACGACCGTTCGAGACAGCCGAGTAAGTGCTGGCACCGAGCGGGGTGTCCCGACCGTTACCCGTGGTCGGCTGAAGGGGGAGGTTGAAATCGACCCGGTTTTCGACCGGGGGAGAAACGCTGGTGTTCACCACAGGGTCACAAGCAGCAAGGAACTGCCGGGTATCCACCAAAGTAGTTGAAACCTGGGAGTCGTTGAAGTACGTCGACCCGGTGGTGTGCTCTCCGGACTCAACCAGAACCGCAGTACCCCAGAGGATCTTGTCGTCCTTCAGGACAAAATCGGCACCGTCGATGTAGTCGTTGCGGTCAGCCGTGATGCCGCAGCGGGTGATCTCGGTGATGCCCCGGTTGGCAAGATAGTCGAACGTGTCCTGCCACGAGTTGAAGTAGTACTGGATGGTGACCGTTGCGCCGATCTCAGGGGCAAACGGAAGAGTCACGGCGCCAGTCTGACCGTCAACTGCGGTAGCCAGAACCTGGGTCCCATCCACCTTCACGGTCACGTCAGCGGGGTCCGTCGTGGTCACGCCGCCGTTAGTACCGTCGACAATCGGACGCTGGAACGTGTAGAACACACCGTTCCGAGAAGAAGAAGCCCCACTGTCCAAGCCGAGAGTAGTGTTGGCCGTTCCGCTACCGATCTCGATCCCCCGGTCAGCAGTCAGGTACAGAACCGTGTTGCCAAAGTTGTCGGTAGCCGAAGAAGCCTGGAGGGAAGTTCCGGTGGCCGCCGAGTTGACGAACGCTGCGATCTGCGCAGCGGTCCAACCCGCAACGGGGGAAGCCGAAAGAGTGACCGAAACCGAGTCTTCGGAATCGACCGTGAAGGAAAGCGTGTCGTTGACGCCCGTCGTGACGACGAAGTTCTGCCCAATCGAGCCGTAGAACTCCGGTGCGACCGGGGAGATTTGATCCGAAACATCGTCCGTGATCAGCGTGTCCGTCCGGTTGAAGAAGTACGTGACCAGAACCTCGTCCGTAACCTCCGGCGTAACGGAAAGGGTCAGGATGCCCTTGGCGCCGTCCACGGAAAGAACGACCACCGGGGTCCCGTTCACAGTCACGTTGATCGAGGCCGCGTTGGTAGCGGTAGTTCCGGTCCCGTCGCCCGTGACAATCGGGAAGTTCTTGACTTGAACCCGGTCCAGAGTTCCGTCAAAAGCGCCCAGGGTCACCGCGCCCGCTGCGGAGATGCTCGAAACAGCGCGTCCGGCCTCGTCTTCCTGGACAACCCTCTGGTCGACCGTGGACGAAGACCCGCGAACGAGCTCGAGACCAGGCTGAAAAAGGATCTCAGAGCCAGTTCCGAGGATCAGGGGGATGCGGAGCGTAGCCGCGATGTTCTGTACCGGGTTCTCGAAAAGAGTCCGGGTGTAAACGCCAGGGGGCGCGTAGATACTGCCGGGGAAGGCCATAGCGAGGTCCTCGTCTTGACTTCTGACGGGTCAGAAGGGGGTGCGGGCGAAATCATCTAACCTCCAGACGAATCTGGGGACTACGCTATATGTGGGGCCATAAAACAGATAACGGGGAGCTGGGTTAAACCCAGCTCCCCGTACGATGGCAAGAGCAAGCCTCCGAATCTACCGCAAAGCCCCTAAACGGCTTCCTGGACCACCTGATTCGACTCGGTGTTATCGTCCGTCTCGTGCTCCTTCGGGAACCACATGCCGTACCGCTCGACGTTTTCACGGAAAGCCATGATGTCAGGCCTCACGTTGTAGCACTTCAATTCGCCCGAGGAAGGATCTTCGTCGCACCGGCACATGCACAGAAGGTGGTCCAAAAGGGCTTTCCTCTGTCTCGAGCTCAACTCGGTCTCCCAGGTATCCGCACCGAGAGTCAGGATGAACTTGTAATCAGTCTCCCCAATGACGTTGGTCATCTTTCCGACACGACCTGCGTTTCCGTACACAGTGTTCCCGCCCGACTTCCGAGCCTTCTCGTTGAACACGATGATAATCTCATCGACGACCAGAGCCAGGTCCGGGTGGTTGCTCGCCACCAGCTCCTTCATGATCTCGTAGACGTCGTCTGCGGCCTTCCAGCTATCTCCCATGATACCTCCTTACAGGTTGAATGATCGTTCCAGAGCGGGCTTACCTCCCCGCTCCCAAATGTCACCGGGGTCTTTACCGCCCCGATACCGAACATGCCTCACACGGATACCTTTCCGCTCAAGTCGAGCGACGGCACCCGTTATTTCCTTGCCGAGTTTCGGGTCAAAATACCCGAGAGCTTGCCTCTGCCCCGTCTCATCCTCGTCCCACGCCAGGTAGACTTGGGAAGAAGGGCTCAAAAACCGCTTCAAGAAGTTGATTTGAGTCCGCGTAAGCCGCGCTGTGCCGCAACCCAAAACTACATCTCGCTCAGGGATCACATGGTACAGGCTCAAGTCAAAGACACCTTCGACAATCCAGACGTCAGCCCCTCGCCAGATTTTCTCCAGAACACTCGGGGTCATCCCCAAAAATACAGGGGCAAACTTAGACTTCGGGGTCCGATAGTCGCGGACGGTCTTGCCGTCAAGCTCAGCCTCCTCCCCCCAAGTGCGAAACTCACCCCCGCAGATAACTCCGCGCGGGGACCAATAGGGGATCAGCATCCAACCGTCGCGAGCTTTCCCTCCAAGCCCCATCCTCTTCGCGAATCCTGGATCCGGACACTTCTCTTTCGTAGTCCTCCAAATGCAAATCTGCATTTCGGAGAACATAGAGCCCCGCAAGCCCCGGCCAATGGCCCAACCCCGAAGTTCCGGGGGGCACTCTTCCCGGAACTCCCGAACGTGTCTCTCGAGCCACTCCTCAACCATGAGGAACCGAAAATGCGATTCCACGGGAAGGGTTGTGCAGAACCAGGGCGCACTTCGCTTCGTTGAAGTCGAGGAGGGTTCCGAGGTACGCCCGGTCTGCGGGGACTACGATTGCCCACCCCGCCGGTAGCCAAGAGACCTCTTCCGCCGAAGCGGGGGTCTTAAGACCTGCCAGGGCCCAGCCAGGGTCGTGCAGGATAGACAAAGACCCGAAGCCGTACTCTTTAAGGTGTCCCTGAGCCTGCTGGAGCCCCTCCAAAGAAGCGGGGGCTACGCTACCCCACCCAAACTCAAGGGAGTACTCACAGACCTCCTGGACGGCTTCTCGAAACAGAAACATAGGGGGAACTTTGCGAACCGCCGCTCGAACCACCCCCGAGGGAAACTTGTCGTTCACCCAGAGGAACCCCGTGGTGGAGGAAACCAAAAACGGTCCGTCCAGATTCCTTGCAATAGGAACTTCGACCATGAGGGGGACGCGTTTATTGGTCGGGGATCTTATTACCTGGGTCAACATGGCTCAAATTACCTTCGCGGCTTTGCGGGCCTTCGCTCTGGCCCTTGAATTCTTGTTCGAGCAAGCTCGGGAGCAGTACTTGGAAGTTTGGCGGGCTTTGTTTGAGCACTCGACCCAAAAACACTCGTCAGACTCCGCACGGACTGCGCGGAGTTTTCTTCGGTACTCCCGATCTCGGGCACGTTTTCTCTCAAGGCTCTCAGCTTTGCGGGCGTCAGCGGTCTTTTTCAGGCGAGCCTTCTCGAGAGCCGCCTCAGCTGCCGCGTGGCGCTTTTCCTCTTCCGCACGCTTTTTGGCCGCCTCGACCTTTTCCAACTCCGCTTTTCCCTTCAAAGCCTTCTGCGCCAGTTCGACCGCTTTCTCACCGAAAAGCCTTAAGCCGCATGTGTAGCAGCTGTACTCGACATTCTGCGGGAAAGGCAGAGTCCAGCGATCTTTGCACTCACTGAAACAAGTGCTCCGTGAACAGCATTTCGGGCAAGGCATTCGATAAGTCATAATCACCCAAAAAGTTTCTGCCACCAAGAACGCTTGACAGGGCCTTCTGGCGAAGTGTTCCTTTTGTCCCCCCCAGGATAGACTGGCACCGACCCGTTTTCCGTTAGGAGGTCACCCTGCTCGTCTGGGGGGGTCATTTGTGGAAAGTCAGGGTCGTGCTCGACTACGATCTTGTTGACTTCGGGCTGCGTTTTGGTAGCCTCTGCAAAAACGTGGTCTATGAGATTCCGGGCGAGGATTGCCTGCTCCTCGGTATCCGCCCAAATAGAAACACCCCCAACCTTGCCTACCAAAGACCCGTTCGGAACAAGAGCCTGATCCGGCTGTTCTCTCAGGACCCAAATAAGGGCGGCAACATCCGGGAAGTCCTTGGCGATAACATGCACCGGGGAGTTCGCGAAGAACTCCCGGTACTCAGACTTGATACGCCCAACCTCTTCCGAAGGCCAATCCCCCGCGACACCCTTGAAGCGCGAGATCAGAACCCTCTTCACATGACGATACTGCGCCTGTTTGAGTTTCTGGAGGATTTGACCTTCGGTTCTCATGAGCTCTTGCCTACCAACTTGAATTTGGCGACCCCGTCTTTCTTCTTGATACGGTACGCCCTATTAGCCGTCTCAACCAAAGCGGGGTTGTGACTAACTGCCAGGATGTCCACCCCCATCCTCTCGGATAGAGTTCTCAAGAATACCCCGAAGCGGGGGACGTAGTCTTCGGCAACAGCTGCGAGAGACTCGTCCAAAAGGAGTAGGGGGCGCAAACCACGCCGGGAGAGAACCACCAGCCGTAGGAGAACCGACTCGACCGTTGTCACCGAGCCCCCGCAAGAATCCATAGCGAGCCCCTCGGTTCTTGTTCCGTCGGCCTCTTCCTGCACAGTGATGAGATCTACGGAGACCTTGCCTCGGGAAATATCCACCTCGGCGCGAACCGAGAGATCGATATCATCGAAAACCGCTTGAAGCCCCTCAGTGAGTAGGTCTTGAGCAGTCTTAGCGTTCTCAATCACCTCTTTGTCGATGAGAGCGCGGAACAAGTCGGCCACCCTCTCGAGTAGTTCGACCTCCCCCTCCAAAAAGTAAACGCGAGACTCTACTTCCTCGAACCTTTTCAGGGCCTCCGAGGCAAGAGCCTCTGTCCGGGACAAACCCAGGCAGAGGTCGCGGTATCCGCGTTGTACTCGGATCAGGTCCGCCAAACGATCACTCCGAAGTACCGGTTACCGTCTTCGGCCTCTTCATTGTGGTCGCAAGTGACGTACCCGCCGCGCCCCTTCCGGACGAGCCCGAGATTCAGAACCTCAAGGCCCAGAACCGAGGAGATCTCGTTGACGTACTTGATATCGACAGTGAAAGCAGTGTCGAATTTCTCGCCGCCCTCAGAGACCTTCGCCAGAGAGAGGGGGTACTCGTCCTGACCGCCTGCCTCGGAAGGCATAGCGATTGATACGACCCCCGAATCCTGATCGTAGGAGAAGGTGACCGACTCGTGACCCTTCGGGGCGCCAGCACTGAGCACGGCAACGCCAGCGTCGAACTCCGCCACATCGAGAGTCATGGCAGTCTGGGGAGCACTGTCGCGGTCGACCTTCAAAGTCGGGAAGTTCGAGGTCGGGCGAGACACGCCGAGGTAGGAGCCGTCCGGGCGCTTGAACACGGCGAAAGCCCCTCCCCCGTCTTCCGCAGAACGCTCGGCCTTCTGGAGAAAGACCGAGTTCGCCATCGTGTCCTTGTCCCCAAGGAATTTCATGAGGGGCGCGGAATCCTTCCCCGGAATCCGAACGTGGAGGTTCTCAAGGGAGCGGACCTCCACGTTCGCCAGACCCCGGCGATCGGTAGCCCAGAAGCTTCCCTCGATGCCCTCAAGCTGGCAAAGCTCGGGCTTGGCGGTGTCGTCCGCCGACACGAAGATTCGGGCAAACTTCATCGCGTTGCTCAGAACCCGAGGGTCGACGTCACCGACATCGGCTGCCTCAGACATGAGGCCGTCCCAATAGGGGAACTTGGACGGGTTCAGAGAGCGGAAGCGCACCTTACTCCGCTTGCCTCGAGCATGCACATCCCCCGAGCCGTCGAAAGAAAGCTCAAGGACGCCGTCCGCGACACCTGCCATCCACTTGTCAAGGCGCCAAGCCTCCACAGTGAACGCTTCGCCGGGCTCGCCGTCGCAAGAGGAAGTGAAGGGTGCGCGCGAGAAAAGGCGTGGCCCGTATGAGAGAACCTCAGCCCCGGTATCGGTCACCCGAAAAAGGTAGTGGGAGGAAAGGTCGTTGACCGACGAATCCACCGAGATTGCGGCGACCTTGAGGGCGGTCTCAAGGTCGGACTTTGCGACACTGATCTTCATGCTTCATTCTCCATGTAGGGTTTGAGTGCTTCTTGTGCGGAAGAGACTTCGAACTCGAACGCCTCCACCGCTTGAACGTAAGCCCCTTCGAGCTTCGTAATCGTTTCGTCGAGCTTGTCGGGGTCGATTTTCTTAGCCTTGATTTCCCCTCGCACTTTCGCAAGGGCTTGTTCAGCTGCTTCTTTCTTCCCCGAGATTCTCTGAGCTTCGGCAGAAAGTCGGTCTCTAAGCGAGATCGCAACCCTAAGCCGCTTATCAAGTTCTTGCGACAAGGATACCTCCGCCTACCATTACCGTCCGGGCCCGTAAAACTAATCGAGATCCACAAAACCGCTGGAATTCGACAGAGCGTCGAGGGTTTTCTTCGGACGGTTTTTTGAGTTGGCCTTGATCTGGTCTTGCCGGGCCTCGCAGATGCTGAGGTAATCGCACCAACGACAGTTGTCCGGAGAAGGGCTCGGTGCGAACTTCTCTTTCCGCATTCCGTTGCGGGCTTCCTGGGCACGAAGGGCCAGACCCCGAAGGTCATCTTCCGTGAAATCCACCCACTCGACCCCTTCCTCCACCGCCTTTTCCCCGGTTTGCGGGTCGATGTACTCATCCCCGTAGGGATACCGATAGTAGACAAACGCGAGACGGTCGGGGAGCTTCTTGAACGCCAACTTGAACACGAGGGCGTACCAGCGAAGCTGGTCGGGGTCCGCCTGCTTGCGCTTGCTGTTCTTCCCGTCGATGATCGTGATCCCGGTGTCGTCCCTTCGAATAATCGTGTCCGCCCGACCACCGATTTTCAGATACTTGTCTACCCAACCCACAAGATCAACCTCGGCCTTCGCATAAGGGCCAAGAAGGCGGTGGGCTTTCATTGTCTTCAAAAAGCCGAGCGCCCCGTCTTTGCAGGTCTGTATCATTTCCTGCTCAGACATCCCTGAATCTCGGTAGTCGATAAAGTTTCGGGGCTTCGCGGTTTCCTTGGCCCAGTAGACCTCCACCAGCTCCTCCATAAAGACGGAAAGTCTGGGAGGATCCCGGTAAAGCTCGTCGTTGTACATCTTCTCAACGACTGCCTGTATGACAATCCCCATCACGGCGTGGTGACGAGATCTCTTTTCGGGGGATGGAATCCTTTTTCCGGGGCCGTGCCCGAGATCGATTCTTCCCCACCCTTTTGACCACAAAAACGCCTGTCCACAGTTCTCGTAGAGACGAACTGTGGACCAGTAAAGGGTGCTGTTCTCATTCATCCGAGGGCTCCGGGTAACCCTCAACAATACCCCTGAGAACTAATCAAACACGTTCCAGGTACGCTAAAGCCCTTTCCCGGATGTCTGCAGCCACCCCACCAACTCCGGAGAGCTCGTCCTCAACGGATTGGCTCGAAGTCTCCGTCTGAAGGGCGGTCTTGATGCGGGTAACAAAAGCGTCCATATCAACCTGGCGCTTCACCTGACGGGCTCGACCCTCTATATCGAAAATCTCTTCGGGGGGCTTCACCTTGAGCCTGCGGATCTCGATGTTGATACCGGACTTGTCAAAACCGAGGACCACCGCTGCGGGTTTACGGCGGAGCTCATCTTGTGAGAGTGAACCCCGAGTCAAAGACCCGACATTCACGAAATGCTTCACAACAGCTTGGCCGGACTCCGCGTAGAAGTTCTCGATCCGCTTGACCCCCTGGTCCATATGCCAGTGGCCGAAGCAGTACACGTCAGGGGCGGTTTCCATCAAGTCCTGGTACTTGATGATGTCCTCCCCTTCAAACATGGTGCCGCCCTTCTCAGATGCGAGAACGTGGGCCACGCACACAAGGTAGTCCTCGTCGCCCTTCTCGATGCTGGTGAACCGCTCCATGTCGTAGGAGTTGCCGTGATACGGGATGCCGACCACACGGACCTTCAACTTGGTGCCATTCTTGTCCCTCTCCCAAGCCGAGAAGGGGAACTCAAACACAGCCTCGTGCTCGTCGTAGAGCCGCTTGAAGACGCCCGCGCTGAACAGGACACCCAAAGGCTGCTGGGGCAGAAACGAGTAGTCCCCGTATACGGAATCGTGGTTCCCCGGTGTGCAGTAGACCGGACACGGGTAGTTCGCGTGGTGCTCTGCCGTCCTATGGATAAGGGAGTGCGAGTTCCGCCCCGGCGACTTGATGTGGAAGAAGTCGCCACCGTCGATAATGGCGGAGGCGTTGACCTCTTTCGCGATATCCCTCACCTGCCCCAACTTGTCCAAAACCGTGGTCGGCCAGTCATCAAGACGAGAAGAAGGACCTTTGTCCGCCATGTGAACGTCAGTGCGCCAGACGAGGTTGATGCTCATGGTTCCTCCGAGCTACCCGTTACCTTCCGCTCAAGTGTGAGCCTCAGTTCCGTGGACGGTTTTACAAGTGGGGCAAAAGCCCCGGTCCCCAAGAACCTTCGAAACGCCCCGCTCCGCCTCTGAGAGATCCTGAACAAGTTGAACTTCTCGAGACTCTACTTCCCGGAGAGCCTCCTTAGCCTCGAACACCTTCTCAGAAAGAGACCTAAGTTCCGCGACGCGCTTTCCAAGGGCTACCGCAGAATCGGGGTCAGGGAAGATCGGAATCTTGCAGTATTCGTACGCAGCCGCTTTGTCTTCGTACTCCACAAGCCTACTCCGAAAATCCTTGCAGATCTCCAGAACGTTTTGAACCTTCAAAGCCCGGTCGGAGTTCGGAGGAGAGTATTCAGAGAATCCCTCGAGGGAGGAAACTATGGACTGGGCCGAGGCCAAACGCTTTAGGTAAGACCGGGACAAGATCAAAACTTCGCGGAGCTTCTCCGCCCTGGACCCGTCCGGGTCCGCGTAATCAAAGCCCCTGTAGGCCTCCTCAGAGGCCTCCGCTGAGCGTAGGGCTACCCGTAGCCGGGTAGCTTCTGCCAAACGTCCAGAGAGGTCCTGAGCCTTTTCGTCGAGCCCCGCTATACCGGCCACTCTCACGGAAACTTCGTCGAGCCCCACGTACTTTTCGGCCTCGGCCTTAGCCTCTTTGAGATCTCCCCGACGCACCCGCAACTCGGAAGATGCCGAACGCTTTTCCGTTTCCGACAAGCGAAGTGCCGCCGTCAACCTGCCGACCTTTTCAACATCAGAGAGAGCTTCAGCAACGACCGCCCCTGAGCGGTTTAGGAGAAAAACAGTCCCCCCGAACTGCTCCGCAATCTGCGGCCAGATTGTATTGTTCCCAGCCGAAACGGCGCAGACACCCAAAGCCTCCACCTCTGGAGGTACGCCGCGCCCTACGGAAGAGAGCGCCTTCCCATTGAGGGTGTACCTGTTCACCCCTTTGCCCTTTCCCCCAGGCCTCTCTGAGCCCTTCTCCCAAAGGATGGTGGTTCCGTCATCGAACTCGATTTCCACCGAGAGGGAAGCCTCGCCCGTCCTGAGAAGCGGTCCGGGGGATGCGTTTGTGAACAACCCCCGGATCGCCCGCAGGAGAGCCGTTTTGCCCGAATGGTTTGGGCCGCTTATGGATGTGAACCCGTCGATCAAAACCTCAGCGTCTTCAATCGACTGAAAGTTCTTTACCCGAACACGAACAGGCATGGCTACCTCCTACCGAAGTTACCCGCTTAGACTACGTCGTCTTCCGAGAGGTCCTTGCTGTTGTCCGAAGGGGTGGAATCGTCGAGGCTGATCCCGAGAGAACCAAGAGTCGCGTCCAAAGACGAAGGGGTGTCGTCAGACTCATCCACAGCCTCGTCACCGTAAGCGTTAGCCGCGCCCTTTCCAAGAAGGGGCATAACCTGACCGCGCAGCGCCTCGTAGGCATCGGCGTTCTCTTTGAGGTATGAACGAAGCTTCTCAGTTCCCTGGACAGAAAGAGGCTTGCCGGGGCAAGAATCCCACCTCAACCAAGAACCAGACTTCTTCACAATGCCGTGAGCGATCGCGATCTCCAAAGTGGACCGGACGTTATCCACACCCTCACCCCAGCGGATGTAAAAGATCTCTTCGCGGCCCTGGTTCCGTGACATCTTGCACTTCACAGCGGAAACCTTGATGATTCCCCCGATAACACGGGCATCTGCCTTGTGTGTGAGGTCGTTGAACTCGTTTGCCTTCTCGTTAGCCACACGGCGCAACTCAAGACGAACAGAGGAGTAGAACTTCCATGCGTTTCCGCCCTGCGGCTGGGTCTTCTTGCCCATTGTGGCCATGGTAGCTCGAATCTGAGAGATGCCGATGACGGCAGTACCCGACCCCGCGATGACACGCTTGAGGTTGGGAAGCTCCTGGGACCAAACTGACTGAAGCTCCCCGATCTTCCCCTGCTCAGCGGTGTCCAGAGCGTCCCGAGTAGCAAGTCGGCGGGGGATTGCTGCGCCTACTGAGTCAAAGACGATAAGGTCAACCCCCGCCGCCGCGTAGGTCATTGCAAACTTGATACCGTCCTCAAGAGTCTCCGGCTGGAGAAGCTCGAACTTGTCAGAGTCGGTGATAGGTACTCCGAGAGCCGCCGCGTAATCTGGGACAATGTCGTTCTCCCAGTCGATGTAGACTGCGGAACCCCCGTCGGCCGCGATCTGAGCGCAAGCCTCCAGAGCCAAAGTCGTCTTGCCGGCAGACTCGTGACCCCAAAGCTGGGCAACGCGACCGCGTGGCCAACCCGGACAGGGGGCGACACCGAACGAGTTGGGGGTTCCCCCAATCAAGAAATCGATGACATCGCAACCCGAGGGAAGGTGCGGGAGACTCTGACTCAGAGAGTCAGCGTCCAAAGCCACTCTGATGTTTGTGAACTCCTTCCCCTTCTTCTTGGTGAGGTAAGCTCGTGCCGCAGCAAGAGCGTTGTTTGCGCCGGCAAGCCCGCGCGATCCTTTGTCATTCGCCATGTCAATTCCCTTTGTTAGACCACAAAAAGAAGCGGTCGTTTTCTCTGTGTACCATACCAGTCCTTACGGTCTTGCCCGCTTTTCTACCGCGCTGGTATGTGTGAACGCGGGCGAAATACCTCTTCTCAACGGGGGTGAGATCCGCTTCAAGAAGGTTGCCGTCATAGAGGTCCCAAAACCTTGAAGACAATACCGCGATATGGTACGCGTCGGCCTCGTTATGGTTCATGGTTTGGTCGCAGCACGTCTTAGCGGCTTCGACCATGTCTTTCTTGTCCATCTTCCAGCCTTTGGGCCGGAGGATTTTCTCGCGAGCGTGAGCCTTCCCCTGTAGGGGAGTCCAGAATACGACGTCGCACCCTTCCAACTTCAAAGCGTCGCAGGAGAAAAGGAACAACCCGTACATCCCCTCCGAGAACAAATCGTTGAAGATAGGGAACTCGAGACCAGTCTTATCTGGCTTGTACTTTTGAATCACTTCTCGGAGTGAGTCCCTCTGATTCCGGTAGCGGTCGAGAAACTCCATCTTGGAGGGTGTCTTGAACCTTCCGCGAGCTTCGCATCTCCGCTTGTCCCCTACGGGGTAAGTCGTGTCGTGAATCGCCCACCCGTACTGGGTAAGGCTTGGGTCGATACCGAGAACTCTCATAGAACCCCCTACGAAAACGCCCCCGCCCTGGTTTGGACGGGGGCGTTGGGATTAAACCCCGGAAGGCTCAGAGAACGCTGTCCAGAAGATCGTCAACATCAGCCGAAGAGTGGGAGGAATCACCGCCCGTCGGGGTGTCGACATCCTCACCGAGGGCCTCCTTGATCTGGTCGATCGTGAGGTCACGGGCCAGGTCCCGGTGGATGCCGGAAACAGCGGCCACGATATCGGCGCGAATCTTCTTGACAACCTGCTGGTACTCAGGCTTGCCAGAGGCGATCAGCTTCTGCAGAAGCGACTCCCCTTCCGGGGTGAAGGTCATCTTCTGGTACTGGGCGTCGGTGCAGGTCAAGGCCACGTCGTTCGTCACGAAGGGGAACCGCTTGTTCTGCTTCTTGAGAGTCTGGTACTTGTCGGTCGAGAAGACCCAGGGCTGAACCTGCCAACCCTTGCCGTTCTTGAACGAACTGGCATCCAATTCTCCGTCCTTGTCGGTCGGCCAGACCAGAACCAGGGTAGCGACGTTCTGCTTGGGATTGCCGAACTGAGCGTAGGCCGGACCCTTGTACAGAATGTAGCCGACACCCTGCTTGTAGATGCGCTCGCATCCGGTGTAGCGAATCTGGGCTTCGGGGTGAAGCGTGCCATCCGTCTGCCAAGCCGCCGCGTCATCCCAACCGTTGTCGGTCTTCAGGGAGAACCAGCAGGGGGTGACGCGGTAAGTGCGGCCAGTTTCGCCGGAGAACCGCTTTGATCGCTTGCCGACATTGTCGTCTCCATCATCCATAGAGAAGTCGAGAAATCCATCACTCATGGTATTGTCCTTTCTATTGGCGCGGGTTTAGTGCCTCTTACGGGCGGGTTTGGTTTTGCGCCAGGGGTAGTTACCTTCTTTCGGCAACAAAACTACTGAAGGTCGAAAATTTCGCTACGAGGTCAAATCTGGACGTCAAATCCGGAAAGAACCTCGTCCAAGTCGATAGCGGTTTTTTGAGGGGCCTCGGTTTCGATAGCCTCCAAGAAATCGTCCGAACTCTGATCCGTCGGTCCCCCGTCGAAAAACGAGTTCAAAGCTGCGTCGTCTTCTGACGGCGGCTTCTCATCCCCCACCAGAACTTCGTTGAGATTCTCCCCCCCAAGGCTGACGCCTTCGAACATGTCTCGGAGTTCTCGGAGAGACTTCCCGTCAGGCTTCGGGGCGTCATCAAGGCTTGGAGCATTGGAGCCGGGGGGCGGCTTCGACCCCCAGCGGCTTCCAAGGCCAATCTCTTCCTGGCAGAGCTTGATCTGATCTCGGATTCGGCCCTGAATGTCCTTCAGATCAGACCGCTTCGACTTGATGACGGTGATCAAAGTGTCGAGGTCCTCCAATGTGGCCTGAAGTACCTCGACTTCCTCGACCTGACCCCTCAACTTCATAGAAGCAATTGCGTCCTGGGTAGCCAGGTTTCGGCCAGCACGGGTCTCAGGGTCATTCGCCATGAGACTCTTCTTCTCAAGGTTCAACTGAGTCTGAGCGGACCGGTGCGCGGACCGGTACTTTTGAATCGCCTTCGACACCGACAAGAAGATATTCTCGGTGTCGGAAAGCATCCTACGAGCCTCGGCCACTTTGTTGTTGAGCCTACGGGGTCCGTAGTCCAACGGGTTCTCGTCAAGGAGAACCTCCATAGAACCCAGGGCCGAAAAGACCTTGTCGATGTACTCAGCGGAGATACTCGGAAGACTCAAGAGACCTCCTTCAGCTTTTGCTCAGCCGTATCTTGCGGAACGAGACGTGAGAGGTGAGCCAGGGTGTTGTGCTTCACTTTCCGGACACGGTTCTCGTAGTGAGCCGCGTTGATGGCCCCGTCAGAAAAAGCGTTTCGAAGAGCGCCTATCGATGCCTCAAGACCCAGAAGTACCTGAGCCAGACGGGCATCCTCAACTGAGGAGCCTTCTCCGGGGCCTTCCCCACAAAAGAAAGTGGAGTGGAGCCCCATCGTGTACTCGCCCCTGGCGGAACGAACCGTATGTGAAGCCTCGATTCGAACAACCCGCATGTTGGAGCGGGTCACCTCAACCGCTTCAGCAAGAGCTTTTGTGTCAGTACTCATCATTCCTCCTAACCGTTAGGATTACCTTCTGAGAGGTTTTGGAGCCTTTCAGAAAGGAGAGTGTTTCGCTTTTGGGCTTGGTTATTCTCAACAGCCCTGCGAACAGCCGAGGCCTCCCCTACAAGGACGACCTTTTTCTTGGCGCGGGTGATAGCGGTGTAGAAAAGGTTCCTCTGAAGCTGCCGGCCGAACGACCTGAGAACAGGGATTACGATCGCATCGTACTCCTGCCCCTGACTCTTGTGTACCGTCTGAGCGTAGGCGAGGCGAAGCATCTTTGACACGTTTTTGAAGGGGTAGCGAATAATCTTAGGAGGACGGCCAGCCCCCTCAAAGATCTTAACGGAGACCTCTTTGGCCTTTCGGTCAATCCGGTCAACCTTGCCGATATCCCCGTTGTACACGCCATTCTCATAGTCGTTCCTGACCACCATAACGCGGTCCCCCTCGCGAACAACGCCCCCTCCGAAACGCATTTCGACACTGCCGGAGACAGACGGGTTGAGTTCAGAACGAAGGTTCTCGTTTAGGGAGGTGACCCCGGCGTCCCCCGCGTGTCTCGGGGAGAGAACTTGAAAGTTCGCCCGCTTATCGTACAACTTGCGAGCGATACGAACGACCAATCCGAGAGCTGCATCCTCAGAGGTTGCGGTGACGAGTGCGAAATCCGTATCAAAGTTGGGCTGCAACCCCTTGTGAACCCGGTGTGCCGCATGAACAATCCCGGAGGTCCCCGACTGGCGGAAGATCTCATCAAGGTGGGTGTGCGGAAAAGTCCCGGAGGAAACCATGTTGCGAAGGACATCACCCGCCCCCACAGAAGGAAGCTGGTAGGGGTCGCCTACGAATACCAGGCGGCAGTCCTTCCGGGTAGCCGTGAGCAAGCGGTAGAGCATGTGGAGATCGAGCATAGAAGTCTCATCTACTACAACAAGTCTTGCCGGGTGAGGGTTATCCGGCCCGTACCCCCATTCCCCAAGCGGGGGATCTTCCGAGGAAGACCTGCTTGAAGAACCTGTGACCCCCACATACGTGGACTCGCGAGCCTCTTCGTCCTTCATAAAGCCCTTTGCGCCGAAAGCCCGGTGGACCGTCGATGCCGAAGAGCCGGTGACCGAAGACATGCGTTTGGCCGCGATCCCTGTGGGGGCGACCAGCAGGTAGGGGATCCCCATGTCCCGAGCGATCGAGACCACAGCCATAAGCGTGGTAGTCTTTCCTGTACCGGGAAGTCCCGTGAGTAGCGATACTGCGGAAACCAGAGCGTCAACGGCGGCTTCCTTCTGATCTTCCGTCAGAATATGCGAAGTCCCCTTCGACCAGACGGCCAAAGCTTCCCCCGCGAGCTCTCGGATAGGGGCGTCCTCCCCTTTTTCCTCAACGAAACCGCTCACCCGCGAGAAGGCTTTGCGGAGCTCATCTTCCGGAAGGGGCTCGGAGGAACGCTCGAAGAGAAGTTGGGCACACTCGACTTCCGTGTCCCAGTGCCACTTGTCATACAGAGCGCGGACGCCTTCTTTGGTATCACGGTCCAAAACCAGCAACCCGTCTTCGACAAGGGTTTTGATGGCGTCCGCAATCTGCGGGGAAGTCGGGCTCGGGCTCTGGATAAGACCGCTCGCCTTCGAAACCACCTGACGAGTAGTCGCAAAAACATGGCCGCCGAAAACATTCTCGCGAACCGCCGACAGAACCGCGCCCCGGACTCGGCCTGGGTTGTCGAGGCCCACCCCCAGCCGGATAGCGATCTGGTCTGCTTCTTTGAAGGAGATTCCCCCAACTCGAACAAGAACCCAAGGGTCATTGAGAATGTGGGTTTCGATTTCAGAACCGAACTTCTTCCAGACCTTACCGATGACCGAGGCCGGGATGTTGGCCTCCTGCATGAAAGAGGCCGCATCGAGATAGGTCCGAATACTTCGCCACCTTGAGATCGCATGAGCCTGTGCGAACTCTTCGATCCGCGAGCCCTCGAGAGAGCCAGAGTCCAGAACCTTTTGGAGCGTGGTCTTCTGTTTCTTGGCCAAGGCGCGAATCGAAGCCCGAACAGAAGGCCCGACCCCGTTTGCCGAGAGAGCAGACAGAACCCGCTCATCTGTCCAGTGAGAAACAGAGACAGGGCTCCGGGTAACCGTCAGCTGACGCCCGTACTGGGGGTGGTTGTCCCAATACCCTTCGAAAGACACCCAAGTGCCGATGCTGATCTCTTGGGCGGGGAAGTTTCCCTTGCAAGAAACCGGGGTCGGGTTGGAGTCGTTGTCGATAATGAGCCTGACGATTTTGAAGTCGTCGTTCTCATAAACGAGAGATGAGACCGTTCCAGAGAAGATCTCTACATGCTTTCTCATGAGTTGTGCTCGACTATTTCTTGGAGGGCTTGGAGGATCTCAGATATCCCCGCAGCCTCTTGTTGAAGGGAACCCAGATTACCGTCTGAGTCCCCCTCAGGTAGCTTGGCGGCCAAAACAAGGCGACACTCGTGCCCTACGAGCATCTTTTCCTCAAAAGGACGGCCCCCGATGCTCCAAACTTCTTCTGAGTTTGACTCGAGAACACCCGTTGCTTGAAAGTCCCAGAGGTAGTAGGGCCGGAACGGGTGGCCAACCTCGCACCGGGACCCCGCAAAACAAGACCCTACGCCGGGAGCGTAGGGTCTTGCGCGGTTTGGGAGGTGGTGTGCGGTGACCTGGACTTCTCTGCCGAGGAAAGATCTTAGGATCTGGGTCACATCGACCTTTCCGGCACTCTCGTCTTTGACGTAGAGAGTGCCGGAACCACTCCAAAAAAGGCCGGAAAATACTTGGACGGGCAAAGTCATACGGGGCTTTACCGTCTAAAGTTCGCCCCTACCTAATGAGAGTGTCAAGGATAGCCCGACGCTCAGGCGAACCCTTTTCGAGAGATGAGGCAAGACGAATCAGCGCCGAGCGGTCAGACGAAGCAAGGCGAGAGGACGCGAGTTTGCCTTTCCTCTCACGTCTCTGGAGGTTTTCGTACAACTTATTGACGTCAATGTTCGGAAACCTGTTCTTGAGCTTCCTCATGACCATCTTCTTGCGGATCTGGGGTTTGAACCCCTCAGTCCGCTTGCGCACCATCTTCCAAAGGCGGACCTTGTCCTCAGCATCCCACTGGGTGAAGACACTCGAGCCACCCTCAAGCTCCTTTTCCAGATTCCGCAGTTCTTTCTTCGTGTAGTTGTCGAGGGTCTGATCCCAGGTGTTCGGCCGCGCCGGGCTCGGAAGCCCCCGAATCCCAATTCCACGGGTGCGTCCCCCAGGGGGCTTCTTGCGGCGGCGCATTTCCTGGCGGTAGACATCAGAGATGTCCAGAGCCTTAGCGAGATCAGATCGAAGATCCGTGTCCCCGCTCACAGAGTCCCGCAACGCGGAGATCAGGGAGTCGGAGGTGTTGCGGACATAGTTCTCAACACCCTTGCTGAAGGGGGTCCCCTCGGCTTCCGCAAACAGCCTCCCAATCCTGGGAGCGTCCACTACAATTTGCAGCTGCCCGTCACGAACCCCTCTGACATCTACGAAACGGGGGTTCTGCACGATGGTCTCCCAAAGCCGGACGCGGCGCTGGTTCCGCCCCCCCGCGCCCAGGGACAGAATCCTCTTCCGGACAGAGTCCTCAGCAAGCTCAAGAAGGTTCGGGAACTCCGAAACCGCCCGAGTAAACCCGCCCTCGAACTCTTCCGGGATTTCCCCTTGGATCGCATCCATGAGGTGCTGAGCACCTTCGTTGGGGTCCGCAAAAGCAGGCGGAGCGTCAAGGCTTTCCCCGCCGATGTCCTGCGGGCGGGTTTTGGTCATCCGGTACATGTCACGCAGAACCTGATTAAGACGACGCTTCACGATGGTGTAGAAACCGCCGAGCTTCGGGGCAAAGCCCTTAGCCTTGGCCTTCTCCCCCAACTGATAGCCCAGAGGGCCGGACCTGTACACCTTGGCGTTGTAGGGGTTGATCCCTGCGAAAACAGCTGAGGCGATTGCCTCCCCGGTGAGGCCCAGGTTGTTCTCGCCCCACTGACGGGAGATGACGACCGCCGAGGAGTACAAGCCTGTGTCTTTCTCGGACACCCAACGAAGGGCCTCTCTTTCGGAGAGGCCCCCGGTCAAAACCAGGTTCGCGTAGATGATGTTCGAGGTCTCGTTTTCCAGAATAGCGTTCCGAGCTTCCCGGAAAACTGTCCCAGGGGCTCGGGACCAAGTCATTTCTGAAGCACCGCAGTAGCCCTCCAGGTACGAAGCCCGGATAAACATATCCATCTGCTTGTTGAGGGAAGAAGCCGCGATGGAGCGCACGAAATCAGATCGGATGCTACCGATGACCCGTGCCAACCGGATAACGTCAGCCGCTGTTCGAATCTGTGCCGAGATTTTACGCATTGATGATCTCCAAAACTCAACTTGAGTACGGAATAGCCTGACTACCGGCACGTTCGAAAACGCTATTCTTTGGGGCAAGGGCTTTACTTTTTTGCCGAAACACGCTACAATTGCTGCAGGCTTGAAAGACCTTCCCTCGGTAAGAGAACACGTCGCCAAGCCTTAAATAAACCCTCTCCGCCTACGCTCTGCTGAGCCACGGCTAAGGAAAATCGATGAAACTTCAGCTGTCTGCGGGAGAAATCTCCAAACTTAGCTCCGGCATCAAGTCCGCCGGGGATTCCGTTGAAGACGCAAAAGCCGTACTTCAGGCTCTCCAAGACTTCGGCATCAACCCGGTTACCTGGAAAGACGTCAAAACCCTTTGGGTCAGCCTTGGCTGGAACCCCTCGAAAACTGAGGAAGGTGGGGACTGGTCTACCGGGGTGGACAAAGTGTGGAAGACGGCTGTCGAACACACAGGACGTGGGTACTACGTTTTCCGCAACGCTCCCCAGACCCAGACCGAAACTGCGCCCCTTGAGACTGCGCCCCTTGAGACTGCGCCCCTTGAGACTGCGCCCCTTGAGACTGAAACCTACAAGTATCTCTTTGGAAAGTGCGAGACTGAGAGGTTGAACCGCAAAGTAGCGGGGCGCGTCGTCAAGAAGAACCCTCACATGACCTACGACGAAGTCCTCTCGGCCACAAACCTGTGGTTCGCAGAGTGGGGAGACCGGGGAACCTGTGATTCCTACATCGCAAAGGGTGCGCCCCCTTCTGCGGCAGTTCTGGCCTTCTGGGTGAACCAGAAAATCCGCCGGATTACCTACAAGGCTGCGCTGAACCCGGTGAACCGTGAGTTCCGAGGTCTGCGAACGCAGAAAGAAATGGACGGGCGCAAGCGTACCGGGCAAAAGGACTTCCTCATGCACGGGGCGGAAAAGTCTGACCCCGCACAGGAAGTTGTATGGGTCAAGTCCGGAGAAGACTCCCCCGCCAGCCCGGTGTTCGTTACGCGCGACGCCCACGCCGAAGAAAACACTGAAGCTCAAATCGTCGCCAAAGTGCTCGACATCTGCCACCCTCGTACCAACGGGGAGTATTCCGCAGTTTGGCAAATGACCCTGAACGGGGCGACGGACGAAGACATCGCCAAAACCCTCGAATGCGAGGAAAGCCGGGTGGCTGAGGTTCGGACTCGGGTCCGGTCTTCCGTTCGCTCTCATGTTGGCCCGGTTATCCAAACTGCCAAGCGGATTCTCGAGATTCTGGCGGAAGAACCCTTCAGCACCTTCGACGAGATTCAAGAGAGAGACGACGAAGGGTACACCGAAAACGCCCTGTGTCTTCTTCTCGCTCAGAACCTCATTACTGAAAGTCCTGGACGCTCCTACTGCTGCACCAAGCCCGGAAGACTCGGGCTCCACTGACCCGTTACTTTTCCAACCCAGACGGTATAAGTGTAAGGCGGACCTCCCGGGAGATAACCTCTCAGGAGAATCTTTGGGTCACAGGGAGGAAGAATGGGAATCCAGCTCAATCTTCTGGACTCTGTTGATGCCGAAGTCGGGGTAACCCGAGTGGCAAGGAACTCCACGGTCCAACCGGACTCCCTCTTGACCGAGGGTCTTCGGAAAACGGGAACTTTGAAGGGTCGTCCCCACCCGGTAGGAATTCTTACCGGAGGGACCTCGAGCGATCGGCTCCAACTACACCCATGTCAGGGGTGGGTTGGGGTAGGAGCTTTCTTCCCCTCACCCTCTATCAACTGAGATCCCCTACTCTGTAGGGTGTTGTATAGAGAATAGGTGAGTAACCAAAGGGTTGACTGAAAAAACAAGACCTCTCTGACAACCGAAACTAACCCCTCTACTGAAAACCTTGTCAAGACTCTGAATGAGAACTTGAGTACCTATAAGGATAAAGACTGTAAGAAGAATAGAGCTAAGAGAGAAAGAATATGCCCGTACGGAAATCCTACTACCGTGACTCTCAAGAGTTGGCTGAGATCGTTCCTGTAGTCGCCTACCTTTTGGTAAATGACCTTGTTGTTACGGTGTTTCCGAACTCGAGACCTTCCCGACCATCCGAGTTGGTTGAGTTTAGTCCCAGGAAAGTGATTCCTGGTGAGTTCAGTCCTTTGTTCCCTATCAGAGTTGATGGTGAACAATGGAACAATGTAGTCGTCCCTGTACTTAGAGACATCCAGACTTATGGTTGGTCGGGGAAGATCGTCCCGCTTGCTGAGTTACTGAGCCTACTTCAAGACATCTACGGGCCAGGCGGGGCTACCCTGTACTCTAAGGGTGAGGTGTGGGCTTCTGGCCCTACCGCCCAGCAACAACCCGGTGTAACTTACGAGAAAGCCCCCTACCTTGAAGAGATATCTCTGAAGGTTCGGAGTCTGGCGGTCTCTTTCGGGTACTGATATTTTGGAGGGCGACCCCTTATGGCTCCGAAAATCGAAAAGATCAACAAGAAGGTTTGGGTGGCCTGTAGGGCCAAAGCCCGGTGCGAGGGGAGAGAATCCGTCATGGTCTTCAAGAGGAAACTCGCTACGGGGGGGAAGACTATTCGCTACAGGTGTTTGACCTGCGGGTGCTCTTTCCACGTGACTCTTTGAGGGATTAGAGGCCTCGGCTTTCAGGACGGTAATGTTGAACTCTATCCTGGAGAAGCCGAGTGACCCCCTTTTTGTTTCATGGTCCTGATGCTCGAGACAGGGCTCAAGAGAAAACGCTTGATTTGGGCCGAATGCTGGGAGACGCTATTGGGGACTCCGGGCTCAAGGTGGCGGATTCTCGGGTTTTAGTGAGCTACGCGGAGAACCCCGGCGTAGGAGACCGTCCGCCCTCACTAATGGTCGGGCCTCTTGACTCTGCCACCCCGGAAGCCGCTGACGCTCTTCTCAAGACTCTTGAGGATTTGAGCGATTCCCCCCTCAGAATCGTCCTTTGGACGGACTACCTTCAAGGGGTCACCCCTACAATCCGGTCGAGGTGTAGGGCAATTTGGTGTCCCGCCGGAAAGACTTGGAGTGACCCCCTGTCTTGGCTTGACGGGCCTGTCCAGAAACTGCTCAAAGCCTATCGGGAAGAAAACTGGTTCGCAGTTATGCGCGTAGTTACTGAGGCCGGGAAAGACTGGCCTGACCTTGTTCGGCATATCCCCTCGAATCTCGACCCTCAAGACCCGAAAGACGTCGCACTCTGGGAAAGGCTCAAGAAGTTCCAGGACGGGCGGGGCTCTTACCTCGTGGCCCTTGACGCGGTGCTCCCGCCTGACCTTGGGAGGAAAAGCTGATGGGGATGTCTTGGAAAAAGCCGCCGCCCGTCGTCGCGATTGGGGGAACCGAGGAATACCTCCGAGATCGGGAGATTCGGAACGCTGTTTTGGTCTCCCAAAGAGCTGGGAGGGAAGTGATCCGGGCGGATTCCGCGTCCGAAGCGTCGGACGCCCTTACGGCAGCTGAAACTTTCGGGTCCCCGTGCCTTGTGGTCCTACCTATAGAGCAAGCAAGCCCTGAACTCGTGCAAGAAATCCTCGACGCGAAGTCTCCAGACGCAAGCCTGCTTATCTACGTCAAGGGGGTGTTCGACGAAAAGAAGTTTCCGGCCCTCGCGCTTGTTCACGGCGGGTGTCGAGTTCAGCACCTTCGACCTACTTCTCGTTCGGGACTAAAGAAAGCCGCTGTGCGCTTCTCACAGGTCGAGGCCGACAACCTCTTACCCGGTAAGGGGGCGCTCCCCGCAAAGCTGGCAGAAGCCCTTGTAGGGGCTGTGGGGGCCGACCTCGGGGTTATCCACTACGAGCTTGACAAGATTTGTACTCTGGCGCGTGTCCGTGGCCTTACCGAGATTTCGAAGGGGTGCGTGCAGGAACTCGTCCGAGCCAACAATGATGTTGACATGGCCCCCCTACGGGAAGCCCTCAAGGCTCGAAATGCCGCTCGGGTCGCCGGGGCTCTTGACCGAATGCGTAGGCGAGCTCCGGATGATCCCGTGATGCTCCTTCTTAGAGCGCGAGGCGGCCCCAGTGACTTGGCCGTGTCGTGGTTGAAGGCTTCTTTGCTCCCCAAGAGTCTGCCAAAAGAAAGAAAAGCAGACAGGCTTGGGGTTTCTCCCTGGCAATACGACAAAGACATCACCCCTGCGCTAAGAAGATGGGATGTCCCCACCCTTAGAGAACTCGTCTCAGACCTTGCTTGGGTCGACCGGGGGGTGTTCTTGGGAGCCCCTTCCCCGTGGGTGGCTTTAGAGTCCGCACTTTTACGGGCGTGCGCTAATCGACGGTAGACTCCGTATACCGGGGCGTATTGTACGCTCTCCAGGGTGAGCTGAAAAAAGGCGAAAATATGAACGTGGTTTACGGGCGAGCCTCCTCAAGTGGGCCTCCTTCTTTCGACGTAGGGGAGAAACATGGCGGAAGAAGGGGTCAATCTTTGGGAAACGTGAAAATTGACCGAAGCCGGGATCAGATAATCTCGGACTTCGCAATGGACTTGTTGAAATCCTTCTACATGGTGGAGGGAGAGAAATCCCCCCAAGAAGCCTTCGCCCGTGCGGCGAAGGCTTACTGCGGTGGGGACACTGCGTTTGCTCAGCGCATCTATGACTACGCCAGCAAGGGCTGGTTTATGTTCGCATCCCCTGTGCTGTCGAACGCTGTGCTGCCCGGGGAGAAGTGGAAGGCGTTGCCGATCTCATGCTTCCTCACATACGTCCCGGACACTCTGGAAGGGCTGATCTCCCACACCGCCGAACTCCGGTGGCTCTCGGTCAAGGGCGGGGGTGTCGGAGGCCACTGGTCTTCCGTCAGGTCTGTCAGCGGCAAGAGCCCCGGTCCGATCCCGTTCCTCAAGACCGTCGATGCCGACATGACGGCGTATCGTCAAGGCACCACCCGGAAGGGATCTTACGCGGCGTACCTCGATGTCTCGCACCCAGACGTGCTGGAGTTCTTGCAGATGCGCCTGCCCACGGGCGGTGACCCGAACCGCAAGTGCCTCAATCTGCACAACGCGCTGAACATCACCGACGACTTCATGCAGGCGTGCGTCGAGGGAGGGGACTGGAACCTCGTGGACCCTGCTGACGGTGGGGTCCGTGACACGATGCCTGCACGCGAGTTGTTTGAGCGCATCCTTGAGGTCCGTAGTCGGACCGGGGAGCCGTACCTCAACTTCATCGACGCTGCGAACCGAGGGCTTCCGCAGCCTTTGAAGGATCTGGGGCTCAAGATCAACGGGTCGAACTTGTGCAACGAGATCCACCTTGCCACTGCTGAGGACCGCACAGCGGTTTGCTGTCTGAGCAGCTTGAACCTGGCCCTGTACGACGATTGGAAGGACACCCCTCTGGTTCGTGATCTTATTCGGATGCTCGACAACGTGCTCCAGGTGTTCATAGACAACGCCCCCGGGGAACTCCACAGAGCTATCTATTCGGCTACCCGTGAGCGCAGCCTTGGTTTGGGGACAATGGGCTTCCACGCATACCTCCAGCAGAAGATGATCCCTTGGGAAAGCGCGATGGCGAAGGGCGTCAATCTCCAGGTGTTCCAGAATATTCAAAACGAAGCGATTGCAGCCACCGCAGCTCTCGCCGTCGAGAAGGGTGAGTACCCCGACGGTATCGGCTCCGGTCGCCGGAACGCGCACCTTCTGGCGATTGCCCCAAACGCCAACAGCAGCATCTTGCTGAACATCAGCCCAAGCATAGAGCCCTGGAAGTCGAACGCCTACACGCACCGGACCCGTGCGGGTTCCCATCAGGTGAGAAACCCGGTTCTGAAAGCCTTGCTGGAGGAACGCCTTCCAGACTCCACGGAGCGTGAGAAGGTCTGGTCGAGTATCACGACCAACGCCGGATCCGTCCAGCACCTCGACGAAGACCTTCTGTCCGATTGGGAGAAGGAGGTCTTCAAGACTGCCTTCGAACTCGATCAGAGATGGGTTGTTGGACACGCGGCCGACCGTCAACCGTTTATCTGCCAAGGCCAAAGCGTCAACCTGTTCTTCCCTGCCGGCGTTGACCGCCACTACGTTTTGATGACCCACATCAAAGCATGGAAGGAAGGGCTCAAGGGCCTCTACTACCTCCGCACGACAGCCGGGGTAGATGCTGACAAGGTGTCAAGCAAAATCGAGCGGGTCGCGCTCAAAGACTACGTCGAAGACGAGGAGTGCCTCTCATGCCAGGGTTGATGGAATATAGCCAAGCGTTCAAGCCTTTTAAGTACCCCTGGGCCATGGAAGCCGCAGTGGCTCATGAGAAGATCCACTGGGGGGAGTGGGAAGCGAACCTACAGGAAGACGTGAAGCAGTGGAAGTCGGGCGACCTAAACTCGACCGAGAAGGCTCACATCACCCAGATCCTTCGGTTGTTCACTCAGAGCGACGTGCAGGTCGGTGGGAACTACTGCGACCTGTTCATTCCCAAGTTCAAGAACAACGAGATCAGGAACATGCTCCTGAGTTTCGCCAACCGCGAAGGCGTCCACCAGCGGGCCTACGCTCTGCTCAATGACACCCTCGGACTCCACGAGAAGGAGTATTGGGCATTCATGGAGTATGAGGAACTTGCAGCCAAGATTGAGTTCATGCAGGAAAACGATGTCGGGACGCTCAAGGGGCTCGGTCGCGCTCTTGCCCAGTCGGTCTGCAACGAAGGCATGAGCCTGTTCTCCGCGTTCGTCATGCTCCTCAACTACCAGAGATACGGCAAGATGAAAGGGATGTGCACCGTCGTTGAGTGGAGCATCCGCGACGAAACGCTGCATGTGCAGAACATGGCCCGTCTGTTTCGGACCTTCTGTGAAGAGCACCCTCGTATCGTGAGGGACGAGTTCAAGCGCGAGATCTACTCGATGTACGAGACAGCCGTCGAACTCGAAGACAAGGTGATCGACCTTGCCTACAAGGTGGGTGATGTCGAAGGACTCACGGCTCCTGAGATGAAGTCTTACATCCGGTATATGGCCGACCGCCGCCTTAACCAGCTTGGGCTCAAGGCGATCTTCGGCGTCGAGGAAAACCCGTTGCCGTGGCTCGACTGGGTTCTCAATGGCGACACCATGAGCAACTTTTTCGAGAAGCGGGTGACCGACTACTCGGCAGAAGGGTTCACCGGGTCATGGGGCTGGGACGGAGAAGCCGCCGCAAAGTAGTAAGAAGTCGGGCGGAAGGTAACCTTCTGCATGGAAATCGTACTCGAACACGAAGAAGTCGAAGCTCTTCTAAAAGAGGCTATGAAGGCTCGGGGCCTTGACACCGAAAATCTCCGCATGGTTATCCGTAGGAACAACAAGCGGGGGACCATTCGGGTGGTTCTCAAGACCCCGAGTCGGCCAGCATCTTGAGAGCCTCATCGACGGCGGACGCTGCAAACTTGCCAACCATCTCGGCCAAGTGCGCTTGTACGTTCGCCCGCAACTCCCCCGCGTCAAGGTCATTCGGGTGTACCCCCTTACTCATCCGAGAGATCATCGTAGTGTAGGCTTCTCTACGCAGGGCCTCCACAAAAAGAGCATGGGAGAGTTGGGCTTGACCGGCAGAAGGCCAGGAGCGGAGGGTTTCCTCGTCGGAGGGTTTTTGGGGGTAGTGGCGAGAGACCAGAGCTCCGTCTTCTTCCCTTCTCCTAATCTCCACGACGTACCTGCAAACTTTCTCCGGCATAAGCGGCTCCGGGTTTCTTGCCTATTCTATAGTACCGTCGAGAATACCGTCTAAATGCTGAGCTGAGCTGTATTAGGTAGTGCAGATGTCGAACGATAAAGTAGGTAAACCGATATATCCTAAGGATATAGACAGGGTTCTCGGAAAGCGTTTTTTCTCTGGAACTCAGATCGCGAGTCAAACAAACCTGACACCGAAGCAAAAAGAAGCGACAATCTCGTTTCTCTTCAAAAACGGGTTCATAGATGCTTGGCTCGCTCCGAAGTGTCCTGCGTGCGAATACACTTGGCCGGTATGTCAAGAAGAAGATGACATACCGGCCAAGATTGAGTGTCCGCTCTGTAACGAGGAGTTCAGTCCGAAGGAGGCCTCGTTTTACGAGATCTTCAAGATGCTCAAAGACCCTTCAGAGATCTAAACGGACTCGATGTCGCCACCGTCGATCTGATACTCGCCTCCGGTAGCGTCGGTGAACGAGACCGGGATTTCCGAGGCCCCGCCCTTCTCGAAGTGCCCCCAGACCCGCAACTTCTTGGCCCATGAGATGGCCTTGCCGTACTCCCGCACTCAAAATGGTGCGAGTCGAGCACGATGGGAATCCCGACCCGCTTGTACACGCCTTCGTAAAGCATCCGGGTCGAGAACACCCCCCGCTTGTCATCATTTTCCAGCGTGAGGCGGCTACGAACCCTCTGGAAGACGCGTCTCAAAGACCCTACAAAGCCGCTCAAGGGCTTTCGCGTGTTCGCCGTAAGCCCCGCCTACATGGAGGTTGATCTTAGCTCCTGGGGTGCGTGGAAGCCCTATAGCGTCCATGATATCCGAGTGTGCCCGGAGGTCGATGATCGCGTTCGCCACAACCTTCTCACGAGGGGAAGCAAGGACGTTGTGCTGGCCGGGGTGGAACGAAAGCCGTTGGTTCGAAGCCTCGGCGGTTTTGCCTACCGCTTCAAGTAGGGAGCGAATCTCAAGCCAATCCGGGAGATCCTCGAGCGCGTACTCGGAGTGCCACGGAAACAGGCACGATGTCATACGGAACACCTGGACGCCGTGGTCCCGGTTCCACTCGACTACTTTGAGAAGTGCTTGGCAGTTTTCTTCAGTCCACCGAGGATAGCCTTGCGCTCGGGGGAGCCCTTCTCCATGGTCGAGGCAAGTCGGATGAGGGTCTTGCGGTCAGAAGCGGTCAGTTTACGGGACATAATGTCCTCCTAAGACACCCTCTTTCGAGGATAGTCTGCCTAACGCTCGGGGAACTTCCCTCGAAAGATGTCCCGAAAGATCTTCTTCGCTTTTCGGTCGAACACCCAACCGTTGGCCAAGTACACGTAATCTACGGCTTGCACAAGGTAGTCAGGCGTCCCCCAAAAGTTCTTGAGGTAGTTGTGCGTTCTTTCGTCGCTCCGCCTGTAGCGGACATCGTAGACCGCCTCAGAGACCGTTCTGGGGCAGTCATCGGAGCTTGGGTATTCAAAACCGGGTCTGGGCATGGTAACCTCCGGTAAAGGTTACCGCTCAGAGTCTGAGCGGTAGTAGTTGCTCGACTACTCAGAGAACTCGTCGAATAAGAACTCAGCCTCCGCCTCGTTTTTCTTGTGAGCCTCGAGGCGGATCTCGCTTTTCTTGATTGGCGGGATAAAGTCCTTCTTCCAGGAAAGGTACTTCTTGTGCTCTTCGGCTTGAGTTCCCGCTCCGGACAGGTCTTCTCTTACATACATCACGAGGGACATGCGGAAGTAGTCTACCTCCCCCTCGACCACGGGCTCGATCGGAGTGTTACCGTGGTAGTGCTGGGCCACGTCCATCGCTACCCAGTCCCCGTGTCGACAGTCGAACGCGACCCGAAACTGTGGGAATACCGTGTACCCGCCCTTGTAGTTGTGTTCCCCGGATACCAGAACCCCGAAGTTTTCCATGCCGGCCTTGAGGTCCCCCGTATCTCGGTGACAAGCTGTCTGGAAGTTCTTGTTCACGGTGATGGTCGTGTAAAGAGTCTCCGGCAGAACCCACTCTCTCTCAATCAGAGCGTTCTTCTCGAGAAACTTCCTCTGAGTCCGGGCTTTGGCGGGACACTCCCGCTCAAAGATCTCCGAGGAGAGCTTGAAGTACGGGAAGCTCCTTTCGAAGAGGGGGGCATAGTCACGAGCGTAGCGGGTTTTCCGCACATAAGGAGCCCGTGTCGTCGCCGGGTAGAAGCCAACGATAGAACTCTGGGTGACATTCGCCTCGACGGTTTTGGATACGACCCCGTCTTTCGTAACGTATCGGGCGCGGGTTCCGTCCCCGATTGGGATGACCCTCTCGACTTCTCGGCCAAAGCGAGTCGGGTCGACTTTGCCCCCGGCTACCCCCCGGTTCTTTGATTGGAAGGAGACCATCGTCGCCTTGCGGAGACCTTCGAAGGCTTCTTCGGTGTGATCTTTCAGAACCCCCTTGCGGAACACCAAAAAGAGTCTTGAGTTGAGTTCCTCTTCTGGAGACTCCGGTTCCGAGAACAGATCGAAAACTGAATCTTCGGGCGGAAGGTAGATGTTGCAGTCGTCCTGAACGAGAATCTCGAAAGAGCTCTCATTAAGAAACTCTGCATGAAGTTCCGAAACCTCGGAATCCGTGAGGAACCCCTCTCCGGTAAGCTCGATGCAGAGGACGCCATCCCCGTTCCGCCACTCGTTCCAAACGAGCCCGTTCTTACACTTTTTCGGCATCTAACTACACCCGAGGTTATGCGCGCGCAAAGAATTCGTGAGTTCCCGATTTGCAAGTGCCTTGCACTCATCAAAGGCGTCTTGAATCATCATCTGGTCGGGAGGGGTTTTCTGTGTTGCCGCCGAAGGTCCGCGGAGAGATCCTGTCAATCCCATTTCACGGGCAACCTGAACATATCGGATCGCGTCGATCACGACTCCGGCTGAGTTTGGCGAGTCCTGAACCGAGAGACGGGCATCGAAGACCACCGGGGCACCGCCGAAGCCCGTGGCCTCGAGGCGGAAGTGCGCCACCTTGTTGTCGCCGTGGAACGCAATGTACGAAGACGGCCCCGCGTAGATGCCGTTCTTGGGAACAGGAATCCCCCGGAGGTCATTCTGAGAACGAATCACGTTCTCCTTCGAGATCTTCTTCGAAGCCAGCCGGGACTGGTCCATCATGTTCAAGAAGTCTGTATTCCCACCGTGGTTGGTCTGCGAATGGAACTGGACCTGCATCCCCCGGTTGAAGAAGAGCTCTTGCAACGCTTGGCTAAGTACGGAGGCTCCCAACTGGGAACGCATGTCGTCTCCGATAGCTGGGATCCCCGCTTCCTTCAGCTTCTTCTCCCAAAAGGGGTCTGAGACGATGAAGACGGGCATGCAGTTCACAAACGGAACCTTCGCCTTCAGGCAGGCCTGGACATAGAAGCGGGTAGCTTCTTCCGACCCGACTGGGAGGTAGTTCAGGAGAACATCGATCTTGTTCTCCTGAAGCTCTCGGACAACTTCTTCGAGGGACGGCTCGGGATCACGTGTCGGCCGGAAACTCTCTTCTTCGGGCATGTTCAGCATGTGGGGCGCCACACCGTCGAGGAGCTTGCCCCGCTTGACTTCGCACGCCCCGTCGATCACCGGGTCCAGAAACGCCCTGTCGTCGATCAGATCGATCGCGCAGTTAGGCTTTCCGTAGATGGCCTCAGCGAGAGGCCTCCCAACCTTCCGGGTGTCGATGTCGTAGGCCAGCGCGAACTTGATGTTCTCTGCCTTGTAGCCCCCGATATCGTGGAAGGCGAGACCCTCGGACATTCCGGGGTTGGCGGTGTAGAGGGCGACCCCCTCGACCAGAGACTTGGCGCAGTTTCCCACGCCAACGATTGCAATCCGGATTTCAGACTTCATGTTGACCTCTTAAGAAGACGTTTAGTTACCTTTTGGGAGTTTCCAAACCTTGGGTTCTGCTCCCAACGCCAGGAATCCTCAAGGATTTTTCCAAGGCTTATTTTTGGCACCCAACCGAAATCAGCCCGAAGCTTCGAGTTGTCGGCATACATAGCGGAAGGGTCCCCGTTACGACGGGGGCGTAATAGGGTGGGTATCTTTTTGCCCGTGACAATCTCGACCCCTTTAAGGATGTCGAGAACAGAATAGCCCCTACCAACCCCGAGATTCCAAACCCCGCCTCCAAGTCCCGCCTCGAGTCTTTGCACGGCTTTGAGGTGCGCCTCGGCCAAGTCTTCAACATGGATGTAATCTCTCACCCCGGTTCCGTCATGAGTAGGGTAATCTTGACCGAAAATTTTGACGGAGGTGCCTGACAATACCGCAGAGAAAGCGCAACCGATTAAGTGGGTCTTGGGGTACTTCGCGCCCCCGAGCAACCCGTCTCCAGAAGCTCCTGCCGCATTGAAGTATCGGAACCGCACAACTTCGAATTCGCCTTGAACCCGGTCGAGGATTCTTTCGGCCATTGCTTTGGTCTCCCCATAAGGGGAGATTGGGGAGATTGGTTGGCTCTCGTCAACTTCGGGGGTTTGCGGCATCCCGTAGATGGCACAAGTGGATGAGAACACGAGGTTGGTACAACTGTTCTCCCTCATCACCCTCAGCAGATTTATGAGCCCTTCGACGTTTACACTGAAGTAGTCGAGGGGCTTTTTGAAGGATTCCGCAACATCAATTAGTGCGGCGAAGCACAAAACTGCTTCAAACTTCTCCTCTTTGAACAGCGATTCCAGAAGCTCCCGGTCTCGGATGTCACCGACTACCAGCCTGCCGAATACAGCTTCCCGATACCCGGTGCTAAGGTTGTCAAAAACAGTGACTTCGTACCCGGCATTATGTAGGGATCTCGCACAGTGCGAGCCGATATACCCGGCACCTCCCACAATCAACACCCTCATATCAGCCCCCGGACGAGTCGAGAAAGAGGCTGTCGAACATCAGATCCGCAGGCTCCTCGCACTTCCCAACGTACTTCCAAATTCTTGGTCGGCTATGGTTCCAATTCTTCATAAGGATGGGAATCCTTATGAATCCTTTTGATGACACCACTTTCGTGAACATCCGAAAAGCTGGCCCCGCTCCTTTTCTCTCCCCGTTCTGATAAGGGCTTTCGTCCAAAACCTTTCCGCGCATCTCGTAGGACGAGAAGTGCCCGAGACCCTTCCGAGAAAAGGATGAAGATTCGATGACATACTCAGGAGAGTGCGCGGCGAAAAGCCGGTCGAGTTCCTCTTCCGGCTTCGGGTAGTGCTCGAAGCCCTCAATCAGCAGGAGAACCTCGAAATTACCAGTCTCCTCCCGAGCGTCGATCAGGCTCAAGTTTTTGTAGTTGAGCTCGGAGAACAACCACTTATTGAACTCGAACTGCCTGCTCGGGAGATTTGTAGCGACCACCTTGCACTCAGGAAACTCTTTTGCGAGGTATGCCGCGAAAAAGCCAAGCCCTGTCCCACAATCGATCAAACTTTTCGGGTAGAACCCGGTTGACCGCCAAAAGGTCGCAAGAGTGGTGACACACTTCCTACTGTACTCATGGGCTTTTAGGAGGTAGAGGAGGTAGTCGTCCCCGCAATAAAGGTCGAAGTCTCGCTCCCCCGTGGCGTACCATTCTTCCTCAAGGTCGAGGGAGACCTCTCGCGGGATTTCCCTCCCAAGAAACTTTTCGAGAGCGAGTTTGGCTTCTCTGTGGGAGAAACTCTCAAGCATTTGGCACTCCGAACATAGAGATAATGTTTTCCGAGGGGGCTCTTCTTTCTGGCGGACCCGAGATACGGTGGACCCGCTCGATCGTCCTCCCCATAAGAGCCATAGTCCGATTCCGGGTTGCCTCAGGGTTGTACTTCTCCCAAGTCGCATCCAAAATGGCCTGCCTCTCACTCAGAGTCTTCGGGGCCCAGTTCGAGAAGAGCTCCTCCAACTTAGTTACCCTCTCCTCCTTGTTCGAGAAGAGGACCTCGTAGAGATCACCCTCCGCCCCTACCTTGCAGGTTTCAGTGCAAGGGTGCCCGATGATATCTGTCACGAGAACAACCGGAACGCCGTTTGCGTTCGCCTCAAAAGCGGAGATCGGAGCGGCTTCGTATCCTGTGACGATAATCGCCTCAACCTTGCCGATCTCGTCCAAAAGTTGGTCGCGAGGCAAGTCCCAAACCACATTCTCGTTGGGGAAGGACTTCAAAACCCGATCCTTGATAGCGATGTCGCGGGGCTGGATCGGGGTTGGGGCGAACCAATAGATTGGGTACTTTCTTTCCTTCGCGATGTCAAGAATGAACTTGAAGTTCTTCCCGTCCGACATCCGAGTCAAAAGAGAGAACCTCCCGTTTGAGGGCTGAGCTTTGGGCTTTTCCCAAATCGTGAACGGGTGGATGTACTCATTGATGAACGTGTCGGGACTCTTCCGCAGTTCTTCAATGAACTCATCGAAGAACTTCCCCCGACCCAAAAGATCTTCGTTGTACTTGTCGCGGTTCGCTTTCGACACCGTGCTGACAGAGTGCCCCCCGTCAACAAGCCCTTTGTACATAGGGAGGATTCCCATAAGGTTTCGAAACCCTGACTCCTTCCAAGCAGCGTGGTGGAAGGTGACCGAGGGAACCCCGATCTCAATGAGTATCCTGCACATACCCACATTCGAGTCGTCATTGTTGAAAAAGAAATCTGCCTCGAGTTCGTGCAGGTACTCAGACAAGTAGTTGTTCCGCCTCCTTGTCTGAGCGGCTCTTTTCCCTTTGGTCATACCCATCGAGTTTGGGATCGGGAGGTTGATTTGAGTCACTCCCGGAATCTCAAGTTCCTCGGAGTCTTGAGTCAACCAAATAACTTCGTTGTCAGTTCCCCCGAGGTGCCTTAGAAGGTCTCTCTCGAAAGTTTCGCCCCCGCCTCCGATGATCCGGTCTTTCGCGCAATGTAGGTGCCGATGACCTATAACGACTACTCTCATGTCAATCTCGCACTGAACGGATGATTTGAAACCTCTCGGCGGCACGGATCCCGCACTCCGAACCGCAGGCAATAGCCCAATTTTTGAGTGAGCTCGGGGAAAGAGGCCCATTCTCTCGGACTTGAGACTTGTACAGGTATGTGGACCGTATCTTAGTGTCCAGAAAATCGGAGATGTCTTCCCAAGCGTTTGGCTTGAAGACCCACGGTTCGTGGTTCATCACGTACATAGGAAGCTCATACAGATATACTTCTTTAGGCGTGTTCCGACGGCTGATCCTTGCTGCCGTCATCGCAGCTTCGAAGACTACCCGGTGATCTTGATGGACGGAGGGTCCGGCGACATACCACCTGTCGGGTTTGAGCCGGTCATGCACGCTCTCGATCTCACCTACGATATCTCGAATGGGAAGGGTATCCATTTTCGACTCTTCAGTGAAGCGGAGCATCTCATGAGTGCTCCCGAAGAGTTTCGAGACTGCTTCGAGCTCCTTAAGACGAACATCGCGACTGACGGCCTCACCGTTTAGGTGGTTGAAACCGAACCCTTCTCCGCAGGTCACAACAACGCTATGAACGTCGTGCCCTCTCGAGACAAGTTTGGCAATCGTCCCCCCCATCCCGAACGCCTCGTCGTCTGCATGGGGGGCTATTACAAGAGCTTTCATCTTAAGTCCTTAGAAAAGAGGTTTTGGGAGGTCGATCCCGAGAGCCTCAGTGTTGTTTGACCCCCCCTCTTCGGCAAGATTTTCGAACAAGAGGACACCGTATCTTTGGAAGAGGGTGTTGTAGGTCTTGATTCGTGGCCGACCTGCCAAGCACTTTGGCAGGGATAGCGCAGAGGTTTTAAGGGGGGTGTAGTCAAACTCAGGGAATCTATCCTGAATCTTGAGGAGAGATTGCGCGGCGTCCCCGGCAGCGTGGCCGATGTACTCCACACCTGTGAAGAGCTTCTTGTACTGACAAAGAGCCGTTTCAAGGCGGAAGCTATCGATCTCCCAATCGGGGAAACGAGTTTCCATTACCTTCCAGAGACTCTCAATCTCGTCAGCACCTTCTTGGAGATCTTTCTTGGAAGGCTTGTAACCCCCCTTGATTGCGTGACCCCCTTTTCTCTCGAACAGCCGGTCGGTTCTCCCCATCATGTATGAGATCCCGTTGTAGGAAGACCAATTACCTCCGTACTCAACCAAAACTGACCGGATGTTAATTGGGATCCTTAGGAGATCCCACAAACCTTGGCACGCCAACCAAGTAGTCATTCGACCGTACTTGTACAACGACACGATTTCGTTGTAGACGTCCCAGAAGTTTTGATCTTCGGAGGAAGATTTGGTCAGAGCACCTAACTTTTCCTCGAAAGTCGATCCTCCGAGCCACTTTTTGATCGATGCCGTTTGCTTGGCGAAATGCCCCTTGTTGTACCTCGCATCGGTCCCGTAAACCGTGCGGCTCCAATTCTCTGAGTTCCAGTCTTCAAAGTCTTGAACCGTTGCTCGGTGGAAGTCTGGGAACGCTTGCCAATAGGTGTACGCCTGCGGAACCTTGTAGGTCATCCCGAAGAGAAATGACAACCACGCCCTTTCTTCGAAGTTCATATCGTGATGGTCTGCGACCGCAGTGATCTCGCGAGTGTGGTCGAGATCCCCACAAAGTCTTCGCGCTTTGTAGTATCTCAAAAACAACTCGACCCTGTCCTCGGGGTTTCGCCAGTCCCTCCAGTCAGTAGGCTCCCCGAGCCCCATCGTATGCGGAAGTCTGCGCCGACCCTCGGAGGGGTCGAATACGAGGGGCTTAGTGATAGTCGTCTCAAAAAGGTCTTCGATATACATTAATCCTCCAGAAGGGTCTGCCGGCATTGAGCCCTCCAGTCGGGGCCGAAGTCCATGAGAATAGAGAGGATGCTGACAGTTTTGTAGCCCTCGGCAATCTCGCACCCTTGGTAGTAAACAGATACCCCGGCTTCTTCGAAGATTTGAGTGTTCAAATAGCTCCTTCCGGCAGAACCTGAGATATAGGTATCGCAACCTTGTTCCAGAGTCCAGTCGAGTAGGTCCTTCGAAGGGTCTCCTGAATTTTCGGGCATCTCAACTGTTACAGTCTCAATACCCAAGACTTCTTTGAGTGTTCGGATCAATTCGAGGTTCAAATCCGCCAGGTTTTCTCCCGGGACCAACGACCCCAAGATCTTCGGGCCGTACAAATGCCAATACTTTTTCTTTGAGTAGGTGTGCTCGACTGATTTCCGCAACCCCTCGATCTTCCGGGGGTCGGATACCTGAACTTGGTCGATCTTCTGCCCGAATTTACGGACCATCGGAACTGTCAACCAGCTTTTCTTTTCGTCGTACCCGATCTGAACCCGGTTGATATGCCCCCCCTTAGAGAATTGCGCTTTTGGCATAAGGCCGAAACGGTCAGCCCCGTCCATCTTTAGCCAGAATCCGGGGTAGGGGAGAAAGTTTGGTTGGTGTGCGGTGAATATCATTTCACTTCCCCTACATCTTCAGGGGTTCGGTATAGGATGGCCGCTCCCCCTTCGCAAGTGAAGTCTTCACAGTTTTCCTCCTGGTCATCTACCAGAAGAGCATCGCGCTTCGCGAAGAAGCCTTTTTGACCGCACTGCTCGACCCCGTTGAAGCCCGAGATCACCCCGGATTCGAACAGGTCTCCGTAGTGGGTTCGCATCCACATGGTCTTACCCCTGTGAGCCATAGGGCTCACGTGAAGGGGGTCCCAGCTTCCGTACGAGGTAAGGATCTCAATCCGGTGCCCCGCCTCGTGCCACTCGCGCATCTTGGAGTGCCAAAAGTCCCGGTCGAGGGGCTTCAGGCTATGCCAGTGTAGAAGCCCCTTCGAATCGAAGCTCTTGCGAACGACTCCGGCCCGGAACTCGCGGTCGAACTTGATTCTATGAAGGGGCACTTCCGCGTAGTCGGCCAGATACCCGTCGAGATCCGAGAGAACACCGTCCATGTCGACGTAGATCAGCATCCGACGAACTCCTTGATCTTCTCGGCAACTTCGGCAGGGGTAACATCCTCGACGGTGATATCGAGAAGACGGTTCTCGACTTCCTCCTCTACGTCCGAGAACATATCGAACAGGGCCGTCTCGGGGGGCAGGAAGCGGTTTGCGAAGTTCCGCGCCTTACTGACCCGCCCCTTCAGCCAAACGGCGTTCTGGTTGCTTCCGCGCTCTGCACGGCGGGCAACCATCACCTCGTCTGACGCGGTGAGATGCGCGCAGAGAACTCGCACGCCCCGGTCTTCGAGGAACTTCTGGCAGTTAGCGTGCGAAAAGCGGTCCCCGTCGAACAGGGTGTGGGAGTACAGCTCAGGGCGAGCCATGATTTCCTTCTCCCACCACTCCATGCAGGGCACCCACCCGTCGTTCGGAACGGTGTCGGCTCCGTCAAAAGTGCCAACGCCGTAGTGGCCTGCGAATACCCAAGGGGCGTTCAGGCACCACTTGACCTTTTTGGTTTCGGGATGGGTGAAGTTGACGAACCCTTCGCCCAAGATCTCTCGAACAGCGGAGGTCTTACCGACTCCGGGGGGTCCAACTACAAAGATTGCGGTGTGCATGTTTTCTCCGACAGGGGTGTGTATGTTTTCTCCGACAGGGGGGGACATTACCCCCGACTAAGAGTTTTTCCGTGCGGCAACTCGTCGGCACTCTTTGCACCAAGACTGGCTCATCGTAGTTCCCGTCTTGGTGCTTTTTCGCAGCCCGAATTCGTCGAGGGGCTTGAGCTCCCCACAGCTTGGGCAGACCTTGTGGACAACCCCCTCGATAATCTCGTCCCCAGTGATTCTCAGCATAGCAGCCTCTCACGCCCCCACAAGGGCTTTGGTTGAAGTACGCCCCCCGCCTTACCTTTTCCGAACTACTCAACCTTAGAGGGGCTCTCAGAAGCCTCTGAGCGGTAATGTAAAGCCCCGCCCGCTCAGGAGTATGTGGTGTTGGAAGTAAGACTGGTTTGCCTCCCCCATTACGGAGGCCTCCCCCTACCCAGATACGAAACCCCCGGCTCTGCGGGAGTTGATCTGAGGTATGCCGGGACAGACCCTGTGGTTTTGGCACCGGGAAAGAGCTGGGTTTTCCCGACCGGGCTCAAGATGGCGATCCCCCTGGGCTGGGAGGGGCAGGTTCGGCCCCGGTCCGGAACCGCCTTCCGCAACCAGGTCACCGTGACGAACTCTCCGGGAACCGTGGACTCCGACTACAGAGGCGAGGTCAAGGTTCTGCTCATCAACCACGGTGAAGAAGTTTTTCGGGTCGAGCCGGGTGACCGAGTTGCGCAGATGGTCTTTGCCCCGGTTGCTCAGGCGAGGTTCTGCCTGACTGACTCTTTGGGAGATACCGAGCGCGGCTCCGGCGGCTTTGGGTCCACGGGAGTTTCTGAGTGAGAGTTCTCTTCAGCGGCTCGCGAAAGTTTACAGACGACCTTGTCGTAATCCCTATGTTGGAACGCCTTTCCAAACGCGCTGGGGGGGCAAACCGCGTCACCGTCGTTCATGGGGGAGCCTCCGGACTCGACAGCCTCGTAGGTGTCCTGGCACACCACTTCGGTATGAGAATTGAGGTCCACCATGCGGACTGGCAAAAGCACGGGAAAGCGGCGGGGCCGATACTAAATCGAGAGATGGTAAGGCTTGGTGCAGACCTGCTTGTGGCGTACCCTTTGCCGGGGGGTCGCGGCACCCTGGACTGCATCAACCAGGCAGTGAAGGCGGGGATTCCCACCTTGGTATATGACGCTTCGACAGGGGAATACTCAAAAAGGCCCGACTATGTGTAGTCGGAGACAGGCCCCCACGCCCCTGTTAGCCCTCGCTATCCTCGACTTCTTCGAGCAACAAAAGCAAATCCGAGGGGGGGACCGCGAGGACCGAAGAGTTCGGGAGAACTCTCGAAAGCCTTCTGGTAAGAGCCTTCAAAAAGAGGGTGTAGTCGTCTGATACGAACACCTTTTCGTACTTTTCCCCGATCTCAGGAAGCGGGTCGATTCCGCTCTTCTGCCAAAAGCCGTCGGCGGCCTCTAACACCGTTTTTGGGACGAAGCCCCCGGACATGACCACGACTTGTGTTCGGGTGCTTCTCAGAGACCTCAGGAACCCCTCAGGATCCTCAAGGGTGCTGAGGGTGCCGTGGTAGTCCAGCAAGTACAAAACCAAAATAGAACCTCGCACCCGAGCCTCAAAACTAACTCAACAACCGCGCCAGGGAGGGGAGCGTCCCCTCCACGAGCGTGACCCCCCGCCGCGTGTGGATCCAATCAGACATGGGACACCTCCTTCGCGAACCGCTCCCCGCTGTCTCGAGACTTGGGGTCCTCCAACTCCTCCATGAGGCGCTGAACGAGCTCCCGCTGTCCGCGGAGGTACTCGGGGTCCGCCTGCTCTCCAGGCTCGAGCAAGCCCTTGGCGGCACGAACCGCCGCCTTGAACACTTCTTTGTGGGTCATGTGCCCTCCTACTGTTGGATGTCGCCAACCTTCCAGCGGTCGACCTCAACCTCAATCGTGATCTTCATGTCACGACTCCGCTGCGGGTTGGGAGCTGTTCGCCACCCGTACCTGATGCTCCGCGAGAGCAAGCCCCCACAAAACCTCCACGAACTCGTGCATCTCATCTTCCGTGTGGGTATCCGTCTTCAACCGCGATCTGCAACGCATCCCGCTGCTGGACCGCCTCGGTGAGTGCTTCTCGCAGTTTGACCTCCAACGCCAGGAACGCCCGGGGAAGGGGTTCGCGCTGAGGTGCGGGCTGCTCCAGCGTGGGCGTGGCCCCTTCACGAACGGCCTTCGCCACCGCGACGTAGATGCCGCCCTGCCCATCGAGCCACGAGGCGATGTGATCCCGCTCCTTGTCCGCGACCACGGCCATTTCCTTGAGGACAGCGTTGGTCACAGCGACGTGGGCAAGCAGCCGACCCCTCTGGACGACTGATGGGTGTCCTTGGAGGATCTGGTCTACCTCCTCATCAGAGAGGAGTGCTTTGGGGTTGACGTAGGTGGGCATTTTCATGGGGTAGTCCGGTCAGAAATCAGTGCTTTGGGGTTGACGTAGGTGGGCATTTTCATGGGGTAGTCCGGTCAGAAAT
>ERZ887849.15-NODE-15-length-166976-cov-12.664752_pt1 | contig 166976 bp, 166 predicted proteins | sample MGYA00521267_ERZ887849 | MGnify/ENA primary metagenome ERZ887849 (study PRJEB32303, sample SAMEA104408601) | aquatic metagenome | biome: Brackish water; feature: Pelagic; material: water | place: Baltic Sea | collected 2014-06-06T16:11:00 | depth 2,863 m ...
CGCAAGTCTTTCTGCATGATATTGACGTGGTTGGCGCGGCTCAGGGCCAGCTTGACAGCCAGCTTGATAGTCAGTCTGAGGGCCACGCCGTGCGAGCGCTAAAATCTGCGCATATTGACCGTGCTGTCATTGATTTATCATGGCGCGGCATGGCTGACTTCAAAATTTCCATTGGCCGCTTAACCATACAAGACGCTAAAATTCATCTCGAAATTGATAATCATTCGGCTGGTTTCATTGGCCGTTTTGTCGATGCCGAACTGCCGCCGATTGATATTGTGCGCGGCCACTTAACATTAGCTGGTTTGAGCAGCGTCAATCCGCCGCGGCATTGGGAGCTCAAGCGTTTTGATGCGCAATTGGGGCGTGAGGCACTCGGAATTGGGCGGCGTTTCAGCTTGCAGCATCGCCCGCTTGACGGCCCGACGACGCGTCTGAGCGTGGTCCTGGGTAGCAGCCAGCCGCGCACAACGATTACTATTCGGGCGCAAAGCGACGATGGGGACGGCTTAGAGTTTAACGGTTTTATTCGAGGCGAAGAAAATTGGCAGGCCGTCGGTGAGGTCAATCTGAAATCAAGCGCCAATTTAGCCAATCTATTGGCCAACAGTCTGGGGCTGCAAATTGCGTCATCGGGGCGTAATACTGAACTATCCGGCCTGCTGCGGATGAATAACGTCAATATTGTTTCTGATGATTTACAAGTTCAGGCATTGGGCGCCGCTTTTCGTGCGCGCTTGTCTTTATTCTGGGCCAATGAAAATCAGCAAACCCCGCATATTGAAGCGCGCCTTTCAACTGGGTTCATTGATTTAACGCAGGTCAGCGCGCTGGACACAGATGCACCACAGCAGGATGTTTTAGAATTCCTAGCCATCGGTTCAGATATCCTTGATGGCGCGACCGGTCGCTTGCGTGTTGAAGCCAACCGGTTCGCTTTCGCTGATGAGAATGGTCGCGATTTACTGCTTTCTGTAAGCCACCTAAAAGACCGTTTGCGGTTTGAGCGTATCAGCGCCGATTTGCCTTTTAATAGCTCCCTATTGGGCGCTGGCGATGTGGTTTACGCCGAACAGGGGCCAGCTTTCAATGGGAGTTTTTCGGCCCGCAGTTCAGACACATTGGGCATGTTGATTTGGTTGGGCAAAATTACCAACCAAGATTTTTCATTGTTTATTGAGAACGTCGATGAGTCGCGCGTGCAACGCTTGAGTTTTGTCACCGATGTAGACTGGTCAAACGAGAAATTCGCCCTGTCAGGCCTCGCCGGACGTTTGGGCGATGATCGCATTGACCTTGACTTAACCTTGCCAAATGACGCGGAAATGCCAAGCACAATCAATTTGCGCATGCGTCGGCTTGATCTTGCCGATTGGGGGCTGGCCTCAGCTGGCAATAATGATTTGCGGGCAACTAGCCTGTTGCCCAACCTTGATATCGGCAAGGCGTTTGCGTTATCCGGCATGGATACGAAAAGCTCTAACTTTGATGTGTCCTTGCAGGTCGATCGGCTTTATGCCGATGTCCGCGATATGGGGCCGCTGACATTTCTCGGCTCGGCGAGAGAGGGGGCTCTGTACATCAAAAAAATACTATTGAGCGATTATGAAGGCGCGGAAATTAATATTGAGGGCAAACTAGAGCACGATGGGCAAACCCATGGCGATATTAAATTGTCGCTCGCAACTGACTTTGCTGAACCGCTCTTTGCTCCCGTTATGACCCGACTGTCGCCATTTAATGTCAATGTCGAAGCCCCGCTCAAGCTTCAGGCAACATGGGGCTTGTCTTCGCGGGCGGCGGCGAATTGGCCAAATGTTCGTCTTATGGCTGGCGGCCGCTTGGGCGACGTCGATCTATCTCTGGATGTCACCAGCCCTGACCGTGGCTTGGATTTCAATGTCGCGGGTAGCAAGGTGAAGCTGGCTCTAAGTGGACAGGCCAATGATTTGGCGGCGCGGTTAAATATGCCGCAACAGTTCAGCGATGACGCGCGTGGAACGCTGCGCGTTAACACGGAAGCACAGCCCGGGGTTGTGATGTCACTAAACGGCAATTTGAACTTGCAAGATGATGAATTTGCCCTGACGGCCACCATTCGTCCCGACTCCACCGGCCGCCGTCTTGAGGGATTATTGCAGGCGCGTGGCGCCGATATATTGCCGTTTATTAGCGATTCGCGGCAAGGCACGACGGCGTTGGCGTTTGACGGCAAGACGCAAGTTAGCGTGACCAAGGATGCAATCGGTTTTTCCAGCCTCAATATGGCTTGGGATGATGGCACCATATCGGGGCAGGGGCTCTATTCGGTGGCCGATGGCAAAAAACTTTTACGCGCCAATTTACTGTTGGACGGTTTTGACGGCACCTCATTTCTTCCTCAATTTTCGGCAGAGAACGGCTGGTCACAAGAGCCTATGCAGTGGTTTTTGCTTGGCCAAAGTAATGCCGATTTGGATTTGAGGTTGCGCAATGCCAAATTTGGGCGTGTGCCAATCGAGACCGCAGAAGCACGTTTAAAGGTGCGCGACGGCGTATTGGAGGCACCGGAGATTGAAATCGCGGCATTGGGTGGTGAGGTATCGGGTAGCTTGCAGGCGGAAGGTGGCGATCTGACGCCTTTGTTTAATTTATCGGCGCGGTTTACTGACCTCGACCTTGCGGCGTTTTTCACCGCATTATACGGCCAGCCTTTTGTCGATGCGGAAGCCCGTGGCACATTTGAAGCGCGCGGGCGTGGCCGCTCCGCTATGGAAATGATCGCCAGCCTGTCGGGCGCCGCCAATGTTGAGACCAATGATGGCCAGCTGAGTTTTCTTGCTTTGCCAGCAATGGAGGATTTGACCAATCGGGGGACGCCCGCGCTGGCTCGTGATTTTGAGCGTAGCCTCGGCGTGTTCTCTCTGCGCGATGGGATATTTGAAACCGGCGCCGCAGAAATTGTTTTTGCCCCGCCGCAAGAAGAAGGCAAATTATCAACCCGTCTCGACCTCATGTCACGGCAATTGGATTTTATGTTTGATTTTGCCAGCGAGCGGCGCAGCCAAATGCTGGAATTTTCTTTGCAAGGTGATGTCGCGACCCCAGAACTCTTAATCGAAAAACCGGAACCCTTCCCACCGCAAGAGGTTGGGCAATTGCCGGCGGTTAGCGCGACGAATTAAGCAGCCAATGATGCGCCGCAACACGCAAAGCGCTGGACAGGCTGGCGGGGCGTTGGCTGGCGTCAATGTCGGCAATCAGAACTGGCAGGGAAACAGATTTTTCTTCCGCCATTTGTCGCAATGTTTGCCAAAAGATCGGCTCCAAGGACAAGCTGGTTGCGTGACCAGCGATGACAATTGAGCGTTTCTGGGGTTTTTCCATTATTGGCTATTTCGGCGCAATCATGTCTTCGGGGCGGACAATGGCATCAAACTCTTCTTCCGTTACGAAACCGCCACCGACAGCTTCTTCACGCAAAGTGGTGCCGTTCTTGTGCGCTGTTTTGGCTACCGTCGTGGCGTTGTCATAGCCGATTTTCGGGGCCAAGGCTGTCACCAACATAAGCGAGCGTTCCATTAGGTTGCGGATGTTCGCCTCATTGGCCTCAATGCCGACGACACAATTATCGGTGAAGCTGACCGCAGCATCGCCCAACAGGCGCATGGACTGAATAAGGTTATAAGCCATTACTGGCTTGAACACATTAAGCTCCATGTGCCCTTGCGTGCCAGCAATGGTGATGGTTGTGTGATTGCCCATTACTTGGGCGCAAACCATGGTCATGGCTTCGCATTGTGTTGGGTTGACTTTACCCGGCATAATCGATGAGCCTGGTTCATTTTCTGGCAGGCTCAGTTCGCCCAAACCCGAACGGGGGCCAGAGCCGAGCAAGCGAATATCATTGGCGATTTTATTCAATGAAGCGGCAATCGTGTTCAACATGCCTGACATTTCAACAAAGGCATCATGGGCCGCCAGAGCTTCGAATTTATTCTCAGCGGTAACAAACTCAAGACCGGTGAACGATGCCACTTCGGCGGCAAAGGCTTCAGCAAAACCTGGCTTTGCATTCAGACCGGTGCCAACCGCCGTACCGCCTTGAGCCAGCGCCAAAAGCCGTGGCAGGGAGGTTTTGACGCGTTCAATGGCGTATTTCAACTGTGTCGCATAGCCAGAAAATTCCTGCCCCAACGTCAGCGGTGTGGCGTCTTGTAAATGCGTGCGGCCAATTTTCACCACATCAACCCATTGCTCGGACTTGCTTTGCAGAGCGGCGTGCAAATGCTGTAGCGCTGGAATCAGGCGATTGGCGGCTTCTTCAGCGGCGCCAATATGCATAGCCGTAGGGAATGTATCATTGGATGACTGGCTGCAATTGCAATGGTCATTTGGGTGAACAGGCGTTTTCGACCCCATTTCACCACCCATAAGCTCGATTGCCCGATTTGAAATCACTTCATTGGCGTTCATATTCGATTGCGTGCCGGAACCCGTTTGCCATACGACCAAAGGAAAATGGTCGTTCAATTTACCTTCCGCCACTTCGGTTGCAGCTTGCACAATCGCTGCGCCAATGTCGCTTTGCAAATTATCCAGTTTCATATTGGCCTTGGCAGCGGCCATTTTTACAATGCCCAGCGCCCGCACCAAAGGTAGGGGCATGGTTTCGCCACCAATTTTAAAATTGCCCAGAGAACGCTGCGTTTGCGCGCCCCAATACCGATCGGCCTGCACATCTAAAGGGCCAAAGCTATCGGTTTCAATACGTGTATCAGCCATCGGGCATCTCCGCTCATAGATTAATCTGCAAGGGGAATAGCATAGCTCGACGCTATCGCCAATATAGGCCACTCATTTAGCTGTTACTTGTCGCGGAAGCTGTCGAGGCTAATGACTTCACCGACCGGCTTTTCGTCGGTCTCTTGATCACTGCTGGCTTGGCTGACGAACAGGCTGCTTTCGTCATCGTCAAATGCGGTGTCATCCAAATCTTCGTCGGCGTCAAAGTCTTCATCTTCAAACATCAGGCCAAAAGCCACCGAGGGGTCGTAAAATTTACTAATCGCATCAAATGGCACAACCAGTGTTTCTGGCTGTTGGTTGAAGCTAAGACGCACAGAAAAATGATCTTCTTCGACCGTTAAATCTTCAAACTGATTTTGTAAAACAATGGTGATTTCAAGGGGGTGGGCGGCGCGTAATTTGTCAGACATCACCACGCCGTCATCTTGTGTGCGATAGGTAATGTAAAAATGATGCTGGCCAATCAAGCCCTTTTCAGCCGCTTCTGCAATGACGTCGCGCACCACGCTCAATAACGCTTTTTGTGCTCGACTTGCATAATCTATTTTATCTTCAGACATTATTGAATTCTTCCTTGGCCATCAAAAAAGTGGAAGGCTTCTGTTGCCAGGTGCCTTCCGAACCCCGCCATGCTCCTGCGACGGAGATGGACTTTAAGTGAAGTTTAGGCGCTGCTATGCAGCGACTGCTACTTCCGCGTAGTTGTCATTTGCAACTATCATAATGGCCCGATAACGATGGTACCATGCCGAGCGACGGATACATCCTTTACGCCCTCGTCGATCCTGGTTCGCCCCCATAAACTGGCAGAAAATGGTGGAGGCGCCGGGTACTGCCCCCGGGTCCGAATGGTTTATTACGAAGTCCGTGTATCGCCATAGTCGGTAAACCGACCCCAAAGCTATAACATTCTTCACAGCAAAATAACAGGTCGAAGTGAAAACCGATTGCAGAGTAATTAAAGAATCGGCGACAATGCCTGCATGCAACAGTATCTCGAACTCCTTGATCGTGTGCTTTACAAGGGCGTAAAGCGAGAAGATAGAACCGGCACCGGCACGCTCTCCGTGTTTGGCCATCAAATGCGTTTTGACTTGAGCCGAGGCTTTCCGGCTTTGACCACCAAAAAGCTGCATTTGAAATCCATCATTCATGAGCTTTTGTGGTTTCTTTCAGGCGACACGAATATTCGTTATTTGAAAGAAAATGGCGTGTCCATTTGGGATGATTGGGCCGATGAGAATGGTGATTTGGGCCCTGTTTATGGCCGCCAGTGGCGCAGTTGGCAAACCCCAACAGGGCAGCATATCGACCAGATAACGCAATTAATTGGACAGTTGAAAAACAATCCAGACTCGCGCCGGCATATTGTGACCGCATGGAACCCGTCCGATGTTGACGATATGGCTTTGCCGCCGTGCCACTGCCTTTTTCAGTTCTACGTCGCCAATGGCAAATTATCCTGCCAGCTATATCAGCGCTCGGCTGATATTTTCCTCGGCGTGCCGTTCAACATTGCGTCTTATGCGCTACTGACACAAATGTTGGCGCAAGTTTGCGATTTGCAAGTCGGTGATTTCGTCCACACGCTGGGCGATGCGCATTTATATCTCAACCACATTGACCAAGCGCGCCTGCAATTGCAACGGCGTCCGGGGGCGTTGCCGAGTTTGCAAATCAACCCAGATGTGAAAGATATTTTTGCCTTCACCTTTGATGATTTCGAATTACTGGACTATCAAGCACAAGCTCATATTGCTGCGCCGATAGCGGTTTAGCGGATGCGTATTGAAATGATTGTCGCCGTGGCGGAAAATGGTGTTATCGGACATCAGGGCGATATGCCTTGGCGGTTGCCGGCTGATTTGAAACATTTCAAACAGATCACAATGGGACTGCCGATTATTATGGGGCGTCTCACATGGCTGTCTTTGGGGAGTGCCTTGCCTGGCCGGTTGAATATTGTCATCAGCAGCCAAGACCTCGATTTACCCGATGGTGTGGTGCAGGCCAAGACGCCACAAGCGGCTCTGGACATGGCTGACAGTGACCGTGTGATGATTATCGGTGGCGGGCAAATCTACAAAGCGTTTGAGGCGCAGGCCGACATTATTCATCTCACGCAAGTACATGCTTCGCCTGATGGCGACACGTTTTTTGCTTTGCAAAATGCCGACGCTTGGCGCGAAACCGAGCGTCAATCTTTTGCGGCTGACGAAAACAATAGCGCCGCCTATAGTTTTGTGACCTTGGTCAAAATTTAAGGAGCAGCGCGTGCAAACCATTGCGACAGATTTACAATTTCCTGAAGGCCCCATTGCGATGGATGATGGCTCGGTGATTTTGGTGGAGATTGCGCGTGGTACGTTGAGCCGTGTGTTGCCAGACGGGCGGATTGACGTGATTGCTGATTTGGGCGGTGGCCCGAATGGCGCGGCTATCGGGCCTGATGGCGCGGTCTATGTTTGCAATAATGGCGGTTTTGACTGGCACAGATCAGGTGGGCGTATCTTCCCGGGCGACGCGCCAGATAATTATTCCGGCGGGCGCATTGAGCGGGTTGATTTGAGCACGGGCACTTTTGAGGTGCTTTATCAGGCCTGCGATGGCGTGCCCCTGCAAGGCCCGAATGATATTGTGTTCGATGCGCAGGGTGGGTTTTGGTTCACTGATTTGGGCAAGTCGACTGGGCGTTTGAAAGATCGGGGCGCGGTCTATTACGCCACCATCGACGGCAATCATATTGAGCAAATGTTATTTCCCATTGAAACCCCGAATGGCGTGTCTTTAAGCCCTGATGAAACCCGGCTGTATGTCGCCGAGACCCAAGGCGCGCGTCTTTGGGGTTTCGATATTGCCAGCCCCGGCAAATTGGCACCACCCGCCGCCACCAGTTCAAAAACTTTTATCGCATCGCCTGCCGGCCTTTGTTTTTTTGACAGTATGGCAGTGGAGGCCGATGGCACAGTGTGTGTGGCGACGATTGTTAATGGTGGTATCAGCCGTATCAATCCCGACGATGGCAGTATCCGTCATGTCGCCACCGATGATCCGATGACCACAAATATTTGTTTTGGCGGCGAAGATTTGAAAACCGCCTATATGACTTTGTCATCGACCGGTCGTTTGGTGTCGATGCCTTGGGATACGGCCGGATTGGCGCTTAATTTTTTGAATAAGTAGCGGCCATTTCAGCCAACACCACCGCTTGTCCACAATGTCGTTCGCCATTGGCGTCGACTTGCATAATTGGTGGGCCGTAAAGCACATATCCGTCGCGCAAAGCGTCGGACACTCGCTGGCAGAAAACCGCATCATCAGTACCAGTTAAAAACTTATAGGCTTTTGGTTGGTTATCACTCATTGGGCGCTTCCTTTAGATGCTAATTGCGTCAACACCGCATCGGCAAGGGCGGCGAATGCATGGCCACTATAGCCGGCCATGTCGGCGACGGTTGCTGGCGTGCCAGTCTCGCTGGCCGCTTGTATGGCTGGGTCAAGCGCCAGACTGGCCAAACACGGCAAGCCGGTTTGCGCCGTCATTGCCTCGCCACCGGCCTCACCAAATGGGAATAATTTGCTACCGTCTGGGGCTTGCATATAGGCCATATTTTCGACCATGCCGAGCACCGGAATATTAACCTTTTCAAACATACCAATGGCGCGTTTAACGTCGGCCAAAGCAAGGCTGCTCGGGGTTGAAATAATCAACGCACCGGCAACCGGAATTCGCTGCGCCATGGTCAATTGAATGTCACCCGTGCCCGGTGGCATATCCAACACCAGAATATCGAGCTCCGGCCATTCAACATCGTTCAACATTTGTATGAGGGCGCCTTGCACCATTGGCCCGCGCCAAATCATCGCTTGTTCGGGGGGCACCATATAGCCAATCGACATGGTGGCGACCCCATGGCGATCAATCGGAATTAGTTTTTTCTCATCGGTCACGTCTGGCCGTTCGGTGATGTTCAGCAATTGAGGTGCCGACGGGCCGTAAATATCTGCGTCTAGTAGCCCCACGCGCTTGCCAGCCTGCTGCAGGGCAAGAGCCAAATTGACGGCAATGGTCGATTTGCCAACCCCGCCTTTGCCCGAGGCGACAGCGATAACGGCGCCAATACGGTCAAACACTTCCGGCACTTCGCGATTGGGTTCGCTGGCCGGTTTGTGAGCCGGTTTGCTAGCTTCAACCGCCGGTGCGGCTTTGTGGGCGGTCATGACGCAGGTCACGGACAAAACCCCTTTGATGGCCGCGACCGCTTCTTCCGCTTGTTTCTTCAAGGTCTCAAGTGTTTCTGTCGCCAGTCCGCCAACTTCCAGCGAAAAGCCTATGTTTCCTGACTTAATCACCACCCCTTGCACGCGCCCGGCGGTAACAATATCTTGGGCTTCTTGTGCACCGTGAATCTGGCTGAGGGCGTGTCGAATGTCGTCTTCTTCTAACATTGGCAAAAAATTCCTTAAATAAACGTCCCAATTGGTGGGAATCACTTGAAACAGAGGCTCTGACAACCCACATTGGGTGAGAGAGAGTGTTGCATATATAAGCTGCTTGCAAAACATCACAAGTCGGTGTGTGCAACTTTCGCATTGGAAGCATTGAAAGCGCATGAGCGCGATACGGAGGATGCAGGCATGGCCTGGGATAATGAACCTGGAAACAACCAAAACCCATGGGGCAATAATGGCGGTGGCCCGCGTCGTGGTCGCGGCCAAGGCGAAGCTGACCTCGATGAAGTTATCCGCAAAGCGCAAGAACGTCTGCGTCGCCTCATCCCGGGATCCGGTGGCGGGTCGAGTATTTTGTTCATTCTCGCCGGTCTGGTGTTGATTTGGGGCCTCAGCGGTTTTTACCGTGTGCAGGCAGACGAGCAGGGCGTTGTGTTGCGCTTTGGCAAGTTCCAAGCGCAAACCAGCCCAGGTCTGAATTACCACATTCCATGGCCGGTTGAGACCGCTTTCACACCGAAGGTCACGATTGTTAATCGGGTCGATATTGGTATGCGTGCCAGTGCGGATGATCGTCGCGGCGCACCTGTTGCGTCACGCGATGTGCCTGAAGAAAGCCTGATGTTGACTGGTGACGAGAATATCGTCGACGTCGACTTTTCAGTGTTCTGGGTTATCAATGATGCGCCAGATTTTCTGTTCAATATTCAAAACCCAACCGGCACAGTAAAAGCTGTTGCTGAAAGCACCATGCGCGAAATTATTGGGCAAAATGATATTCAACCGGTTCTGACCGAACAGCGTCAGAAAAACGAGGAAGAAGTCAAAGCGTTGATGCAAAAAACCCTCGACAGCTATGGTGCCGGCATTGGCATTACGCAGGTGAAGATGCAAAAAGTTGACCCACCTGCCGCTGTTATTGATGCCTTCCGTGACGTGCAAGCGGCGCGGGCTGACCAAGAACGAGCCCGCAATGAAGCCAATAGCTATGCCAATCGCGTGGTGCCAGAAGCGCAAGGTGAAGCGGTCAGTATTCGCCGCGAGTCGGAAGCCTATCGGGCCCAAACCGTGGCTGAGGCCGATGGTGAAGCCACGCGTTTTGCCTCAATTTACGACGAATATCGCAATGCTGAGGGCGTCACGCGCCAACGTATGTTCCTTGAAACTCTGGAGCGTGTGCTTGGCAAGGCAGACAAAATTATTATTGACCAAGAAGGTGGCTCCGGCGTGGTGCCGTATCTTCCATTGGATAATCTACAACGCAAGCAGGAGACAAAATAATGAACCGTTCACTAGGTATTATTAGCCTTATTCTGCTCGTCGCTATTGGTGTTATCACCTCAGCGTCGCTTTTCACCGTCCACCAGACACAGCAAGCCCTGGTGCTGCAATTTGGCGATCCGCGTCGGGTTATCACCGAGCCGGGTCTTAACTTCAAAGTGCCATTTGTACAAAATGTGATTTTTATCGATAAGCGTATCCTCGATCTGGATACACCGGCTGAAGAGCTGATTGCTTCCGATCAAAAGCGTTTGGTGGTTGATGCTTTCACCCGCTATCGGATTGTTGATCCACTGCAGTTCTACAAATCTTTGCGCGATGAACGCCGTGCCCGTTCGCGTTTGGCCGCTACTGTCTCGTCTTCTATGCGCTCGGTTTTGGGTGAAGAAGAGTTTCAGGCCGTGGTTCGCGATAAGCGTGATGAGTTAATGCTGCGTATTCGCGATTTTGTGAACGAACAAGCCTCAGACTTTGGTATTGAGATTGTCGATGTGCGTATTCGTCGGGCCGATTTGCCAGCCGCCAACAGCCAAGCGATTTACCGGCGTATGCAAACCGAACGTGAGCAGGAGGCCTCAGAATTCCGTGCGCGTGGTCAGGAAGTCTCACGCGCTATCCGAGCACAAGCCGACAAGCAAGTAACCGTGCTATTGGCTGAAGCGACCCGCGATAGTGAGATTATTCGCGGTCAGGGCGATGGCTGTCGTAACCGCGTGTTTGCCAAAGTATTCGGACAAGATCCTGACTTTTTCGCCTTCTATCGCTCCATGCAAGCCTATGAGCGTGCCTTACAGGAAGCTGGCACGACCATGGTGTTGTCCCCCGATAATGCGTTCTTCAAATTTTTGAAAGATCCAAATAGCGTATTGGCGGCCAGTCAAACTGGTACGGTGAAGCGCGGTAAGCGGGTTGATGTGGCCAAGATTATCAAAGATGGTGGTAGTTTAAGCGGTGCCCTGTGCCCGGAAATTGTCGCGGATGTGGTTGCGCCAGTCGTCGAGTAGGGGCGGGAAATGTTGGCAAAGCTATGTCTGGCACTAGGTTTGGTGCTGGCATTTGAAGGGGCACTCTATGCCCTTTTTCCGACATTATTGCGATCTATGATGAAGCAGATTGAAACAGTGAGTGATTCTCAGCTAAGAATTGGCGGGTTGGCGGCACTGTCCCTCGGTGTGTTATTAGTTTGGCTAATCAGTTAAGGTGTGACAATGACTTCTATTCTTCAAGACAAAGCGTTCGGCGCGATTTATGGCGCTTTTCTTAGCGTGGCAATTTTACTGACCAGTGTTGGTGATGTGTGGGCGCGGCCTGATAGTTTTGCCGATTTAGCAGAAAAATTAATGCCCGCTGTGGTCAATATTTCGACCACTCAAACGGTTGAAGCGCGCGGTGGCCAGCAGGGCATGCCGCCGTTTAATGACTTCTTTGAGGAGTTTTTCCGTCGTGGCCAACGCCAGCCCGGTGGTCCGCCACGCCCGCAACCCAAGCGCAAAGTATCGTCACTGGGTTCTGGCTTCATTATTGATCAAGACGGTGTGGTGATTACCAATAATCACGTTATTGAAGGCGCCGACGAAATAGTCGTGACGCTGTCAGACGGCACGAAATTAGACGCCACTCTGGTTGGCCGCGACCCAAAAACGGATTTGGCGGTTCTGACCGTTAAAACCAAACGCAAATTACCCTTCGTGCCGCTTGGCGATAGTTCGAAATCGCGGGTTGGTGATTGGGTGATTGCCATTGGTAACCCGTTTGGTCTTGGCGGCTCATTGTCGGCGGGCGTTATTTCCGCCATTAAGCGTGACATTCATGCCGGCCCTTATGACAGCTTCATTCAAACCGATGCGGCGATTAACAAGGGCAATTCCGGTGGCCCGCTGTTCAATCTGGATGGTGAAGTCATTGGTGTGAACTCGGCGATTATCTCGCCATCTGGCGGCTCGGTTGGCATTGGTTTTTCCATTCCGTCTAATCTAGTTGAAAATGTTGTCGGCCAATTGCGGGCCTTCGGCGAAACTCGTCGCGGCTGGTTGGGTGTGCGCATTCAAGCGGTGACCGATGAATTGGCTGAAAGCCTTGGGCTAGATGAAACCGCTGGCGCATTGGTGTCTGAAGTGACGCCAGATGGCCCTGCCGATAAAGGCGGGCTGCAAGTTGGCGATGTGATTTTGAGCTTTGATGGCCGTAAAATTCCTGAAATGCGCGACTTGCCGCGTATTGTCGCTGAAACCAAAATCGACAAGTCTGTAAAAGTCGAAGTGATGCGGCGCGGCAGCAAGAAAACCCTGAAAGTGGTTACCGGTCGCCTGGATGAGCAGCAGGCCGATGCGGCGGGAGCTGTGTCACCCAACAAGGGTGCGGGCAGGGGTGGTGATGTTGAAATTGCTGGTCTGACCTTGCAAAATATTAGTGATGAGAAGCGCCAGAAATATGACCTATCAGAAGAGGTTGAAGGTGCGCTCGTGGTCGATATTGACGCTGAAAGTGACGCTTATGAGAGCGGCTTGCGGGTCGGTGACGTTATCGTAGAACTTAATCAAGACAAGGTGAAAGCCGCTGCGGACGTCGTCAAAGGCGTCGAGGCAGCGCGCAAAGCCGATAAGAAAACCGTCTTGATTTTCGTCGAGAGCGGCGAAGCACGTCGCTTTATCGCTCTGCCGGTTGGCAAATAAGCGTTAGGCCGTAACGAAGTCGTCGGCGCCATAGCCTTGCAGATATAATAATGCCGTGAGGTCGCCATGATCGATTGTGATTGTGGCGGCCGCGGCTACTGCTGGTTTGGCCCGAAATGCAACCCCCATGCCGGCTGCTGCCAACATTGCCAAGTCATTTGACCCATCGCCGACGGTCAGCGCTTGGCTGGCATCAAAGTCCAATTCAGCACACCATTCGTGCATGATGTCGGCTTTCGCCGCACGACCCAAAATTGGTTCGACCACTGTGCCATCCAATATGCCATTGGTGATGACCAGATCATTGCACCGAAACCGGTGAAAGCCGATGCGCTGACTAATGCGCGAGGCAAAAAACGAAAAGCCGCCCGATACCATGCCGCAAATGGCGCCATGCGCCCGCATGGTGGCTAGCAATGTCGCTGCCCCTGGCATGAGCGTGATTTTCTCGTCATAAAGCTTTTGCAAATCGCTTTCTGGCATGCCTTTCAGCATGGCCACGCGGGCCCGCAGAGCCGGTTCAAAATCTAGCTCGCCGCGCATCGCCCGTGTGGTGATGTCGACAATTTCATTTTCCTTGCCAATATAGATGGCTAATTCGTCGAGGCATTCTTGCTCGATTATCGTCGACTCCAAATCGGCTACCAGCAATTGCTTGCGGCGCCCTTCAGCGGCCAACAGGTTAACGTCAAACGGCAAATCTTGCGCATAGGCGCGCATGTCAGCGACAAGGTCAGGCGCATCCGTATCCAGCGCATACTCCACCGCATCGGCGCTCAAAATCTGGGCCTGCGGTAAGCGCGGCAGTGCTTGCGCTAATGCGGTGAGAGCCGTTTGTGAGAAATAAGCCGCTCCCGGTTTACCGGTTAGCACCAGAATATGTTTTGTCATTCGCTCGAACCCTATAAGAATGAATATATGATACAGAAAACCTCGTTTCCGCGCGCCCTGTTTATCGCAGGCCCAACCGCCAGCGGCAAGTCAGCAATTGCGCTGGCCATTGCTGAAGCTGTGGGCGGATGTATTATCAACGCCGATAGTATGCAGGTTTATGACCAATTGCAGGTGCTGACGGCGCGCCCCAGTGCTGCCGATATGGCCCGCGTGCCGCATCATCTCTATGGCCATATTGACCCCAGCGCTGCCTTTAGCGTTGGGCAATGGCAAAGCGCGGCCTTGGCGGCCATTGCGCAGGCTCATGCCAAACAGCAAGTGCCAATTGTCATTGGCGGCACGGGTCTATATTTCAAAGCACTGAGCGATGGCTTGGCTGATGTTCCTGAAACCCCAGCGCCAATTAGGGCTGGTTTGCGACAAAGGCTAAAACAGCAGGGGGCAAAGGCTTTGTATGCTGAATTGCAACAATGCGACGCCGCTCTGGCAGCCCGCTTGCAGCCGCAAGATGGCCAACGGATTATTCGCGGCTTAGAAGTCTTCGAGGCGACGGGGCTGCCGCTGTCGCACTGGCAGCAGCAGCCGACTCGATCGCCGTTGGATTTTCCAGTGGTTGAAATATTGTTGATGCCAGAGCGCAGTTGGCTCTATGAGCGCTGCAATCGACGGTTTGTCACGATGATAGAACAGGGCGCGCTGGATGAGGTTGCGGCGCTTGCGGCGCGCAAGCTAAGCCCAGACTTGCCGGCAATGAAAGCTCTCGGCGTGGCCGAGTTAATGGCTTATCAGGCTGGCGACATGACGCTTGAGCAAGCGACCACGCAGGCGCAACAGCAGACAAGACGCTATGCCAAACGGCAAATGACATGGTTTCGCAATCAAATGATTTCGTGGAATAGCTTTTCTGAGCAAGATTATGAACATAAAATGGACAAAATCTTTTCATTTATTTCAAAAATAGGGTTGACCTCTGGTTAAACCATGCTAGTTTCGGCAGGTGAAAGGGGTCCGCAACGGGCCTCTCTTGCATTTTGACAGGTTTAACGATGTCGGCTGGGTCGGCACGCGAAGCAATGAGAGAGAGACCATGAGTGAAAAACTGACAGGCGCGCAAATTGTTTTAAAAGCGCTGAAAGATCAGGGCGTTGGGCATATTTTTGGCTATCCTGGTGGCGCTGTTTTGCCAATTTATGACGAGATTTTCCAGCAGGAAGATGTCGAACATATTCTGGTGCGCCACGAACAGGGCGCAACCCATGCCGCCGAAGGCTATGCGCGCTCAACCGGCAAATGCGGCGTTGTTCTGGTGACATCTGGCCCCGGCGCGACCAATGCCGTGACCGGTTTGACAGATGCGCTGATGGACTCGATTCCAATGGTTTGCATCACCGGCCAAGTGGCGACACATTTAATTGGTAATGACGCCTTTCAAGAAGCTGATACCGTCGGCATTACGCGGCCATGTACCAAACATAATTATTTGGTCAAATCGGTTGATGATTTGGCGCGCATTATTCATGAGGCTTTTCATGTGGCGACCTCTGGGCGCCCGGGGCCTGTGGTTATCGATATTCCAAAAGACATACAATTCGCGCTTGGCAAATATGTGAAGCCCGAAACGGTGCGCCATAAAACCTATCAGCCACAAATCAAAGGCGATATGGAGGCGATTAAACAAGCGGTTGACTTGATCGCCGGCGCTAAGAAGCCTCTGTTTTATACTGGTGGCGGGGTGATTAACTCTGGCCCGAAAGCCAGCCAGTTGTTGCGCGAGTTTGTCAAACTCACCGGTTTTCCGATTACCTCGACCTTAATGGGCTTGGGCAGTTATCCGTCGGCTGACGCGCAGTGGTTGGGCATGTTGGGCATGCACGGCACCTATGAGGCTAATTTGGCGATGCATGATTGCGACGTGATGATCAATATTGGTGCCCGCTTTGACGATCGGATTACCGGTTTATTAGAAAAATTCGCGCCAAATTCGAAGAAAATTCATATCGATATTGATCCCTCGTCGATCAATAAAAACGTCATGGTCGATGTCGGCATTGTTGGTGATGTTGCGCATGTTCTCGAGGATATGTTGCGGGTTTATAAATCACGCTCCAGCGAGCCAGATAAGGCTGCGATGAAAAAATGGTGGGCCGAAATTGAAGGTTGGCGGGCGCGCAAATGCCTAGCCTATACGCCAGACAAAAAATCCATCAAGCCGCAATATGCCGTCGAACGGCTATATGAGCTGACCAAGGGTAAGGACACCTATATCACCACCGAAGTTGGCCAGCACCAAATGTGGGCGGCGCAATATTATCGCTTTGAAGACCCCAATCGGTGGATGACATCGGGTGGTCTGGGCACCATGGGCTATGGCATTCCGGCAGCGGTTGGCGTGCAAGTGGCGCATCCGAAATCATTGGTTATTGATATTGCTGGCGAAGCCTCGGTTCAAATGACCATGCAGGAACTGTCGACGGCGGTTCAATATCGTTTGCCGATTAAAATCTTCATTTTGAACAATGAATATATGGGCATGGTGCGTCAGTGGCAGGAATTGCTACATGGTGGGCGCTATTCCAGCTCTTACTCAGAAGCCTTGCCTGATTTTGTAAAACTGGCTGAGGCCTATGGTGCTACGGGTATTCGCGCTGAATCGCCGGATGAGTTGGATGATGCCATTAAGAAAATGATAGCCACGGACGGCCCGGTTATTTTTGACTGCATTGTGACCAAAGATGAAAACTGCTTCCCAATGATTCCGTCAGGGGCGGCACATAATGAAATGTTGTTGGCCGATGATCAGGGGCTCGACGTTGAAGTCTCTGATGCTGGCAAGGCAATGGTTTAGCAATCAGCAAACAGGGCTTTCAACGGCTTGGTTGATGCGCTATAGAAGCACGCAAGCGAGATGGTAGCCGTCGGGTTTCAAAACGTGACATTCGGGATGTTAAAATTATGAGCGAAGAACAGCCAATTAACACACATACAATCGCCGTATTGGTTGACAATGAGGCGGGCGTTTTGGCGCGCGTCATCGGGCTATTTTCTGGTCGCGGTTATAATATCGACAGTCTGACCGTGGCCGAAGTCAACGAAGACGAGCATATGTCGCGGATTACCATTGTGACAACTGCGACACCACAGGTGATTAACCAAATCAAAGCGCAATTGCAGCGCCTTGTTCCGGTGCACCGTGTGGTTGATTTGACCGTTGAAACCGATAGTGTCGAGCGCGAGCTGGCCTTGGTTAAAGTAGCGGGAAAAGGCAATGATCGGGTCGAAGCTTTGCGTATGTCGGAAGCTTTTCGGGCCCGCGTAATTGACGCCACGCCGGAAAGTTTCGTTTTCGAGATCACCGGCAATACGGCAAAAATTGACGCCTTTATTGGCCTCATGGTTCCGTTGGGATTGCAAGAAGTGTCGCGCACTGGCGTGGCAGCGATTGCCCGCGGCCCAGAGCGAATGTAGGCACACGAATTTTATTAGAGTTTGAGATTACTTAAGGAGCAAAAAATGGAAATGCTATATGACCGCGATGCGGATGGTGAACTGATTAAAGGTAAAAAAGTGGCGGTAATTGGCTATGGTAGCCAAGGACATGCACATTTGCTGAACCTGCGCGACAGCGGCGTGACCGATATTTGTGTCGGCTTGCGTGACGGCTCAAGCTCTATTGCAAAAGCAGAAGCCGAGGGCGTGCCGGTCAAGTCAATTGCCGATGCGGCTGCTTGGGCTGATGTGGTGATGATTTTGACACCTGACGAATTGCAAAAAGATATTTATGCCGAAAGCATTGCCAATAATATCCGTGAGGGTGGCACGTTGATGTTTGCCCATGGCTTGGCCATTCATTTTGGACTGATTAAAGCGCGCCCCGATTTGGACGTATCAATGTGCGCCCCGAAAGGCCCTGGCCACACAGTACGTGGTGAGTATCTCAAAGGCGGCGGCGTGCCATGTTTGGTTGCGGTTGCGCAAGATGCATCAGGCACAGCGCGTGAACTGGCTCTGTCATATGCTTGCGGCGTTGGCGGCGGTCGTTCAGGGATCATCGAAACAACTTTCCGTGACGAATGTGAAACTGACTTGTTCGGTGAGCAGGCTGTATTGTGCGGCGGCGTGGTTGAGCTGATTAAAGCCGGCTATGAAACACTGACAGAAGCAGGATATCCGCCGGAGATGGCCTATTTTGAATGCTTGCACGAAGTCAAATTGATTGTTGATCTGATTTATGAAGGCGGCATTGCCAATATGAATTACTCAATTTCAAACACCGCCGAATTTGGTGAGTATGTGTCCGGCCCACGGGTTGTGACCAGCGACACCAAAGCAGAGATGAAGAAAATTCTCGAAGATATTCAGACCGGTAAGTTTACCGATCGCTGGATGCAAGGTGGTCAGGAAGAAATTAAAGAATTCCGTGCGCAGTCAGCGGCTCATCCGATTGAAAAAGTTGGCGCTGAGCTGCGTTCAAAGATGCCATGGATCTCGGCCAATAAATTGGTTGACCAAGCAAAAAACTAATTGGCGAATTGTGCCATTGATAAAAGGGCTGCCATTTGGCGGCCCTTTTTGTTTTTTTGCTTGCGATTTCTGCAGTTTCAAGGGCATAGTTAATGCGTGATCAATAAAAAAAAGAAAGTCACAAAAATGAAAAACTCTCTAACTCTAGTTGCCTTATCAAGTGCTATCGCTGTGACATTGGGCACAATGTCTGTCTCCTCCCCCGCCGAGGCCGCTAAAGCGAAAGAAAAATGCTATGGCGTTGCCAAGGCGGGAAAAAACTTGTGCGCCGCTGGGCCGGGAACGGTTTGCGCGGGCACGTCTAAGGTTGACTATCAGGGCAATGCTTGGATTTTAAAGCCGCGTGGAAAATGCGAAAAAATTTCCTTGCCCGATCAAGCCAATGGGCAGCGTCGGCATGGTTCGCTTGAGCCATTGATGCGTGATCCAGGCTAAACGCTTGCAGATCGCCCGATTGGGGGTTGAATGACGCAAGTTACACAAAGTTTAAGAGGTGTCGGGGTTGGGTTCAAACCCTGGCACTTTTCTGAATTGATGGAATGTCCGTCGGAACTTTCTTGGCTTGAGGTGCACGCCGAGAATTACATGACGGTTCATGGTGGAACGCGGGCTCAATTAGAGGCTCTGGCGGCACATTATCCAATAAGCGTGCATGGCGTCGGCCTGTCATTGGCTGGCGAGACGCCGCCTGATGGCCGGCATATTGAAGCTTTTAAGCAGCTGATAGCGTGGCTACAGCCAGTGCAAATTTCCGAACATCTTGCCTGGTCGTCGCACCAAGGTGTGTATTTCAACGACCTATTGCCAATCAGCTATGATGATCTCAATTTCGAGCGTATTTGCGCTCACATTGACATGGTGCAGCAGGCCTTGGGGCGGTCGATATTGGTTGAGAATCCATCCGCCTATCTAACAATAGACAGCAGTGTTTGGCGCGAAGTTGATTTTCTGTCGGCTCTTGCTGCCAGAACTGGCTGTGGTTTGTTATTGGATTTGAATAATGTCTATGTCTCGGCGCAAAATCAGCAATGGGACACGGCCTCTTATTTGCACAATTTTAATTATGATGTGGTCGGTGAAATCCATTTAGCAGGGTTTTACCGCGACACCGATGCGCTGGGTCATGAGGTGCTGATTGACAATCATGGCGCGCCGATTGACGAAGATGTGTGGCGACTGTTCGAGCAGCTATGCCATGACATTGGCCCTTTTCCAACGCTGATTGAGCGCGACAATAATGTCCCGCCATGGTCTGACATGCGGCTAGAAGTGCAGCGTGCAAATCGTGTTCTGGCGTCCGCCGTAAATGCCAAGGTGCCAGCATGAGCCAAAGTATGAAGCGCACCGGTGAGAATTTTTATAGCGAATTTGCCGCCGCTTTGGTTGATCCAAACGCTTCTTTACCGGCAAGTTTGCGCCATTCCGTTACCGGCCGGCACGAAGATGCGGCCGCGCGTTTCGCTGTTTACCGCAATAATGTGGCCTTTGGCTTGCGGCAGGTTCTGCGCGATAAATTCCCGCTCTTACGGCAGCTTTTGGGCGAGGAAACCTTTGAAAGCCTGATGGGCTATTATCTCGATGCAGAGATGCCCTCATCACCACTATTGTCTGAATTTGGCGCCACTCTGGCGCATTTTCTGGACACTTCTTCAGCCTTTGAAAGCCTTGCCTTTATTGGCGATGTGGCGCGTCTTGAGTGGGCCATGCAGCAAGCCTTTTATGCACCAGAGCATGAGCCGATGGCGACGGATCGACTGACCGCTTTGGCGCCGGATGATTTGGTTAATCTGCGTCTGCGCTTTGCCCCATGCGTGCATATTCTGACGTCCCCTTGGTCAATTTTTGAACTTTGGAAATTTTTGAGTGAAGAGGCCGCTGCGCCAGATTTCGACAGTGTGGGCGGCCAGACTGTCATGATTTATCGCCATGATTACACAGCTCAAGTCGCGCTTTTGACGCCCGAGCAGCACCGTTTTTTGACCTTTCTCGCTGACCAACGCTCGATTGGTGACGCGATGATTGAAGCCCATTTATCGCTTTCTGATTTTGACACCATTTTTATTCACCTACTGGAACATAAGCTGATTGTTTCACAATAAGAGGAGCCTCCATGACTTTTATCATTCGACTTAACCAAACTATAGCGCGGCAAATACATGCCATATTTGAACCTTGGCTGTTGCCGCTTGTCGCGCGGTTTGCTTTTGCCGCGGTCTTAATGAATTATTACTGGGCCTCGGCGATGACCAAAATCGGCGAAAGCTTATGGCAGCCGAGCATTGGCGCTTATTACCAAATTTTTCCAGTGGCGACGGAAGCTGTTTCCTATGATGCAACGCAATTGAGCGGCTTTTATACATTTATTGTGTTGTTGGGCACTTATGCAGAATTCGTTCTGCCGGCTCTGATTGTTGTCGGCTTGTTTACTCGACTGGCGGCATTCGGGATGATTGGCTTTATTGTGGTTCAAACGCTGACCGATATTTACGGACACGGGGTGGATGCGGCCACCACTGGCGCTTTGTTCGACGCCGCCTCAGACGGGTTAATTTTTGATCAAAGATTACTCTGGGTAACTGTTCTTTTTGTTATCTTCACACGTGGCCCCGGCACCTTGTCGCTCGACAAATTATTAGGCAGCGAAATGCACACCAATGAAATTTAGCAAATCTGGTTGTGCGTAATTGCAGTAATGCATATTTGCAGTTATATAATTGCAAATATGAGACAAATGGACTGGGATGATTTGCGGTTTTTCTTGGCGGTTGCCAGCGCTGGTAGCTTGTCGGCTGCGGCGCGCGCGTTGAACGTCAACACCACAACGGTGTTGCGCCGTATCGCTAATCTTGAAGAAGCGCTGGATGCGCGGCTGTTTGAGCGTCTGCGTTCGGGCTATGAGTTGACCCCGGACGGCACAAGATTGCTCGAGACATTGGGGCCGGTCGACCAACGGCTGACTTCTTTGAGCCGCGACTTTAAGGCCGGTTCGGAAAACTATCGCGGCGTGGTGCGGGTGAGCACTAGTGAGATGATTGGCGGCAGTCTTTTAGGCCCAGCCATTGCCAGATTTACCGCTCAAATGCCTGACGTCGCCCTAGATATTGTCACTGAAGCGCGGGTCACGAGTGCCAGTTCAGCGCCACGGGTGATGAATGGTTTGCGCGATGTTGATATTGCTCTGCGCCTCGAACGTCCCACTCAGGGGGATATGTTGGTGCGCAAACTGGCTGATATTGGCTATGGCCTGTATGCGCATGATGATTATGTCAAAAACCACGCCCCAGTGCCGGCAAGCGGCGATCTGGCAGGCCATGATATTATTGGATTTTCGGAAGAAGACCGGCCATTTGGGCCGATTTGGTGGTTGTCGCGGGCCGAACGCGCCGGCAATGTGGTGATGCGTTCGGGTAGTCCGATGACACGTGCCGGCGCTGTTCAGGCCGGTTCAGGCATTGGCGCTTTGCCATGTTTTTACGCCCAAAATCTGCCTAATGTGCAATGTTTAGCCGGCCCCGAATTGCTCGGTGCCTTAGAGTTGTGGTTGCTAACGCGGTCAGATTTGGCGCGTCTTGGTCATGTGCGCGCGGTAATGGATTTCCTGATTGCCGAAGTGCAGGCAAATGCCCGATTGTTGGCGGGCGTTTAAGGCAAGGTAAAATTGCTTGCCAACGCTTTTTTCCTTGGATAAACAGAGATATGGGCTATGCTCATTTATTAAGAGAGTGATTTCTATGGTGGTTTGTGAGCGCACATTCAAAACTCAAAGCTCGGCACATTCAGCTGCTGAAGCTATTGGTGCACGCCCTTTAACCCTTCGTCTACCTATCCTTCTTCTTATCTGCCCCTGAGTTCGGACAGGTCTCGACGACGCGTTCTCAGGGGGTTTAAGGAAAAGCAAAAGACCGTTTGAAAAACACCTCGAGAAGGATGAAAAATGACACAGAAACAACAAAATAACGGATCGAAGAACGATCGAGTTTATATTTTTGACACCACATTGCGTGACGGCGAGCAGTCGCCGGGCGCTTCCATGACATTGGAAGAAAAACTGCAAGTCGCTGAATTATTGGACACAATGGGTGTCGATATTATTGAAGCTGGTTTCCCGATTGCTTCAAATGGCGATTTTGAAAGCGTCACGGAAGTGGCCAAGCTGGTAAAGAATGCGCAAGTCTGCGGTCTGGCGCGGGCTGGTGCCAAGGATATTGATCGGGCCGGTGAAGCGCTGAAACATGCCAAAAACCCACGTATTCATACGTTTATTTCGACCAGCCCGGTGCATATGAAACATAAGCTACAAATGTCACCGGAAGATGTGATGGAGGCAGTAGCGTTTTCTGTCGAGCATGCGCGCAACTATACAGACAATGTTGAGTGGTCGCCGGAAGATGCAACCCGCACTGATCGCGATTATTTATGCGCCGTTGTTGAAACCGCCATTAAAGCGGGCGCCACGACGATTAATATTCCTGACACAGTGGGCTACACCATGCCGCAAGAGTATGTTGAGACCATTACCATGCTGCGCAACCGAGTGCCGAATATTGATAAGGCGATTATCTCGACCCATTGCCATAATGATTTAGGGCTGGCGGTGGCCAATTCTTTGGCTGGCGTGCAAGCTGGTGCGCGGCAAATCGAATGCACCATCAATGGTATTGGTGAGCGTGCTGGCAATGCGGCTTTGGAAGAGATTGTCATGGCTTTGAATGTGCGGGCCGATTTGATGCCACAATGGACGGGCATTGAAACCACCATGTTGGCACGCGCCTCGAAATTGGTATCTGCCGTCACTGCTTTTCCGGTGCAGTATAATAAAGCGATTGTTGGGCAAAACGCCTTTGCCCACGAAAGCGGTATCCATCAGGATGGCATGCTGAAGAATAATCAGACCTATGAAATCATGACGCCGGAGAGTGTCGGCATTTCTCAGACTTCTCTGGTCATGGGCAAACATTCGGGGCGCCATGCCTTTCGCGAGAAAATCAAAACACTGGGCTACGAGTTGGGTGATAATCAATTGCAAGAGGCCTTTACGCGCTTCAAAGATTTGGCTGACCGTAAGAAAAACGTGTTTGATGATGATATTGTTGCTTTGGTCGACGATGAAGTGGCCAAGGGTGTTGATACGATTAAGCTGAGCTTTTTGTCGGTGATAGCTGGTTCTGAGGGCCCGCAAACCGCCAACTTGGGTTTAGATATTGACGGCCAAGCCTCGCAAGTGGAAAGCACTGGTGATGGGCCGGTTGATGCCATTTTCAACGCCATTAAAGCTTTGTTCCCGCATGAGGCTGTATTGCAGCTTTATCAAGTACATGCGGTCACGGAAGGCACAGATGCGCAGGCTGAAGTGAGCGTGCGCTTGGAAGAGAATGGCAAAACCGTGACTGGACGGGGCGCTGACACAGATACAATGGTGGCGTCAGCTCGCGCCTACATTAGCGCTTTGAACAAATTATTGGTCAAACGCGAAAAGCAGGCCCCCGACACAATGTCGGCCTGATGCAAAGATAGGGAAAAGTATGATTAACAGTTTGCTTGCAATGTTTTCTGCCGATATGGCCATTGATTTGGGTACGGCGAATACGCTGGTGTTTGTAAAAGGTCGCGGGATTGTTTTGAACGAACCATCCGTGGTCGCTATTTTTGAACATCAAGGGCGTAAACGTGTTTTGGCGGTCGGCGAAGAGGCAAAATTAATGCTGGGCCGGACGCCGGGCAATATTAAGGCCATTCGCCCGATGCGTGACGGCGTGATTGCCGATTTTGATGTGACCGAAGAAATGATCAAACATTTTATTCGCAAGGTTCATAATCGGCGCTCATTTGCCCATCCGCAGATTGTTGTCTGCGTGCCTTCTGGGGCGACGGCGGTTGAACGCCGTGCGATTCAGGAAAGCGCCATGTCAGCTGGTGCTCGTCGGGTGTTCCTAATCGAAGAGCCAATGGCCGCCGCGATTGGTGCGGGTCTGCCAGTAACTGAACCAACAGGTTCCATGGTGGTTGATATTGGCGGCGGTACCACGGAAGTGGCGGTTCTGTCATTGGGCGGTATTGTGTATTCGCGTTCAGTGCGGGTTGGTGGCGATAAAATGGATGAAGCAATTATCGCGCACATCCGTCGCAACCATAATTTATTGCTTGGCGAGTCGACGGCTGAACGGATTAAAAAAGAAGTTGGGTCAGCCATGATGGCGCCAGGTGAAGAAGGTGCGGAAGTGAAAATTAAAGGCCGTGATTTAATGAATGGCGTGCCGCGCGAGGTGACTATCACACAGCGCGAAATTTGTGACGCTTTGTCTGAGCCTGTCAGCGCCATCATTGACGCCGTGAAAGTGGCCTTGGAAGCAACGCCACCTGAATTGGCCTCTGATATTGTTGACAAAGGCATTGTGATGACTGGCGGCGGTGCTTTGTTGCATAATTTGGATGCGATTTTGCGCGAGGCCACGGGTCTACCGGTGTCGATTGCTGATGAGGCTCTTTCATGCGTGGCGCTGGGAACCGGGCGCGCACTCGAGCACATTAAAGTGATGAAGCATGTATTATCAGCTGCCTATTAGGGCATTGGATTTGAAGAGGCTAAATTGGCAGGTTTTGGGCCCCGAAAAGGCGAGAAGCGACTTTTAACGGGGACTGGTATCGCCTTTATTTGCGCTCTTTTGGCTCTTCTTCTACTTTTTGTTTTGCCGAAAAACGACCCGCTTATTGTTGATTTGCGGCAGAAGAGTTTCGACGTATTAATGCCGGTCTTTCGGATGGTCGCATGGCCATTTGATCAGATGCGTGCGGCTGGCAAAAATATGAACGAGTTGATGGATTTGCGCCAGCAAAATGCGGATCTACTGGCAGAAAATCAATCGCTGCGCGAGAATATTGAAACCCTGACCCGCGATAGTGCTTTGCTATCGCAATATCGTCAGTTGCTGTCGATGCCAATTGAAACCGAGGCCAAAGTGATCGGCGCCCGTGTGGTTGCCGATTTACGCAGTCCTTTTGTTAAGACCTTGGTTGTTAATCGCGGCCAAGAAGACGGGGTGGCCATTGGCCAAGCGGTGATGGGTGGGCGCGGTCTGGTCGGGCGCGTCATTTCTGTTGGTTCGCGTTCGAGCCGGGTTCTGTTGGCCACTGATTTGAATAGTCATATTCCTGTGGTGACCTTATCCGGCAATGTGCGAGCGATTTTATCGGGGCGCAATGAAAGCCAACCGGTTTTAACTTTCTTGCCGCGCAAAGCTGATTTGCAAAATGCCGATACCATCATCACCTCTGGCGATGGCGGCGAAATGCCGATTGGTCTGCCTGTTGGCAAGTTGGCGCTTGATGAGCATGGCAAACCATTTGTGCAATTGCACGATGACTTAGATCAGCTTGTGCATGTGCGCTTGGTTTTGTCTGAGGCCGTCCCTGATGTCGCGACTCCAGTGCGGGGCCGCTAATGGTTGCCGCGACAACAACACCGGCGCGTCGCTTTTTGCAAACATGGGTGCCCTTGCTGGCTATTTTTTTACTGATTGTTGCCGAACATGTGCCGCTAGGGCGCGATTGGTTAACCAATATGGATATTGGCTTTGTCTTCGTGCCGATGCTTTTTTTGGCCCGTTATAGTGAGGGGTTTTTCGCGCCGATTGCTATTTTGCTGCTTGGTGTTCTCAAAGATGTGACGAGCGACACACCGATTGGCTTTTGGAGCTTCTTGTTTTGCGTGTTTTTTATTTTAGTTTTAGGGCAGCGCCAACTTTTATATAATGCCGCATATAATACGGTCTGGGCGACATTCGGATTTCTATGTTTCCTGATTTATACAGTGTTTTATGTGCTGGCGGTTTTGAGCTTGTCTGTAGTGCCGAGTTTCGCGGCTACCATGCTTGGCGCGCTCTTAACCGTTCTGGCTTTTCCTCTGTTTAATTTGGCGTTTGACTGGCTAAGCCAGGATGACGACCCGCTTGGGGCTTATTAATGTCGGAAGAATTTGAAGAAGAACTTTCCTTTTCTCGACGCAGCCTGATTATTGGCGCGGCTCAACTCGGTTTGTTCGGCGTGTTGATTGGACGCTTGCAATATTTGCAAATTGCCCAAAGCGAGACCTACGCGACATTGGCTGATGCCAATCGGGTCAATATTTCTTCCGTCATTGCTTCACGTGGCCTCATCAGCGACCGCTATGGTATTTCACTGGCGGAGAATGATCGCAATTTGAGTGTCGTCATTGTGCCCGAACGTGCGGTTGACCTTGCGGCGACGCTGGGTGAACTGCAGCGCATATTGGACTTATCAGATGGCCATGTCAGGAGAGTCAAAAACCGTGTTCGCCGCCTACCAAAATTTAAGGCAATCACTGTTGCCGATAATTTGCGCTGGGAGCAATTCGCGAAACTGAATAGTCAGTTACCATTTTTGCCGGGTGTGGAGCCTGTCGTCGGCGAAAAGCGGGTCTATACTTATGGCGCGGCGGCGGCCCATCTGATCGGTTATGTCGGCGCTAAAACTGCCAAAGACATTGATCAGTTTGGCGATATTGCCAATGATATGGTTGGGCAGACCGGTATTGAGCGCAGCCATGAGGAGGCGTTACGTGGCTTGGCCGGTCTTCGTCAAGTCGAGGTCAATGCCTTGGGTCGTCCGGTGCGCGAATTATCGCAAAGTCCTGCTGAGAGCGGGCAAAATTTGCAATTGACCATTGATGTTGAATTGCAAAAATTCGCCTCGGAGCGGCTTGGCAAGCAAAGCGGTTCTGTGGTGGTGATGGACGTTAACAATGGCGACATTTTGTGCATGGTGTCGACACCTTCTTATGACCCCAATCAATTATCCAGCGGCATAGATTCCAAAAGTTGGGAAGCCATGCTGGTGCATGAGCGCAAGCCCTTATTGAACAAACCTTTGCGCGGGCTTTATGCGCCGGGCTCAACCTTCAAAATGATTGTCGCCTTGGCGGCACTAGAGGCTGGCGTCATCACACCGAATGAGAGGATAAAATGTTCGGGCATTCACAATTATGCCAATGAGCAATATCACTGCTGGTTAGATGAAGGGCATGGCGACATTACCTTAGAGGCGGCATTGGCGCAGTCTTGCGATGTCTATTTCTATGATATCGCTGTGCGCACTGGCATAGACAATATCGAAAAAATGGCCCGCCGTTTTGGCCTTGGTCAGGCGACTGGCATTGATTTGAGTGGCGAAAAAACCGGCATTGTCCCGGGGCGTGACTGGAAGCGCGCTAATTTCGATGCTGGCTGGCGCGGCGGTGAAACCGTGATTACCGGCATTGGCCAAGGGTTTTTGCTGGCCACGCCTTTACAATTGGTGGTGATGACAGCTGCTTTGGCCAACAAGGGGGTCTATGTGCGGCCGCGCGTGTCGGTGCCAGCGGCGGGAGACGCGGCAAACAGCGATGAGGCCAGCAAGGTCGATTTGCAACTGCCGTCTCGGCATTTAGCGCTCGTGCAATCGGGCATGTATCAGGCGGTCAATACTGCCGATGGTACGGCCTATGGCTCCAGCCTTTTGATCAATGGCCAGCGCATGGTTGGAAAAACCGGTACATCGCAAGTGCGTCGCATCACCTTGGCTGAACGCGAAACGGGTGTGGTGGCGAATAAAGACTTGGAATGGTATTTGCGCGATCACGCTTTATTCGTTGGCTATGCTCCCTTTAAAAACCCGCGCTATGCGATTTCTGTGGTTGTTGAACATGGCGGCGGCGGGGCGGCTGTGGCAGCACCGATTGCCCGCGATATTATGGCTCAGTTGCTCAGCATGCCGGCGCGAAAAGCCAAACAGGTGACCGCATGAGCGTGTTCAATAGTGGCGGCAGACGCGAAGCAACGGGGCCAATTTCGTTCGACGTGCATTGGCCCTTAGTTATAAGTGTTCTCTTGCTCGGTATGGCGGGTGTCTTGCTGCAATATTCAGTGGCAGGAGGCGATTTTTCGCCGTGGGCTTGGCGCCACGCGGGGCGTTTGATGCTCGGACTGTTGGTTATGTTGGTGATTGCCGCGCTCAGTGTGCGCACCATTTTCTCATTGTCCTATGCGGTTTATGCAATTGTGCTGCTGATGCTTTTGGGGGTCGAGTTCTTTGGCGTCAAGTCTATGGGGGCACAGCGTTGGCTAGATTTTGGCGTGGCTCGTGTACAGCCGTCGGAGTTTATCCGACTGGGGCTTATTCTGGCTTTGGCGCGGTTTTATCAATCGGTTTACCACAGCGATGTGTCACGGCCTATGAACCTGCTGATACCACTGGTGATGATTGGCCTGCCTTGTTTGCTGATTTTTCGCCAACCTGATTTGGGGACGATGATTATGTTGGCGGTTACTGGCCTCAGCGTGGTTTTTCTGGCTGGCGTACGGCGGCGCTATTTTATCGGCGGCGGGCTTGCGGTTTTGGCCGCTATTCCTTTGGTTTGGCAAAATATGCTGACCTATCAAAAAGAGCGCGTGCTGGTGTTTCTTGACCCCAACCGTGATCCATTGGGCGCCGGCTATCATATTATTCAATCGAAAATTGGTATTGGCTCTGGCGGGCTTTGGGGTAAGGGCTTGGTAGAAGGCACGCAAAGCCGGTTGAACTTCTTGCCGGAAAAACACACAGATTTCATTTTCACGATTTTCGCTGAAGAGCTTGGGTTTTTCGTGAGCTTGGGTTTGCTACTGCTGTTCATGCTTATGCTATTTTTCATTTTCCAATGCGCGCGGCAAATGAGAAGCCAATATGCGCGTCTGGTGAGTGCCAGCATTGGAGTTTCGATTTCATTTTATATTGTCGTCAATTTGGCTATGGTTATGGGGCTGGCGCCGGTCGTTGGCGTGCCGTTACCGCTGGTGTCATATGGCGGAACGTCCTTATTAACCTTTATGGTTAGTATAGGTGTGGTATTATCGTTGGAGAGACACGCGCTGACAGAAATATCGCGTGGATAGGGGGAGACAATGAAAAGTAAATGGGTAAAAGGCCTACTGGCTATTCTGGCGGTTCTCGTCGCCATCATCTTAATCCGGACATTTTCGCCGACAACCAGCGAGGCAACAGGCACTGGCTTTGATTTTGCCCCTGATGAGGCGCGGGTCACGAGCCTGATGAGCGACGCGGTGAAATATAAGACCATTTCCTTTGGTCGTGATAAGCCGACTTCCAGCAAAGAATTAATCGCCTTCCACCATTTCTTGGCGGATAAATTCCCCTTGGTACACCGCTCATTGAAACGCGAAGTGGTCAATAAATATTCATTGCTCTACACATGGCAGGGCAGCACGCCGCAAGAAAAGCCAGTTTTACTTCTGGGCCATCTTGATGTCGTGCCAGTCATTCCCGGCACAGAGGGGGATTGGAAACAACCACCTTATGCCGGTGTAGTCGCCGATGGCTACATTTGGGGACGCGGCACGCTTGATAACAAGGTTAATATTATTGGTATTCTGGAGGCGGCTGAAAATATGTTGCGCGCCGGTGTGCAGCCGCAGCGCACGATTTATTTCGCCTTTGGCCATGACGAAGAGCAGGGCGGCATTGATGGAGCACTGGAGATGTCCAAATTGCTCGAAAGCCGTGGTGTTGAGGCCGAGTTTTTGATTGATGAAGGTGGCTTGGTCACTAGCGGCGTTGTGCCCGGTGTCGACGTCCCTTTGGCAATTATTGCGCCAGCCGAAAAAGGCATTGTAACGCTGGAATTGAAAGCGCGCGGCGCCGGTGGTCACTCATCTGTGCCTCCGAAACAATCGTCGATTGGTATTCTGGCCGCAGCCATTGCCAACCTTGAGGCCAATCAATTCCCGCGTGATTTTTCACATACGCAACAATTCCTTGAATCGGTGGCTGATGAAATGGGCTTGGTCAACCGCATGGTTATGAAGAATTTGTGGCTGTTCAAACCTGTTGTGATGGCCAGCTTGGCCAATGACGCGCAGGCGCAGGCCGGTATGCGCACCACAACAGCGGCAACGGTTATCTCCGGTGGCATCAAGGCCAATGTTTTACCGATTGATGCGACGGCCAAGGTGAACTTCCGTATTTTGCCCGGTGAAACACCCGATACGGTGCGCCAGCGTGTTATCGACGTGATTGATGACGCGCGCGTTAGCGTCGATTTCGACACCTCAGGTCAGCGTGGCATGGGGCCATCGCCGGTATCGCCGACTGAAGGTTATGGTTGGGATCAAATCACCAGCGCTATTCGTGACACGGCAGCACCTGAACGTATTGTTATCACACCGCGTTTATTGGTGGCGGCTACCGATACCCGTCATTATCGCAATCTGACGTCCAATCACTACCGCTTCACCTACATGGCTTTGCCGGTTGGTGATTTGGGCACGATTCACGGCACTAATGAGCGTATTGGTGTGAAAACTCTGAACGACACGGTTCGGTTTTTCCATCGCTTGATGTCAGGGCTTTAAAAGCTAAGAAATCAGCAGGTCGTCGAGCTTATTTTGCGCATCAAGCGCATATAAGTCGTCACAACCGCCAATATGCCTATCGTTAATGAAGATCTGAGGCACCGTATGCTTACCATTGGCGCGCGCCATCATGGCGTCGCGCAGAGCACGATCGGTTCCGACGTTAATTTCGCTAAAGGCGGCGTTTTTTTCGCGTAGCAAGGTCTTCGCCGCAGTGCAAAATGGGCACGTCTGGGTGGTGTAAATCTCAATTTTAGCCATAGTGTCCTCTACGACGGATTATTCGCTCAAATCGAGCTAAAAGGCAAGTCTAATAGACTTATTCCGCTGCTTGGCTCATATCATTTGGCAAGACGCTCAAATCGCAAGCGACCAAACGGCCATTGCGTCCTTCTTGCATGTCATATTGCACCCGTTGGCCTTCAACCAATTGCTTCAACCCGCACGCTTGCAAGGCCGTAACATGCACAAAGCAGTCGTCAGAGCCATCGTCCGGCGTAATAAAGCCATAACCATTGGCGGCATTAAACCATTTTACTGTTCCAATCATCAAAACACCCCTGTGTTGCGTATTATGTGATGATTAGGAAATAGGTCTTTGCAGGCCAAAGGCCAATTTTTCGTGTTATTTTGTTTCTGCGGCTGTGAAAAACTTATCCGCAACCAACGTAAAACGGCCATAACGTGTGCTGGTCACGGCTTTCACTGGCGCTGCATAATCGGTTCCAGCAATACGGGCGAAATAAATGCTAAATGTGTCAAATTCACTGGCGTTTTGCATGCTTTCTTCCGAATAGCCAGCCACTGGCAACCATTTCGTTTCGCATTTCACCACCGGGCCGGCGACAGCAAGCCCATGGTCATCAGCCGCAATGAGTTGCATTTTTTGCGGCCTAAGATTAGCCAGTCGGCGCCCGTCGAACAGACGTTTGGGAAGACGGCAGACGCTGCTCAAATCATTGTCGTTAATCTGTCCGAGCATGGCTAGAAACGGGTCATTGGTGCCTCGTCCGACCGTTTCAAGTGCCACAGGCGTTTTAGGCTGGCGCTCAGGCGGCAGCACATAGTCTGAATAAAACTGAGATGGCGCGCCATCGGTGTAGCCGATTTCAGATTTTTTAGTCTCATCACTTTGCTTCCACGCAATGCTGACGCCCACGGGCTCAAGTTGACCATTTGTAATCTGGCCAAAACTATGGCTTTCGGCAGAAGAAGAAGAAAACAACCGGCCAACACCGGCCGCTTGAGCGTTGGCCGACAAATGGTAGCCGCCGGTCGGTAACTTAAATTCTACGTCAATATTGGCAATCTTAAGACCGCTGACATAAGCCTTATATTGCGCCTGATAATGTTTCTTGACCGTGGCCGAAGCGGTGCTAAACGGCAGGGCCAGAACCGCCATAGAAATCAGCAATTTGCGTTTCAATTTGAGCATTCACTCAGCACTCATGGCCTTTTGCGAGTCGGCAATATCTTGCGTCAAACTGCGCGCGGCAAACCAGAAATGGACAAAGGCCCAAAGGGTAATCAACGCCATCAATGACATGGCATAGGGCAGGGCTTTGTCGCCATAGGTCGGTGTCAACCCATCGCTGATCAGGCCGATGGCCAGCGGCCCAATACCAAGGCCGATAATATTATTGATGAAAAGGGTGATAGCCGAGGCACTGGAACGCATATCTGGGCGCACCAATGTATGCAGCATGGCCAGCGACGGGCCGAAGTATAGTGCCCCGACGCTTACTGGCGGAATCATCAAAATGATCGCCCAAAATGCCGAGTCGGATAAATAGGCGGCGATTGAAAACGGCATGGTGCAGATGGCGGTGATCATGATAATCCAGACATTCCAACGTACGTCTTTTTTGCCAAGCCGGTCGGCCACTGCGCCCCCAATAGCGGTGCCAAGCCCACCGCCAATGCCGATAATAAAGGCCAGAGTATAGCCAATTTCGGCGCTGCTCATGCCGTGAATGCGGTGTAAGTAAGACGGTATCCATGCGATGCCGCCATAGCCAATGGTGATAATTAATGTCGTGGCGATGGTCAGTTGGCGAATTGATTTGGTGCGCCACATATGTAGCGACACATCTTTCAGGCTTGGCGCTTTGGCACTGGCCACTGCGTCCGATGTTTTATCACTCATGCCACGCGGTGGGTCGCGCAAGGTGAAAATAGCCAAGACGGCAATCGCTAAGCCGGGCAGGGCGACCAGCTGGAAAGCTGCGCGCCAGCCATAATGTTGGGCGATATAGCCACCGCCGAGAAAGGCGATAAACAGGCCAATATTAATACCAAGGGCAAAAATCGCCAACGGTCCGGCGCGCTCGCTTGGCTCATACATATCTGAAATCATCGCGTGTGAGGGGGGGCTAGTGCCGGCTTCTCCAACGCCCACACCGATACGCGCCAATAATAATTGCGTGTAATTTTGCGCCAAACCACAGACGTAGGTCATGATGGAGAATAATGTCAGCGCTGAAATGATAATTTTCTTGCGCGAATAGCGGTCAGCCATATAGGCGATGGGAATGCCCAAAGTGGCGTAAAAAATAGCAAAAGCCAGTCCGCTCAAAAGGCCAAGCTGGGTGTCTGACAGCAGCATTTCCTCTTTGATGGGTTGCAATAAGATCGCCACAATCTGCCGATCGACGTAATTGGCTGTGTAAATGAGGGTAAGCAGGCCAACGGTATAGGCGCGCAGGGAGCGTGAAAACATAGCTTGAGGCATAGATTTTACTTCTTAGAAAATAGCCGTCTTTGGCCGATTTGGTTGAAAATAATGCGCCAAATACTAATAGCAAGCGCAGATAAAAGACTGAATAGAATGATCCGACCCAAACGAATAGAAGCGACGGATTCAATCATCGTCTCGACGTCTAACGCATTACCCTTCATATAGGCTTGAACAATTGCCGCGCCAATTATGGCAAATAGGCCAATGAAGCTTGAGAGCAAGACCAATCGACCACGACGCCGCGAACGCCAAACAGTTAGGAATGACGCAATAGCAATAGCGGTGCCGTCTATCAACGACAAAGGCCCGCCGACAAGTGAAACCCAATCGAACATGATCTTACCTTACGCAGTTAGCCTGCCCGAAACCGATGCAAGCGTCAATGAACTTGCGTCCTATCGGTGGTGTATTATTGATTAGTTAATCCAACCTGACAGGTCTTTGCGGGCCAACAGGGCCAGTAATTCAATGCTGTCTTGGGTGTCATTCAAACACGGCACGGTGGTGAAATGTGTGCCACCAGCTTCCAGAAAATCTTTTTGCAACTCAATGCCGATTTCTTCCAATGTTTCAACGCAATCGGAAATAAACCCAGGGGTGACAACGGCAACTTTCTTCGTGCCATTCTCTGCCAGCTCAACAACTGTTTTATCGGTGTAAGGTTGCAGCCATTGGGTCGGTCCGAAGCGCGATTGGAACGTCAGCTTCAACTGGTTTTCATCCATGCCTAGTTTTTCACGCAATAGGCGAGCAGTTTTGGCGCAATGACAATGATAGGGGTCACCCTTCTCAAAATAGCTTTGCGGCAGGCCATGGAATGAGGCAACGACGACATCGGGTGTCCAATTGAGTTGGTCGATATGCGCCTGCACAGATGTTGCTAAAGCATCGATATAGGCAGCGTGGTCGTGCCATGGCGCTGCTGTTCGCAGGGCTGGCTGCCAGCGCATTTTCAACAGGCTACGGAACACCTCATCATAAACGCTGGCGCTGGTTGTGGCACTATATTGCGGGTAAAGAGCCATGACGCTAATGCGCTCGCATCCAGCGGCTTTCAGGGCTGCCAATTTTTCATCGATAGACGGCCTGCCATAGCGCATGGCGTACTCAACGACCACTGTTTCGCCAAGCTCGTCTTGTAGTTTTTCAGCCTGTAGGCGCGTGTAATAGCGCAATGGGCTTTCATTGCTTTCCTGACGCCATATTTTGGCATAGGCCCTGGCAGACTTGCGTGGTCGCGTGTTTAAAATAATCCCGCGCAACAGCGGCTGCCAAATCAGCGGTGACGCTTCAATCACCCGACGATCGCTGAGAAACTGCTTCAAATAGGGTCGCAGTCCTTTAGCGTCCGGTGTCACGGGCGTGCCGAGGTTAACCAGCAAAAGACCCGTTTTACCAAAAGCAACTTGTGGGTGAGAATTAGGTAACATCAAGTCAACACAGCTTACTGCGCGGCTGACAATGACATAGGCATTGGCACGTCGCGTGAAATACCAAGATGCTCCCATACCTCTTTCACTGCGCTGACCAATTCCTCCAACATGACATCGTCATGCAAGGGTGTTGGGGTGATGCGCAAGCGTTCGGTGCCGCGCGGCACAGTCGGGTAGTTAATGGGTTGGATGTAAATATTATGCTCATTGAGCAGACGATCAGAAGCGGCTTTACACAATATTGGATCGCCAACCATAATCGGCACAATATGGGTTTCGCTCAATAAAACCGGCAGGTCTTCTTGGGTAAGCATTTCTTTCAGACGCGCGGCGCGGTCTTGATGGCGGGCCCGCACGTCATTGGCTTGTTTCAAAATACGCACACTTTCAATGGCACCAGCGGCAATGGCGGGTGGCAGAGAGGTGGTGAAAATAAACCCTGGTGCAAATGACCGAATGGCGTCAATCAGGCTTGAATTGCCGGTGATATAGCCGCCCATGACGCCAAAGGCTTTGGCTAATGTGCCTTCGATAATATCAACCCGATGCATCAGATTTTCGCGATCGGCAATGCCGCCACCGCGTTGACCATACATGCCAACAGCGTGCACCTCATCGAGATAGGTCAGAGCATTATATTTTTCCGCCAAAGCGCAAATCTCTGCAATCGGCGCAACGTCGCCATCCATCGAGTAAACGCTTTCAAAGGCAATCAGCTTGGCCCGATCGGGGTCAGCCTCACGCAACATAGATTCCAAATGCGCGATATCATTATGCCGCCAAATGCGCTTGCTACAGCCGCTTTGACGCACACCCTCAATCATTGATGCATGATTGAGTTCGTCTGAGAAAATAATGCAATCCGGCAGCAATTTGGCCAATGTCGACAAAGTCGCTTCATTGGAAATATAGCCTGACGTAAACACCAAGGCGGCTTCTTTATTGTGGAGGTCGCATAATTCTTTTTCGAGCGTCACAATTGTGTGGTGATTGCCAGAAATATTACGCGTTCCGCCAGCACCTGTCCCCATTGTGTCGATGGCGTTTTTCATTGCCGTCATAACCTGATCATTCTGCCCCATGCCAAGATAGTCATTGGAACACCAAACGGTCACTTCGCGCGGCGGCTCGGTTGAATGGTTCATCGCGCGCGGGAAATCGCCAGCTCTGCGCGCCAGATCAGTGAACACACGATAGCGGCCTTCTTCATGCAAAGAAGCTAGCGCTTTTTCTAGGTGTTTCTCGTAATCAACAGCCATTATCTCTCCCGTCGAGGTGACCATTTTTAGCGCAATTATCTGCCAAAAACCATTGTTTCATTGGTTTTGGCTGTTTTGCCGCAGTTTGCTCAACTAATCGTTACGAAGCGTCCGCATCTTTGCGCACGAAAGTAACGGCATAATACTCTTGTCCGTCGAACAAATCGGCTGGTTCGCCGGGACCATCAATCATCATATAGCGGCGCGAGGTAATCTGGCCTTCCATACGATAGCCCCGTGCACTCATATTGCGCCGATGAAATTCCATGGCGGCTGGCGTAAATTCTTTCGCTAAAACGGTAATGCGTTCTGGTTGTTTTGCATCGTCGGCCATTTAAAATCCTCTTAAAGGGGTCTCAGGAAATATATCTATAACGCAAAAAAGCGCCAGATAATATCAGGCAATTAAAAAAAATTAATAGCCGCCCAATTCGGCATAACGCGAGCGATGGAAGTTGGTGTCACCAAGCAATTGCGACTGCACACGGGCCCGTTTCAAATATAGCCCCATATCAACCGCATCTGTCATGCCAATGCCGCCGTGCATTTGCACGCCTTCATTGGAAATCAATCGGGCGGCATCGCCAAGCCGTGCTTTCGCCAAGCTGACAGCGCGAGGCACGTCATTGCGGCGTTCATCAAGGGCTGATAACGCATCCAGCACCACTGATTGACATAACTCAACTTCGCAAAACATTTCTGCCGCGCGGTGTTTCAGCGCTTGGAAAGTGCCAATAATCACACCAAATTGCTTGCGCTCTTTAAGATAGGCAAGGGTGGTGTCAAACACGGCCTCAATGCCGCCAAGCATTTCAGCCGCAATACAGGCGCGTCCAAGGTCTAACACGCTTTCCAATTCAGCCATGGCGGCGCCCAAAGGCCCCAAAGCATCATGCGCCGGAATGCTGACTTTGTCGAAACTGACCATGGCGGCATTGCGGCTATCGACCATATGCGTGCGGGTGACGGTGACGCCTTTGGCTTTGGCATCGACCAAGAACATTGACAGGCCATTGGCATCACCAGCGGCGCCACTGGTGCGGGCGACAACGATTAACTTATCGGCAATATGGCCATCAATAACGAAATTCTTTTGGCCAGACAAAATAATCTGATCACCATCTTGCGCGGCTGTCATGGCCACTTGTTTAGGATTGTGATGGGCGGTTTCTTCCAAAGCCAGAGCTGTCAATAATTCGCCGCCGGCAATTTGCGGCAGAAGCTCGGCTTTTTGTCCGTCGGAACCCGCTGCCAGAATTAGACCGGCACCCAAAATGGCCGTCGAATACAGCGGCGTAGCGGCCAATGTGCGGCCAGCTTCTTGCATGACAATACCAAGGCCGATAGGGCCAAAGCCAGTGCCGCCTTGCTCTTCGGGAATTAAAATTCCAGCAAAGCCAAGCTCGACAATCTGTTGCCAGACCGCTTTATCATAGCCATCAGCACTCTCTTCATCGCGCAGTTTACGCAGATTGGTGACCGGCACTTGTTCGGTAAAAAATTGCTTCGCCATATCGCGCAGCATGGTTTGTTCTTCGGTTAGCACGAGAGCCATGGTTGTCTCCTAATGTTCGGGATAATGGTTTAGGCGTCGGGCAGACCGAGCACGCGTTTTGCAATCACATTCAACTGCACTTCCGATGTTCCGCCTTCGATTGAGTTACCTTTTGAGCGCAACCATGAACGAGTGATGGAAAGTTCACGGGCATCAAAGCCTTCGCCTTCCCAGCCCAAGGCTTGCGTGCCCATAACATCAAGCAATAGCTCAAACCGGCGTTTGTTCAGCTCTGTGCCGTAATATTTGAACATTGAGGCTGCTGCCCCCATGCCTTGGCCGGCTTTGGCTTCGTCAGCTGCGCGTTTTAAGGTCAACGCAAAAGCTTGGTGGTCCATCTTATGATTGGTCACCGCTTCCCGAATGGCTGGATTGGCAATTTTATCGCCATCTTCGCCAAAGTTTTCTTTCGCCATAGCTTCCATGCCGCCCATTGAGGCAGCACCGCCACCGCCCATGCCCATGGCGGAAATCATTGTCCGCTCATGTTCCAACAGGCGTTTGGCAATTGTCCAACCTTTGTTCAGTTCACCAACTAGATTTTCTTTTGGCACAACCACATCGGTCAAGAATGTTTCACAAAACGGTGAGGCGCCGGAAATCAGTTTAATCGGCCGCGCTTCAACGCCTGGTGTGTTCATATCAATCAAGAGGAAAGAAATGCCGTCATGCTTGACGCTCGAGTCGGTGCGCACGAGGCAGAAAATCCAATCGCACTGGTCGGCGTAAGAGGTCCAAACTTTTTGGCCATTGACCAAATAATGGTCGCCTTTGTCTTCGGCTTTGGTTTGCAGGCCAGCCAGATCAGAACCCGCGCCGGGCTCGGAATAGCCTTGGCACCAACGGATTTCACCGCGCACAATCTCGCCGAGATATTTCTTCTTTTGCTCCTCGCTGGCAAATTCCAGCAGGGCTGGGCCAAGCATCCAAAGGCCAAAGCTGGCCAATGGTGTGCGGGCATTAATGCGAGACATTTCTTGCTGCAGAATGCGTGCTTCATCTTTCGACAAGCCGCCGCCGCCATATTCGGCCGGCCATTCAGGGGCTGTCCAGCCGCGTGATGCCATGCGGTCGAGCCATATTTTTGTGTCTGGATTTGGGAAGTCAGCGTTGCGACCGCCCCACGGTGTTTCGCGCTCCGGCATAGGCGTGCGCATTGATTCTGGGCAGTTTTCTTCCAACCAAGCGCGGGTTTCCGCGCGGAATGTGTCGAGATCAGTCATTATCTACTCCTGTAAAACTAGCATCAGTTTATCATGGCAAACGTCGCGGGCAAGCTAAACAGCACAAGGCAAAGTAATTTCGCTTGTGGCATCTGGCCGCATATTTTTTGCGTTTTGGTAGTCGTTTGACAGGTCATGCCATTAAGGCATTTGAAATCCGTCGAGATTAGTGCCCAAACCAGTTACCACATATCGCTTCATGTCGGCGCCAGATTGATAGGCTTCAATGGTCTCGGCAATCGACACATAACGTCCCAAATCAGCACCATTTGTGTGCGCCGCGCTGTGCGGAGTCAGCAGTACATTATCGAGCGACAAGAAATCATGTGCTGACCCCTGATAGGGCCCGCCGCGATCTGGGTCTTCTTCCGGTGTGACCACATTTTGTGGGTAACGGTACCAAGTGTCGAGCGCCGCGCCGCCGATTTTACGGTTTTTCAGTGCGCCGAATAGAGCGTCTTCGTCAACCACTTCGCCACGTGCGACATTAATCAAATAAGCGGTTGGCTTCATCATATCAAAAGCCGCTTGGTCTATCATGCCGCGCGTTTCGTCGGTCAGATCACAGGTGACGGCAATAAAATCGCTGGTTTGCAATAGTTTATCAAAATCTGGACGCGTACCAATCCAGTCAAGCGGTTCCGGCACCTGCGCGCGTTCAGAGCGGGCAACAGCGCAAATATGCATGCCGAAAACCTTTGCCCGTTCGGCCACCGCTTGGGCAATTTCGCCATAGCCTAAAATACCCAAGGTTTTGCCAGATAAATCGCCATGACGGGCGTCGGGCGCTGAATTGCGACCGGCGCGACGCCACTGGCCATTATGCATGTCCGTGTGTTGGGCGCGTAGTTCGAGAACATGTTCCAGCATGGCCCCCATCACATGTTCGGCCATTGGCACGGCATGACCACCGGCGTTACAAACCAGAAGACCTTCCGGCAAAAACCCTGGGTCAATCCAATCCGTCCCGACCCAAGGTTGAATCATCAACTTCAGATTGGGGGCGGCCATTAAGGCGCCAAAATTTCCTGCTGTTAGAATAAAATCGGCGCTGATAACGGCGATTTCACACGCGGCAATAATTGCATCGCGGGCCTTTAGATCATCATTGCAAGGCCAAACATCAAGCCGCCAGTCGCCTTCAAAACCAGCGACCCTTTGTTCGATAATGGGGGCATATTTTGCCCCCATTTCACCAAATACGGCAATTGAGCGTGTCATTAAAGTTTCTCCACTTCGCCGACCGCATATTGGGTAACGCTTTTATAATCCGCCTTGCCATTGGGCGCGCGGAATGGCGGGCCATTGGTGAAAATATGCTTCGGCGTTTTATAGCCAGCCAGTTTTTGGCGCACAAAGGCTTTCAGCCCGTCTGCATCAAAGGCGGCATAGTCTTCCATTTTCACAACTGCGGTTACCGCTTGCCCCCATTTTTCATCGGGCACCCCAACAACCAAAGCGTCTTCAACGCTATCGTGCAATTTCAAGGCTTCTTCAACTTCTTCAGGGTAAATCTTTTCACCGGCTGAGTTAATGCACACTGATCCGCGCCCCAAAAGCGTCAGCTCGCCGTCTTCTGAGACCAAGCAATAATCGCCGGGAATAGAGAACCGTTGGCCATTGATGGTTTTGAAAGTTTTGGCGGTTTTTTCTTCGTCTTTATAGTAGCCCAAGGGAATGGGGCCACCGAAGGCGATGAAGCCCGGCGTTTCGCTACCACGCGGGATTTCTTGATCATTCTCGTCAAATACTTTGCAAAAATCATTGGTGGTGAATTTAGCGGTTTTCACCGGCATGTCTTTGGCGGTGATGGAGCTACCAAAACCAACCGCCTCTGATGAGCCAAAACTATCGGTCAACAGGGCTTGTGGTATATGGTCGAGCATCGCTTGCTTGACTTCCATCGACCACATTACACCCGATGAAATAATCGACACCACGCTCGACACATCGTATTTGCCGGGATTTTCTTCCAGCGCCGCCAGCATAGGTTTGGCAAAGGCGTCACCAACAATCGCCATGCTTGATACGCGGCGACGTTCGACGGTTTCCCACAATTCATGGGAATCCAGTGAAGCCGCTTTTAGCGTTACAATAGTGCCACCATTCATCATCGCCGCCATTGCCGTGAACAGGCCAGTGCCATGCATCAGCGGGCAGGCGGGGATATAGACATCGCCGCCACCTTCTTCGGCAATTTTCTCAGCCAACGCATCCAGTGTTTCGGGCACTTCGCCAAGCGCTCGCAGGGCCATGGTTTGGGTTTCGCGCAGCGCATTATGCTCCCACATCACACCCTTTGGCATGCCAGTGGTGCCGCCAGTGTAGAGGAACAACAAATCCGAACCACTGCGCGTGACATCTAAATTGCTCCCGTCGCCTTTGGTCGCCAGATCTTCATAGGCGATAATGCCATCTTGCAAATCAGATTCTTCGCCAACTTCGACCCACTGTTTGACTTTCGGCAAGCGCGGGCGCAATTGCTCAATATTGTCACGAAACTCGCTACCATAAACCACTATTGTGGCGTCAGAATTGTCAAAAATATAGTGAACTTCGTCGGCTACATAGCGGTAGTTCACATTTACATGCGTTAGTTGAGCGCGGAAACAGGCGGCCAGCAGTTCTATATACTCAGGGCGGTTGCGCATATAAAAGCCAACTTTGTCGCCAGCTTTGGCTCCACCGGCTAGCAGATTGCGGCCCAAATTATTGCTGCGCTCGCCCATTTCTTGCCATGTAATTTCGCGGTCACCGTGCACAAGCGCCAAATGCCCCTGCGGCATAACAGGTATAATTCTGTCGAGTATATCACCAAAGTTCCAAGCCATTTTGTCTCCCTCACTCAAAATGATTGTGAATAGTGAAACTAGGCTAGAGCATAAAAATTTTCTGTGAAAGTGGATTTTTCCTAAAATAAAATTTACCAAATTTTACCACTCGGTTTTGAAAGCTGTGCTAAGACACGTCTATGGAATCATCTGTCGCTTTACTCCTTAGTGGACTTGTTTTGTTGGCTTTGTCGGGCGAGGCTTTGATCCGAGGCGCCGTCACAACCGCCCTAGCTTTCCGTCTTCCTCCTTTGATTATCGGCCTTACGATTATTGCGCTGGGCACGTCGGCGCCTGAGTTTACCGTATCTGTTCAAGCCGCTCTGGTCGGTCAGGCTGATATTGCCATTGGCAATGTCATCGGCAGTAACATAGCCAACATCCTATTGGTGCTGGGGGTTATGGCGCTGCTCAACCCGTTTCAAGTTTCAGGTGAAACGCTGAAGCGCGATGGTCGGGTTATGCTTATGGTGTCGGCTCTGCTGGTTGCTATGGCCTATTGGGGCATGATTAGCGCGCTGATGGGGGCAGGGCTATTACTGGCGTTGCTGGTCTATATGATCGCTCTTTATCGCGGTGCGCAAAGCGAAAGCCAAGGCAATAAAGAAGCCAGCGAAAATCTGACAGAGAATGTTCTGCCCGGTGGTTTATGGCTGGCTGTGCCGGTGCTGATTGCCGGCCTTATTGGTATTATCTGGGGAGCCGATTTAATGGTCACCGGTGCCATTCAATTGGCCCGCGGGTTTGGTGTTTCGGAAGCTGTTATTGCCCTGAGCATTGTCGCCATTGGCACCTCATTGCCAGAATTGGCTGTGTCGATTGTTGCCAGCCTGCGCGGGCAAGCCGGACTGGCTGTCGGCAATATCATCGGCAGTAATATTTCTAATATTTTGCTAATTCTCGGCGGCACTTCATTGCTGGCGCCTTTGGCGATTTCCGATGTATTGGCCAATCGTGATGTCTGGGTTATGCTGGGCGTCGCTATTTTAGGGGTCTATTTTATGTCAACGGGCCGCACCATGAGCCGTCTCGAGGGTGGCATTTGCGTGGCTCTTTATATTAGCTATATCGGCTTTATCTATGGTGCCTGATTGGGCAGCGATAACAAAGCGCTAGACAAAAAGCCTCAGGCAATGTTAGCTCATGGCACTTCAGTATAAGGAAATGATGACGTGATAGATTTTTTGCGACGACGATAGGCTTCGAACTGGCTTTTGCCGGTTTGCTTTCGCACGCATTCAATCGTTCCCTACTCGATCAGCAAAATGATATGGGGCCCATCGCAGGACGTTCATCATGACCCAAATAATTTCAACACAAGCGCAGCATCAAGCTGGTATTGAGCAACTTCTCGACCAATGTTTTGGCCCCGGGCGACTGACCCGCACGGCTGAACGTTTGCGCGAAACCAACCAGCAAATTGATGCTTATGGATTTGTCTGCCTCAACGAACAGGGGCGGGTGCAAGCCAGTATCAGCTATTGGCCAGTTCGCATTGGCGCGCAGCCAGCTTTACTGCTTGGCCCGCTGGCGGTTAATCCTGAGCTGCAAAGTAAGGGCGTTGGCTTTGCATTGATGCAACATAGTCTGGCGCTGATTGATAGCGCGCGCTTTCCGGTGGTTATTTTGGTTGGCGATTTGCCCTATTACCAGCGCGTCGGCTTTGCCATTGCCAATGCCGATATTGCGATGCCGGGGCCGGTTGATGCCAATCGGCTTTTGGTGCGCGGCGATGAGCACTTATTGACGCAACTGACCGGCATGGTTCGCCCTGCACCAGATTTGTGCTAGTTTACCGCTAAAGCGGGAGTGCTCAATGTCTGACAACACACCATCAAATCCTCTGCAAAGCGTCATTGTGCAGGCCAAAAAAGCCGAAAATGGTGAAAAAGGCCTGCCGCCTGTGCATTTGTGGGAGCCTGATTATTGCGGCGATATTGGCATGCGCATCGCGCGTGACGGGCAGTGGTACTACGATAATTCGCCGATTGGGCGGAAAAAACTGGTTCGTCTCTTCTCCACTATTTTGCGCCATGACAAAGACGGCGAGCATTATTTAGTAACACCGGCTGAGAAAATCCGCGTTGAGATTGAAGACGCCCCTTTCGTCGCCACTTTGCTGCATGTGACCGGCACCGGTCGACAGCAGGTTTTGCGTTTTGAAACCAATGTTGGCGATTTCACCGAAGCTGGTCCCGACCATGGTTTGCGCTTTGAGATTGACCCGCAAACTGACGAGCCGTCACCCTATGTTCATGTGCGCGCGCGCCTTGAAGCTTTGATCAGCCGATCGGTTTTTTATCAATTGGTTGAAGTGGCTGAAATTGAAGGCGACGCCTTTGGCGTTTGGAGCCATGGCGTGTTTTTCCCGATTGGTGCCGCCGATGTCGTGCGAGACGCTGAATGAGCCGGACGCAGAATTTGCCATTGATCGATCGAATTTTGGCGGGAGTCGATAAACAGCTGCCACCGGTTCATATTTTGCATCACGAGCGCGGCCAAATTGGCGATATGAATCTTAATGGTGACACCCGCGATGCGGTTGATAAACCGTTGAAGCTTGCTGCTGTGCTGATTGCAATTTTGCAAGACGATGATGATGAGCCGCATATTATTTTGACGCGACGGGCTGACCATCTCGACAAACATTCGGGGCAGGTGGCGTTTCCCGGTGGCAAGGTCGAAGATGGCGACGAAACACCAGTGGCGGCGGCTTTGCGCGAGGCGCATGAAGAAATTGGTCTGCACCCGGATTACGTTGATGTTGTCGGTTTTCTCGACACATATGAAACCGGAACAGGGTTTCGCATTCTGCCGGTGGTGGCAACCGTGCGTCAGGGCTATGTTTTGCAAGCCGATAAAAATGAAGTGGCAGATATTTTTCAAGCGCCGGCTCATTTGTTATTGAATGCTGGTAATTATCAGGCCCATGAAATTGAGTGGGAAGGCCAGCAAAGGCACTATTATGCCCTGCAATATGAAGGCTATAATATTTGGGGCGCAACAGCTGGCATGTTGTTGCACATGAGCCGGAGGTTACAGCCATGATACGGATTATTCTTTGGAACCTGTTTCTGTTTTCTATGCCATTTATACTGGCATGGCTTTGGTCTTTGTGGTTGGAACGGGCACGGCCTGAGGTTGAAACCCAGCGTCGTTGGGCCTTATGCGCCGTGCTTGGCGCGATTCTGGTTTTGCTCAGCCTGTTTTACATTCGCCTGACATCGGGTGATGCGCCGGAGTCGCAATATGTGCCACCACAGCTTGAAAATGGTCGGGTTGTGCCCGGGCGGTTTGAATAAGCGAGATGGCCGACGCGCATCACAAATTGTCAGCGCCAGCTTGGTTGACGCGGCCAGATACACAACAAATTCTTGGCCTACTTAATGTAGACGGCGGCACGGCACGCGCTGTTGGGGGCTGTGTGCGCGATAGTCTATTGGGGGTCGCCAGTGCCGATACAGAAGTCGATATCGCAACCAACCTGACCCCCGATGAGGTGATGAGCCGTCTCGAAAAGTCCGGTATCAAAGCCCTGCCAACCGGTTTAGCCCATGGCACCATTACAGCGGTGATGCACGGCCCAAGCGCGGCTCGTTTATTTGAAATCACCACTTTGCGGGCTGATATCCGTACAGATGGGCGCCATGCTGAAGTGGCTTTTTCACAAGATTGGCAGGCCGATGCGGCGCGCCGCGATTTGACAATCAACGCGCTTTATTGTGATGCCGACGGCACGATATACGACCCAACTGATTTGGGGCTCGCCGATATTCAAAGCCAGAAAATTGGTTTTATTGGCGAGGCGTCGGAGCGAATTGCCGAGGATTATTTGCGGGTTTTGAGATTCTTCCGCTTTCATTTTCAGCTTGCAGCTGAGCGCCAAATCAATGCCGAGGCTTTAGCGGCGGTGCAGGCGGCGGGGGCGCATATGGCGCAGCTTTCCGGCGAACGTCTTCAAAGCGAAATGCTGAAAATTCTTGCGCTGCCAGCGGCCAGCGCGGCGCTTGAAAGCATGGCGCAATGCCAGCTTTTGGCGCCAATTTTTGGCCTAGAAGCAGCCTATGATTTGCCGCGTCTGCAGGCCATGAACAAGCGCAGTGATGACCCATTGCTGCGGCTGATGGCGGTGCTGCCAGATTGGCCTTCGGCTCAGATTGTGGGTCAAAACTTACGCCTATCGGGCAAGCTTATGGCGCGCATGAAAGCGGCGATGACGCCGAGCCGTTATATCGCCGAGGACATGGAAGACATAACGGCAGCACTGTATTTCGACGGCGTCGCTTGCGTGCGCGATCAGGCGCATTTGGCGCTGTGCGATCGGCATCAACAACAGGCGGGTGTGTGGCAGCAGGCGTTGCTGGCGGCGCAGAGCTTCGACAGGCCGGCGTTTCCACTCAATGGCGCGATGATGCAGGCCGCTGGCATGCAAGCGGGGCCAGAAATGGGCGCCATGTCTAAGGCGGTTGAGGCGTGGTGGGTGGCGCAGGGCTTTCCATCGGCCGATGAGGTCGAGGCTGAATTGAAGGCGCGGCTGGCGCAGGGCTGACTAAGGCCAGATCACCATTGGCGGCATGGATGACAGAATGCTCTCCACATTGCCGCCGGTTTTAAGCCCGAACATGGTGCCGCGATCATACAGCAGGTTAAATTCAACATAGCGGCCACGGCGTTTTAGTTGCGCCGCGCGGTCAGCCTCGTCAAATGACATATCAATGCGCCGGGCGGCAATTTGCGGATAGACATCAACAAACGCCCTGCCGACATCCTGAGTGAAGGCAAAATCAGCATCCCAATCGCCGCTGTTTAGGTGATCGTAAAAAATCCCACCTGTACCGCGCGTTTCTTGGCGGTGCGGCAGGTAAAAATAGTTATCGCATTCTTCTTTGAAGCGCGGGTAGTAGCTCGCATCATGCTGGTCGCAGGCTGACTTAAAGGCGGCATGAAAATCTTGTGTGTCGATATGATCTGCCGCGCGTGCCGCGTCAATCATTGGCGTTAAATCGCCGCCGCCGCCGAACCACCCTTTGGTGGTCACCACCATACGTGTGTTCATATGCGCCGTCGGGGCGTGCGGATTACTGGGGTGAATAATCACTGAAATGCCGGCCGCCCAGAATCTTGGGTCGTCTTGCGCACCATCGACTTGTGATTTGAAATCTTCAGAAAATTCGCCATGTACAACAGAAATGTGAACACCAGCTTTTTCAAAGGCGGTGCCGTGTAACATCGACATTTCGCCGCCACCGAGGTCTTGCGAACCGTCGCCGCGACGCCATGGTTTACGCACGAATTTCGCCCCTTCTGGCTCGAGTGATTCGAGTTTGGTGCATAGTTCGTCGCGTAAGCTGGCAAACCAATTGGCTGCAGAGTTTTTGCGCGCGTCCCAGAGATTCGCATCGGGTTTTATGTCCGTCATTGAGCCACTTGCCTTACCCTAAAAATAATCTAGCCTTACCAATGGCTTAAACAGTTCCACCGGCGATTGCCAGTGGTTAATATATGCGTCATGGTGACACATTCAGAGATTGCCCTGTAGCAGTTAGTTTGCGGACTCTCATAGCTTGTTTATAAAGAGCAGGTCTATTAGGGGCAATAAGGAGATAAAGATGACTGACGCACACACTCCAGTCACAGAAGAACCAACACGGCGCGACTTTCTATACTTGGCCACCGGTGCTTTCGCAGCTATCGGCGCGGCCAATATTGTATGGCCATTGATTGATCAGATGAACCCAGATGCTTCAGTAAAAGCATTGTCATCTATTGAAGTTGATCTTTCTGCCATTGAGAGCGGCCAGAGCATCACTGTTACTTGGCGCGGCAAGCCGGTGTTTATCCGCCGTCGTACGCAAGACGAAGTAGGTGTTGCCCGCGAGGTTTCGGTTGTTGATTTGCCCGATCCCGAAAATGACGCCGACCGTGTTGTCAAAGATGAGTGGTTGGTTATGGTTGGTATTTGTACCCATTTGGGTTGCGTGCCGCTTGGTCAAGCAGGCGACTTTAATGGCTGGTTCTGCCCATGCCATGGTTCACATTATGACACTTCAGGGCGTATCCGTAAGGGCCCAGCTCCGAAGAACCTTGAAATTCCGCCATACGATTTCGTAGGCGATACACGCATTAAAATTGGTTAGGAAAAATCATGAGCGGTGAAAGCACATATAATCCCAGCAATGGCGTTTCTAAATGGCTCGACTCACGTCTGCCCATTTTGCGATTGGCCCATGATAGTTTCGTCGACTATCCAACGCCGAAGAACCTGAACTATTGGTGGACGTTTGGTGGCATTTTGAGCTTCTGCTTGGTCACGCAAATCATCACCGGCATTATTTTGGCCATGCATTATACGCCGCATGTCGATTTCGCCTTTAATTCAGTTGAGCACATTATGCGCGATGTGAATTATGGCTGGATGTTGCGTTATATCCACGCCAATGGTGCTTCCATGTTCTTTATTGCGGTTTATATCCATATGTTCCGCGGCATGTATTACGGCTCTTACAAAGCGCCGCGTGAAGTGCTGTGGATTTTGGGTGTGATCATTTACATTCTGATGATGGCTGCCGCCTTTATGGGCTATGTATTGCCATGGGGACAAATGAGCCTCTGGGGCGCCACTGTGATCACCAATTTATTTGGTGCCATTCCATTGGTTGGTGAAAACATTGCCATTTGGTTGTGGGGCGGCTTCTCAGTCGACAACCCAACACTGAACCGCTTCTTCTCCTTGCACTACCTCATTCCGTTCCTGATTGCTGGTGTCGTTGTTCTGCACATTTGGGCGCTGCACGTGCCCGGCAATAATAATCCGGTCGGTATTTCAGTGAAAGGCAAGCAAGATACAGTGCCATTCCACCCGTATTACACGGTGAAAGATGGTTTCGCGCTGACCTTGTTCCTCATCCTGTTCTCCTATTTCATCTTCTTCGCACCAAATGTTTTGGGTCATGCCGATAACTATATTCCGGCCAACCCATTGGTGACACCTGCGCATATTGTGCCGGAATGGTATCTGCTGCCGTTCTACGCGATTTTGCGCGCTGTGCCAGATAAGCTCGGCGGTGTGGTGCTGATGTTCGGCGCAATTTTTGTTATGTTCCTGCTACCTTGGCTTGATACATCAAAAGTGCGTTCAGCGCGTTATCGTCCCTTATTCCGTCAGTTCTACGTATTGTTCATCCTCGACTGCCTGCTTTTGGGTTACCTTGGTGCGCAGCCGGCTGAAGGTGTTTACATTGTGTTGGCGCGTGTTGGCACCGTCTATTACTTCGCTCATTTCTTGCTCATCCTGCCTATTCTTGGTCTGGTGGAGAAACCCAAAGAAGTGCCGGAAAGTATTTCCGAAGCTGTGCTACCTGCAGCACCGCAAGCGGCCGAATAGTGGTTTTGAGAGGAAAATCGTTATGAAGAACTTAACTTTGAAAACTCTAGCCGCCAGTGCCTTTTTGGTTGCCGGACTTTTGTCACCTGCCCATGCGGCGGGCGACGCCAAACATCCAGAAGTGATGGATTGGAGCTTTAACGGCCCAACGGGCACATTTGATCGCAATGCGCTGCGTCGCGGTTTCCAAGTCTATAAAGAGGTTTGCGCCTCTTGCCATGGGCTGTCGCAAGTCAGTTTCCGCAATCTGTCACAAGACGGCGGGCCTGAGTTCAGTGAAGCCGAAGTCAAAGCCATTGCCGCCGAATACACAGTGGAAGATGGCCCTGACAGTTACGGCGATATGTTCGAACGTCCGGCTTTGCCAAAAGATCGGTTTGTTGAACCTTATCCAAATGAGAACGCTGGCCGCGCCGCTAATGGTGGCGCCTATCCGCCAGACCTGTCTTTGATTACCAAAGCCCGTTCAGGTGGTGCCGATTACCTTCACGCGCTGCTGACGGGTTATAGCGAGGCGCCTGACGGTGTCGAAATGCGTCCAGGCCTGTATTACAACCCCTATATGGCCGGTGGCAAAATTGCTATGCCATCGCCGTTGCTGGAAGACATTATTGAGTATGGCGATGGCACACCAGCGACGGTTGAGCAAATGTCGAGCGATGTTGTGCAGTTCCTGACATGGGCGGCAGAGCCTGAGTTAGAAGCGCGCAAGCGTACTGGCATTATGGTGATCATTTATCTGACCATTTTCGCTGGCTTAATGTATTTCTCAATGCGTAAGATTTGGGCAGACCAGCACTAAGGTCTAAATCGACAAAAAATAACCCCGCTTTGGTAACAAGGCGGGGTTTTTTGTTTTAGACGTTAAAGCGGAATAATAAGACGTCGCCGTCCTTAACCAAATATTCTTTGCCCTCTTGGCGCAAGCGTCCGGCTTCGCGGGCACCGGCCTCGCCATTATGGGCTGTGTAGTCGTCAAAGGCGATGGTTTCGGCTTTAATGAAACCGCGCTCAAAATCAGTATGAATGACGCCGGCCGCTTGCGGTGCTGACATGCCTTTGCGAATGGTCCAGGCGCGTGCTTCTTTGGGGCCGGCGGTGAAATAAGTGATCAGGCCCAAAAGTTCATAACCCTGCCGGATTAGGCGATTGAGGCCGGGTTCTTCAAGCCCCAGACTGTTTAAATACTCCAACCGTTCATCATCATCCAGCTGCGCCAATTCTTCTTCAATACGGGCCGAGATGATCACAGCTTCGGCGCCTTCGGCAGCGGCTTTTTCCTGCATTTTGGCGGAAAGACTGTTGCCGCTATCGGCGGCGGATTCCTCAACATTGCAGACATAAATCACCGGCTTTGAGGTGATCAGCTGAAGGTTCTTGAAGGCTAGTTTTTGGTCGTCCGGCACAATCGCTTTGCGGGCAGGGCGGCCTTCACGCAACTCCGCTAGAGCCAATTCAACGAGCTCTAATTCAGCCGACGCGGCCTTATCTTTCGCTGCAACTTTCTTGCGCAAATTGACCTCGCGTTTTTCAAGGCTTTCCAAATCGGCCAGCATTAATTCGGTTTCCACTGTGTCCGAGTCCGCTAGCGGATCAATAACCCCTTCGACATGGGTGATGTCGCCATCCTCAAAACACCGCACGACATGGGCAATGGCGTCGACTTCGCGAATATTGGCGAGAAACTGATTGCCAAGCCCTTCGCCCTTAGAAGCGCCGCGTACCAGACCGGCAATATCCACAAAGCTCAAACGCGCGGGTATCGACTGCGCTGATTTCGCAATTTGCGCCAATTGGTCGAGCCGCGCGTCGGGCACGGCGACATCGCCAATATTTGGCTCAATGGTACAAAACGGAAAATTCGCCGCTTGGGCACTGGCGGTTTTGGTCAATGCGTTAAACAGCGTCGATTTACCGACATTAGGAAGGCCAACAATGCCACAACGAAAACCCATTATTCTGTGTCCTTATTTGTTTCAGTTTTATCCGCTTCAAGCTCTGGCAGAGCGGCTTTCATATCTTCGATGACCCGTGTTTGATAGGTCGCGTCTTCACCTTTGACGAGGTAATCCAAATGGCGTGTTAAAGCGCTAAGTAGCGGTTCTAACCATTGCTGGTCTTGTTTGGAAAAATCGCCCAAAACATGACCGCTCACTTTCGCTTTATCGCCTGGGTGACCAATGCCGAGGCGGGCGCGACGGAAATCGGCGCCCATATGCGCATTGATTGAGCGCAAACCATTATGACCAGCAAGGCCACCACCGTTACGCATGCGCAATTTACCGCTTGGCAAATCCAGCTCATCATAGAAAACGACGATTTGCTGGCTGGTTAATTTGTAAAAATTGACGGCGTCGGCAACGCTGATACCGCTTTTATTCATATAGGTTGTGGGTTTAAGCAAAAGTGTTTTTTCGCCATTAATCTGGCCCTCTGCGACCAACCCATGGTGTTTGCTTTTGAAGTTGCTAAAAGAATAGGCCTCAGCAATCGCATCAATCGCCATAAAACCAATATTGTGTCGGTTTTTTGCGTATTTCTGCTCTGGATTGCCAAGGCCTATCAATAAAAGCATGTCAGTTCCCTAAGTGGGAGATGCATTAGATGTCAGAAAGGCAGGCTTATTCTTCGCCGCCGTCTTCATCTTCTGCAGCTGCATCTTCAGATGTTGCTTTATCACCTTCTTCGCCGTCGGTTTCGCTATCGTCGCCGGCGCCACCAGCCGGTACGGCGATGGTTGCAATGGTGAAGTCACGATCAGAGATCACTGGCACCACGCCGTCTGGCAGCGTGATGTCGGAAATATGCACACTGTCGCCCATGTTCACGCTAGCCAAATCAACTTCGATTGAATCTGGAATTGAGTCGGCAGGGCAGTTGAGTTCGACGGTATAACGCACAACGTTCAACACGCCGCCGGTTTTCAGACCAGGGCATGTATCTTCGTTTAAGAAGATAACCTGAACTTCAACGGCAATTTTCGTGCCTTTGCTGAGGCGCAGAAAGTCGGCATGCATAATATCGTCGCGCACAGGGTGCAGTTGCAAGTCACGTGTCAAAACCCGTGTTTTCTTGCCGTCGACTTCGATATCGAGCAATGTGCTCATCAAGCGGCCCGTATTGTATAATTTGGTAAAGTCTTTACGCGACAATGAAACCCCTTCAGGTTCTTTATTGTCTCCGTAAATCACGGCCGGCACTAAGCCCTCACGGCGCAATGCACGAGCGACCCCCTTACCGGCCCGTTCCCGCTTTTCTGCGGTAAATGAAATAATGTCTGACATAATGTGTCTCCATTGATGTTAAAATTCCCACCATGACCCATGCCATAATGGTCAAACCGACTTTCCTCCAGGGGTGCAAAATCGGACTGTGCGCGGGTTATAGCAAGCACACGAATTTATTCAATCGAAAAGGCTGGTTTTAGTCGAAAAGGCTGGAAACAGAGTTTTCATCCGATGTGCGCCGCATCGCTTCGCCAATCAGCTCGGCGATTTCAATGACACCAAATTTATCGGACTGCAAAATTGCCTCGGTCGGTTGGATTGTGTCGGTGATCAATAATTTTTCAAGCTTTGACTTATTGACCCGCTCGACCGCTTGGCCAGATAGGACGCCATGGGTAACATAGGCTGACACCGAGGTGGCGCCGGCTTCAATCAAGGCATCGGCGGCATTGCACAATGTGCCGGCACTGTCGACAATGTCATCGACCATCAGGCAATGGCGGCCAGCCACATCGCCGATGATATTCATCACTTCGCTCACCCCCGCTTTTTCGCGCCGCTTATCAACAATCGCCAAATCGGCGCCAATGCGGTTGCCAAGCGCGCGGGTACGCACCACGCCACCAACGTCAGGTGAAACGACCATGATTTCATTTTTGCCGAAACGCATTTTAATATCTTCTACAAAGACGGGAGCTGCGAAAAGATTATCGGTTGGGATGTCGAAAAAGCCTTGAATTTGGCCGGCGTGCAAGTCGAGCGTCAGCACTCGGTCGGCGCCCGCTGACTCAATCAAATTAGCCACCAGCTTAGCTGAAATAGGGGTGCGAGGCCCTGGTTTGCGGTCTTGGCGGGCATAGCCGAAATAGGGAACAACCGCCGTAATACGTCTCGCGGAGGCGCGTCGCAAAGCATCAATAATAATCAACAATTCCATCAAATGGTCATTTGACGGAAACGAAGTCGACTGAATGATGAAAGCGTCTTCGCCGCGCATATTCTCGTGTATTTCAACGAACACTTCATTATCGGCAAAGCGGCGCACTTCGCATTTGGCCAAAGGCACATCGAGATATTTGCTGATGGCATTGGCCAGAGGTAAATTACTATTGCCTGATAAGATTTTCATCAAAATGTCTCCAGAATCGCTATGCATCTTGCATAACAAAGCTGCGAGAGAGTCGCAATTTTTGATTTACTTTTATCCCCGTTGGCGTGTGTCTTGCCCGTCGCTTAGCGGCATGATTGCAAACATATGGCCGACATCTGGCGGCCATAATCGGCCTCGCTGCGGTGTGTGGTGCGGCGGTAAGAGAAAAAATCAGCTTCATTCTGATAGGTGCATATATCCAATAAACTTCCGCTGACCCTGGCTCTAGCGACTTGCCGCATGACAAAACCGGTCAAATCAAACATGGCGTGATCTGGTTTTTGCGAAGCGATGAATAAATCTTGATCATCAGGGTAGGTGGTGGCGAATTGGCTTTTGAATTCCGGCCCTACTTCATAGGCGGCTTGTGAAATCGCTGGCCCAACGACGGCGGTGATATTCTCTCGGTGCGCACCATGTGTGCACATGAGGGCGACCACATTTTCAATTACGCCGTCATGGGCCCCGCGCCAACCGGCATGGGCGGCGCCAATCACGCCCGCCGTTTGATCGGCAAAAAGCACCGGCACGCAATCAGCGCTCAGCACCCCAAGGGCAAGGCCGATTTGATCGGTGACCAACGCGTCGGCTTCGGGGGCTTGCGTGTCATTAGCGCCCATATAGACGGCGCGAGGGCTGTGTATTTGATAGGCCGTGCATAAGCGCTCTGCTCGCAAATGGGCGCAAATCAGGGCGCGATTTTCGGTGACATTTTCCGGCCTATCATCTGAACCTTGGCCGACGTTCAGTGATTGGTATAGGCCTTGCGAAACCCCGCCCTGACGGGTGAAAAATCCATGCGCTATCGGCTGGCCGTGGTCGACTGTTTCAAACGCCGCTGCGACGAGGGGGGACAGGCGGCTCATGGGGCAAATCCCGCCAAAGGGGGGCAGTCCTGATTGGCCACGGCGAGGACTTTAAACAAATGTCCCATTTGATCGGGGGCCGCCAAGCGGTCACGTTCGGCGGCAATTTGACCGGCTTTTTCGGGTGCCGATTGAATCAACGATTGCGCTCTTATGTCTAGCCCCAGCGCCGTTAAAAACGCGCCTTGCTGGCAGATAGGTGGGCTGGTTAAACCGCATTGTGTGGCGAGTTTTTGTAACTGAGCAAAATTCACATGGGCGGTTAAATCCGCCATGCCCGGTGCCGCCAAGGGGTCAACAAACCGATGTTTTTGCAGCGCTTGAAAACTGTCGCCAGCCGCCGCTTCAGCATAGCCATAATCAATAATCAGCGCGGCGCCGCCGTGTGTCGCCAACTGCTTACTCAGACGCATCATCACATGATTGGCGGCAGCGCAAGTTTCGACAATATCGCCAATTTGCGCCGATGGCAGAGCCTGCGTCGGCAGCTCGGCCTCGGTCAGCGGCGCGCCGTCGATGAAACACAAAGCCCCCTCACGCTGGTCGACCATAATCGGCAACCAGCCATTCTTGTCCTTGCGGTATTGCTGAATTGGCAAGGCGTCGAAAAACTCATTGGCAAGAACAATCATCGGCAGTTCGGGCAATGTGCTGATATCATCATGCCAATGGGCGTTGGGCAGTTTTTCTTTTTGTAATTGGCGCAACGTCGGGCTGATTTCGACGAAATGCACCTGCGTGGTTTTTGTAAAGCCTGGTATGACACTTGCGGCTCGCATTACATCTGCCATTAATGTGCCGCGTCCGGGGCCCAGCTCGGCCAAACAAAAGGCCTCGGGCTGGCCCATACGGTGCCATAAATCAGCGCACCAAGCGCCAATCAGTTCGCCAAACATTTGGCTTATTTCGGGGGCGGTAGTGAAATCGCCACCATTGGGCGCGGCGCGGCCAAATGGTTGGCGTTGAACATAATATCCATGCGTCGCATCCGTTAGCGCGCGCGCCATAAAAGCTTCCAGCGTCATCGGGCCAGACTGGGCAAGCTCGTCAATTAATTGATCACGCAGCGCTGACATACAACGTTACCGTGGCCGCGCCGTAAGAATAAAGCCGAGACCGACAAGCAAAAATGGAATGCACAATAACTGCCCCATGGTCAGCCATTGCCAGATAAAGCCGATATGAGCATCAGGCTGGCGGAAAAATTCGACAAAGAAGCGCGAGGCGCCATAGATTATACAAAACAGGCCGGTCAAAAGCCCGGGGCGCGACAGCCCCTTATAGCGCCACGAAACCACAGCTAAGACAGTGAAGAGCAGCGCTCCCTCAAGAGCCGCTTCATATAGCTGGCTGGGGTGGCGCGGCAGAGGTCCGCCATTGGGAAAAACAAAGGCCCATGGCACATCTGTCGTGCGGCCCCATAATTCGCTATTGATGAAATTCGCCAAACGCCCGAAGAACAATCCAATCGGCGCGGTGGCTGAGGTCATATCGGCGAGCGCGCGCCAATCAAGCTGGCGTTTATAGGCAAAGCCGACAACCGCGATAAATACGCCGCCGGCGCCACCATGAAATGACATGCCGCCTTGCCAAACGGCCAGAATATCCTGTGGGTTAGCGAGGTAATAGGTCGGATTGTAGAACAGCACATAGCCCAGCCGTCCGCCCAACATAACGCCAAGCACGACCCATAGCAGCAAATCGCCGACATCATCTTGGCTGATCAATGGTCGGCCCGGCCAAAGCGCCGGACGCGCGCTCATCATCATCATATAGCGCATGCCAATCACTAGGCCGGCGATATAGGCCAGCGCATACCAGCGCAAGGCAAAGGGGCCAATTTGGAAAATAATTGGATCAATATCGGGAAAGCTCATAACGACGTCCTAATTACCGGCAATTTTCTCTTGCAATATAACACGAGCTGGAGGAACTTGCTTCTATGAATGACACACGCGCCAAAATTGTCGATGATTTGACCAGTGTTTTTAACGGTCTGGGTATTGCTGCCCAAGGCGTGCGTGAGGAAATTGATCAAGCCATTGGCGCGCGTATCGACCGGATGATCAGCCAAGGCAGCTTTGTAACTCGCGAAGAATTTGAGCTGGTCCGCGATATGGCCATTAAAGCACGCGAAGAAAACCTTGCTTTGCGTGAGGCTCTCGACACTTTGACAAAGAAAAAATAAAAATCGCTGAAAAATCAGCGATGGCACATTTGCCCGTGGATTACTTCATCTCTCTCGAATTTGCTCTTTTATCGACTCGGTGAATCAGACACTGTTATGTCGTAGGTCGGGGTTTTTCGGCCACCACATGTAGTATTTTGATAGGATGGACTGGCAAATATGTCGACAGCTTTGATGACGGAAACCCACGCTGAGCACCCGATTGATTTGATCGAGACACTTGCCGCGAGCCGCGAATGGCCATTTGAGCGCGGCACAGAAGACGATATGAATGTGTGTGTTGGCGGATATCATTGCGACTATCATTTGGCGATAAGCTGGCGACCCGATTTGGGTGGCTTGCATTTGGCCTGCGTGCTCGACACCCGCGCGCCACAGGGTAAACGTATCGAAATACATGAATTATTGGCGCTGATTAATGAGCAATTATGGCTTGGCCATTTTGATATTTGGTCAGCCGATGGTGCGATTTTATTCCGCAATACGATGTTTGTGAGTGGTGATGGTCTGTCCGAAGGCCAATGCGAAGAATTGATCAACCACGCAATCGATACCTGCGAGCGGTTTTTTCCAGCTTTTCAATTCTTGATTTGGGCGGGTCATTCGCCGCGTGCGGCGCTCGAAAGCAGCATGTTTGAAACCCGCGGCGATGCCTAAAATGATACCAGACAGTTTATTAAAACAGCGCATCCTCTTAGTGGGTGGCGGCAAAATGGGGTCGGCTTTGTTGCAGGGCTGGTTAGCGGCTGGCTTTGGGGTCGCGCAATTTATGGTGAATGAACCAGCCCCGTCTGATGATTTGGCGGCGTCTGTTGCTGTCGTTAATCCAACGGCTGAGCAACTCGAACAATCAATGCCTGATATTATTGTTTTGGCCATTAAGCCACAAATGGCGGACAGCGTGTTACCCGATCTAATACCGGCTGTGCGGCGCTCAACCGTGGTTATTTCCCTTTTAGCGGGTCAATCAATTGAGCATTTAAGTGCCTTATTGGGCGGCCATGATGTGATTGTTCGCACCATGCCCAATACACCAGCGGCGATTGGCTTGGGTATGACGGCCCTGATTGCCAGTGATGGCGTGAGCGTAGCGCAAAAGCAAGATGCTGGCCATCTGATGCAGGCGGTTGGTGAAACCGTTTGGTTGGACAGCCAAAAACAAATGGATGCCGTGACTGCTATCAGCGGCTCTGGCCCTGCTTATGTATTCTATTTGGCCGAAACCATGATGTCGGCTGGCGTATCGCTTGGCTTGAGTGAGGAAATGGCGTTGCAATTAGCCCGTCAAACCATCGTCGGCGCAGCCACCATGATGGTGCAATCGGACACATCACCTTCGCAATTGCGCCGCAACGTCACCTCGCCCAATGGCACGACAGAAGCTGCCCTTGATGTGCTCATGGCTGAAACCGGTGGGCTTGGAACCTTGATGCGCCAAGCCACGCAAGCAGCCGCCCTGCGCAATCGCCAATTGGCCGATCTTGACAAAGATGATGATTAAGACGGTATAGAAACCCGCGCCTGAAGACCGCCTAAGCCGCTTCGTTGCAGAACAATATCGCCGCCATGGCTGCGCGCCACATCGCGGGCGATAGCCAAGCCAAGCCCCGTGCCGCCCATTTGCGTATTGCGCGCGTCATCCAAGCGATAAAACGGGCGAAACACATCTTCCAAACGGTCTTCTGGAATGCCAACGCCATTGTCATCAATGGTGATATGCAGCATTTGTGTTTGGCCGTCGAGTTTGGCGGCAACATGCACCAATTTAGCGTGGCCGCAGGCATTATTGATCAAATTGGTGATACAGCGGCGCAGAGCATTTTGCTTCATCGACACATTGGCCTGCAGTGTATCGGTGAGACGGATTTGTACATCCGGCCAACGGCGTTCTGCATCGCGGTGGATTTGGCTCAAAAATGGGTCCAAAGCAGCGATGCTGGTGCTTTCGCCCTGATAGCCACGGGCGAAGGCAAGATAGTCATCAAGCATGTCTTCCATTTCACTGATATCGCTGTTTAATTCTTCAACATCAGGGATTTGCGGCATCATTGCCATTTGCAATTTAAGCCGCGTCAAGGGCGTGCGAAGGTCATGGCTGACCCCGGCCAGCATGGTGGTGCGCTGCTCGATTTGCCGCTGAATACGGTCACGCATTTCAATAAAAGAGGCGGCGGCGCGGCGCACTTCCGAGGCACCGGCTGGGCGGAACTCAGGTGTATCGCGACCCTTGCCAAATTCTTCGGCGGCTTCAGCCAAGCGTTGGATTGGACGAATTTGATTGCGTAAGAACACGCCCGAGACCATTAGCAAAATCACCGATGTGCCAACCATCCAGATCATGAAAATATGCGAATTGGTGGCATAAACGCGTTTGCGCTGGGTCAGTACGCGCATCACTTCGCCAGGCAGCAACACGCGAATATCGACGTAATTGTCATAGGTCACTGTATCGAGCCAGAATGGGCGGCCGATTTGTTCGGTTAATTCGCGCGATAATGATTGATGCAAGAGGGCGACAATCGGCGCAGTTTCGGTTTCAGGCAGGCTTTCGCCAGGCAAAAAAGCCACCGACATAGAGAAAGTGTCGCCAGCTATTTGGCTGAGCAATTCGCTGTCACTGCCTTGTTCGCGCATCCGCAATTCAACCAGAATAGCAATATCACTGACGGCAGCACTGGAAAGCCTTTGGGTCACGGTATTCCAATGCCGTTCCATAAATACAAAAGCGACAACAATTTGTGTTAGCACAACCGGCATCACAATAATCAACAGCGACCGCGGGAACAGGCCGGTTGGCATATATGTTTTCAAAAAAGCCGCAGGAGAGAACCACATAATCTAATCAGTCCTCAACACATAGCCGCTGCCACGCACGGTTTGTAAATATAGCGGGTCGCGCGGGTCGGCCTCAATTTTGCGACGCAATCGGTTGACCTGCACGTCAATGGCGCGCTCAGAAATATCTTCGCCATCGGCCAATTCCATGCGCGAGACAATCCGCCCAGGCTCAGAGGTCAGGCAACGCAGCACTTCTATTTCGCGCGTGGTTAGCGTCACTCGCGTGCCATCGCGCAGTAATTCGCCACGGTCATAACGAAAGGTGAAGGCGCCAAAACGCACTTCTTCTGGCGGCTCAATGACGGCTTCGTCGCTGGCGCTGCGCCGCAAAATATTTTGAATGCGCAATAATAATTCCTTCGGGTCAAAGGGTTTGGGCAGATAATCATCAGCCCCCACAGCCAGCCCCTCAATGCGATGCTCAACATCGGCCCGCGCCGTGAGCAATAAAATCGGCACGGTATTTTGTTCCTTGCGCAATTTCTCAGTGAATTCAACGCCGGTAAGCCCCGGCATCATAACGTCGAGAACCAGGAGGTCAAAACTCAGCATGACCATTTTTTCATAGGCTTCGCGGGCGTCGGCGGCGGTGGTGGCACGATAGCCATTATCGGCTAAATATTTGCGCAATAGTTTCCGAATGCGCGTGTCATCATCAACGATGAGCACATGCGGCGTGGTTTCATTGAGCTGGTCTATCGTAGCCATTTACTCACTCTTATCTCTGGCAGGGCGGGCCTTTATTTCGCGCCGCGAGCGGGCAATCAGATTGTCAATGGCCTCGCGATTTTCAGCATTTATAATAAGTCGGGTGGTCTTTTTCCATTGCTCAAAGGCCGGCGCGCCAATTTTGTCGAGCACCTCATCAAACCGGCTGATTTGCGGGGCAATCAATTGCCCGTGTAAGTCGCGGCCTTTGGGGGTCAGATGCAAGAGCCGTTTGCGGCGGTCATTTTGGCCAATCGCTTGCTCAATATAGCCATTATCAATCAGCTCGCGCAAAACCCGCGCCAAGCTTTGTTTGGTGATGCGCAAAATATCTAATAAATCAGCAATGGAAATGCCCGGATTGGAAGCAACAAAATGCAAAACCCGGTGATGGGCGCGGCCAAAATCATGCGCTGCCAGCAAAGCATCAGGGTCAGCGATAAAGTCACGATAGGCAAAGAACATCAGCTCAATGGCATCGTTGAAATCATTGTCTTGGGTGTTCTTTTGACGCGTCATTATGACCCTTATAAGGCTGAACAGAAGCGAGTGAAATATGTCAGCCTTATTGACATAAATCACTTTCACTGATAATACTAGCATCATTCATGGCCTTGGTTTCAAAATAAAATTGGCCTGCGGGGATTTAAATATGAGTGTGAGCTTCGATCAGCGTGACGGCTTCATTTGGATGAATGGCGAAATGTCGCCATGGGCGGAAACAAAAATCCACGTGCTGACCCATGGTTTGCATTATGGATCATGCGTTTTTGAGGGAGAGCGCGCCTATGGCGGGTCGATTTTCAAACTGCGCGAACACACAGAACGCTTGTTTTATTCGGCTGGTGAGCTGGGCTTCAAAATTCCATACACAATCGACGAAATTGACCGCGCCTGCCAAGAGACCCTCGAGGCCAATGGGCTGCGCGATGGTTATTTGCGTCCCGTTGCGTGGCGCGGATCAGAAATGATGGGTGTTTCGGCGCAGAATAATCGCATTAATGTTGCCATTGCGGCTTGGGAATGGCCATCTTATTTCAATCCTGAAGAGCGCCTCAAAGGCATTCGCCTAGATATGGCTAAATATCGCCGTCCATCACCTGAAACCGCGCCTTGCCATGCCAAAGCCGCTGGCCTTTATATGATTTGCACCCTGTCAAAACACGAAGCCGAAAGCAAAGGCTATGCCGATGCGATGATGTTGGATTGGCGCGGCCATGTAGCGGAGGCAACCGGTGCCAATATGTTTTTTGTCGACGGCAATGCGCTACATACGCCAACCCCGGATTGCTTCCTTGATGGCATTACCCGCCGCACAGTCATTGACTTGGCGCGGGCGCGTGGTCTCGCTATTGTCGAGCGGACGATTTTACCGGAAGAATTGGAAGGCTTTAGCGAGTGTTTTATTACCGGCACGGCGGCTGAGGTGACACCAGTTTCTGAAATTGGCCCCTATCGCTTTACCCCCGGTGACATCAGTAAAAACCTCATGGATGATTACGCCGCCTTAGTCGCCGGATAAACTTTTGCATCTTGACCTATGTTTTTATCATGTCATTCTTCTTCAGTGAGTTTTGAGAAGGGGTGACCAATGGGCTTGTATGACAAATATGTATTGCCACGATTTCTGAACACCGCTTGCGGCACCAAGCCAGTGCGTAAGCAACGCGAAAAAGTTGTGCCGCATTGCGAAGGCCGCGTGCTGGAAATTGGCATGGGAACAGGCCTCAATCTGGAATTTTACGACCCTTCAAAAGTAGACATGGTATTTGGTCTTGAACCAGCTGCTGAAATGGTTGCGCGGGCCAAACCTTTGGCCGATGCGGCACCGTTTCCGGTTGAATTCATTGATCTGCCGGGCGAAGAAATTCCGCTCGAAGATAATAGTGTCGACACAGTTTTGTTGACTTATACACTGTGCACAATCCCCGGCACATTGGCCGCCATGCAAGGCATGCGCCGTGTTTTGAAGCCTGGTGGTAAATTGATTTTTTCTGAGCATGGGCGCGCGCCAGATGCGGCCATTAACAAATGGCAAGACCGTCTTAATGGTGTCTGGGGACACATTGCCGGCGGCTGCAATATCAATCGTGATATTCCGCATTTGATTGAACAGGGTGGTTTCAAAATCACCGATATGGATCAAATGTATGTGCCATCGACACCGCGCGTGTTGGGCTACACCTATTGGGGAGCGGCGGAAATCCGCTAATCAGGTAAAAGTTTTGTAAATTCTGTCGGGAGGCTTGACTCTAGCGCGTCATTAAAATAGAACAAAAAAAGAACAAAAAAGCAAATATAGCAGGCACGCCAGATGGATGACGCGGAAAAAAGACCACAGATTAATGCGCTGAATCGCCAAAAAATTGTACGACTACGCAAAAAAATAGAGCGTTTTGAACCGCTTAGCCAATCTGCCGCACATATCACCACGGGCTTTGACGCGATTGATACTTATCTTACTGCCCATGTGAGCGGCGGCGGGCTGGCTTTAGGGGGCGTGCATGAAATTATCGCCGCACGCACGGGTGATATGGCAGCGGCGCTGGGTTTTGCGCATCATCTTGCGTCGCGGTTTCGTGGTGCGCAAACTGCTTTGCTCTATGGGCAGACCCATGCCGGCGTGCGCGATACCGGCCAGCCCTATGCACCGGCTTTAATGTCCCGCGATGATTTGATTTATCTGGATGGTGTCAGCCTGCCGGAGTTGATGTGGGCAGGCGAGGAAGCGCTGAGCTGTGATGCCATTGGTTGTATTATTCTGGCCAGCACCGAAGAAGCGCCAAATTTTACCTTTAGCCGTCGTTTGTCGATGACCGCGCGCAGTGTCGACCGGCCCTTGATTATGGCTCTGGGTGCCAGTGCAGCGGGTACCGCTTCGGCGGCGGCCAGTCGTTGGCAAGTGCAAGCCATCGCTAATAATGGTTGGCAGCTAACGCTTACCCGTCTGCGTAGCAGCTATCGTCAGACGCCGCCGACACAGGGGTGGCAAGTGTTCGCAGCGGCGCCACAAAGCGACGCGGATGGCGGCGCCAAGACACCAGAAATTGTCGCTGAACCGCGCCAGTTAGCGACAAATTAAGGCGGTGAGTGATGACAGATTTGACGCCACAAGAGCCTCCAAAGACACCAATTGGTGATTTTACTTTCAAGCCGCAAGCGACCGGAAGGCGCATTGTGTCTTTATGGTTTCCCTATTGGCTGGTGCAAAGCTATGGCGCCGGATTTGATGCCACGCGGCCATTTGTTCTGGTTGATAAGCAGAAAAACACCCAGCGCGTTGTGGCGGTGACACCATTGGCAGAAGCTGTTGGTTTGCACGCTCATATGTCGCTTGCCGATGCCCGCGCTTTAGTGCCCGATTTGCAAACCGCCCCTGTATTATGGCCAGCGGCGCAGGAAAAATTAGAAAAAACCGCCAAATGGTTGCAGCGCTATACGCCTTGGGTCGGCTATGACGCTCCCGGCGACAGTCCGGCGGATGGGTTCGGCTTGTTATTAGATATCAGCGGTTGCGCGCATTTATTTGCCGGTGAACGCGCCATGCTGGCTGACATACAGGCGCGTTTTCAGGCCCGGGGCATAACCGTGCACGCGGCTGTGGCGGGCACGATTGGCGCAGCTTGGGGGCTGGCGCGGTTTCGCCGCCAGCGCGAAGCAGTGATTTTGCCGCCGCAGCAAGAAACTGACGCCATGCTTGAGTTGCCGCCTGCCGCTTTGCGATTGACGCCGCAACATCTCGATTTATGCCGACGGCTTGGGTTGGATAAGGTGTCAGAATTGGCAAAATTCGCGCGTCCTGCTTTGACCCGTCGCTTCGGACCATTGCCGGTGATGCGCATGGAACAGGCATTTGGTCATGCCGGCGAGGCGCTAAGCCCTTGTGTGCCAGAGCCAGAGTTTCTGGTGCAAAAATTATTGCCACAAGGCATCACGCAATTGCCCGCTTTGGCCGATTTGCTGACGCCGCTTTGTGCACAGCTAGCGATCAAATTAGAAGCCGCCGGGCAGGGCGCGCAACGGCTCGATTTGGTGCTGACCCGTACCGATAATGCGGTAATGGCCTTATCTTTGCGTTTGGCGCATCCGTCTGCTGCGCCGAGCCATATGACGCGGCTGTTTGCTGATCGGTTGGAACGCTTGCGCAGCGGAGTGGATATTGGGTTGGGGGTTGAAAAGTTGCTGCTGGTGGCTAGCCAGACGGCGCCGATCAGCCCGCCACAAACCGCTATGGGTCTACAAGGGCGAAGTCATACACCACCGGCGGCATCGGCTTTGGCGCAGTTGATCGACCGTTTGATCGGGCGCTTGGGCCCGCAGCGCGTGGTGCGTCCTGTGGCGCAGCCGTCTTATATTCCAGAACGCGCGGTCGACTTTATTCCAATATTAGCCGCCGCCGAGCCACCATCAAAACTGGCCTTTGATGGCTCGCCGAGTATTCACACGCGCCCGCTTTTTATGCTGTGCGCGCCAGAACCGATTGAGGTCATTGCCGAGGTGCCAGAAGGTGCGCCATTTCGCTTTCGTTGGCGCCGGGTGTTGCATGAAGTGGTCGCCGCTCAGGGGCCAGAGCGCATTAGCCCTGAATGGTGGCAAGAAGTCTTCGGCACAAAATCGCGCAGTCATAACCGCCAGACGCGCGACTATTTTCGCATTGAAGATAATAATGGCTATCGTTTTTGGCTCTATCGTGATGGCCTATATGAGCGCGAAACCCAACAGCCCAAATGGTTCATGCATGGGGTGTTTGCCTGATGGATGAAGCGACAGGCAATCGGTTTTCTGAACTGGCAGCGATTTCTAATTTTAGTTTTTTGCGTGGGGCGGCGCACCCACAAGAAATGGTGCTGGAAGCGGCGACATTGGGCTATCAGGCGATTGGCCTAGCCGACCGCAACACACTGGCTGGCGTGGTGCGTGCCCATGCAGCGGCCCGTGACATTGGCTTGCGCTTTGTGCCGGGCGCCCGTTTGGTAACGCAATGTGGTTTTGAAGTGATTGCCTATCCGCATGATCGCGCCGCTTATGGTGCCTTGTCGCAATGTCTGACGCGCGGCAATCGGCGGGCCGGCAAGGGCCAATGCCTATTATATATCGACGACATATTGAAGCTGGCAAAAGTGGAGAAATTTTGCTGGCTGATTGTCCCTCCGCCTGAGCTGGCCGCATCATTCCGCGATAGTGTGGCGCTTCTGGCGGCCAGCAGTCACCATGTTTACACGCTTTTAGTGCCGCTTTACGGGGCTGATGATACGGCGTGGTTTGGCCAAATTGCCGCTCTCGCCGATTGGGCGGGGGCCGGGCTGATTGCCAGTTTTGACCCGCTTTATCACAATCCAATGCGGCGCCCGTTGCAAGATGTGGTGGTGTGTATTCGTCACCATTGCACATTGCAAGAAGCCGGCTATCGTTTGGCAGCTCATGCTGAGCGGTATTTGAAGCCAAGTACGGAAGCGCAACGTTTATTCGAGGCTTATCCAAATGCTTTGCGCAATATTGAAACAGTATTGAAGGTCTGCACATTCTCGCTTGATGAGCTGGCTTATCAATATCCTGAGGATGCGTTTGATGCGAGTTTGTCGCCGCAGGCCTTATTGGAAAAGTACACATGGGAAGGCGCGGCGGCGCGATTTCCAGACGGCGTGCCCGCCAAATTAGAAAAAACCCTGCACCATGAATTGGCGCTGATTGACCAGCTTTCCTATGCGCCATATTTTTTGACGGTTCATGACATTGTCAATTTCGCCCGTCGCAAACATATTCTATGTCAGGGGCGCGGCAGTGCGGCCAATTCTGCGGTTTGTTATTGCGTCGGTATCACCGCCGTTGACCCCAGTCGTCTGGATTTATTATTCGAACGATTTATCTCCGCCGAACGCAATGAGCCACCCGATATTGATATTGATTTCGAACACGAAAGGCGTGAAGAAGTCATTCAATATATTTACCAAAAATATGGCCGCGATCGGGCCGGTATTGCCGCGACGGTGATTACCTATCGTAGTCGCTCGGCGGTGCGCGAAGTGGCCAAAGTCATGGGTTTGTCGGCCGATGTCGCCAGCGCCCTTTTATCGGTCAGCTGGGGCAGTGGAAACCAGCCCCCACCGCGCGACCATATCACCATGTTGGGGCTCGACCCCGACGCTATTGGTCTGGCTGCAACGCTTGATATGGCGGCGCAGTTAATTGGCTTTCCGCGCCATTTATCGCAACATGTCGGCGGCTTTGTGGTGACCAATCAACGCCTCGACACGCTGGTGCCGATTGGCAATGCGGCCATGCAGGAGCGCACCTTCATCGAATGGGATAAAGATGATCTCGACACATTAGGGATTTTGAAAATTGATATTTTGGCGCTTGGCATGTTGTCGGCGATCCGCCGCAGTTTCGATCTAATCGCCGCGCATCACCAGCGTAATTTGGAGCTGGCCAATGTGCCACCCGAAGATAGTTCGGTTTACGATATGTTATGCCGTGGCGAGTCGATTGGGGTTTTTCAGGTCGAAAGTCGGGCGCAAATGAATATGCTGCCGCGCCTCAAACCGCGCGATTTTTATGATTTGGTGATTGAGGTAGCGATTGTCCGCCCGGGGCCAATTCAAGGCGATATGGTGCATCCTTATTTGCGTCGCCGTAATGGTGAGGAGGCGGTCGAATTTCCGTCGCAAGAATTGGAAGATGTGCTGAGCAAAACCCTCGGCGTGCCTTTATTTCAAGAACAAGCCATGCGTATTGCGGTGGCGGCGGCTGGGTTTACACCATCGGAATCCGATCAATTGCGCCGCGCCATGGCAACCTTTCGCAAAACCGGCGTGATTCATGAATTCGGCCTGCGCTTAGTTAATGGCATGGTGGCGCGCGGCTATGAAAAGGACTTTGCCGAACGCTGCTTTCGTCAAATTGAGGGGTTTGGCGAATATGGTTTTCCCGAAAGCCATGCCGCCAGTTTTGCGTTTTTGGTTTATGTTTCGGCGTGGCTGAAACATCATTATCCGGCGGCGTTTTGCGCCGCGTTAATCAATAGCCAGCCAATGGGGTTTTATGCTCCGGCGCAATTGCTCGGCGAAGCGCGCCGCCAAGGCGTGGTCGCGCAACCGGTTTGCATTAATGCCTCCGACGCGGAAGCTGATTTGGAAATCAACAGCGATGCGCAAGGGCTGGCGCGTGTTGATTTGCGGCTTGGCTTTAATCAAATCACCGGACTTGCCTCGGCTGATGGTGAAGCGATTGTGGCGGCCCGACAAATGGGTGGCGCCTTTGATAGTGTGGCCGATTGCGCCCGCCGTGTAGGCCTTGGGGTTGGCACTTTGGAGCGTTTGGCGCGGGCTGATGCGTTTGCTAGCTTGGGTCTATCGCGTCGCCAAGCTCTGTGGGCGGTGCGGGCGCTGGCGCCGGAACAAAAATCCGCGGCGCTTCCTTTGTTTGACAAGCAAGGGGTTCCAACAACGCCGTTTGAAGACGAGGCCAGTGCTGATTTGCCAGCCTTGGCGCCGGGCATGGAGGTGCTTGAGGATTATGCCAGTTTGCGCTTATCGTTGCGCAATCATCCGCTGGCGTTTTTGCGGGCTGGCTTGCAACGCGCGCATGTTCACCAATTACTAGACTTACAAAATGCCGCTTCTGGGCGGCGCATGAGCGTGGCTGGTTTGGTGATTTGTCGGCAGCGCCCAGGCAGTGCCAAAGGGGTTGTCTTTCTGACGCTGGAAGATGAAACCGGCACGGGCAATATTGTGGTCTGGCCCGACCGGTTTGAGCAATTTCGGGCGACAGTCATTGGCGCCCGTCTTATGCGTATTGAAGGGCGGGTGCAGCGCAGCGGTATTGTGGTGCATTTAGTGGCTGAAAGATTGACCGATATATCCGACCAGCTGATGCAGTTAATGCAGCAAAAAGGGGTGCCGTCGAACACCGCTTTGCCCAAACCCTTGCGCGGCAAAAGCCAAGTCGGACGGCGTACGCCTCGCGAAATGCCCTGGCGCGGCGAAGAGTAAACCTTATTCTGCCGCTTGTTTCTCGGCTTCCATTTCAGCGAGATATTTTTCCGCTTCCAAAGCTGCCATACAGCCCATGCCTGCCGCCGTAACCGCTTGCCGGTAAATATCATCGGTCACGTCACCAGCCGCATAGACGCCGGCAATTGACGTCGCCGTGCTATCTGGTCGGGTCACCAAATAGCCACCTGATTTGGTTTCCAACTGCTCGGTGAATAATTCAGTGGCTGGCGCGTGGCCAATGGCAATGAAAATTCCGTCTGCCTCGACTTCTTGCAGCGCGTCCGTTTTGGTGTTGCGCAGTCGTGCGCCGGTGACGCCAAGCGGCTGTTCATCGCCCAAAACTTCGTCGATTTCATGATCCCATCGCACGGTCACTTTTTCATGCGCCAATAGTCGTTTTTCCAAAATCTTTTCGCAGCGCAAAGAATCGCGGCGGTGGATGAGGGTGACATGTGAGGCAAAATTAGTCAGAAAAAGCGCTTCCTCGACCGCCGTATTGCCGCCGCCGACAACCAGCACTTTTTTATTGCGATAGAAAAACCCATCGCAGGTTGCGCAGGCAGACACGCCAAAGCCTTGAAATTTTTCCTCGCTTGGCAAGCCCAGCCATTTGGCTTGCGCGCCCGTGGCAATGACCACGGCATCGGCGGTGTAAAGCTGGCCGCCGTCGCCGGTCATGCGAAATGGCCGCTGCGATAAATCGACATGAGTGATGATGTCGGAAATAACCTCAGTGCCGACATGCGCCGCTTGCGCTTCCATTTGCTCCATCAACCATGGCCCCTGAATGGCTTCGGCAAACCCTGGATAATTTTCAACATCCGTGGTGATGGTCAATTGGCCACCGGGCTGAATACCGCGCACCAGAACCGGTTCCAGCATGGCGCGCGCGGCATAGACTGCTGCTGTATAGCCGGCTGGGCCAGATCCAATAATTAAAAGTTTGGCGTGTTTTGCACTCATCATTCTCTCCAACATATCTGACCCTAATTTAGGCGCGATTCTAGAGAACCCAAGAGGTGGCTGCACAAAACCGAGATTTATTCAGATGTTTTTGCTTTTTTCTGCATAGCGGCGGCAATGGCGGCGGCAATGTCTGGTGTCGCATTTTGCGGCGTGCACGGCCAATCTTGCAAAGCGCCGGTAAAGGGGCGAACAAAATCATGCTGCTGCAGGCTGGCGTGAAAGCGGTCAAATTTAGCGGAGCCGCCGGGCAGGGCGAATACCTGCACCGGTTTACCAGCCAGACAGGCCTCGCCGACCATATTGGCGCTATCGGCAGTAACGATGAAATGATCAGCCAACCCAAGCATGGCGCGATAAGGGTTGTCGCCTTGATTGTCCCATATAAAGCCATCTTGCGGGCCGATATGTTGGCGCAAAATTGCCCCGTAAGCCTCTGGCGAACGCCGCGATAGGGTGATCAGTAAAAAACACCCTTGCTGGGTCAGTGTCGCTAGTTTTTGTGCCAAATGGGTCATGGTCGCGGCGTCGAAGCGATAGGCTTGGCTCGGGCCGCCAATGGTGACCGTAACAATTTTACGCCGCGCTTGCGCCACCGCTGAGGGTATCAGACGGTCACGCCATTGCGCCGCTGCCTCGCCGATGATCTCAGCCGTCAGCCCATGCGGTGACAGAATGGTTTGCATGACGCTTTGGTCACGCACTTGGTCGTGGCAAGGGGCCCAAACGAAATCAAAATTTTTGGCATTAATTTTAGGGTCTTGTAGAAAAGCGACAAAGGTTTTGCCATTTGCGGCGCGGCGGATATAGCGCGCATGTGGTACAGCTTGGCGGCCGCTGGCGAGCACCAAATCTGGCCAAGGCGGGGCGATTTGCCGGTCTTGCGCGACACCCCAAACAGCTGGTCGGTAGGGGGCCAGCCATGTATAGGGGCGGTTCAATTGCGCATGAATCAGACGGCTTTCGCCACCCAAAGCTTCAGCTACGCCCTCAACCAGCACATCATTCCCGCGTCTTCCGCCTGTGATGGCCCAAATTTGCATGGCTTTTCCTGTAGAAATATTTCAAACTTCGGTATTATTATTACGTTGTTTGCTCAATTTGGGACAGAAAAAACTATGAAAGAGTCACGGCTCGATAGTATTGACCTTAAAATCATTGCCGCTTTGCAGGACGATGGCCGCATGACCAATGTTGATTTGGCGCAGCGTGTTGGTATTTCTGCGCCGCCGTGTTTGCGCCGCGTCAGGGCTTTGGAAAATGCGGGTTTCATTAAAGGCTATCACGCCAGCGTCGATGGCCAAATGTTAGGGTTTGGGGTGACGGTATTTGCCATGGTCGGTCTCGATAGCCAGGCCGAGAGCGATTTGCAGGCTTTTGAAAAGCGCGTCAATGAATGGCCAGAAGTACGCGAATGCCATATGCTGAATGGCGAGATTGATTTTATTTTGAAATGCGTCTCTTCAGATCTGGCCAGTTTTCAAGAGTTTCTGACACAAAAACTAACCTCGGCCCCGAATGTGGCGCATGTACGCACATCATTGACCATTCGTCAGTCGAAACATGCGGCTGGCATGCCGATTAATTTATCTAAATAAATTTAACCCCGAGAATTTCATAGGATTTGCCGCCGCCGGGTGTGTTGACCTCGACGCTGTCGCCAACCTCTTTACCAATCAGCGCACGGGCAATCGGCGAGGCGATAGAGATTTTACCAGCTTCGACATTGGCTTCATATTCGCCGACAATTTGATAAGTTGTTTCGACATCGGTGTCTTCATCGACCAATTCGACGGTGGCGCCGAATTTGACGGTATTGCCACTGAGCGCGGCGACATCAATAATCTCAGCCCGATTGAGCATGTCTTCAAGCTCCATCACCCGACCCTCATTGTGGCTCTGCTGTTCTTTGGCGGCGTGATATTCGGCGTTTTCTGACAAATCACCATGCGCACGCGCTTCGGCAATGGCGCGAATGATGCGCTGGCGGTCAGGGCCCTTTAATTTTTTAATCTCGGCGTTCAGCGTCTCATAGCCGCTGGCCGTCATTGGTACGGTTTCCATAAAATCCCTCTCACGTGCAACCAAACCGATTGCAAATTTTTATTATTATAATCTTTCAAACTTTAAGGGTTAAGGCAAGCGTGCTTGTTAGGCGCGCCGCTTGCTTTCATATTCCTGCAGCGAACACACTTGCAAATCACCTTTGCTGAGCGCCCCAATAGCGGCGACAGCGGCTTCGGCACCGGCCAAAGTTGTGTAATACGGAATTTTATCCATCAAAGCGCAGCGACGAATAGATTTACTGTCGGCCAGTGATTTCTCACCTTCGGTCGTATTGACCACCAAATGGACATCGCCGTTTTTCATCGCATCCACAATATGAGGGCGCCCTTCCATGACTTTATTCACCGGAGTCACGGCAATACCATTTTCTGCCAGATATGCCGCAGTGCCGCGCGTGGCAATCAGGGTAAAGCCAATGTCTTGCAGGCCGCGTGCGGCTTTCAGACTGCGCGGCTTATCGCTTTCACGCACAGAAATAAAAGCCGTGCCAGAGGCTGGCAATACGGTGCCACTACCCAGCTGGCTTTTGGCAAAGGCGGTCGCAAAGTCTTTGTCCAATCCCATGACTTCTCCGGTGGAGCGCATTTCAGGGCCAAGAACCGTGTCGACGCCGAGGAAGCGGGCGAAGGGGAAAACTGATTCCTTGACCGCGACATGATCATAATCTGGCGTTTGTAGATTAAATTCGCTCAATTTAGAGCCAGCCATTAAACGTGCGGCAATGCGGGCGATCGGTTGACCCAGAACTTTGGCGACAAATGGCACGGTGCGGCTGGCTCTTGGATTGACCTCAATAACGAAAATCTGTTCACCCTGAACGGCAAACTGCACATTCATCAAGCCCTTCACATTCAAGGCCAAAGCCATTTCCGCAGCTTGTCGACCCAATTCATCAATTATGTTTTGCGACAAAGAATGTGGCGGCATGGAGCAGGCGCTGTCGCCTGAGTGCACGCCGGCTTCTTCAATATGTTCCAAAATACCCGCGACCACGACGTTTTCGCCATCGCACAGCACGTCGACATCAAGCTCTGTCGCATCACGTAAATAGCCGTCAATCAGCACTGGGCTGGTGCCGGAGACAATCACCGCTTCGCGCATATAACGCTCAAGCTGCTCGTCTGTGTCGACAATTTCCATGGCCCGCCCGCCGAGCACATATGATGGCCGAATAACCACAGGAAAGCCAATATCCTTGGCAATGACGCGCGCCTCTTCGGCACTGCGGGCAATGCCATTTGGCGGCTGGCGCAATTTCAGCTCATCGAGTAAATCCTTGAACCGGTCTCGGTCTTCGGCCAAGTCAATGGCATCGGGCGATGTGCCCAAAATAGGAATGCCGGCATCCTCTAGGGCTTGCGATAATTTCAGCGGTGTTTGCCCGCCAAATTGCACAATTACCCCTAGCAAACTGCCGTTCTGCATTTCGCAGGTCAAAAGCTCCAGCACATCTTCTTGCGTCAATGGTTCAAAATACAGCCGGTCAGAGGTGTCATAATCGGTCGACACGGTTTCTGGGTTGCAGTTCACCATAATGCTTTCAATATCGGCATCGCCCAGCGCAAAAGCGGCGTGGCAGCAGCAATAATCAAATTCAATGCCCTGACCAATACGATTTGGCCCACCACCAAGGATCACCGCTTTCGGCCGATCTGATGGCGCCGCTTCATTCTGTCCTTCAAAAGGTGAGGGGCTGTCATAGCTCGAATAGAGATAGGGCGTACTGGCCATAAATTCGGCGGCGCATGTATCAATGCTGCGGAAGTAAGGCCGCACTTCAAGCTCATGGCGTGCGCGCCGCGCGTCTGCTTCTGACAGGCTGCACAATTCACCCATGCGGGCATCCGAAAAGCCCTGCGCTTTCACCGCGCGCATGGCTTCGGCATTGTCAGGCAGGCCATGGGCAATCAATTTTTCTTCGGTGGCGATTATTTGTTCCAATTGTTCCATAAACCACGGGTTGAAATGCGATAATTGGCAAACTTCGTCAGCGCCCATACCTTGGCGCAACGCATGGGCGGCGACCAACAGGCGGTCGGGTGTCGGCGTCGTCAGCGCGGCACGCATATTGCTTAGCCCTTCAGGGGTCGATATATCGGGCGCGTTCTCTGGCGGATTAATGCCGGTCAGGCCGGTTTCCAATGAGCGCAGCGCCTTTTGCAAGCTCTCTTGAAAATTGCGGCCAATGGCCATGGCTTCGCCAACGGATTTCATTGCTGTCGACAAAAGCGGTTCGGCGCCGGGGAATTTTTCAAAAGCAAAACGTGGAATTTTTGTAACCACATAGTCAATGGTCGGCTCAAAACTGGCTGGTGTGACGCTGGTAATATCATTCATTAGTTCGTCTAGCGTATAGCCAACCGCCAGTTTTGCCGCGATTTTGGCAATCGGAAAACCAGTGGCTTTGGAAGCCAGTGCCGACGAGCGCGACACCCTTGGGTTCATCTCAATCACCACCAGTCGGCCATCGGCAGGATTGACGGCAAATTGCACATTCGACCCGCCGGTTTCGACGCCAATTTCGCGCAACACAGCAATCGACGCATTACGCATGATTTGATATTCGCGATCGGTCAATGTCAGGGCAGGGGCAACGGTGATGCTGTCACCCGTATGCACACCCATGGGATCGATATTTTCAATCGAGCAAATGATGATGCAATTGTCGGCTTTGTCGCGCACCACTTCCATCTCATATTCTTTCCAGCCCAAGACGCTTTCTTCAATCAGCACTTCGGTTACTGGCGAGGCGTCGAGGCCGCTTTCAACAATGGCGATAAATTCTTCTTTATTATAGGCGATGCCGCCGCCAGTGCCGCCCATGGTGAAAGACGGACGAATAATGGTTGGCAGGCCGACTTTTTCGAGCCCTTCAAGCGCTTCTTCCATGGTGTTAGCAATTGAAGAGCGGGGGCTCTCGAGGCCAATTTTATCCATGGCCTCACGGAACAATAGGCGATCTTCAGCCTTGTTAATGGCCTCAAGGTCAGCACCAATGAGCTGCACATTATATTTTTCCAATGTGCCATTTTCAGATAGCGCAATGGCCGTGTTCAAAGCGGTTTGCCCGCCCATGGTTGGCAAAATCGCGTCCGGCCGCTCCTTGGCAACAATCGCCGCCACCACGTCAGGGGTGATTGGCTCAATGTAAGTGGCATCGGCTAATTCCGGGTCGGTCATAATCGTCGCTGGATTGGAGTTGACCAAAATTACCCGATAGCCTTCTTCGCGTAGCGCTTTACAGGCTTGCGTGCCCGAATAGTCGAATTCGCAGGCCTGACCAATGACGATGGGGCCAGCGCCAATAATCATAATGCTCGATATGTCTGTGCGTTTAGGCATTAGCTGTTTCCTTGCGCTGACATCGCCGCGACAAAGCGGTCGAATAAATAGTGACTGTCCTGAGGGCCAGGTGAGGCCTCTGGGTGATATTGCACTGAGAACACCGGCTTGCCTTTAAGCGCAATGCCGCAATTGGTTCCGTCAAATAGGCTGACATGGGTTTCTTCGACATTGTCGGGCAGTGTGTCGCGATCGACGGTAAACCCGTGGTTCATTGAGGTGATTTCGACTTTGCCGGTGTTGATATCTTTCACTGGATGATTGGCGCCATGATGGCCCTGCTTCATCTTCACAGTTTGCGCCCCAAGTGCCCGTGCCAGCATTTGATGGCCTAGGCAAATGCCAAACACCGGCTTACCGCTATCAACTAATTTGCAAATCTCGCCAACCGCATAAGCGCCGGTCGCGGCCGGGTCGCCCGGGCCATTGGATAAAAAGATACCATCTGGTTGCAGCGCCAGCACTTGCTCAGCTGTGCTATCAGCCGACACAATCGTCACCCGACAACCGGCTTCAGACAAGCAGCGTAAAATATTGCGTTTGATGCCAAAATCGAGGGCCACGACATGCACATCTGAAGCAATGTCGTCAAAGCCGTCTTCCCACTGCCAGCGTCCCTGTTGCCAGTCATAGGATTGTTGGCTGGAGACTTCGGCCGCTAAGTCAGCCCCTTCGAGGCCCGCAAAACTAGCTAATTTGGCTTGCATAGCGGCTTCGTCAAAGTGGCCGTCTGGGGCGTGGGCGATGACGGCATTAAACATGCCATGGTCGCGAATATGGCTGGTAATGGCGCGTGTATCGACGCCTGAAATGCCGATGAGCCCGTGTTGTTTCAGCCATGTATCTAAATGCTGGGCGGCGCGATAATTGGCTGGCGTGGTGATGGCTTCGCGAATAATCAGCCCTTCAGCACCACGCGGTTGACTTGTGTTTGAGGTTTCGCTGTCGTCATCATTGGTGCCGACATTGCCAATATGCGGGAAGGTAAAGGTAACAATTTGCCCGGCATAAGACGGGTCGGTGAGGATTTCTTGATAGCCCGTCATCGCCGTGTTGAAGCACACTTCACCGACAGTTTGGCCGACTGCGCCAAGGCCGTAACCATAAAGTTTCTGGCCGGTTTCACTCATAAGAAGCGCCGTCTTTGGGGCTGTCTGCCATCCGCTCATAATGTTACTTCCTTGTCATTGTGGGGGGGCAGAGTGATGAGAACAAGACAAAACAAAAGCCCCAGCCACATATTTGGCGGGACTTGGAAAATTTTGACACATTCTCATTTATCAATCTGCTCTGGCTAGAGGTAAGCTAAAGTTGCGGGAGACTATCTAATCACCCCCTCTGGGTCAAGAGAAGTTAACGTGATTCCAGTGGGAAAAATAACTTAGTTAAAACATGTGTTTACTGATCATGATTTGGGCCGTTTTCTTGGCCGTGCCGCAAGCCTCAGAGATCGGCTGATTAAATTGCGTGAAATCTAGCAATTTGTGGTTGGTCATTCTATCATTGCCATTGCTGATGGGTTGGACTATATCAGCCCAACTCGACGAAGTTCAGTGAGGAGCCTAGTTTATGCAAGAGCAGTTCAGTGAAGCGCTCAAAGCCGCCGTTAAAAGCCAAGATAAAGTGCGTATTTCTACTTTGCGCTTGATTACTGCGGCCATCAAAGACCGCGATATTGCGGCTCGTACAGCCGATAACCGAGATGGTGTGTCGGATGACGAAATTCTTGAAATTCTTGCTAAAATGGTCAAGCAACGCCAAGAGTCGGCGACCACTTACGAACAAGCCGGACGCCTTGAGCTGGCTGAGCAAGAGCGTAACGAAATTGCTGTTATTGAAGAATTTTTGCCGCGCCAGCTCGACGACGACGAAATGGCTATCGCTGTCGACACTGTCATCCAAGCGCAAGCGGCAAGCTCGCTGAAAGATATGGGCAAGGTCATGGGGGCGTTGAAAAGCCAATATGCCGGGCAGATGGATTTCGGCAAGGCCGGCGCGCTGGTGAAGCAAAAGCTCGGCTAATCAAGGGCGCGCCAATTATGCGCACAGCTAATTTGTCCAAATCATGTGTTCTGGCTGGTCGTGGCGCCGGATTAGCGTAAAATACGTCTATGGCCTTTCCGCAAAACTTTCTTGATGAGATTAAAAACCGCATTGCTGTGTCGGATATTGTTGGCCGTCGGGTGAAATTGCAGCGCCGTGGCCGCGAGTATGTCGGCCTTAGCCCGTTCAAACAAGAGCGCACACCGTCGTTTACCGTCAATGATGACAAACAATTTTACCATTGTTTTGCGACCGGCAAACATGGATCGGTTTTCGATTTTATTATGGAAACTGAGGGGCTGAGCTTTCCCGAAGCGGTCGAGCAACTGGCCCGTCAGGCGGGACTTGAGATGCCCGAACGTGACCCGCAAGCGGCGCAGAGAGCCGCCGTGCAGGCGACATTAATTGATGTCACAGAAGCTTCTGCCCTATGGTTTCAAGCGCAGTTGAAAGCCCCAGAAGCGGCTGAGGCAAGGGCTTATTTGGAGCGCCGCGGCGTCTCGCAAGAGCTGATTGAGCGGTTTGGCATTGGCTATGCGCCAGGCGCCCGCACCGCCTTGATTGAGCATTTATCGGCACGGCAAATGCGGCCTCCACAAATCGTCGAGGCCGGCATGGCCATTCAACCCGAAGAATCAGACCGCCCGCCCTATGACCGTTTCCGCGAGCGCATTATGTTTCCCATCCACGACGCGCGCGGTCGGGTGATTGCCTTTGGTGGTCGGGCGATGAGCGCAGATGCGAAAGCCAAATATCTCAATTCACCCGAGACCCCCTTGTTTCACAAAGGCGCGGTCTTGTTTAATTTTGCCCGCGCCCGTCAGCCTGCCTATGATGCCAATATGGTGCTGGTAGCAGAGGGCTATATGGATGTTGTCGGCTTGGCGCGGGCCGGTTTGCATCATGCGGTGGCGCCGCTTGGCACGGCAGTGACGGAAGATCAAATTCGTCTTCTATGGCGTTTGGCGCCAGAGCCGGTTATGTGCCTTGATGGCGACGAGGCTGGCTTGCGTGCCGCCTATCGGGCGATTGACCGCATTTTGCCGCAATTAAAGCCTGGCTTTTCCATGCAATTTGCACTTTTGCCAGCCGGTAAAGATCCGGATGATGTGGTGCGCGATGGAGGGGCTGAGGCAATGAACGATATTATCGGTCGGGCGCGCAGCTTGATCGACATGATGTGGGAGCGCGAAATTGAACGCGCCCCATGGGATACGCCCGAGCGGGCCGCTGCCTTGAAGCAAAGATTACGCGAAGCAGTGGCGCTGATTAATGACAAAGACGTGCGGGCGCTTTATGGCCAAGAGGTCAAATCGCGGCTTGATAAACTGCTAGGTGGTGGCGCCTATGGCAATCAGGGGCGCAACGGGCAGGCAGCTGGTTATCGCGGCGGCGGACGCCAGCCACGCGCGCCGTGGGGCAGCCGGCGACCGCAACCGGCAACGTCTGAATTACGGCGCTCTGATTTAGGCCGTGGCGAGGTTAGCTTTCCCCGTCGTGAAGCGCTGATTGTCTTGGCCGTATTGAACCATCCTGGTATCTTGCTTAGTCAACGTGATCATTTTGAAAATCTCGACTTATCCTCATCCGAGCTAGACCAGCTAAGATTTAAGATTGTCGACTATTTTGATAAGTTGCCAAATGCTGAGGCAGGACTTGACATTGACGCCTTGACAGGGCATTTGAATGAGCACGGTTTAACAGAATTAACGCAACGTTTATGGCAAATGCCAGAAGCGCGGCTTTTAACCTTTGTACGCAAAGAAAGTGACCTAAGTGATGTTTTGGCGGGATGGCTTGAAACCACCGTCGTTCATCATAAATTACTTACTTTGACGGCTGAAAAAGCCCTTGTGCAGGAAGAGCTTGCAACCGAGATGGCGCGCGATGGAACGCAAAATGCGCTGGATCGGTTAACGGCAATTAAAAATGAAATCGCGGCGCTTGAAAGAAATGATGACAGCGCTTGATGAAATGACGTGAGACGGTCTCGGAGACGTGAATGGCGACGAAAAAAGCATCAGAGAAAACAGTAGAGCGCGAGCCAGGGGATAGCCCTCTGATTGACATGAATAATCGTGCCGTAAAACGGATGATTAAGACGGCCAAGGAATCCGGCTCGGTGACCTATGATGAGCTCAATGCGGTTCTGCCGCCGGAAGAATTTACCTCTGAGCAAATCGAAGACATTATGTCCATGTTATCGGAAATGGGCATTTCCATTGTCGAGAACGATGGCGTCGATGACGGCGATGAGGATGCCACGCCCAAACCATCAAATGACGATGACGATGATTTGGATGATGATGAGGCCGAAGCCACAAGCTCGACGGCCATTGCCAAAACAGCCAAAACAACCGGCGCCGGCGACCGCACAGATGATCCGGTACGCATGTATCTGCGCGAAATGGGCTCGGTTGAGCTGTTGTCGCGCGAAGGCGAAATTGCCATTGCCAAACGCATTGAGGCTGGCCGCGAAATGATGATTTCGGGCTTATGTGAAAGCCCGCTGACTTTTCAGGCGATTATTATTTGGCGCGATGAGCTCAATGAAGGCAAAGTTCTGCTTCGCGAGATTATTGATCTGGAAGCCTCTTTCGCCGATCCTGACGTGAAAAAAATCGACCGTTCGGCTGAAGGGGCGGCGCCTCCGCCATCTGGTGCGCCATCAGGTGAAGCCGAAGGTGAACCCGATGAAGACGAAGATGATGATGATTCAAACCTGTCGCTATCGGCCAAGGAAATGGAATTAAAGCCAAAAGTTCTAGCAAGTTTCGATGTTATCGCTTCGACTTATAAAAAATTACGCCGCTTGCAAGATCAAAGCGTTGAGCTGCAGGCCGATAATAAAGAACTGTCAACAGCGCAACAAAACCGCGCTGATAAATTGCGCAGTGAAATTATCGCTGAGGTGAAGGAACTGTCTTTGAACAACAGCCGTATTGAGGCTTTGGTGGAGCAGCTTTATTCAATCAATAAAAGTCTGGTTGGTCTAGAATTGCGCCTGTGGCGTATGGCCGATGGTGAGGGCGTGAAGCGCGAAGAGTTTCTCAAGCAATATCAGGGCAATGAATATGAGGCCAATTGGGCCAATCGTGTTGCCCGCCTTGCTGGTAAGGGCTGGAAAGGTTTTGTCCAGAACAACCGCAATGAAATTAAAGAAGTGCGTGGCGAAATTCAGGAATTGGCCAATGATACGGGTCTCAATATCAGCGAATATCGTCGCATTGTCCGCATGGTTCAAAAAGGTGAGCGCGAAGCGCGGATTGCCAAAAAAGAAATGGTCGAGGCCAATTTGCGTCTGGTTATTTCGATTGCCAAAAAATACACCAACCGTGGCCTGCAATTCCTTGACCTGATTCAAGAGGGTAATATCGGCCTGATGAAAGCGGTTGATAAATTTGAATATCGCCGCGGTTATAAATTCTCAACCTATGCCACATGGTGGATTCGCCAAGCCATTACACGCTCAATTGCCGATCAGGCGCGGACCATCCGTATTCCAGTGCATATGATTGAAACAATTAACAAATTAGTGCGCACGTCGCGCCAAATGTTGCATGAATTTGGTCGTGAACCAACGCCGGAAGAATTGTCTGAAAAACTCTCAATGCCGCTGGAAAAAGTCCGGAAAGTGCTGAAAATCGCCAAAGAGCCAATCAGTCTCGAAACCCCGATTGGTGACGAAGAAGACAGTCAATTGGGCGACTTCATTGAAGATAAAAACGCTATTCTGCCGATTGATGCCGCCATTCAATCCAATTTGCGCGACACCACAACCCGCGTTCTGGCCTCCTTGACGCCACGCGAAGAGCGGGTTTTGCGGATGCGGTTTGGCATTGGTATGAACACTGATCATACTTTGGAAGAAGTCGGGCAGCAGTTCTCTGTGACCCGCGAGCGTATCCGTCAGATTGAAGCCAAAGCTTTGCGTAAGCTCAAACATCCGAGCCGGTCACGCAAATTGCGCAGCTTCCTCGATAATTAATCACGCGTATTTAGGATTAGTTTTATGCAGCTCACCATGATGAAGGCGAAAATCCATCGCGCCAGTGTCACCCAATGCGACATGCATTATGAAGGGTCAATTTCAGTCGATCAGGATTGGCTCGATGATGTTGGCATTTTGCCCAATGAGCAGGTTGATGTGTTGAATATCAATACTGGCGCCCGCTTTACGACCTATGCCATTCCGGCGGAACGTGGCTCGAAAACCATTGGCATCAATGGTGCCGCAGCGCGGCTGGCGCAGGTTGACGATCTGGTGATTATTATTGCCTATGCACAGATGGACGAAACCGCCGCGCGCGGTTATAAACCAAAAGTGTTCTTGCCATAATTTTGGTCGGTAAATGGTTTGGGGCCTGTAGCTCAGTTGGTTAGAGCGAACCGCTCATAACGGTTTGGTCGCAGGTTCGAGTCCTGCCGGGCCCACCATTCTCCCCACTGTTAAGGCTTGCAGCGCATTTTCCAATTTTGGCATATTGCATTGGCCTTTGATGGCAATGAACACCAGCGCGCAGGCGCGACTTTCAGCCGCCACCAGCGTATATTTCGACCCCACTAATTGCAGCCGATGGGTGCCGGTATGACCCTTGGCACGAACCAGCTTATCGGCATGGTCAGCCAGCAACGCCTCAAAGGCCTGCACTGGCAAGCTTATGTCGCTGGTAAAGGTCAGTTGATCAAATACCGCACCGGCGTCCGCCTCATCATCGGCCAGAGCAATCGGGTGGTGTTTGGCTGGCCGCTCAAAGATGATTTCGGCCAGTGCCTGCTGGCGCGCGTTCAGTAGCGGCGCATTGGTCATTTGCTCAATCATTTCTTGCGCTTTTGCCGCGTCATCATCGGTGGCGTCGGCCTTGGTTAGCAAAATCATATCGGCTTGCGCAATCTGTCGCCGAACCAATTTGCCAACGAATTTATCGCTGCATTTCTGCGCCACTGTGCTGGCGTCGACGGCGACCAAAACACTATCCAACTGTAAGCCCTCGATGCCATAGCCGAGATAGGCCAGACGGGCTGGTTCTCCGGCCCCGCTGGCTTCAACGATAATATGCTCCGGCTTGTTTTTCTGGCCTGCCAATTGGCTCAATTGTTCAATCATATCGTCGCGCAATTGGCAGCAAGCGCAGCCATTGGTGAGGCTCATGGTTTCGCCGTCGTGACTGTCAATCAGCTCGGCATCAATATTAATGGCGCCGAAATCATTGACCAATATGGTCAATTTCCGGCCATGCGGCTCGGCGAGCAGGCGATTGATCAGCGTGGTTTTGCCGGCGCCCAAATAACCGCCCAAAATGGTAATTGGGGTGCTCATGCGGGTTTATCAATTTTATGCGGCGTGCCGGCAAATACTGTGCCCCAAATTTCGATGTCTTTCAGGCCTGCGGCCCCGACAACAAACGGATCCGCCTCGAGCACGGTGAAATCGGCTCGTTTGCCGCCACGTAAAGAACCAATCTCATTTTCCAGTCCCAGCACATAAGCCGCATCAATGGTGATGGCGCGCAATGCTTGCTCGACACTGACCAGTTCGCTTTCGCCGACAATGTCGCCTTCAGCATTCTCGCGCCGCGCCGCCACCCATGCCGAGTTGAGCGGTTGAGCCGGTGCCATGGTGTAATCCGAGTGTAGGGCAAAGGGAATATTGTTGCGCGCCAATGTGCCCAAGCGCGCCATGTGATAGGCACGCTCCGGCCCCAGAGCATGGAGGGCATAAACAGCGCTCAATTCATGCAGATAGTAAACATTGGCCGAGGCAATGGCGCCAAGCCGTGCCATGCGCTCGACCTGTTCTGGTGTCGATAGGCCAAAATGCTCAATCGTAAAGCGATGGTTGAAGCGCGGTTTTTCATCTTGCAGTTTTTGCAACACATACAAGGCCAATTCGAGGCCAAGGTCGCCAGTGCAATGAACGTGGATTTTATAGCCAGCGTGCCAGAATAGGCGGGCTGCAGCTTCAAATGTTTCTGGCACCATCAGCCATTCGCCATCGTGCCCATCAAGATAACCGGGCGGGCCAACCATCATTAATTGCGAGAAGAAGGCTCCATCGGTGAAAAGTTTGACATGGTCGGTAAAGAATAATTTATCGCTGTTGAGCTCTGTCAGCCCATTGGCGAAGGTCAGCACTTTGTCGAATCCCTCGTCATCGACCAGAGCCAGAGCATTGGGCGTGTAATGCACACGAAACGGCGTATCTGGCGTATCAAAGAAGCTTTTGGCGGCTTGCCATTCCATATCAAAATTGAAGATACCAATGCCCATGTCGCCAACCAGCGTATGGCCGCCGAAATGCGCCACTTGTTTAAGCCGCTGCATACCAAGACCAAATTTTTCCGGCGACATAATAACGGGGTTGAGCGCATTGATTGCAATGCGCAAGCCATTTTCATAGAACAAGCCGTCGTCGAGTTTGACTTGCGGGTGCCCAGCAACGGCATTTGTGTTGAGATTAAAATGCTCAATCGCCGCAGAATTCATAATCACTTCATGAAACGATCGGTGCCAAACAATCACCGGTCGAGTGGGGCAAATCTGGTCGAGTTCGCGGCGGGTGACATCGCCGTGCCAATTGCGGTGATAGCCCCATGTGAAAAATGGTGCGTCGTCGCCATCGCTGGTTAAGTCTTTCAAACGCGCCAAATAATCTTCATGGCTGGTGGTGGCGGGGACATTCTGCCATGGCAGTTTCCATTCCAGCGCGGTGATAAATTGCATGGGTAAAATCACTGCCGCCATGCTCGGATGTAGGTGCGGGTCAATAAAACCTGGCATAATCACTTTGTCTTCAAATTGCCGGTCAATTTGATGCTGGTGACGCTCTAGCCACGGCGCGAGACTGTCCAATGTGCCAACTTCCAATATCTCACCATCGCGCACAGCAATTGCCGTGCCAAACGCATGGCTTGGCTCCATGGTGTGAATGGCTTTGGCTGTATAAACATGGATTTTCGACATCTCGTTCTCCCGCTAACTTACTCTTGTCATATGCTAGCAAAACAAGCATGGTTTGTTGGCAATTTTATTTGGGAGGAAATAATGCAAGCTTCAGCTATTCTACAACCAGTTATCGCTTTGGGTCTGTGGACTGCAATAATTATGGTTTGGATGTTCATTGTCCGTATTCGTTCGGCCAATGCCACAAAATTTGATATTCAAGACGCGCTACACGCAAAATCTGTGACTTGGCCATCAGATGTCGCACGCGTTGGTGAGAATTATGATCATTTGTTTGAGCAGCCAACACTGTTTTACGCCATTGCCCTGACGATTGCGGTCATGGGGCATGGGGATCAAACGGCAGTTAACGCGGCCTGGGCCTTTGTGATTTTCCGTGTTTTGCATTCCTTGGTGCAAATCATGTCGACCAATGTTTCCTTGCGTTTGGTCGTTTTTTGGCTGTCTTGGGCGGCCCTTTTAGTGCTCATTATCCGCGAAGCGATGATGATTTTCTAAAACACTCACATTAAGAGCGAAAAGGCGGTCGCCTAATGGGGCCGCCTTTTTTTTCGCAAACATTGCGCTGGCCTAGCAAAACATGCCAAAACAAGTCGAACAAATTACCGCCTGATCTGGAGAAAATTATGGCCGCTTACCAATATGTCTATGTGATGGATCGTCTGTCTAAAACCTATGCCGGTGGCAAACAGGTGCTGAAGGATATTCGCCTGTCGTTCTTGCCGGGCGCAAAAATTGGTATTGTCGGGGTCAATGGCTCGGGTAAGTCGACCTTGCTGAAAATCATGTCCGGTAAAGACAAAGATTATCAGGGCGAGGCATGGGCCGCTGAGGGCGCCAAAGTTGGCTATCTGGAGCAAGAACCGCAGCTCAATCCAGACAAAGACGTTCGCGGCAATGTTATGGAGGGTGTCGCCGAGAAACAGGCTTTGCTCGATCGCTATAATGAACTGGCGATGAACTATTCCGATGAAACCGCTGATGAAATGGCGCAATTACAGGATCAAATTGACGCGCAAAACTTGTGGGATTTGGAAAGCCAAATCGAACAAGCCATGGACGCGCTGCGCTGCCCACCCGCCGATTCTGAGGTGACCAATTTGTCCGGTGGTGAAAAGCGCCGTGTCGCTTTGTGCAAATTACTGCTCGAAGAGCCTGACATGTTATTGCTCGATGAGCCAACCAACCATTTGGATGCCGAAACCGTAGCTTGGTTGCAGCATCATTTGGCTGATTTCGCCGGCACGGTTGTTCTGGTGACTCACGACCGTTATTTCCTCGACCAAATCACCAATTGGATATTGGAACTCGATCGCGGCCAAGGCCTGCCTTATGAGGGTAATTATTCCAATTGGTTGGAGAAGAAACAAAAACGCCTTGAACAAGAAGCCCGTGAGGATGATTCCAAGCAGCGCACCTTGGCTAATGAGCTTGAGTGGATACGCCAATCGCCAAAAGCGCGGCAAAGCAAGAGTAAGGCGCGGATTACCGCCTATGAAAATTTGCTGGCCAGTGCTGGGCGGGAGGATGTTGGGCGGGCGCAAATTACCATTCCTTCTGGGCCACGGCTCGGCGGCATTGTGCTGGAGGCTGACAAGCTCTCGAAAGGCTTTGGCGATAAATTATTGATCGACAATTTGTCTTTCCAATTGCCCCCCGGTGGTATTGTCGGGGTTATTGGCCCCAATGGTGCCGGTAAAACCACTTTGTTCAAAATGCTAACGGGCGCCGACACCCCAGATGAGGGTGATCTGCGGGTTGGTGATACAGCCGTCATGGGCTATGTCGACCAAAGCCGCGATAATCTCGATGATAACAAAACTGTTTGGGAAGAAATTTCCGGCGGTCTAGATATTTTAGAGCTTGGTAAGCGCGAGATGAATTCGCGCGCCTATGTTGGGGCGTTTAACTTCCGTGGCGGTGACCAGCAGAAAAAAGTTGGCCTATTGTCAGGCGGTGAACGCAATCGGGTGCATTTGGCGAAAATGCTTAAGTCTGGATCTAATCTCTTGCTGCTCGATGAGCCGACCAATGATTTGGATGTTGAAACCTTGCGTGCCCTAGAAGAAGGGCTGGAGCGTTTCGCTGGCTGTGCCGTTATCATCAGTCACGATCGTTGGTTCCTCGACCGTATTGCAACGCATATTTTGGCCTTTGAAGGCGATAGCCATGTCGAATGGTTTGAAGGCAATTACGCCGATTACGAAGAAGACCGTAAACGTCGCCTCGGAACCGACGCGGAAGTGCCTAAGCGCATTAAATATAAGCAGTTTAGCCGTTAGTCACGGCGTCTGACTTGCCGCCGGAGATTTGCTGGCGGATATGTTGCAGCAGCGTATCAATATCGCCTTTGTTGTTTTTCAGCACAGATGAGAAACTATCGCGCTGTTCCTGTGCCATCCACACGCCGAGAACCCGCACGTCAAACAAGCTGAAACTACCGTCTTTTTCACGCACCAGCCACCAATCAATCGGGATGGGCTGGCGGCCATTGGCGAATTCAATTTTACTGTTGATGATGAAATTGCGCTTTTTACTTTGTCCGGTGCCGACGATGACACGTTCATCGGAATACTCGCCCAAGCGGTTGGCATAGACTTTGACAATCATCTCATTGAGAAGCGCCTGATAGGTCTCGAAATCCTCATCGGAAATTTGTCGTGCAAATTGGCCAAGCGTGAAACGCGCAATGCGGCGCATATTGGCGCGTTGTTCAAGCAAGGCGCGAAAACCTTCTTCGCGGCCCTCGCGGGTTTTTTGCGTGGTTAAAATGCTCACCGCTTCATCGGCCATTTCGGTAACAAATAGCTGTGCTTTGGCCATGAGTTCGGCTTCTGACAAAGCATTTGTATTCGCTGCCGCTGGTGCCAGCGCCAGTAAACTCAGGGCAAAAAAACTCACGCAAAATAGAGAAGTTAAAGTCCGCATGATTGGCTCCTAAAAATCATCGAGATCGCCAATATCTGGCAATGCGTCTAAATTGGTTTTGCCATTATCAATTTCGCTTTGGCGGTTTTGCCGGTAAAGGCTTCTGACGCTGGCATAATAATCAACCGAACTGCGCTCAATCTCATCAATAATACCGACATTTGTCGCCCGCGAGTCAATGCCAGCAACGGCGAAAACCAGAACGGGGCCAGAAAGACCATCGTCAAGGATATAGGTCACGGGGTTGAAAACAGTGTCGACCGTTGTGCCAAAAAGATCGCGCGGCGGGGCAGGGCCCAATATAGGTAAATACAGATAAGGCCCTTCACTGACGCCGTAGACAGCAAGCGTTTGGCCGAAGTCTTCATCATGTGAGGCAAAGCCAAGGCTTGTGGCGGGGTCGAAAAACCCAAACAGGCCGAGCGTCGTGTTAATGCCGAGGCGCGCTCCCGTGGTGCCAGCGCGAGACCATTCGCCTTGCAGGACGTCATTCGCCAATGTGACCGGCGACGTCAAATTGTCGATAAATCGACGCACAGACATACGCACTGGCTCGGGGACGTATAAGTAACCTTTAGCGACCGGCTCGAGCGCATATTCGTCAAGCGTCATATTAAAGGTGAACATTTTACGGTTGAAATTTTCATAGGGGTCATTGGCGTCTTGATACTGGCTCGCCTCATTGGGTGCCGCACCGCCGCAAGCAGTCAGAGTCAAACTCAAAACAATGGGGAGAATTTGAAAACGTTTTCGGAATAAGAACATGACTAACCTATTTATTGCTGTCTCAATCTAACTGATTTTCGCGCAGAAAAAAGGAAAACCGTGGATTTATCGTTCTAAACACATCGATACCGCGCTATATGGCTTGACACATAAAGATATGTTTATGTATAAATCAGCGCATGAAAACCTTACTTTCAGCTCTTCGCGCGGCAGGCGAACCCACGCGGCTTAGAATTCTGGCCATTTTGGCGCGTGGTGAATTGACGGTATCTGAGCTGACCCAAGTTCTATTGCAGAGCCAGCCACGTATTTCGCGGCATTTGAAACTCTTGGCCGAGGCCAAATTAGTGCAGCGCCACCCTGAGGGCAGCTGGGTGTTTTATCGCCTCAACGACAGTCAAGATATCGCTGGCCTGTTGCAGCAGCTCATTACCCATTTACCAGCCGATGATTTAATTCTCCAGCGCGATTATGAGCGTTTTGAGCATGTTTGCGAAGAACGCGCGGCGCGCGCCCGCCACTATTTCGCCGCCAATGCCGCAGCATGGGATGATTTACGTACCCATCATATTCCTGAGACCGAAGTGGAAGGAAAAATCGCCACGTCCATCGGCGAGCGGCAGATTGGCCTTTTGGTCGACCTTGGCACGGGCACGGGCCGCATGTTGGAAATTTTCGCGCCACGTTGCGCGCGCGCCATTGGTTTTGATATCAGCCCCGAAATGCTGACTATTGCGCGCAGTAAGTTGGACGGCGCGGGGCTTGATCATTGCCAAGTGCGGCAGGGAGATTGTGCCAATGTGCCATTGGAAGACGGTGTCGCAGACATTGTCATCTTGCACCAAGTATTGCATTTCCTTGATGATCCCACTCAGGCGATTGCTGAGGCGGCGCGTATTCTGGCGCCCGGTGGCAGTGTGTTAATTGCCGATTTCGGGCCGCATGATATGGAAAGCCTGCGCGAGCAGCACGCGCACCGGCGCTTGGGGTTCAGCTCAGAGGAAATCCAGTCAATGCTGGCGCAATCTGGCTTGAGCTATTTTGCTGGAGAAACCTTGACGTCAAATAATCATGATTTACCGGTCGCTCTGTGGCGCGCCGACAAACCGGCCGCGACTGTGGAATAGGAAAATAAAATGACACGTATCTCCTTTGAATTTTTCCCACCCAAAAGCGATCAGGCGGAAGAAAAACTTTGGCAGGCGATTGACCGTCTGGCGCCCCTTCAGCCGGATTTTGTTTCCGTCACTTATGGCGCTGGTGGCTCGACGCGCGACCGCACCCATGCCTGTGTGAAACGCTTGATTGAAGAAACCAATCTGCAACCGGCGGCGCATTTGACTTGCGTTGCCGCCAGTCGGGCCGATGTGGACAGTGTGATTGATGAATATGCTGCCCTTGGCGTAAAACACATTGTCGCGCTGCGCGGTGATATGCCCGATATGGGCGCGTTCCAACCGCATGCTGATGGATATAGCGGCTCGGTTGATTTAGTGGCGGCGCTGGCCAAGCGCGGCGGTTTTGATATCACCGTCAGTGCCTATCCGGAAAAACACCCCGAGTCGGCGTCAATGGCCGCTGATATTGATTTGTTGAAAGCCAAAATAGACGCCGGGGCGACCCGCGCCATCACCCAATTTGCCTTTGATACGACGGCGCATTTGCGTTTTCGTGATGCATTGGCGGCGGCCAATATTACCATTCCGGTCATTCCGGGCATTATGCCAACGACCAATTTTGTTGGCGCCCAACGCATGGCCGAAGCCTGCGGTGCGTCGGTTCCCGATTGGTTGGCGGCGCATTATCATGGGTTAGAAAGTGACGCTGATACGCGCAAGCATATCGCCGCTTCTGTGGCGGTTGACCAATGCCGCAAACTCATCGAAGAAGACTTTGAGGATTTACATTTCTACACCTTAAATCAAGCCGATCTGACTTTTGCGGTATGCCGTATTCTGGGTCTTGGTAAACAGTAAAGGCACGAATGATGAGTTGGACACGCGAAACCAGATTGACCGCGCTCAAGGCGCAAATCGAGGCCCGTATTCTGCTCCTCGACGGCGCGATGGGCACAATGATTCAGCGCCATCAGCTAGATGAAGCTGCTTATCGCGGCGCCCGATTTGATAATTATCACGCGGATGTGCAGGGCAATAATGACCTGCTGTCGCTGACCCAACCAGATATAATTCGCGACATTCATGCCGCCTATCTTGAGGCTGGCAGCGATATTGTTGAAACCAACACCTTCTCGTCGACGACCATTGCTCAGGCTGATTATGACATGCAAGATCTGGCCTATGAGCTGAATGTCGAAGGCGCCAGATTGGCGCGCCAAGCTTGCGATGCCATGGAAGCTGCTGACCCCAGCCGCCCGCGTTATGTGGCTGGCGCATTGGGCCCAACCAATCGGACAGCTTCCTTGTCACCAGAGGTCAATGATCCGGGCTATCGCAATGTCAATTATGATGAATTGCGCGACGCTTATGCTGAGGCCACACGTGGCCTGATTGAGGGCGGCGCTGATATTATTTTGGTTGAAACCATTTTTGACACGCTGAATGCCAAAGCGGCGGTGCACGCTGTGCAAGACGTGTTTGATGAGACCGGTATTACTCTGCCGTTGATGATTTCCGGCACCATTACCGACCGCTCGGGCCGCACATTGTCAGGGCAGACGACGGAGGCGTTTTGGAATTCCTTGCGTCACGTGAAGCCTTTTGCCGTCGGCTTAAACTGCGCCTTGGGTGCCGATGAAATGCGCCCCTATGCGGCTGAAATTGCACGTATTGCCGATACTCATGTCTGTATCTATCCGAACGCCGGTCTGCCCAATGAATTTGGTGAGTACGATCAATTGGCCGATGAAATGGCGACCATTGTGGGCGAATTTGCGGAAGCTGGATTGGTCAATATTTTGGGCGGTTGCTGCGGCACAACGCCAGAACACATTGCCGCTATTGCCAAAGCGGCGGGACAAAACAAGCCGCGCGCCATCCCGCAAATCGAGGCCAAGATGCGCTTGTCGGGTCTGGAGCCATTTACGTTGAGCGACGACATTCGGTTTGTGAATGTTGGCGAGCGGACAAATGTTACCGGCTCGGCCAAATTCCGCAAATTAATCACCGAGGGTGATTTCGACAGCGCCCTCGATGTAGCCCGTCAACAGGTTGAGAATGGCGCGCAAATTATTGACGTCAATATGGACGAGGGCATGCTCGATAGTGAGGGGGCGATGGTGCGATTCTTGAACCTCGCCGCCACAGAGCCAGATATCGCTCGCGTGCCGGTGATGATTGACAGTTCGAAATGGTCAATTATTGAAGCCGGTTTGAAATGCGTGCAAGGCAAGTCAGTGGTCAATTCAATTTCCCTGAAAGAGGGTGAAGAGGCGTTTATAGCTCAAGCGCGCGCCTGCCAACGCTATGGCGCGGCAGTGATTGTCATGGCCTTTGACGAGGACGGACAGGCCGATACGGAAGAACGCAAGTTTGAAATCTGCAAACGCTCTTACGATATTTTGACCCAGCAAATTGGCTTCGCGCCGGAAGATATTATTTTCGACCCGAACGTATTTGCCGTCGCCACGGGCATTGAAGAGCACAATAATTATGCCGTCGATTTCATTAATGCGACGGGGCGTATTCGTCGCGAATTGCCGGGCGCGCATGTTTCTGGCGGCGTGTCCAATGTGTCGTTTTCTTTTCGCGGCAATGAGCCGGTTCGCGAAGCCATGCATTCGGCGTTTCTCTATCACGCCATTCAGCAGGGCATGGATATGGGTATCGTCAACGCCGGTCAGTTGACGATCTATGAAGATATTGAACCGACGTTGAAGCAAGCGGTAGAAGACGTGCTGTTGAACCGGCGCGATGATGCCACCGATCAGCTATTGAATGTGGCCGAGACCTATCGCGGCCAAAAGGGGCAGGAGCGCAAGGTTGATTTATCATGGCGTGAAGAACGGGTTGAGCAACGGCTAATGCACGCGCTTGTTAATGGCATTGGCGATTATATTGAGGAAGATACTGAGGCCGTGCGCCTAACCGTCGAGCGACCGCTTCATGTCATTGAAGGGCCATTGATGGATGGCATGAACCGCGTCGGTGATTTATTCGGCGATGGTAAAATGTTCCTACCGCAAGTGGTCAAGTCAGCCCGCGTGATGAAACGCGCCGTGGCCTATCTTGAGCCCTTTATGGAAGCAGAAAAAGCCAGCGCCCAAGCCGATGGCTTGGCAACGTCGTCGAGCAAAGGCAAAGTGCTGATGGCGACGGTGAAGGGTGATGTGCACGATATTGGTAAGAATATCGTCGGTGTGGTTTTGCAGTGCAATAATTATGATGTCATTGATATGGGCGTGATGGTGCCAGCCGCCGATATTATCGCCCGCGCCATTGAAGAAAAAGTCGACATTATTGGCCTGTCTGGGCTGATTACCCCTAGCCTTGATGAGATGTGCCATGTGGCGGCTGAAATGCAGCGTCAGGGGCTGGATATTCCGCTATTGATTGGCGGTGCGACGACTTCGAAAGTGCATACAGCGGTCAAAATCAATCCGAATTATCAACGCGGCCAAACGGTTTATGTCACCGATGCCAGCCGCGCCGTCGGCGTTGCCTCACAATTATTGTCCGAGACACAGAGCGACGGCTATAAAGCCGAAATCCTGTCCGATTATTTGGCCATGGCGGAAGCCCACGCGCGTAGTCGTGAGGGTGCTGTGCGCGTGCCCATTGCTAAGGCGCGGGACAATGGGTTTCAGCCGACGCAAGCGCACGTGCCGGTGAAGCCGAGTTTTCTCGGCACCAAAGTTTTTGACGATTATAATCTCGCTGAGCTGCGTGATTATATCGACTGGACACCTTTCTTCCAAAGCTGGGATTTGCATGGTCGCTATCCGGCGATTTTGACCGATAAAGTTGTCGGTGAAGCGGCCACAGCATTGTTTGAAGATGCACAAGCCATGCTCGACAAGATGATTGCCGAAAAATGGCTGACCGCCAAAGCGGTGATTGGTTTTTGGCCAGCCGCGCGCGATGGCGATGATGTGGTGGTGTATGAAGATGACACACGCAGCAGTGAACGCGCCCGCTTGCATACAATACGCCAGCAAATGGAACGCAAAAACCGGCGGGCGAATTTTGCCTTGGCCGATTTCATTGAGCCAATCGGTGGTGCCCATGATTATATCGGCGGTTTTGCCGTGACCTCGGGTCATGGTGAAGATGACGTGGCGAAAAAATTTGAGGCAGCCGGTGACGACTATAGCTCAATTCTGTCGAAAGCGCTTGCTGACCGCTTGGCAGAGGCCTTCGCTGAGCGCATGCATCAGCGCGTGCGGACTGAGTTTTGGGGCTATGCCGCTCAGGAAAACCTCGACAATGAGCAATTGATTGAAGAAAAATATCAGGGCATTCGACCGGCGCCCGGCTATCCGGCGCAGCCTGACCACACAGAGAAACAAACTTTATTCGCGTTGCTAGATGCCACTGAGGCAGTCGATATTACGTTGACCGAGAGCTTTGCCATGTGGCCGGGGGCGGCGGTGTCGGGGCTATATTTCAGCCATCCGGAGAGCCAGTATTTTGGTGTCGGCAAAATCGCTCGTGATCAGGTCGAAGATTATGCGGCGCGTAAAAATATGTCGGTCGAAGAATGCGAAAAATGGTTGGCGCCGATTTTATCTTATAAGGCGTAGTGGGTTTCAGAACGAAGTCGCTCGAAAATTCACGCAGACTCGTCTAAGATTAAAGCCAATATTAACCACGGAGTGCCAATGTCTATATGGGGCAAAATCGCCGGACTCGCCGCTGGCTATGCCATTGGCGGTGTGCCAGGCGCGCTTGTCGGCGCATTGGCAGGGCATTTCACGCTGGATCGGCTGAATGACAGCCAAGTGGTGTTCACCATTGCGCTGATTTCGCTTGCCGCCAAAATGACCCGCGCTGATGGTGTTGTTTCACCGATTGAAATTCAGGCAGTGCAAAACGTGTTGCGCGTGCCCGACAGCGAAAAGGCGAATATGCAGCGGGTGTTCCAATTGGCGCAAGAAGACGTCGCCGGTTTCGATACTTACGCCCGCCAAGTTGCTTCAATATATGCCGATAGTCCGCAAGTGTTGGAAGATGTGCTGGATGTGTTGTTTTATATCGCTTATGCCGACGGCCAATTGCACCCAGCCGAATTGCAATTCTTGCAAATCGTCGCAGATATTTTTGCCATTGAAAAAAGCACATTTGACAGCGTTCAGGCGCGTCACGACGGCAGTGTGCAAGACCCCTATGTGGTGCTTGACGTCGACCGTCATGCCGATGATGCGACGGTGCGCGCGGCTTGGTTGTCGGCGGTGCGCAATAATCACCCCGATCAATTACAGGCGCGCGGTATGCCGCCAGAGATGATACATATAGCAACCGCCCGCATGGCAGCGATCAATGATGCGTGGCGAATTATTAGCAAGGAGCGCGGCGTATGAGTGACACTGATTGGCAAGCCAAACTATTGGCCCCAACCGATCCGGTTGAGGTGATGAAGCAAAAAGCCGCTTTGCGCGCCTTAGAGCAGGTGAAGTCGGGCATGAAACTGGGACTGGGTACCGGCTCAACCGCACGTTATTTTGTTGATGGTCTGGGGGCAAAGGTCGCTCATGGCTTGCAGGTCATTTGCGTACCAACGTCTGAGGCGACACGGGCGCAGGCGGAAAGCTTGAATATTCCGCTGGCTGAATTGGGCGATTTACAACGCCTCGATCTGACGGTCGACGGAGCTGATGAAATGGACGCGCATTTGCGCTTGGTCAAAGGCGGGGGCGGGGCGTTACTGCGCGAGAAAATCGTCGCGGCCGCCTCTAATGCGATGATTGTCATCGCCGATGATAGCAAGCTGGTCGATAACCTCGGCGCCTTTGCCTTGCCGGTGGAGGTCAACATGTTCGCGCATCAGGCAACGGCGCAAGCGATTGCCGATGTGTTGCACCAAACCGGCAATGCTGGCGACATTACATTGCGCGGCGGGGCGGACGCTTTTGTCACCGATGGTGGCCATTATATTTATGATTGCGATCTCGGGCGGGTAAACAATATTGAACAATTGGCGTCAGCATTGCTGAATGTCCCCGGGGTTGTTGAACACGGACTGTTTCTGGGCTATGCCACGGCAGCCGTTTTGGCCGGTTCAGACGGTTTACAGGAAGTAGGAAAATTATGAGTTATGATTACGATCTCTTTGTCATTGGCGCTGGCAGTGGCGGCGTGCGCGCAGCGCGGATGAGTGCCTCTTACGGTGCCAAAGTCGCCATTGCCGAAGAATATCGTGTTGGCGGCACATGCGTGATCCGCGGCTGTGTTCCCAAAAAACTATTCGTTTATGCCAGCCATTTTGCTGAGGAATTTGAGCAAGCGGCTGGCTTTGGCTGGCAGGTCGGCGCCAGTCATTTTGATTGGCCAACCTTGATTGCCAATAAAGACGCTGAGATTAATCGGTTGAACGGCATATATATTCGTAATTTGGAAGCCAGCGGCGTAGAGATTCTCAATGGTCGTGCGGTGCTCAAAGACGCCCACACAGTGCTTCTCGATGGCCGCGAAATCAGCGCCAAATATATTTTGGTGGCGGTCGGCGCCACGCCGTTTATGCCGCAAATTGATGGCATCGAACACGCCATTAGCTCTAATGAAGCCTTTCATATAGAAGCTTTACCGCGCGATATTATTGTTGTTGGCGGTGGTTACATTGCCGTCGAATTCGCCGGCATTTTTAATGGCCTTGGGGTTAACACCACATTGGTTTATCGCGGGGAAGAAATTTTGCGCGGCTTCGACAATGAAGTGCGTGAGCATTTGCACGCCGAAATGGTGAAAAAAGGCGTGAACATCAAAACTGAGAGCGATATTGCCGCCATCACGCCACAGGCAGACGGCTATCAGGTCAGTTTTGCCGATGGAAGTCAGCAGACCACTGGTCTGGTTATGTATGCCACCGGTCGGGTGCCGAAAACCCAAGAGCTTGGGCTTGAGGATGCCGGCATCGAAACTGGTCAGCGCGGCGAAATTCTCGTCGATGCGCGTTCGCAGACAAATATTGGCAATATTTATGCTGTTGGTGATGTCACCGAGCGGGCGCAATTGACCCCTGTGGCCATTCGCGAGGGCGCGGCTTTTGCCGAGACTGTGTTTAATGATAATCCGCAACAGGTGGATCATTCGCTAATTCCGACGGCAGTGTTTTCGCAACCGCCGATTGGCACCATTGGTATGGGCGAGGAAGAAGCGCAAGCTGCTGGCCTGGATTTTGATGTTTATGCCACCACTTTCCGCGCGATGAAAAACACCTTATCGGGGAGTGAAGAGAAAACCTTGATGAAATTATTGGTTGAAAAAGCCAGTGATAAAATTATCGGCTTGCATATTGTTGGCCCCGATAGTGGCGAGATGATTCAAGCTTTCGGCGTGGCTGTGACCATGGGCGCGACAAAGGCGCAATTTGATGCCACCATTGCCGTGCATCCGACAGCCGCCGAGGAATTAGTGACCTTTAAGCAACCGCGATAGGCGTTATTTTGATTAAAAATTTGAAAAATATCAGTTCACGATTGCCGCGGCGAAACCGCCCGCCGCGCATTGGCCATAGTTTTGAGGCCGATAAGGTTGCATGGCCGCTCAGGATAATCGGTAAGTTTGTGACTTTGTATATTCATTTGGTCGAAGCGACAACGCAGGCTCATATCGCCGGAGATGGCCCGCTTAATCGTTTGCAATTGGAAAACAAACCAATTGTTTTGCTGCTCTGGCATGGCCGCAATTTTCAGGGCATCCCAATAGGGCGCTATTTTCACCGGCCAATTTCGGCCCTGACCTCGCGGAGCCGAGACGGGGCGATTATTGCCAATATCATTAAGCCGTTTGGCTTTGGTGCCATTCAAGGTTCCGGCACTGGCGCGGCGGCTAATAAAGCCACTAATCCGCGCAAACGTGGGGCGCAGGCGTTTCGTACCATGTTGAACCATTTGAAAGCGGGCGAAATTGTGCTGGCGACGGCCGATGTGCCGCCGGGGCCAGTGTTTGAAACCGGCCCGGGGATGGTGCGTTTGGCGGCCAAAGCGGGGGCCGCGATTATTCCAATCGGTGTTTGCTACAAGCCGGAGTTGCCGATTTTAGGGACATGGGACAAATCGCACTTGCCGCTCCCGTTTGGTCAGCGCGCGATGGTTTTCGGAGAACCGATTTATTTTGCCGCTGATGCCACAGGCGAGGCGTTATCCGAGGCGCAAAAGCAAGTTGATGCGGCGATTGCCAAAGCGCAAACTGAGGCGGCGTTGATATTGGGCAAAAAACCGTTAGCTGATTAGCCCTTACTTGTTGCCCAGACCTTCAGCAATCAAAAATGCCAACTCCAGTGCTTGCGAGCCATTCAACCGTGGGTCGCAATGCGTGTGATATCGGCTCGACAAATCTTCCTCTGAAATTTCCTGCGCGCCCCCCAAACATTCGGTGACATTCTGGCCGGTCATTTCAAAGTGAATACCACCCGCGTGCGTGCCCTCGGCCTTATGCACTGCCATAAAGCTTTGCACTTCGGTCAAAATCATATCTACGGGGCGGGTCTTATAGCCATTCGAGGCTTTAATCGTATTGCCATGCATTGGGTCGCAAGACCAAACAACTTTGCGGCCCTCGGCTTGCACTTTTTGAATTAGCGCCGGCAAATGCTTTTCAACATTATCATGCCCAAAGCGGGCGATCAGCGTAATCCGGCCCGGCTCATTTTCTGGGTTCAGCTTGTCGAGCAAGGTAATCAATTCATCAGGTGCCAAAGATGGGCCGCACTTCAAACCAATTGGATTTTTTACGCCCGATAAAAACTCGACATGGGCGCCGTCCGGTTGGCGTGTGCGATCGCCAATCCACAACATATGCGCCGATGTATCGTAATAATCGCCACTGGTGCTGTCGAGGCGGGTCAGCGCTTGTTCATAGCCTAGCAATAGCGCTTCATGGCTGGTGAAGAAATCGACCATGCTCATTTGCGGCGCCGTAGCACTCGAAATGCCGCAAGCCGCCATAAATGCCATTGCTTGATCAATTTGCCCTGCCAATTCTTCGTAGCGCGCGCCTTGCGGGCCGTCGGCGACAAAGTCTTGGTTCCAGCGGTGCACTTCGGCCAAATCAGCATAACCGCCCTTAGCGAAAGCCCGCAGCAGGTTGAGCGTTGAGGCAGCCTGACGATAGGCAGAAATCTGCCGCTGTGGATCGGGCACCCGATCGGCGGCATTAAAATCAATACCGTTGATAATATCACCGCGATAGCTTGGTAATTCGACGCCATCAATCACTTCCGTATCGGCCGAACGTGGCTTGGCGAACTGGCCAGCCATGCGACCGACTTTGATAACAGGCAGTTGACCGCCGAAAGTCAGAACAATCGACATTTGCAGCAGAACGCGGAAAGTGTCGCGAATATTGTCGGCATGATGTTCAGCAAAACTCTCGGCGCAATCGCCACCTTGCAGCAAAAACGCGCGGCCTTCGCAGACTTCAGCCAGTTGTGCTTTCAGATTGCGGGCTTCACCGGCGAACACCAAAGGCGGAAACGACTTAAGTCGCTCCTCGACAGAAGTAAGCTCTTCTTGGCTTTGATAATTCGGTACTTGCTTGATTGGAAAATCACGCCAGCTTTGCAGAGTCCAGTTTTTTGTCATTGTCTTGCTTTCATATTATTCAGTCGCCTGATATACGGATTTTGCGGGCAAAAGGGAAGCCTTTAGGCCGCGATGATGAGAATTTAACAGAAATTTATTACAATGGTTAACGCTAGTTAGCTTAATTGAATAAGGCGGCGGCCATGATTATTGCCGCTAAACAGACCAATAAACGCTTGCGGTGCGCCTTCAATCCCTTGGCTGATGTCTTCGCTATAGACCAGCGAGCCAGCGCGAATGAGCTTGGCCATCTCTGCCTGCGCATCGGTGAAACGATTGGCGTAATCATAAACCACCAATCCAGCCATGCTCAACCGATGGGTGATGAACGGCGTCGTGTGGCGAATGCCCACTGGTGTTGGGCGGTTATATTCAGAAATCTGCCCGGAAACGACAATCCGCCCGCGTATCCGCATATTGACAATCGCCGCGTCGAGCATATCGCCGCCGACATTGTCGAAATAAATATCGACGCCATCCGGGCAGGCGTTTTTAATCGCCTCAACCAAATCAGTCTCGGCTTTATAGTCAATGACTTTGTCAAACCCCAATTGCGAGACATAACGACATTTATCTTCGCCGCCAGCAATGCCAACCACATTCAGTCCCATGGATTTAGCCAATTGGCCGGTGGTCGCCCCAACCGGCCCAGCGGCTGATGAAATGACAATTGTTTCGCCGCTTTTTGGGTGCCCCAAATCGTGCAACCCAAACCATGCTGTCAGGCCCGGCACACCCAAAATGCCAATGGCCGCCGTCATGCGCACCTGCTCATCAAATAGGTCAGGGTCTAGTTTTTGTAGCCCACGGTCGCCATGCACCAACCCTTGTGCCCAGCCAAGCCCGCCCATCACCATATCGCCAACCGCATAGCGTGATGATGTGCTTTCAACAATCTCGCCAATGCCCGCGCTTTCAATCACATTGCCCAAGGGAAGGGCGGCGGCATAGCTATCACCATTCAGGCGAGAACGCATGCCAGGATCGACGGAAAAGAAATGCGTTTTAATGCGCACTTGATTGTCTTTAAGATCCGGTAAGTCATGCTCGACCAAGGCAAAGCAATCCTCGGTTGGAACAGCCTCTGGCCGCTTGTTCAGTGTCCATTGTTTGATCGTCCGGTTCATGGCTATCTCCTTTTGTCATAAAGATTAATTATCTTGCTGCCATATGCAAGCACAGAGCTTGTTCACAAGGCCAGCACGCGCTACATAGCGTGTATGACAATTGGCAAGAAAAGCTTAACTTTGGTAATGGCCCAGCTCAACCCGACGGTTGGTGCGCTGGCGGCTAATGCCGACTTATTGCGCGCTTGCCGTGCGGCTCACACCGATGCCGATGTGATTATTGCTGGTGAGCTTTTTCTGACCGGTTATCCGCCTGAGGATTTAGTGCTCAAACGCGCCTTTGTCGCGCAAATCGCCGAGGTGGCGGCGGCGCTGGTTGAGGAAACAAAAGACGGCGGCCCAGCTTTAATCTTTGGTCTGCCAACGCTAGAAAATGGCCAGCTCTATAATAGTGTGATGGTTGCCGATGGCGGCCAAGCCAGTGTCCGCCACAAACATCATTTGCCTAATTACGCGGTGTTTGATGAAAAGCGCCTGTTCTCGTCTGGCCCGCTTCCGGCATCGGTTGAGTTGCGTGGCCTGCGCGTGGGCTTGCCAATTTGCGAAGATATTTGGTTTACCGATGTCGTCGGGCATTTAGCCAGCCAAGGCGTCGATGTTTTGATTTCGCCAAATGGCTCACCTTTTGAGCGCGGCAAACATGAAAAACGTCTGCACCATGCCCGCCAACGCGCGTCGCAATCAGGTTTGCCTTTGGTCTACGTCAATCAGTTTGGCGGGCAAGACGAATTGGTCTTTGACGGCGGCAGTTTTGCCATTAATGGCGATGGTGCGCTGGCCGTGCAGCAACCGGTCTGGCAGTCGGTAAGCGCGCGCATCACCTTGCAACAGCAAGCCGATGAAAGTTGGCAAATTGCTGCCGAGACTTTGGCCGAGCATCCGCCAGAGGACGAACAAATATACGCTGCCGCCGTTTTGGGCTTGCGCGATTATGTAGAAAAAAACCGTTTCCCGGGGGTTCTTCTTGGCCTGTCGGGTGGCATTGATAGCGCCATATGTGCGGCGATGGCGGTGGATGCGCTGGGCGCGTCGCGTGTGCATTGCATTATGCTGCCGTCGCAATACACCAGCCAAGCCAGTCTTGATGACGCCGCAGCTTGCGCCAAGGCTCTCGGCGTCAAACTCGACACAATTTCAATCGCCGATCCGGTGCAGGGCGTCGAAAACGCCTTGCAGGCCTTATTTGCTGGCACTTCGCCTGATTTGACCGAAGAGAATATTCAGTCGCGTTTGCGTGGCACTTTACTGATGGCGGTGTCGAATAAGTTTGGCTCCATGGTTATCACCACCGGCAATAAGTCTGAAGTCTCGGTTGGTTATGCGACGCTCTATGGCGATATGAACGGTGGCTATAATCCGATTAAAGATATTTATAAAACCGAAGTTTTTGCCCTGTCGCGTTGGCGCAATGAGCATCAGCCAATCAACGGCTTGGGCCCGGCTGGTGAGGTTATTCCCAACGCCATTATTGACAAGCCGCCGAGCGCTGAACTGCGGCCCGACCAAAAAGATGAAGACAGTCTGCCACCCTATGAGGTGCTCGACGATATCTTGTTTGCTTTGGTTGAGGATGAGCTTGGGGTTGATGAAATTATCGCCCGCGGGCATGATGCAGAAATTGTAAAGCGCATTGAGCATTTATTGTATATTTCAGAATATAAACGGCGTCAGGCTGCTCCTGGCGCTAAAATTGGACATCGTAATTTTGGTCGCGACCGTCGCTACCCGATTACCAATGGTTTCCGTGACGCAAGCTTATAAGCTGCTGGTGAGTTGAAGAGAGATTTTATGACTATTCGTACACGTTTTGCGCCAAGCCCAACCGGCCTTTTGCATGTTGGCAATGCACGCGCCGCTCTGTTCTGCTTTTTGTTCGCCAAGGCGCAAAATGGCGAGTTCATGCTGCGTTATGACGACACCGACCAAGAGCGCTCAAGCGATGAGTTTTCAACCGCCATTGATCAAGATCTCGCATGGCTCGGTTTGTTGCCCGATGTGACGGCACGCCAGTCTGAACGGTTTGACCGCTATGAAAGCGTCTTCAACATGCTTAATGAAAAGGGTCTTGTTTACGCTTGCTATGAAACCCCAGACGAGCTTGACCGCAAGCGCAAACGGCAATTGGCGCGCGGCCTGCCGCCAGTTTATGACCGCGCCGCATTGGCTTTGACCGATGAAGAAAAGCAGGCTTTTGAAGCCGAAGGCCGACACGCCCATTGGCGTTTCAAATTATCCGGCAATGACGTGCAGTGGGATGACCTCATTCGAGGGGCGCAAAAAATCGAAACCGCCAGCCTGTCGGATCCGGTTATCCGCCGCGCTGATGGGACTTGGCTCTATACGCTGCCGAGCGTCGTCGATGATTTGGATTTGGCCATTACCCACGTCATTCGCGGCGAGGATCATGTGACCAATACGGCAGCGCAGATTGAACTGATTGCCGCGATTGGCGGTGCTGCGCCAACATTTGCCCATTTCTCTCTGATGTTGGGGGCTGATGGCAGTAATTTGTCGAAGCGCATTGGCTCTTTGTCGCTGCAAGAATTGCGCGGACAAGGTTTCGAGGCAATGAGCTTGAATAGTTTGATTGCCCGTTTGGGCACGGCGGATCCGGTAGAACCAGTTCAGGATATGGCAAGCCTGATTGCTGGCTTTGACATATCTCGGCTGGGACGCGCACCGGCGCGTTTTGACCCGGAAGATGTCGCGCGTCTCAATGCGCGGATTTTGCACGATATGTCTTATGAGCTGGCGCAGCCGCGCTTGCAGGAAATGGGCGCGCCTGATGACGAAGCATTTTGGCTCGGCGTGCGCGGTAATATTGATTACTTCCGTGATGTTGCCAATATGGTGACGTTGATCAATGGGCCGATTACCCCGGTTGTCGAAGACGAAGACGCTGATTTTATCGTTACGGCACATGCCACTTTGCCAGATGCGCCGCTTACCTCGGAAAGCTGGTCACAATGGACAACAGCCTTGAAAGAACAAACTGGCCGAAAAGGGCGTGGCTTGTTCATGCCTTTGCGTCAGGTCTTGACCGGCCAAGCGCACGGGCCAGAAATGCAACACTTATTGCCACTTATCGGTTATGATCGTGTGGTGGCGCGTCTGACTGGCGCAACTGAATAATTAATCGGTAGGAGCGCATGCGCGAACGGCTTTATATTTTTGACACAACCTTACGCGATGGTCAGCAGACTGCTGGCGTCGATTTTTCTGTGTCAGATAAAGCCCGTCTCAGCGATGCCCTCGACGCGCTGGGGGTTGATTATGTCGAAGGCGGATATCCTGGCGCCAATCCAACGGATACAACGTTTTTCGAGACCTATGCCGGGACCAAAAATGCCCGTCTGACGGCATTTGGCATGACCAAAAGGGCCGGTCGCAGTGTTGATAATGACCCAGGGTTTTTACAAATTCTGAACGCTGGCGCGCAGGCTGTTTGCTTGGTTGGCAAAAGTTGGGATTATCACGTTGATGTTGCTTTGGGCATCAGCAATGAAGAAAACATCGAGTCAATTCGCGATAGTGTCGAGGCGATTTGCGCCCGCGATCTTGAGGCGATGATTGACTGCGAGCATTTTTTTGACGGCTTTAAGGCCAATCGCGACTATGCCTTGGCTTGCGCCAAAGCCGCCTATGAGGCAGGTGCCCGCTGGGTTGTGCTATGCGACACCAATGGTGGCACACTGCCGCATGAAGTGGCGGCAATTGTCGGCGAAGTGGTGCAGCATATTCCCGGCGCCCATTTGGGCATTCATACCCATAATGATACAGAAAATGCTGTCGCCAATTCCTTGGCGGCGATTGAGGCTGGCGTGCGCCAAGTGCAGGGGACGATTAATGGTCTGGGCGAGCGTTGCGGCAATGCCAATTTAGTGTCGCTGATCCCCACGCTTTTGCTGAAACCAGATTATGCCGCGCGTTTTGAAACCGGCATATCTCTCGACAAGCTACCTCAGGTCAAAAATGTTTCGCTTTTGCTGGATGATATTTTGAACCGCACGCCGAACCGACACGCCCCTTATGTTGGTGCGTCTGCCTTTGCCCATAAGGGCGGCATTCATGTGTCGGCGGTGATGAAAGATCCGTCGACCTATGAACATGTTGATCCGGCCAAAGTCGGCAACCAGCGCACAATTTTAGTGTCTGACCAAGCTGGCAAAAGCAATATTATTGATCGGCTGGTGTCGGCAAAAATCAATGTCGACGCCAAAGACCCGGCCATTGACCGCATTCTTTTTGAAGTGAAGCAAAAGGAAATGGACGGCTATAGCTATGATGGGGTTGGTGCTTCCTTTGAGATTTTGGCGCTGGAGCAATTAGATTGCTTGCCGAAATTTTTCGACGTCAAAGGTTATAACGTCAATATCGCCAATGATGGCAAGGGCACCACTCAGTCGCTTGCCGAAGTGCTTCTGGTGATTGATGGCGAAACAGTCTCTGGCACCGGCTCAGGTAATGGCCCTATTAACGCGCTGGACATGGCTCTGCGCAGTGACCTCAAGCGCTATGCGGCGAATATTGAGAATATGCGTTTGGTTGATTTTAAAGTGCGTATTCTCAATACCGGCACTGAGGCGGTCACCCGTGTGACCATTGAAAGCGTTGATGACGACGGTCATTCTTGGCGTACGATTGGCGTCAACGCCAATATTATTGTCGCTTCTTTTGAAGCTTTGAAAGATGCTGTGGTGTATAAATTACTCTTGGATGGCGTGTCGGCAACACCTGACTCCCATCTCTAACGTGGCGACAGCCAGCAAGGAAAAACTATGCGAGCTCTGAAATCTATTCTCTTTCCGATTCACCCAGAAGGCTACCGATTCATTGCGATTTTCGCCGTCGTCGCCTTTCTGCTGTTCTTTTTATCGGATTTTCTCGGCTGGATTGGCGTGGTTCTTACGCTGTGGTGCGCTTGGTTCTTCCGAGACCCCGCCCGCGTTACACCGCAACGCGAAGGTTTGGTCATCAGCCCAGCCGATGGCGTGGTGAATATGATTACCAATGCCGTGCCGCCGGAAGAATTAGGTCTGGGCGATGAGGCGCTGCCGCGGGTTTCGGTTTTCATGAATGTGTTTAACTGCCATGTGAACCGCTTGCCGGTCAGCGGCACGATTCGTAAATCACTCTATCGCACGGGCCAATTCCTCAGCGCCGATCTAGATAAGGCCAGCGACGCCAATGAGCGCCAGTCTCTTTTGGTCGAAATGGCCGATGGCAAGCAATTGGTGGTCGTGCAAATCGCCGGTCTGGTTGCGCGGCGCATATTGTCGTTTGTGCATGAAGATCAAGAAATGCAAGCTGGTGAGCGTTTTGGCCTCATTCGCTTTGGTAGCCGCTGCGATGTTTATTTGCCCAAGGGCTGTGTGCCGTTAGTGGCAGTCGGTCAATCAGCGATTGCTGGTGAAACTGTTCTGGCGGACTTGGCATCGAAAGAAAAACAACGTGAAACAATAACCGCGTAAGGCTTTTGCATCGTGTCAGAATCGAAGTTACATCAACAAAAAAACAGCAGTGAACGCCGCCGCAGAGAATTTCCTCTGCGCCGCATGGTGCCAAATATCCTCACGCTTTTGGCCCTGTGTCTGGGGTTGACGTCTTTACGTTTGGGGCTGAATGAACGTTTTGATTTGGCTATGTTGTGCATCATCGGAGCCGCCTTCCTCGATGCGTTTGATGGCCGCTTAGCGCGTCTCTTGCGCGCCAGCAGCCCATTCGGCGCGCAGTTGGACTCACTGTCCGATTTTGTCAATTTCGGCATTGTGCCAGTGTTATTGGTCTATCTCTATGCCTTGCAAGCTACGGGTCGTTTAGGTTGGGCAGTCATCTTGCTGTTCTCTGTTTGCTGTGCGCTGCGTTTGGCGCGGTTCAATGTCGACATTGATGACGGCGATCGACCAGCTTGGAAAATGAAATTCTTTACCGGCGTGCCGTCACCATCGGCCGGCGCCTTGGTCATGTTACCAATGTTTCTGGATGTTGGCGGCATTATCAGCCTTCGTGAGCAGCCGATCATTGTTTCGGCCAATGTCATTTTGGTTGCCTTGCTGATGGTCAGTAACCTACCGACTTATTCGGGCAAGGGCTTTTCACCGACCATACGCCGCGATTTGGTTTTGCCATTAATGCTCGGTATCGGTGTTCTGGCGGTGATGTCTTTCACCTTTCCATGGGTTACTTTGAGCGTCTTGTGTTTGGTCTATTACGCGCTATTGCCGGTCGGCTGGCACCACTATCGCCGTTTGGCTGGGGCCACTAGCCTGACCGATTAAGCTTGCGTCGCATTGGCCGCAACGCCGGCCCGCCATTTGCCAATAAACTGAGCGATGCGCGTATTGCGTAAATAATCCGGCAAGGTCAACATCACTGGCACGAGGATCAGCGTCAGCAGGGTTGAGAAACCAAGGCCGAAGATAATCGCTGTCGACAATTGTACCCACCAAGCCGATGTTGGCTCGCCGATTTGAATGGTCCGCTGCACCACATCAACTGAAGTTTGAATGGCCATGGGGAGCAGGCCAATCATAGTGGTGACGGTGGTCAATAGAATAGGCCGCAAACGTTGCCCTGAGGTCTTTAAAATCGCCGTTGTCCTGTCTAAGCCAGCACTGCGCAGGCGTTGATAGGTATCAATCAATACAATCGAGTTATTCACCACAATACCAGCCAGCGCGACAACGCCAGTGCCGGTCATAATAACACTAAAGTTTTGTCCGGTGACCACCATGCCCAGCAACACGCCGACGGTTGATAAAACCACGGTCGATAGGGTCAGTAAGGTGAAATACAGGCTATTGAATTGCAGCAGCAGAATAATAAACATCAGCAACAGGGAGGCCAGCATGGCACGCCCCAAAAAGGCCGTGGCGGCTTCAGCTTCTTCATTGGCACCGCGCAGGCGTACACCAACGCCGGGCGGTAAATCTTGCGTGTCGAGCCAAGTTAAAAAGTCCTGTTCGGCGACTGTGGCAAGAATTTCATCGCCAGTAGCGGGGTCAATGGTGGTGGCTGCTTTGACGGTAAATGTCCGCTTGCCATCGACACGGTTGATGGCGTCGCGGCGTTGGGCGATAGAGCGCGTAACAAAATTGGTAATCGGCACATTGCCAGCCTGCGTGCGCACGCGTAATTGATCAAGCTGGTCGAAGGAACGCGCATCAAATGGATAGCGGGCGCGAATTTCGATCTCATCGTCGCTATCGTCAGGCCGGTAGTGGCCAACCAAAATACCATTGGTCACCAATTGCACCATATTGCCGACCGTCACAATATCGGCTTTGAAACGGCCAGCCGCTTCGCGGTCAACCGTCAGATTCCACTCAATACCCGGCAGCGGAAGTGTGTCCTCAAGCTCGGTGTATAGATCACTACGGCTCCGCAAATAGGCATTAATGTCATTGACCACAGTGGTCAGCTTACTAATGTCCTGACCGGCAATTTCAATCTCAATGCCTTTACCCGAAGGCGGCCCTTGCTCGCGTTCAATCACTTCCACTTCAATCGCCGGGAAGGCGTTGGCGCGCCGGTCGATTTCGCGCATGATTTGGGATGATGGTATGCGGGTGGAGAAATGGGTAAATTCAATGCGGATAAGCCCAATCAAATCGCTTGGCTTGTCGCCCTCGACACGAGCCACGCCGCCGCCCGAACCCAAGGCTGGGCCGGCCTGCGTGAAGGCAGAACTAATACCGGGGATAGATAGAACAATATCTTCGACCAAGCGCGTCATGCGGTCGGCTTCCTGAATCGATAAATTGCCGCGCGCTTTAATGAAAACATTGGCTTGTTGCGGCTCAATCGACGTCGAAAACTCGACCCCGCCGCCATAACGACCATTTAGCACAATCACGCCGACCAAAATAAACACAGCAACACTAATAGTGGTCAGCGGCCAGCGGATGCAGCGCTCTAGAAACCGTAAATATTTGCCTGTCAGGCCGGGCGTTGTTGCCACATTAATTTCATTCTCAGCCGCCAAGCTGGTCAGTAATTCGTCCCCCTCCTGCTCTGATTTGCCAATTAAGCCGCCAATAACCGGCAGGAATACCATTGCCGTTAGCAATGAGGCCGACAGCAGAATAATCACGGTAATCGGCAAGAAGGACATGAATTTACCGCTGACGCCGGGCCAGAGAAGCATGGGCGCAAAGGCGGCTAAAGTGGTGCCTGTTGATGATAAAATCGGCCAGAACATGCGCGACGCGGCTAGGGCATAGGCCTTTTGACGATCGAGACCCTCGGCCATTTTGCGGTCAGCGAATTCAACCACCACAATCGCACCATCGACCAAAATGCCGACAGCCAGCAAGAAGCCAAACATAATCATCATATTCAGCGTCATGCCCAAAAGGTTCACAATCAAAAAGCCAATCAGGAATGAGGTCGGAATCGATAGGCCAACCAACAGCGCTGATCGCAGTCCGAGTGCGGCAATGACCAAAATCATCACCAATAAAATCGCATTGGTAATAGAAATTTCCAATGAGCCAAGCATCTCAAAGATGAAGCTGGAAATATCTGATGAGAAATCGATGGAAATATTTTCCGGCCAGTCGGCGACGAAAGCTTGCGACAAGGCGCGAACTTCGCGTGTCGTGTCGACGACATTGGCACCCAGCCGTTTGGTAACCTCAATAGAAATTGTCGGTGTGCCGTTGTAGCGGGCGAAAATATCTGGGTCTTTGAAACTGCGCCGAATGTCGGCAATATCGCTCAGGCGCACGACGGCATCGCCTTGCGTCTTAATGGCAAGCGCGTAAATATCGCTTTCGCTTTCAATCAGTCCCGGCACAGATAGCGAGAACCGACCACTGCCATTGTCCATATTACCGGCTGGCACCAGCTGATTATTGCGCGACAGCGTGGCATAAAGCTCTTCTGCTGAGATGTTGTAATTTTCCATCGCCCGCGGGTCGATAATCACTTCCAATACTTCTTCGCGGTGGCCAATTAATTTGGCTTCCAACACCGATGACATGCCAGACAGTTCGTCTTTCAGCATATTGGCGTGGCGGTAAAGCTCGCGTTCAGAACCCGGGCTCGTCAAATTCACCATAATCACCGGGAACAGGCCGGCGTTAAACTCACGCACATCCGGTTCTTCAGCTTCCTCAGGGAACTCAGAGCGCACTTGATCCATTTTCTCACGCACATCGACCAGTGCTTGCTCTTTGTCAAAGCTGACGTCGAATTCGAGGATAACGGCGCCGAAATTCTGCGCGGCAATGGCCTTCATCTCTTTCACGCCGGTCAGCGTCCGCAGTTCCAGCTCCATTGGCTTGACAATCAGGCGCTCGGCGTCGGCCGGTGCGATGCCCGGCAGAACAACGCCAACGTAAATAAACGGAATAGGAATGTCTGGATCGGCTTCGCGCGGCAACGATACATAAGACGACACACCGCCAAGCAAAAGCGCGACCAAAATGGTAAGAACAGCGCGGCTACGGCTAATGGCGGCGGTGATGAAATTAAACATGACTATCGCACCTCAACGCCGGGCGTTGCTACATCAGCCAAAGCTGGCGCGGCAAATTCGAAATCGACTTGTCGGCCATCGCGGGTGTATTCGCCACCGGCAATAATCACATTCTCTCGGGCACGCAGGCCGGTCACCAGAACGCCATCGAGATTGTCAGCAACAATGGTGACATCGCGAAACGCCACTCGCCCTTCATCAATCACCCGAACGCCGAGCTTGCCATCGTCGCTCATCGTCAAAATACCCTGCGGAATACGGGTCGCCAGCACATCACCGGTTTGCAATGTGAGTTCCGCACTCACACCATCGCGGAGCAGCAGGTCTTTATTGTCGATTTCCAATTCAACGCGGAACGTGCGCGTTGTCAGATTTGGGGTCTCGGCAATATAGCGGACTTTTCCTCGTACTGTTTCGCCGGTCACAAAGGCGGCTTCACCAATGGCTCCAACGCCGATTGAATTAACTTGGTTCTCGGCAATATGGCCGACCACTAAAAGCGGGTCTTTGTCGATAATCGTGGCGCATGGCTGGCCGACGCTGATGAAGTCACCGACTTTCACCGGCAGGCGATCTAGGATGCCGTCAAATGGCGCTTTGATTGTCGCGCGAGACAATTCCACCTGACGGCCTTTAACGGCGGCCTTGCTGGCGTCATAAGCGGCGCGCGAAGCGGCTAACTGGCTTTTCGATACATGGCCTTGTTCGGTTAGCTTGGTCGCCGCATCAAACTCAATCTGACGCGCATCGCGCATGGCTTTGGCTTCATCCAATTGCGCTTTTCGCGCACCAATGTCAATTTTGCAAATCGTTTGATTGGCCTGCACAAACGCCCCTTTATCAACCGGCAGCGCGCTGATGGTGCCATTGGTTTCAGCCGCTATCGTCACCACTTTATCGGCTTCACTGCGGGCTTGCAGATTAATCTTATTCAAATAGGGGCGCGCTTCTAAGGCCTGCACGACAACTTTGAAACGATTGGCTTCTTGCATCGTATCTTTGAGAGGTTTTGCCACCGCCAACTCTTTGGATGAGTCTGAGAGCCAGCCGCTGAACAACCACGCTACGAGAGCAATAAGCACGAAAAGGGAGGTGAAAACTGACTTGCCAATAGGCATTTTGTCCCAAAAAGACGAGGTTGTTGCTTTAACGGCGGTTGCTTGATCTTGCTGATCCGAACTCATAACTTTTCCAATTGTTTGCAGTTAATCTAACTATCTAACGAAAATAAGGCTGAAATCTGTCTTTTCAATGTTATTGGTGGCCTTTTTGCGTCAATATTTACTCTCGCTGACATAGCTTGGAACTTAGCTAATTGCAACCAATGGAAAGTTAAAATTATTGACAGGTCGCGGTGTTTTTTGACACGGTAAATGCCAATAAAAACGAGCTAACGATAGGGAGTTTTAGATGAAAGTGCAAAATGCAGTTTATCCGGATAAGCAGCAAGTCGCAGGGTTTTTTGAAGATGGTCATCAGCTTCCAATTTACATGGTGAATTTGCTGAAGTTTAAGCCGAAAGCGGAATATGAAGATGGCCGCGAAACCACATTGAGTGGCCGTGAGGCCTATGAGATTTATGCCCAAGCCGTGCAAGAATTATTGCAGAAATTTGGCGGTGGCATTGAGTTTAACGCTCAGGTCGAACGTTTGATGATCGGCCAAGCGGAAGAGCTTTGGGATAGTGTGGCGATTGCGCGCTACCCCAGTCGGGCGGCGATGATGGACATGATGAAATCGCAGGAAATGCAAGACATCTCGGTTCACCGAACGGCTGGTTTGGCTGGTCAGTTGAACATTGAAACCATCATACCGACGGAATAGGCGCGCAGAAAAATGACCACTCCTGTTGAACTCATGGGCGCACCGGGCTCGCCTTACACACGCAAAATGCTCGCGGCCATGCGTTATCGTCACATTCCTTATCGGGTTGAATGGCAAAATGTGCGCGGTAAACAAGATAGCCAGCACGCGGTGGGTCGACCTAAGGCCAAAGTCGGCTTGCTGCCAACGTTTTATTTGCCTAATGCCGCTGGCGAAATAGAAGCGGTAACCGACTCGACACCGCTTATTCGCCGCTTCGAGCAGGAATTTGCTGGCCGTCACATTGTTCCGGCTGATCCGGCGCTGGCCTTTATCAATTCTCTGGTTGAGGATTACGCCGACGAATGGTTGACCAAGGCCATGTTCCATTATCGCTGGCACTATCAAGCTGATATTGCCAAGGCGGCGTCAATTTTGCCACGTTGGGGCAATATTTCAGCCGCCGATGAAGTGGTGAAACCGTTTTCCGATATGGTTGCCAGTCGGCAGATTGATCGTTTGTCTTACGTAGGCTCCAACGCGGTGACCAAGCCGCTGATTGAAAAAAGCTTCCAGCGCTTTCTGGAAATTTTCGACACGCATTTGCAAAATACGCCTTATTTATTGGGACAACGTCCGGCTTCGGCTGATTTTGCGATTTATGGACAATTGACGTGTCTGGCGCTGTTTGACCCAACACCGCAGGCCATTATTGTGCAGCAATTCCCGCGCATTTATGCTTGGACTGAAATTATGGAAGATCTGTCCGGCTTACCGGTGAGCGGTGATGACTGGTTAGCGGTGGCGGATCTGCCTGATAGTCTATTGGCGCTGATGGATGAAATAGGGCGATTATATTTGCCCTATCTTCACGCCAATGCGCGCGCAGTCGCCAATGGCGATGAGCAGCTCGAAACCATGTTAGACGGCCAAACATGGACGCAAAATCCGTTCACCTATCAGGCCAAATGTCTGGCATGGTTATCAGAAGAAGCGACGAGCCTTGATGATCAGTCACTGGCGCAATTGCACAAATGGCTCGGCAATTGCGGGGTGCTGGATCAGCTTAAATAACTGCCGCCATTTCGCTGGCTTGTTTAATCGCTGCCTTGGCATCCAGTTCAGCCGCTTCATAAGCGCCGCCGACCAAATCAACCGGTAACCCTTTGGCCTGTGCCGCATCATATAGTGCGCGCAATGGCTCTTGGCCGGCGCAGACAATAATCGTGTCGACTTCCAATAGGTCTGGCTTATTGTCGCGTAAAATATGCAGTCCACGGTCATCGATTTTCAAATAATCAATCCCGTTCATCATTTTCACGCCGCGCCGCGACAGGGTCAGCCGGTGCGTCCAGCCGGTGGTTTTACCCAAGCCCTTGCCAACCGCCGTTTTTTTGCGTTGCATCAAGAAAATTTCTCGGTCAGCACTGGCCACTTGCGGTTCAATGCCGGTGACGCCGCCACGTGGATGGTTTTTGAAATCAACCCCCCATTCCTTGGCGAAGACGTCAATATCAAGCGCGCCCGAAGGGCCGTCATGAGAAATATAGTCAGCGACATCAAAGCCAATGCCGCCAGCCCCCATAATCGCCACGCGCTTGCCGATTTTCTTATTGCCTTTCAGCGCATCGATATAGCCAACGACTTTTTCATCATCAATGCCTTCAATTTGTGGCGTTCGCGGGCTGATGCCGGTGGCGATAATAATCCGGTCAAAGCCACCATCGGCCAACATATCGACATCAACGCGCGTATTGAGGCGCAGGTCGATGTCCAGCTTTTCAATCATTTTGCCGTAATAGCGCAGCGTTTCGTAAAACTCTTCTTTGCCGGGAACAAGTTTCGCGAGATTGAACTGTCCGCCAATTTCGCTGGCCGCATCAAACAATGTGACCTTATGGCCGCGCTCGGCGGCGACTGTGGCATAGGCGAGACCGGCTGGCCCGGCGCCAATGACGGCAATTGATTTGGCATCATTGGTTGGCAGATAGCTCAGCAGGGTTTCGTGGCAGGCCCGTGGATTCACCAAGCAAGAAGTCGTCTTGCCGGAGAACGTGTGGTCGAGACAAGCCTGATTGCAGGCAATACAGGTGTTGATTTCGTCAGCCGCATCATTGGCCGCCTTGTTCATGAATTGGCTATCGGCCAACATCGGGCGTGCCATTGACACCAAATCGGCATCGCCGCGCGCCAGCACATCTTCAGCCACTTGCGGCATGTTAATGCGATTTGACGTGATCACAGGAATTGACACTTCTTTGCGCAAACGCGCCGTCACAGATGTAAAGGCGGCGCGTGGCACCATGGTAGCAATGGTCGGTACGGCGCTTTCGTGCCATGTGAAATGGGTGGAAATAATTGTCGTCCCAGCCTGCTCGAGGGCTTTGGCTAATTGCGTAATTTCATCCCAGCTCATGCCGCCTTGCAGCATATCCATGGCGGCAATGCGGAACACAATGATGAAGTCATCGCCAACAGCAGCGCGGCAACGGCGCACCACTTCTAGCGGAAAGCGCATGCGGTTTTCGTAAGAGCCGCCATAGTCGTCGGTGCGCAAGTTAGTTTTTTCGACCAAAAAGGTCGACAATAGATAACCAGCAGAGCCAATAATCTCGACCCCGTCATAGCCCGCTTCTTGAGCTAATTTGGCGCAATTGGCGTGGTCATTAATCTGTTTTTCAATGCCGGCTGCATCCAGCTCATGCGGCACATATTTGCTAATCCGCGATTTTATCGCCGTTGGCGCAACCAGCTCATCATTATGTGCCAGCGGCCCCATATGTAGAATTTGCATGCAAATTTTTACCGCTGGGTCGGCCTCGTGAACCGCTTGGGTGACCAATTTGTGACCAGCCACTTCACGCTGGGTCGATAATTTTGAGGCAGAAAACACCGGATTGCCGTCTTGATCTTTGACCACCACGCCGCCTTCTTCATTGGGGGCAATGCCGCCGGTGATGATCATGCCTACACCGCCTGCCGCGCGTTCGGCAAAATAAGCCGCCATGCGTTCGAAGCCGTCGGGCATTTCTTCCAGCCCCGTGTGCATAGAACCCATAATGGCGCGGTTTTTAATCGTGGTAAAACCGAGATCCAAAGGGGTGAATAGGCGGGCGTATTTTTCCATTCCGGGGCTTTGTGCTTGGGCGCTCATTTTACAATCTCCTCTATCTCCCTTAATGATAGGGCGATGACAGGCTGTCGACAAGCCACTTGTCGTCTTGCTGATTGGTCATTTGCCCGATACTCTGTCCGCGAAGGGGAGTTCACCATGGGTTTTTTCAAACCGCCGCCATCGCCAGCCATTGCCACATTGGTGTTAAGTCTGGTGATGCTGCTCGCCCCCTATCTCAATTTGCAGTTTATTCATTTACAGCACCATTGGCGGCTGGCGCCTAAAGGGGTTTATGGCGACACCGCTATGGTGGTGAGCGCCCATGGTTTGGCCTCCGATATTGGTCGCGATGTTTTAGAAGCTGGCGGCAATGCCTTTGATGCCGCCGTGGCGGTGAATTTTGCGTTGGCGGTGGTCTATCAGCAAGCCGGTAACGTTGGAGGTGGTGGGTTCATGGTCTACCGGCTGGCGGATGGTCAGACGGGGGCTTTGGATTTTCGTGAAAAAGCACCACTGGCGGCGGATAAAAATATGTATTTGGACGCGCAGGGCGAGGTCATTAAGGGCCTGAGCCTTGCCGGTCATTTGGCGGTTGGTGTGCCCGGTTCAGTGGCCGGCATGGTAGCGTTGCATGAGAAATTCGGCAGTTTGCCGTGGGATGTATTGGTGCGCCCGTCAATTTATTTGGCCGATGAAGGATTTGAACTGAGCGAGAAGGCGGCGCGTATGTTCAATCGTTATCAGGCCGATTTTGCCCGCCTGAATCGTCATCAACCAACTGTTATGCGCGATAAAAAATGGCAGGCCGGTGAGCGCTTGGCATTTCCAGATTTGGCGCAAACCTTGTCGCGCATCGCCAAATTTGGTCATGATGGGTTTTATGCCGGTGAAACGGCGCGTCTCTTGGTCGATGAAATGCGCGCCGGTGGTGGTCTTATCACTCAAGCCGACCTCAATGCCTATCAAGCCGTTTGGCGCCAACCAGTGCGTTTCGATTATCGCGGCCACGACATCATTTCCATGCCGCCGCCGTCCAGTGGCGGCCTCGCTTTGGCGCAATTATTACAAGGGGCCAGTGCCTATGATATCGCTGCCCTCGGCCATAATAGCGCGGCTCATATTCATTTGATGACCGAACTTCAGCGCCGCACCTATGCTGATCGGGCTACCCATTTGGGCGACACTGATTTTGTCGATGTTGATATGGCGGGGCTGATGGCGGCTGATTATATCGCCGCGCGCAATGCCGATATTATGCCGGATAGGAAAACCGAGAGTAAGAGTATCCGCCCGGGATTGGTGAATGTCATTGAAAGCGTTGAGACGACGCATTTTTCCATCATTGACCCGATGGGCAATGCGGTCGCTATCACCACCACGTTAAACGGCAATTATGGCTCGAAGGTCGTCGTCAAAGGGGGCGGCTTCTTCCTCAATAATGAGATGGATGATTTCTCCATCAAGCCAGGCCACGCCAATCAATTCGGTCTGGTTGGCGATGATAAGAATGCCATTGCGCCAGGCAAGCGGATGCTGTCGTCGATGACCCCAACCATTGTCGAAAAAGACGGGCGCTTAAAACTTGTCGTAGGCACGCCGGGCGGGGCGACGATTATCACCTCCGTGTTTCAAACCATTTCCAATATTATCGATTTTGACATGACCGCACAGCAGGCCGTGCACGCGCGCAAAAGCCATAGTCAATGGCAGCCAGATTTTGTGATGCTGGAAAAAGGCACGCTGAACATCGGCAATATGATGGGCCTGATGCGGCGTGGTCATGTGCCCTATAGTTGGCCGCGTTTCACTTATGCGCTGGGCAGGGTTGAGGCGATTTTAGTCCACCCCGATGGGCGCCTTGAGGGGGCGGCAGATTATTCGCGCGGCTTTGATGACCGCGCTTCCGGCTTTTGATAAAATTACCCGTCAGTGACCAGTAAAGATTGAAATTTTTTGTCGAATTGGGCATGGTCGCCAACATGGAACAAAACACCGCCATACAAGTGCCCAGCGCGCCGGATGACACGCCGATTGTTGTTGCCGCTTTTTACAAATTCGTGGCTTTGCCAGACTTTCAGCTGGTGCAGCCAAAACTACAGGCCATGTGCCAGAAAGCCGGCATTTTGGGCACCATTCTGCTGGCCAAAGAAGGCGTGAATGGCACGGTTTGTGGCTCGCATATCGCGTTACAGGCGCTGATGAATTATTTTGCTAATGAGCCGCGTTTTGCCGATGTGACACCGAAATTCAGCTTCGCCGAAAGCGCTGCCTTTCACCGCATGAAAGTGCGTCTGAAGTCTGAAATCGTTAGCATGGGGCAGCCGAATATTGATCCGATTGGCGATGTCGGCGCTTATGTGAAACCGGAAGCGTGGAATCAGCTGATTGAGCAACCCGACACGCTGGTCATTGATACGCGCAATAAATATGAAGTGGCAATTGGCACATTCGAGGGGGCGGTTGATCCGGCCACCACTTCATTTCGCGAATTTCCCGATTGGGTTGATGATTATCTCGGGAAATTAAAAGACAGCGAAAAGCCGAAAAATATCGCCATGTTTTGCACTGGCGGCATTCGCTGTGAAAAAGCCACCGCCTATTTGGTCGGCAAGGGTTTTGACAATATCTTCCATCTCGAAGGTGGCATTTTGAAATATTTGGAAACCGTGCCGGAAGACCAAAGCCAATGGCGCGGCGATTGTTTCGTTTTCGATCAGCGCGTGTCGGTCAAACATGGTCTGGCCGAGGGTGATTATGATATGTGCCACGCTTGCCGCATGCCCCTGACCGAAGCGGAAAAACAATCGCCCGACTATGAAGCCGGTGTGTCATGCAGCCATTGTATCGACACCCATGACGAAGCCGACCGCGAGCGGTTTCGCGAACGCCAGAAGCAAATCAAATTAGCGCGCGCGCGCGGCCAAGAACATATTGGCGACGTGCAAAAGAAAAATGTCTGAGCTGCCAGTTCTCTATAGTTTCCGTCGCTGCCCCTATGCCATGCGGGCGCGCATGGCGCTGGCGGCCAGCGGCATAGAAGTTGAATTGCGCGAAATTATTTTGCGCGACAAGCCAGCCCATATGTTGGCTTTGTCGGCCAAGGGCACTGTGCCAGTTTTGTGGCTGGCGCAATCACAAGTGATTGACGAAAGTCGCGAGGTGATGGCTTGGGCCTTGGCGCAAAACGACCCATTTGATTGGCTAACGCGGGTCGATGAGCCACGCATTGATGCTTTCGACGCGCGGTTCAAACATCATTTGGATCGCTATAAATATGCCACGCGCTATGCCGATGAGGTTGATAATGTGTTGCTGCACCGCGCGGCTTGCCATGAGATGTTGCGCCAAGTCGAGCAAGACTTAACCAGTGACTGGCTGGGCGGGGAACACGCTGGATTGACCGATGTAGCGATTTTGCCCTTTGTCCGTCAGTTTCGTATTGCTGACAGCGCGTGGTTCGAAAATGAGCTCGGTTTGCCGCGCGTGCACGCTTGGCTTCATAGGTTTCTGGTTTGGCCGGTGTTTGTCGCCGTGATGGATAAATATGCCTTATGGCAGGCCGAGACGACGGGGGTTCGCTTCCTACCTAATATTGAAGGCCGCTAGACGACTTCGTTTTATCGTGTAAATTATGAATTGTTCGAGCGGGGGGGGATTCGATGTTCAGTCAGAGAGTTTGTATTATTGGCGCTGGGTGCTCTGGCTTCACTACCGCCAAGCGGCTGAAAGATTTCGGCATTGCTTACGATCAGTTTGAAGCCTCCGATAATATTGGTGGCAATTGGTATTTCAAAAACCCCAACGGCATGTCGGCTTGTTATCAGTCTTTGCACATTGATACGTCGAAATATCGCCTCGCCTTTGAAGATTATCCGGTGCCTGATGATTGGCCTGATTTCCCGCATCACAGCCAGCTTTTCGACTATTTTAACGACTATGTTGACCATTTCGGTTTGCGCGACGCGATACAATTTAACACGCGGGTGGAAGATGCGCGCCGCGACGATGATGACATTTGGCATGTAACCCTATCGACAGGCGAAACCCGTCAATATGGTGCCTTAGTGGTTGCTAATGGCCACCATTGGGACGCGAAAATTCCAACTGAGTATGGCGATCACTTCGACGGCATCCAAATGCACAGCCATAGCTATAATTCGCCCTTTGAACCGCATGAATTGCGTGGCAAAAACATCCTCGTTGTCGGGGTTGGTAATTCGGCCATGGACATTGCTTCGGAAGTGTCTCAGCGCCCGATTGCCAATAAATGTTTCGTCTCGGCCCGTCGTGGGGTTTGGGTGCTGCCAAAATATCTCAATGGCGAACCGGCTGATAAGGCCGTCATGCCGGCTTGGATGCCAGACAAAATTGGCCGCTGGTTGGGACAAAAGGCCATTGAGCGGGCGATTGGCAAAATGGAAAACTACGGCTTGCCGAAGCCCGACCACAAAGTGCTGACGGCGCACCCGTCGGTTTCTGGCGAGTTTCTAACCCGCTTGGGGTGTGGCGACATTAACGTCAAGCCGGGGCTGAGAAAACTTGATGGCGACGGCGTAGTATTTGAAGACGGCACGCGCGAGGTGATCGATACGATTATCTGGGCCACTGGATATCGCATTCGGTTTCCGTTTTTGAACCAAAATGCCTTGGCCGTGGAGAATAATAAATTCCCGCTTTATCATCGGATGATTAAGCCGGGCTGGCGCAATTTGTTTTTTGTCGGTTTGGCACAGCCGTTACCGACGTTAGTCAATTTGGCGGAACAGCAGTCGAAATTTATCGCTGCGGTTTTGTCTGGGCGTCTTGAGTTGCCAGATGACGCAGCAATGGAAGCGCAAATCATTAAGGATGAGCAAAAATATCTCGGTCACTATTATGACAGTGAGCGCCATACCATTCAGATTGATTTCAACCAATATGTTCACGATTTAAAAAAGCAGCTTGGTAAACACTGGGTAGAATAGGATTTCGACATGAAAAAACTCATTACTTTAGCGCTCGGCCTATCGATGATTGGCGTAGGGGCGCAAGCAGCCGACGCGGAAAATAGCAAGCCCGCTTCGCAAGCCACGCAACAGGCGCATGAAAAAGTTCTGGCCCGCCTGCCATTCGAAAATATGGAAGATTTTGAATTGGCTCAGCGCGGTCTGCTGGCGAGGCCGGACAGTCTTGTCGTCAAAAATGCGGAAGGCACAGCGATTTGGGACATGACGCGCTATGACTATCTCAAAGGTCCACGCCCCGATACGGTGAACCCAAGCCTGTGGCGGCAAGCCCAGCTCAATGCGCTTTACGGTTTGTTCAAAGTCAGCGATCGGATTTACCAAGTTCGCGGATATGACTTGGCCAATATGACCCTCATTGAGGGCGATACTGGCTGGATTGTTGTTGACCCGCTCACCGCGACAGAAACCACCAAAGCGGCCATGGATCTGGTCGACTCGCATTTCGGCAAACGGCCAATCAAAGCGATTTTATCGACCCATAGTCACGCCGACCACTTTGCCGGTATTCGGGCGTTGGCGACTGAAGAGGATTTGACCAGTGGGCGTATTCGTTTTGTCGCGCCTGAGCATTTTGTGAAAGAAGCGGCCAGTGAAAATGTCATCGCAGGCAATGCCATGTCGCGACGGGCCGGTTATATGTTCGGTAATTTATTGCCGCGCACGCCAGACGGCAATATCGATAGCGGGCTTGGCAAAGGCGTCGCCTTCGGCACGCTTACCCTGCTGACGCCAACCGATACCATTGACCGCACCGGCCAAAAATTGACATTGGATGGGGTGGAGTTTGAGTTTCAGTCAACCCCCGGAGCTGAGGCGCCGGCTGAATTTATTTTCTTCCTGCCGCAACTGAAAGCCCTGTGCGTGGCTGAGGAAGTTAATGGGGTGATGCATAATTTGTATACGCCGCGTGGCGCCAAAACCCGCGATGCCTTGATTTGGTCGCGCCATTTGACGGAAACCATTGAGCTATACGCCGACCGGATGGAGTTGGTGTTTGGCAGTCACCACTGGCCGCGTTGGGGTCGTGAGGCGGGCACAGAATATATCGCCAAACAGCGAGATATGTATCGTTTCATCCATGACCAAACTGTGCGTCTGATGAACCAGGGATATACCTCGACTGAAATATCCAACATGCTGGATTTGCCGCCATCGCTGGCGCAAGAATTTTATAACCGCGATTACTACGGCACAGTGAGCCACAACTCACGCGCGGTGTATAATTTTTATCTCGGTTATTTTGACGCCGTTCCAGCCAATTTGAATCCGCATGACCCACAAACACGGGCCCGCAATTATGTTGATCTGGCTGGCGGCAAAGACGCTTTGCTGGCAAAAGCGCAAACGGCCGTTGATGCTGGTGATTATCGCTGGGCGGCAGAATTGCTCAACCATGCGGTGTTTGCTGATGACACAAATCAGGCGGCGCGCAATTTGCTGGCCGATGCCTATGAGCAAATGGGTTATCAAGCCGAGAGCGGGCCATGGCGCAACTTCTATCTCACGGGCGCGCAAGAGTTGCGCGGCGGTGTGCAAAAACCAGAAATCATCCGTACTGCGTCACCTGACTTAATTGCCAGCGTGCCAACGTCCATGTTCCTTGATTTTATGGGCGTGCGTTTCAACCCTGAGGGGGCGGATGATTTGGAAGTGAAAATCAATCTTGATTTCACCGATACGGGCGAACAATTTGTTCTCTCACTGGATAATAGTGTGTTGAATAATATTCCCAACAAGCAAGATCCAGAAGCCGATGCAACGCTGACCCTGAGCCGCGCCTTGTTTAATCAAGTGGCTTTGAAGGAAACCAGTTTCCCGAAGGAGATTTTGAAAGGCAATGTAAAATTGTCTGGCAATCCCCTGGCGCTGATGCGAGTGTTTGGCCGACTGGAAGATTTCAATCCATGGTTTAACATCGTCACGCCATAAAATATCGTCATAGAAATATGCGCAAAAAAAAGCCCGGCACCTGCGAACAGGGGCCGGGCTTAATTTTTTTAACGTTCTAGCTTGCGAAAGCCGTCAAGCGCGCATTGATAATGTCATTGGCTTCTTTCATCATTGAATCAACCAATTCCTGACAGCTTGGTACGTCATGGATCAGGCCAGCGACCATGCCGCATGACCATGCGCCGGCATCCATTGTGCCTTCTGACATGATTTTCGGATAGACGCCTGCAACTTCACCCATGATGTCGTTGATTTGGATTTTGTCTCCAAGCTCTTTCTCTTTTACGATAATGCGTTCAACCGCGGCATTTTTCAAAACCCGCTCTGTGTTGCGCAATGGGCGCATAATCAGTGTTGTGTCCAATTCACTGGCAGCGACCAGAGCGTCTTTCACATTTTGGTGAACCGGCGCTTCTTTTGTCGCAATAAACCGTGTGCCCATATTAACGCCATCGGCACCCAATGCCAAAGCAGCAACCAGCTGCTTGCCATTACCAATGCCGCCGGAAGCAACAAATGGCACGGTCAATTCTTCGGCCGCGCGTGGCAGCAAAATCATGTTTGGAATATCGTCTTCACCGGGGTGTCCGCCGCATTCAAAGCCATCAACGCTGATGGCATCGCAGCCAATACGCTCGGCTTTCAAAGCGTGGCGCACGGATGTGCATTTGTGAATTACTTTAATGTCGGCTTGTTTCATGACGTCCATATATTGCTCGGGGCTACGACCTGCCGTTTCAACAATTTTCACGCCGCCATTGATAATCGCCTCAATATATTCTGGGTAAGGCGGGTTAGCAAAGCCCGGCAGAAACGTCAGATTGACGCCAAATGGCTTGTCGGTCATTTCATGACAACGGGCAATCTCATTGGCCAAATCGGCAGGTGTGGGTTGGGTCAGGCCGGTGATAATACCAAGCCCGCCAGCGTTAGACACGGCGGCTGCCATTTCTGCAAAGCCAACATGGTGCATGCCACCTTGTATGATTGGGTGTTCAATACCAAAAAGTTCTGTGATGCGGGTTTTCATTTCGTCTCTCCATTGTGCTGAGCTCATCGCGAGCGCGTTGGCCTTACATTATGGCGAAAGATTGCAGATGGAAAGGGGGTTTCGTAATTTGGTGGGGAAGGGGTCAAGAATATACTTGTTCGAGTGACGCAGTTTATGTTTAATCTCCCGAGACATTAGCTATAGGGAGATGATCATGGCTGAAGCATATATTGTTGCCGCAGTGCGTACCGCAGGTGGGCGCCGCGATGGTAAATTAAAAGGATGGCACCCAGCCGATTTGGCGGGTCAGGTCATCAATGAATTGCTCGATCGTTCGGGCGTTGATCCGGAAGCCGTAGAAGATGTGATTATGGGCTGCGTCGGTCAAGCCGGTGAGCAGGCCGCCAATATTGGTCGCAATGCGGTTTTGTCATCGCGTTTGCCAGAGAGTGTCCCCGCGACATCGGTTGACCGTCAGTGCGGCTCAAGCCAACAGTCGATTCACTTTGCGGCTCAAGCGGTTATGTCAGGTACAATGGATTGCGTCATTGCCGCTGGTGTCGAAAGCATGACACGCGTGCCAATGGGAACGCCCATCAGCTTGCCTTACAAAAATGACCTCGGCTTTTATGTCAGTGAAGAAATGCAAAAGCGTTATCCAAATGTGCAGTTCAGTCAATTTGCTGGCGCCGAAATGGTTGCCAAGAAATATGGTCTGGATAAAGAGGATTTGGACGGCTTCTCTTATCGCAGCCATGAGCGCGCCATTGCGGCAACTCAAGCGGGCGCTTTCGAAGAAGAAATTTTGCCAATCGAAGTCGATACTGAGAATGGCAAAGAGTGGCACAAAATCGACGAAGGTATTCGTTTTGATGCCAGCAAAGAAGGCATTGCCGGTGTTAAACTGCTGGCTGAAGGCGGCAGTTTGACCGCCGCTTCATCAAGCCAAATTTGCGATGGTGCCTCTGGTGTGCTGATCGTTAATGAAGAAGGTTTGAAAAAGCTGAAGGTCAAGCCTCTGGCGAAGATTGTTCACATGTCGGTCATGGGTCATGATCCAGTGATTATGTTGGAAGCGCCAATTCCGGCCACAAAGCGGGCGCTTGAGCGCGCTAAAATGTCGGTTGACGATATTGATTTATTTGAGGTCAACGAAGCTTTTGCATCTATCCCAACAGCTTTCATGAAAGAGCTTGGGGTTGAGGAAGAAAAGCTGAATGTGCACGGTGGCGCGATTGCGCTGGGTCACCCATTGGGCGGTTCTGGCACCAAATTGATGACCACGCTGGTCTATGCGTTGAAGAAACGCGGTGGCAAATACGGTCTGCAAACCATGTGCGAGGGTGGTGGCATGGCCAATGTAACGATTATTGAAAACCTTCAGTAATCGCGACATGTCCTGAAATAGAAAAGCCCCGTTCGAAAGAGCGGGGCTTTTTGCATTAGACGATTTTGAAAATATCGTAAACCAAATGACCTTGTTTTTGAGGATTGGCCATGGTCGTGGTTTGCATGGCGCCAACAAAAAGGGCGTCATTCATCCACTGCAAATCAGGCGCATTGGTCTCAACCGATGGGGTGGTGGTGAAATACATCTCTGATCCATCAATGGCCTCGCCAGTACCCATTTTTCCGGCCATGTTCTCATTCACCACAACGCGGCCCGGATAAGTGATGTAAAGATAGCTGCCATCTGGCAAGAGGGCGCTGAGGCGCACATCAAGCGCAATCACATTATCGCTAATGGTGCGAGACCAATCGCCTGACGGGGCGACAATTTTAGCTTCAAAGCCGTCGCCTTTAATGCTGCCGCTTGGCACATTGTAAATGCCCAAGCCCTTACCAACATTCTGTGGCGCGTCGATGACGGCCTCAATGGTCATTACTTTTTCCAATGTGGGTGTGCGTGGCATGACTACTCCTGAAACTGTGAATTGAAAATATATGTTGCGATAGCTGTGCGCTGTGCGCAAGATTAAATAACTGTTACGGAGGATATTATGAGTGAAGCTGTCGTGGCGCAAAAAGCGCCTTACAAAGTTGATGTTGAAGAAGGTAAAAATTACTTTTGGTGTTCGTGCGGCAAATCGGCCAAACAGCCATTTTGCGATGGCTCGCACCAAGACACATCCTTTCAGCCGCTGCGCTATACGGCGGAAAAAACCGGTACCGTGTATTTTTGTGGCTGCAAAGCGTCTGACAAATCCCCCTTATGTGATGGGGCGCACAATAAGTTATAATGAGCGGGTGAGGGCGTAAAGCGTAACGGCGGCGGCAGTGGCGACGTTCAATGTCGCAAAGCTTGAACCATCGGCTTCTGAGGCGACCGGCAAGCGCGCCAGCACATCGCAGGTTTCGCGGGTCAACCGGCGCAAGCCTTTGCCTTCGGCGCCCATGACACAGGCAATTGGGCGGTCGCGCGAAATGTTATCGATTAAATCGGCGCCCATTTCATCAAGCCCCACCGTCAAATAGCCAGATTGTTGGATTTCGCGCAGCGCTCGTGCCAGATTGGTGACTTCGACGAGCGGTACAAATTCCAGCGCCCCAGAAGCGGTTTTCGCCAGACTGCCCATAGCCGGTGGGCTGTTGTGGCGGGTCATCACAATGCCGCCAGCGCCAAATACCGCGGCTGCCCGCAAAATCGCGCCAACATTGCGCGGATCACTCACTTGGTCGAGGATGATAATCAGTTTGCCGCGAGCAATAAGCGCGTCAAGCGTGAGCGGGGTCAGCGGATCGGTTTCCAGTACCAGCCCCTGATGCACCGCGTCAGGCGGCACCATGGCGGTTAGTTTATCGTTTTCCAGCAAGGTCATGGGGGTGGCGATCTCGCCGACATCGGCTTGCAAATCGCGGGCGGCATTCTTTGATGCGAATAAACGCAGGTTCTGGCGTTTCGGATTAGCCAGAGCTGCGCGCACCGCATGTTGCCCGTAAAGCACCATTTGATTTCCGGCGGAAGGTTTTTTTCGTCTATTTTGCTGATAGTTAGGCTTGCGCTTGTTCATACAACATCTTATAAGGACTTCGACATTGATGTGCAATTGTTCCGTCACAACGGCTGATTTTAATTAATTGGCTTCTGTGAGCGGGATTTTGTGCTTGTGTTTTTTATTGGAAATCAAGGGTTTACCTTGGTTTCAAACCTTGGGCGGAGGGATGTCCGAGTGGCTAAAGGAGACGGGCTGTAAACCCGTTGGCTATGCCTACGTTGGTTCGAATCCAACTCCCTCCACCATCCAAGCTGTGGTTTGGGTGGCCAAAAAGTTAAGGGACGACCCTTTTGGTCGGTTAAAGGCGGGTGTAGCTCAATGGTAGAGCAACAGCCTTCCAAGCTGAAGATGAGGGTTCGATTCCCTTCACCCGCTCCAAGTCTCACGCATGTGGGTTGGAGTTTTAATAAGCGAAGCGGGCCGTGGCCCTAGCGAAACGAGGAACGAGAGATGTCGAAAGAAAAGTTTGAGCGCACTAAGCCGCATTGTAACATCGGAACGATTGGTCACGTTGACCATGGTAAGACGACGCTGACTGCGGCGATTACGAAAGTTTTATCTGAAACAGGCGGCGCGTCTTTTTCAGATTATGCTGATATTGATAAGGCGCCTGAAGAGAAGGCTCGCGGTATTACGATTTCGACGGCTCACGTTGAGTATGAGACGGAAGCTCGTCACTATGCGCACGTTGATTGCCCTGGCCACGCTGACTATGTGAAGAACATGATTACGGGTGCGGCGCAAATGGATGGCGGGATTTTGGTTGTTAACGCCGCTGATGGTCCTATGCCTCAGACGCGCGAGCATATTTTGCTTGCCCGTCAGGTTGGTGTGCCAGCGCTTGTTGTTTATTTGAACAAAGTTGATCAGGTTGATGATGACGAGCTTTTGGAGCTTGTTGAGATGGAAGTTCGCGAATTGCTTTCTTCTTATGAATTCCCTGGCGATGATATTCCGATTGTTAAAGGTTCAGCGCTTGCTGCTCTTGAGGGTCGTGATGATGCGATTGGTAAGGAATCGATTTTGGCTTTGATGGCTGAAGTTGACCGTTATATTCCTCAGCCTGAGCGTCCGAAGGATCAGCCTTTCTTGCTTCCGATTGAGGATGTTTTCTCGATTTCAGGTCGCGGTACGGTTGTGACGGGTCGTATTGAGCGCGGTGTTATTAATGTTGGTGACGACATTGAGATTGTTGGCATTAAAGACACAACGAAAACCACCTGCACGGGTGTTGAGATGTTCCGCAAGCTGCTTGATAGCGGTGAAGCTGGTGACAATGTTGGTGTTTTGTTGCGCGGTACGAAGCGCGAAGATGTTGAGCGTGGTCAGGTTCTTTGTGCGCCTGGTTCGATTACGCCGCATACGAAGTTTAAAGCCGAGGCTTATATTTTGACCAAGGAAGAGGGTGGTCGTCATACGCCATTCTTTACCAATTACCGCCCACAGTTCTACTTCCGGACGACGGATGTGACGGGTATTGTTCACCTTGCTGGTGGCACGGAAATGGTTATGCCTGGTGATAATATTGAAGTGGAAGTCGAGCTGATTGTGCCGGTTGCCATGGAAGAAAAGCTGCGCTTTGCGATCCGTGAAGGCGGTCGTACAGTCGGCGCCGGTGTTGTTGCGGCTATTGTTGAATAGTCCAACCGGAGGAGTGTAGCTCAACTGGTAGAGCGCCGGTCTCCAAAACCGGAGGTTGGGGGTTCGATCCCCTCCACTCCTGCCAGCCTTAATAATAGGGCGAGCAGGTTTTGAAGAAACGCTGATGCAAGAAGCATCAAGTAAGGAATGTGGCACTAAATGGCAAATCCACTTAAATTTGCACAAGAAGTTCGCGCGGAGGCATCCAAGGTTACTTGGCCGTCGCGCAATGAGGTCCTCGTCACCACGGCGATGGTCTTTATTCTGGTGTTTCTCGCTTCTGTGTTCTTCTTCATTGCCGACCAGCTTTTGAGCTGGGTGGTATCATTGCTATTGGGATTGGCAAATTAAATGGCGAAACGTTGGTATATCGTAAACGCATATTCGAATTTCGAGCACAAGGTTGCCGATAGCATTCGCGAGCAAGCAGCTCAGGCTGGGCTTGAGGATGCATTCGAGGAAATCCTCGTGCCGACTGAAGAAGTTGTCGAAATGCGCCGTGGCCGTCGGGTCAATAGCGAGCGGAAATTCTTTCCAGGCTATGTGCTGGTGAAAATGGAGATGAGCGACGAAGCTTATCACTTAGTGAATGACACGCCGAAAGTGACCGGATTCCTAGGGTCACAAAATCGGCCATCACCGATTTCACAGCGTGAAGTCGATCAAATTGTTAATCAGGTGCAAGACGGCGTTGAGCGTCCGAAACCTTCGATTGTTTTCGAAATTGGTGAACAGGTTCGCGTGAGCGAAGGCCCGTTTGCTTCCTTCAGCGGTTTCGTCGAAGAAATTGATGAAGAAAAAGCTCGTTTGAAAGTGGCGGTATCGATTTTCGGTCGCGCCACGCCAGTCGAGCTTGAATATGGTCAGGTCGAAAAGAGCTGATTTAACGTTCGTGGGAGGCAGATCAAACTGCCCGACCACGACCCATAATCGTAACGCAGACCTCAGGGTCGGCAAGAAAGGAACGAGAGATGGCAAAAAAGATCCAAGGCTACCTGAAGATGCAGGTGCCTGCAGGGGGCGCAAGCCCATCACCGCCTATTGGCCCAGCATTGGGTCAGCGCGGTTTGAACATTATGGAATTTTGTAAGGCTTTCAATGCGAAAACGCAGGAAATGGAAGCTAATATGCCGATTCCAACCATTGTGACGATTTTTGAAGATAAGTCCTTTACCTTTGAAATTAAGACGCCACCTGCGTCTTTCTATCTGCGTAAAGCGGCGAAATTGGCAAAAGGCGGCAGTTCACCAGGGCGCGAAGTTGCGGGTTCTGTAACCATGAAACAGTGCCGCGAGATCGCTGAGCAAAAATTGAAAGATTTGAACACAGATGATCTCGACGAAGCACAGAAAATGATCGCTGGCTCTGCCCGGTCAATGGGCTTGGAGGTGCGTGACTAATGGCTGGTAAACGTATGAAAGCGGCGCACGCAAGCGTCGAAAAAAACAAACTCTATGCGCTCGATGAGGCGATTAAATTGGTTAAGGCCAATGCAACCGCTAAATTTGATGAGACTGTAGAAATTGCAATTAACTTGGGTGTTGACCCTCGTCACGCTGACCAAATGGTTCGGGGTGTCGTGGAGCTACCAAATGGCACGGGCCGTTCGCAGCGGGTTGCTGTGTTTGCGCGTGACGACAAAGCCGAAGAAGCCAAAGCGGCTGGTGCTGACGTCGTTGGTGCGGAAGATTTGATGGAAGCCGTGCAGGGCGGAACAATTGATTTCGATCGCTGCATTGCAACTCCAGACATGATGCCATTGGTGGGTCGTTTGGGCAAAGTTTTGGGCCCACGCAATCTAATGCCAAACCCAAAAGTCGGCACAGTGACCACGGATGTGGCTGAAGCTGTCCGTGCCGCCAAAGGTGGCGCGGTTGAGTTTCGTGTCGAAAAAGAAGGCATTTTGCACGCCGGTGTTGGCAAAGCGAGCTTCTCTGATGAACAGCTCATTGGCAATATCAAAGCCTTGATTGCGGCGGTGCAAAAAGCCCGCCCAACTGGCGCAAAAGGAACTTTTGTTCAACGTCTTGCCGTGAGCTCCACAATGGGCCCTGGCGTTAAGCTAGACGTTGCAGGTGCTGGAGACAGCGCCTAATCGAATGCTGCGGCCCCTTCGGGGGGCGTGGTTGTCCGGAGGTTTCGACTTCCGGGCCTGTCCGAGATTACTGGTGTGCCGTAAGGCGCTTAATGGCCAGTATGAGACGGGAGTACAGTTTTTACGCACTTCGGTGCTTGATCGGCTGAACCCGGGACAGGAATGAGCGTCGCATTTAATTCGTTAGATGCGGCAATTCCGAACCGGTGGTGTCTTCGGATACCACCAACTAGCGTATTAAGTTTATACGCGAAGGAGAGTGAACAGTGGACAGAGCTGGTAAAGAAGAGCTCGTATCGCACTACAACGGCATTTTCAAAAATGCTGGTGTGATCGTTGTTACCCACTATTCCGGGCTTTCAGTGCCGGAGATTGATAATCTTCGCCACCAAATGGCTGATGTCGGTGGAACGGTCAAAGTGACCAAAAACCGTCTGGTCAAGCTCGCTCTCGCAGGCACACCTGCTGAAAATATTAGCGACCTGTTTACGGGCCCAACGGCTATCGCCTATTCAGACGATCCAGTTGCCGCCCCTAAAATTGCCGCTAAATTTGCCAAGGAAAACGAAAGTCTCGTGATCGTTGGTGGCATTATGAACGAAACCGTTCTTGATGCAGCAGGCGTGAAAAATCTGGCGTCGCTTCCGTCTCTCGACGAATTGCGCGGTCAACTTGTCGGTCTTATCAACTCACCAGCAACCAAAATTGCTGGCGTTTTGCAGGCACCGGCAGCTCAGTTGGCTCGTGTAATGGGCGCCAAAGCTGCACAGGGTGATGCCGCTTAAGCGGTGCAATCCCGGATTAACCGATTGGAGAAAAGAAAATGGCTGATATTGAAAAAATTGCCGAAGACCTCTCAAGCCTGACCGTTATGGAAGCGGCAGACTTGGCTAAACTTCTGGAAGAAAAATGGGGCGTTTCTGCCGCAGCACCTGTTGCTGCTGCCGCTGCGCCTGCTGCTGGCGGTGACGCCGGTGCTGCTGAAGAAAAAGACAGCTTTACTGTTGTTCTTGCTTCTGCAGGCGACCAGAAAATTAACGTCATTAAAGAAGTGCGTGCCATCACAGGCCTTGGCTTGAAAGAAGCTAAAGACCTCGTTGAAGGTGCGCCAAGCGACGTCAAATTAGACGCGCCAACTGCTGAAGCTAACGAGATTAAAGAGAAGCTCGAAGCTGTTGGTGCAACCGTAGAACTCAAGTAGTTTTACGCGCGCAAATTGGGGTGGCAGGGAATTTCTCGGCCACCCCGTATTGCCTTTTGCAGGGCAGTCAATGCTTCCGTTTTGTGGGTAGGAAGCATGGTTTTAAGGGGAAACCCGAACCCGCAGGTTATTAGTGAGGAATTCACATGTCGCAAGCATATGCAGGTCGTAAACGTATCCGTCGCTCTTTTGGCCGTATCCCACAAGTTGTGGAAATGCCAAACCTTATCGAAGTTCAAAAATACTCGTATGACCAGTTTTTGCAGGTTGCTCACCCCGAAGGTGGACGACTTGAGGAAGGCCTTCAATCGGTCTTCAAATCCGTTTTCCCAATTACAGATTTCAGTGGCGCCGCCATGTTGGAATTTGTGTCCTATGATTTCGAAAAACCAAAATATGACGTCGAAGAGTGCCAGCAGCGCGGTATGACCTATGCGGCTCCGCTGAAAGTGACGCTCCGTCTTGTGGTTTTTGATATTGATGAAGAAACCGGCGCCAAATCTATCGCCAATGTGAAAGAGCAAGAAGTCTATATGGGCGATCTGCCTTTCATGACTGAAAATGGCACATTCGTGGTCAATGGCACTGAGCGGGTTATCGTTTCGCAAATGCACCGTAGCCCGGGCGTGTTCTTCGATCACGACAAAGGCAAAACCCACGTCTCTGGTAAATTGCTGTTTGCCGCGCGGGTTATTCCTTATCGTGGTTCTTGGCTTGATTTTGAATTTGATGCCAAAGATATTTTGCATGTTCGCATTGACCGTCGCCGCAAACTGCCAGCGACTGCTTTGTTGCACGCGCTGGGCTATGCGTCCGACGAAATCCTCGACATGTTTTATGACAAGGTGTCTTACACGCGCGGCAAAGAAGGCTGGATTACAGACTTTGTGCCAGAAATCCGTCGCGGTACGAAACCTGTCTATGATCTGATCGACGATAAGACAGGCAAGGTTGCTGTTGAAGCAGGGCAGAAAATCTCGCCACGTTTGGCCCGTAAATTAGCCGAAGATGGTCTTGAGAAACTGCGCGTCACCGATGATGAATTATTCGGACGTTTCCTAGCTGATGAGATGGTCAATATGGAAACAGGTGAAATCTTTGCGGAAGCAGGTGATGAAATCACAGAAGAGCTTCTGGCTGAATTGATTGAGCTTGGCTTCACTGACATTAAGACATTGAACATTGATCCGGTGAACCGTGGTCCTTTCATTCGCAATACTCTGGTTGTCGACAAGTCGAATGACAAATTGTCAGCCTTGGAAGAAATCTATCGCGTAATGCGTCCGGGAGAGCCGCCAACCCCAGAAACCGCGCAAGCGTTGTTTGATGGCTTGTTCTTCGATTCAGAACGTTATGACCTGTCGGCTGTTGGTCGTGTGAAAATGAACATTCGCCTGAACCAGGAGTGCCCTGATGACATCCGCGTCCTGCGCAGAGAAGACATTGTTGGGGTTGTGAAAACTCTGGTCAACCTGCGCGATGGCAAGGGCGATGTTGATGATATTGATAACCTTGGCAACCGCCGCGTGCGTTCAGTTGGTGAGTTGATGGAAAATCAGTATCGCATCGGTCTGCTGCGCATGGAGCGCGCCATTAAAGAGCGTATGAGTTCCATTGGCGAGATCGATACGGTGATGCCACAAGATCTGATTAACGCCAAGCCGGTTTCGGCCTCTGTGCGCGAATTCTTTGGCTCTTCGCAATTGTCACAATTTATGGACCAAACCAACCCATTGTCAGAAATTACCCACAAACGCCGTCTTTCGGCACTTGGCCCAGGTGGTCTGACACGCGAACGCGCTGGCTTTGAGGTGCGCGACGTGCACCCAACCCATTATGGCCGTATTTGTCCAATTGAAACACCGGAAGGACCAAATATTGGTCTGATTAACTCGCTCTCTACTTTTGCGCGGGTTAATAAATATGGCTTTATTGAAAGCCCATATCGGAAAGTTAAAGACGGCAAAGTCACCAAAGATGTGGTGTATTTGTCGGCCATGGAAGAAGCCCGTTTCCGCGTTGCGCAGGCGACCATCACCATTGCAGATGATGGCAGCATTGATGAAGAATTAATCAACTGTCGTATCAATGGCGATTTTGAAATGGTGCCGCCGAATATGGTTGATTTGCTCGACGTATCGCCGAAACAGATTGTTTCTGTGGCTGCCGCGTTGATTCCATTCCTTGAAAACGATGACGCCAACCGTGCGCTCATGGGCTCAAACATGCAACGTCAGGCTGTGCCTTTGTTGCAAGCTGATGCGCCTCTCGTAGGTACCGGCATGGAAGAAGTCGTGGCCCGCGACAGTGGCGCTGCGATTTCAGCCCGTCGTGCTGGTGTCGTTGACCAGGTTGATGCCACACGTATTGTTATTCGGGCGACCGAGGAAACTGATGCGTCGAAATCAGGCGTTGATATTTACAATTTGCGCAAATTCCAGCGTTCGAACCAGTCAACCTGTATCAACCAGCGCCCATTAGTGCGGGTTGGTGACCGTGTTGAAGTTGGCGATGTGGTGGCTGATGGGCCATCTACAGAGCTCGGCGAATTGGCGCTTGGCCGTAACGTGCTGGTCGCGTTCATGCCATGGAATGGTTACAACTTTGAAGATTCGATCCTGATTTCAGAACGTATTGTGCGTGACGATGTGTTTACATCTATCCACATTGAAGAATTTGAGATCATGGCGCGTGATACCAAATTGGGCCCTGAAGAGATTACCCGCGACATTCCAAATGTTGGCGAGGAAGCGCTGAGCAACCTCGACGAAGCGGGCATTGTCTATATTGGCTCTGAGGTAAACCCTGGCGATATTCTGGTTGGTAAAATCACCCCTAAAGGTGAGAGCCCAATGACGCCGGAAGAAAAATTGCTGCGTGCCATTTTTGGTGAAAAAGCCTCTGACGTGCGTGACACTTCATTGAAATTGCCGCCCGGAACAACCGGTACAGTGGTGGAAGTGCGTGTGTTTAACCGTCACGGCATTGACAAAGATGAGCGTGCTTTGGCGATTGAGCGTGAAGAAATTGAAGCGTTGGCGAAAGACCGCGATGATGAAATGTCAATTCTGCAACGCAATATTGCCAATCGTTTGCAAGATGTGTTGGTTGGCAAACAAGCAGCTTCAGGCCCTAAGGGTATTGATGCAGACGCTAAAATCACGCCAGCGATGTTGGATGATCTGCCGATTAGCCAGTGGTGGCAAATTGCCTTGAAAAACGACCAATCCATGGCTGAAGTCGAAGCGATGAAACGCCAATTTGACGAAGCCAAGGCTGAGTTGGAAGCGCGTTTTGAAGACAAAGTTGACAAGCTGCAGCGCGGTGATGAATTGCCGCCAGGCGTCATGAAAATGATCAAAGTCTATGTTGCTATTAAGCGCAAGCTGCAGCCGGGTGATAAAATGGCTGGCCGCCATGGTAACAAAGGTGTGATCAGCCGCATCGTGCCAGTTGAAGATATGCCTTATCTGGAAGACGGCAGTCAGGTCGATGTTGTGTTGAACCCGCTCGGCGTGCCTAGCCGGATGAATGTCGGGCAGATTTTGGAAACTCACTTGGGCTGGGCTTGTGCCGGTCTGGGACGTCAAATTAGCGACGCCTTGGACAGCTATGAGCGCGACGGTAATGTGCAGCACGTTAAAGAAACATTGAGCAATGTGTATTCTGGTGACAGTGCCGTGGCTGCCTTGTCTGATGGCGAAGCCATTGAGATGAGCCAGACTCTGCGCCGTGGTGTGCCAGTGGCAACGCCAGTATTTGACGGTGCGATTGATGATGACATTGTTGAAATGCTCGGCAAGGCCGGCTTGGATAGCTCAGGTCAGGTGCAATTGCGTGATGGCCGAACCGGTGAGCCTTTCGACCGTAAGGTTACCGTGGGCTATATCTACATGCTGAAACTGCATCACTTGGTTGATGACAAGATTCACGCCCGTTCAATTGGTCCATATTCACTGGTCACTCAGCAACCACTCGGCGGTAAAGCCCAGTTCGGTGGTCAGCGCTTTGGTGAAATGGAAGTGTGGGCATTGGAAGCTTATGGTGCTGCTTATACGCTGCAAGAAATGCTGACTGTGAAGTCAGATGACGTGGCTGGCCGTACCAAAGTCTATGAAGCCATTGTTAAGGGCGATGACACGTTTGAGGCCGGTATTCCGGAAAGCTTTAACGTGCTTGTCAAAGAAATCCGTTCGCTTGGTCTCAACGTCGAATTGACTGAGAGCCGGAAGCAAAATTAGGGTTAATGCGGTGCGCCGCAAATTAGGAGACGACCGATGAATCATGAGGTCATGAACATTTTCAATCCGCAGGCCAACCAGCAGGCGTTTGATCAAATCCGTATCTCAATTGCCAGCCCAGAGAAAATTCTCTCTTGGTCATTTGGTGAGATTAAGAAACCAGAAACCATTAACTACCGGACATTTAAACCGGAACGTGATGGTCTTTTCTGCGCCCGCATTTTCGGCCCAATCAAGGATTACGAATGCTTGTGCGGCAAATATAAGCGGATGAAATTCAAAGGCGTGATTTGCGAGAAATGCGGCGTTGAAGTTACGCTGACGAAAGTCCGTCGTGAGCGCATGGGTCATATCGAACTGGCCGCGCCTGTTGCCCATATTTGGTTCTTGAAATCACTGCCAAGCCGCATTGGTCTGCTGCTCGATATGACGCTGAAAGACTTGGAACGGGTTTTGTATTTCGAACATTTCATTGTTCTCGATCCGATGCTGTCACCTTTGAAAAAAGGACAGTTGCTGACCGAAGAAGAATATATGGACGCCCAAGATGAGTTTGGCGAAGACACGTTTGCTGCCGGTATTGGTGCGGAAGCGGTTCGGGTTATGCTGGAAGACCTTGATCTTGAGAAATTGCGCGATGATTTGCGCGTGGAGATTGCTGAATCAACAACGGAGCTGAAGCCAAAGAAATTGGCCAAACGCCTGAAAGTCGTTGAAGCCTTTATCCGTTCAGGCGGTCGTCCGGAATGGATGATTTTGACTATTGTGCCGGTTATTCCGCCAGAGCTTCGTCCACTGGTGCCACTTGACGGCGGTCGTTTTGCGACCTCGGATTTGAACGATTTATATCGTCGCGTGATTAACCGTAACAATCGTCTGAAACGACTTATTGAACTGCGGGCACCGGATATTATCGTCCGCAATGAAAAACGCATGTTGCAAGAATCTGTTGATGCGCTGTTCGACAATGGTCGTCGTGGCCGCGTCATTACAGGTGGCAATAAGCGTCCGTTGAAATCATTGTCCGACATGCTGAAAGGCAAGCAGGGCCGTTTCCGCCAGAACTTGCTTGGTAAGCGCGTTGACTATTCTGGCCGTTCCGTGATTGTGGTTGGCCCAGAGCTGAAGCTGCAACAATGCGGTCTGCCGAAGAAAATGGCTTTGGAATTGTTCAAACCGTTCATTTACTCGCGGCTTGAAGCCAAGGGCTTGTCGGCAACGGTGAAACAATCGAAGAAGATGGTAGAGAAGGAACGCCCAGAAGTTTGGGATATTCTTGACGAGGTTATTCGCGAGCATCCGGTGATGTTGAACCGTGCGCCAACCTTGCACCGTTTGGGCATTCAGGCGTTTGAGCCTGTGTTGATTGAAGGTAAGGCCATTCAATTGCATCCGCTGGTTTGCGCCGCCTTTAACGCAGATTTTGACGGCGACCAAATGGCGGTTCACGTGCCGCTTTCACTGGAAGCCCAGTTGGAAGCCCGTGTGTTGATGATGTCGACCAACAACATCCTGCACCCTGCCAATGGCGCGCCAATTATTGTGCCGTCACAGGATATCGTCTTGGGTCTGTATTACATGACCCTGCAGCGCGATGGTCTGAAAGGCGAGGGCATGTTGGTGGCTGATGTTGCTGAGCTTGAACACGCCTTGGATACAGGTGCGTTGACATTGCATACAAAAATTAAAGCCCGGGTGCCGAGCTTTGATGCAGACGGCAATCAAACGACACGTATCGTCGACACAACAGTTGGCCGTTTCTTGCTGTCGCAAGAATTGCCGTTACATCCAAGTCTGCCGTATGAAACCATTGATAAATTGATGACTAAGAAAGAAATTTCGAAAGTTATTGATGCTGTCTATCGTCACTGCGGTCAGAAAGAGACAGTTCTGTTCTGCGACCACATTATGAAAATTGGTTTCCGCGAAGCGTGTAACGCCGGTATTTCATTCGGTAAAGACGACATGGTGATCCCAGAAGATAAGATTAGACTTATCGAGGAAACCAAAGCCTTGGCGACTGAATATGAACAGCAATATATTGATGGTCTGATCACGCAAGGTGAGAAATACAACAAAGTTGTTGATGCTTGGGCACGTTGTACCGATCGTGTGGCTGACGCCATGATGGGTAAAATTTCGACGGTTGATGCCGATGGCACAGAAGATGCCAATTTCATCAACTCGATTTACATGATGTCTCACTCAGGGGCGCGTGGTTCACCCGCACAGATGAAACAATTGGCCGGTATGCGCGGTTTGATGGCGAAACCATCAGGCGAGATTATCGAAACGCCAATTATTTCAAACTTTAAAGAAGGTCTGTCAGTTCTTGAGTACTTCAACTCAACCCACGGTGCGCGTAAAGGTCTTGCCGATACAGCTTTGAAAACCGCTAACTCAGGTTATTTGACACGTCGTTTGGTCGACGTCGCGCAAGACAGCATCGTCAATGAATATGACTGTGGCACGCAGGACGGTATCACCGTTGCTGCTGTTATTGATGCTGGTGAGGTTATTGCTTCCTTGTCAGATCGGGTTCTTGGTCGCACACCATGTGATGATGTGGTCAATCCAGCAACCAATGCGGTGATTGTAAAACGCGGACAATTGATTTCCGAGGAGCATCTTGATGCTATCGAAGAAGCCAATTTGGTAAATATCAAAATCCGGTCAGCCCTGACTTGCGAAACCAAAAGTGGCATTTGTGGCGCCTGTTACGGTCGTGACCTTGCACGTGGTACGCCAGTGAACATTGGTGAAGCGGTTGGTGTTATTGCGGCTCAGTCAATTGGTGAGCCAGGTACACAGTTGACCATGAGGACTTTCCACATTGGTGGTACGGCGCAAGTGGTTGACCAATCATTCATCGAATCCAACGCTGACGGTAAAGTTGTTATTGAAAACGCCAATATCGTGAAAGACAGCTCAGGACGCTCGGTCGTCATGGGGCGTAATGTAACGATTAAAGTGGTCGATAATAATGGCCTCGAGCGCGCCAGCCATAAATTGTCTTATGGTGCGCGTTTGCGGATTAATGAAGGCGATGAGATCAAACGTGGTGAGCGGATTGCCGAATGGGAACCTTATGCCATTCCAATTTTGACAGAGCTTGACGGCATTGTTGAATTTGAAGATTTGGTTGAAGGTGTTTCCATTCTTGAAATCACCGATGAAGCGACAGGCATTAGCCAGCGCGTTGTCGCCGATGCATCAAGCCAAACACGCGGCGCCGATTTGAAACCGGCAATGGTTGTGAAAGACGATAAGGGTAATATCAAAACCCTGTCGAATGGCAATGAGGCCCGCTTTATTTTGGCGCCAAATGCTATTTTGTCTGTCGAAGGCGGTGCCACAGTGCATGCCGGTGACATTTTGGCTCGTATTCCTTCAGAAGGTGCGACATCAAGCGATATTACGGGTGGTCTGCCACGGGTTGCTGAATTGTTTGAGGCACGCCGTCCGAAAGATCATGCGATTATTGCTGAAATCACGGGCCGTGTAGAATTCGGTCGCGATTACAAGAATAAACGCAGGATTGTCATTCACCCAGAAAACGCCGATCTAGAGCCGGTTGAATATTTGGTGCCGAAAGCCAAGCATTTGTCAGTTCAAGAAGGTGATGTGATTGAAAAGGGCGAATATCTAATCGACGGCCACCCAGCCCCGCACGACATTCTTGCGATTTCTGGGGTTGAGGAATTGGCTGCCTATTTGGTCAATGAAATTCAAGATGTCTATCGTCTGCAAGGCGTGACCATCAATGATAAGCACATTGAAGTGATTGTCCGTCAAATGTTGCAAAAAGTCGAAATCACCAGCATTGGTGAGGGCGATTATTTGAAAGATGAGCAAGTTGATCGCATTGAATTTGAAGAGGCCTGCGCGAAATTGGAAGCTGAAGGCAAGCAATTGCCAACCAGCGTGCCGATTCTCTTGGGTATCACCAAAGCGTCACTGCAAACCCGCTCATTCATCTCAGCCGCCTCGTTCCAGGAAACCACACGGGTGCTGACAGAAGCGGCGATTAACGGCAAATATGACGAATTGATTGGTCTCAAAGAGAACGTCATCGTTGGCCGCTTGATCCCAGCGGGTACGGGTGGTCTAATGCAACGTCTGAAGGGCGAAGCCGCAGCGCGTGATGCCGAATTGGAAGCGCAGAACCCGGCACCGATTCTCGAAGAGGAAGTGGCTGAGGATATTCAGCTTTAGCTCTCAGATGCTAATAAACTGCTGAATTAGCAATCAAAATTGAAGGCGCCGGCTTTGTTTACGCAAAGTCGGCGTTTTTATTGCCAAAATGGCAAAAAACCTGCAATCAACGCTTGACCGGTGCAGTGCAATCCCCTAATTAGAGGCTACTTTGGTAGCAGGGCCGTAAGTTAAACCTGGTCACGGGGACTTCCCGAGAGCGAGAACTTAAACGCTGTTGTAGTATCTGAAGTGAAAATATTGGACGCATGATCCCTTGGGATCCTCTGCTTAACGCACCAAATGCCTCATGCGAGGCGGCTGGTGAATGGGTCATGAGCTCTTTCTCTGCTGATAATGCGGGGGCTCGCAATGGCTCATTTGTGTTTGAAGATTGGGAGTTGGCACTATGCCTACAATTAACCAACTTATCCGCAAGCCGCGGAACAAGGTTTTGAAACGGAACAAAGTTCCGGCGATGGAAGCGTGCCCACAGCGTCGTGGCGTATGCACTCGCGTTTATACAACTACACCGAAGAAGCCAAACTCTGCGCTTCGTAAGGTCTGCCGCGTGCGTCTGACCAGCGGTTATGAAGTTACCTGCTATATTCCAGGTGAGGGTCATAACTTGCAGGAACACTCCGTGGTGATGATCCGCGGCGGTCGCGTGAAAGACCTTCCAGGTGTTCGTTATCACGTTATTCGTGGCGTCCTCGATACACAGGGCGTTAAAGATCGTAAGCAGCGCCGTTCGAAATACGGCGCCAAGCGTCCGAAATAAGGAACTGAGTTATGTCACGTCGTCACCGCGCTGAAAAACGTAAAGTCATTCCCGACGCCAAATATGGCGATGAGGTTTTGACCAAATTCATGAATAGCTTGATGCTGCATGGTAAAAAATCAACTGCTGAGAGCATCATCTATGGTGCGCTTGAAAAAGTCGAAGGCAAGTTGAGCCGTGAGCCATTGGGCGTTTTCCATGAAGCTCTCGAAAACATTATGCCTGCTGTTGAAGTGCGCTCTCGCCGTGTTGGTGGTGCGACCTATCAGGTGCCTGTTGAAGTGCGTCCAGAGCGTCGCCAAGCCTTGGCTATTCGTTGGTTGATTGCAGCGGCGCGCGCGCGCGGCGAAAACACAATGGTTGATCGTCTGTCGGGCGAATTGATGGATGCGGTGAACAACCGTGGTTCAGCCGTTAAAAAACGCGAAGATACACACCGGATGGCCGACGCCAACCGGGCTTTCTCTCATTATCGCTGGTAATAAACCTCCCAAGGAACTGTCCCCATGGCACGTAAGACCAAACTCGAAGATTATCGCAATATTGGCATCATGGCCCACATTGATGCGGGTAAGACGACCACCACTGAGCGTATTTTGTATTACACAGGTGTAAGCTACAAAATCGGTGAAGTGCATGATGGCGCTGCCACAATGGATTGGATGGAGCAAGAGCAAGAGCGTGGTATTACCATTACCTCAGCGGCGACCACTTGTTTCTGGCGCGACAAGCGTATCAACATTATTGACACCCCGGGACACGTTGACTTCACCATCGAAGTTGAGCGTTCATTGCGCGTGTTGGATGGTGCGGTTGCAGTATTTGACTCGGTTGCCGGTGTGGAGCCGCAATCTGAGACAGTTTGGCGCCAAGCTGACAAATATGCTGTTCCGCGCATGTGTTTTGTTAACAAAATGGACCGTATGGGCGCCGATTTTTATCGTTGCGTCGATATGATTAAAGATCGTCTCGGTGCCAATGCTTTGGTTCTGCAGCTGCCAATTGGTGCGGAAGCAGAATATGAAGGCCTGATTGATCTGGTGCGGATGAAAGAGGTTCTTTGGAAAAACGAAGATCTTGGTGCGGAATATGATTATTTCGACATTCGTGACGAGTTGAAAGCGCAGGCCGAAGAATATCGCGCCGCCCTCGTTGAAGCGGCTGTTGAGATGGATGACGACGTCATGGAAGCCTATCTCGATGGCACTGAGCCTGATGAGGCGACTTTGCTGCGGTGCATTCGTATCGGCACCATTAATCAGTCTTTCGTGCCTGTATTGAACGGCACAGCGTTTAAAAACAAAGGCGTTCAGCCATTGTTGGATGCGGTTATTGATTTCATGCCGTCACCCCTGGAAGTGAAAGCTATTCAGGGTATTGACGCCAAAACCGAAGAGCCAATCATTCGTAGATCAGCGGATGATGAGCCTTTGTCAATGTTGGCCTTTAAAATTGCCAATGACCCATTTGTGGGTTCTTTGACCTTTGCCCGCATTTACTCAGGTAAATTAGAAAGCGGTTCGTCGGTTATGAACACGGTGAAAGATAAACGCGAGCGTATTGGTCGGATGTTGCAAATGCACGCCAACTCACGCGAAGAAATCAAAGAGGCTTTCGCCGGTGATATTGTGGCTCTGGTGGGTATGAAAGATACCACAACCGGTGACACGCTCTGTGCCACCGAAAGCCCGGTTATTCTTGAGCGTATGGAATTTCCTGAGCCGGTTATTGAAGTTGCCGTGGAGCCTAAAACGAAGGGCGACCAAGAGAAAATGGGTCTGGCTTTGAGCCGTTTGGCGCAAGAAGATCCGTCTTTCCGCGTTAAATCTGACGAGGAGAGCGGTCAGACAGTGATCGCCGGTATGGGCGAACTACATTTGGATATTATTGTTGACCGTATGCGTCGTGAATTTAGCGTTGAGGCCGATGTTGGCGCACCGCAAGTGGCGTATCGCGAAACCTTCACCAAAGAAACCGAAGTTGACTACACTCACAAGAAACAATCGGGTGGTTCAGGTCAGTTTGCTCGCGTGAAAATGACAATTTCACCATTGGAGCCAGGTGGCGGCTTTGAGTTTGAAAATAAAATCGTTGGTGGCTCTATTCCTCGTGAATATATCCCTGGCGTTGAAAAAGGTATTGAGAGCGTGCGTGAAAACGGCGTGCTCGCAGGCTTCCCAATGATTGACTTCCGGGTAACGCTATTTGATGGCGCTTATCACGATGTTGACTCAAGCGTGATGGCCTTTGAAATTGCGGCGCGTGCCGCGTTCCGTGAAGCCTCACGGGAAGCTGGTGCGAAATTGCTAGAGCCGATTATGAATGTTGAGGTGGTGACACCTGACGATCATATGGGTGACGTGATTGGTGATTTGAGCAGCCGCCGCGGTCAAGTGCGTGGTACGGAAACACGAGGCAATGCCTCAGTGATTTCAGCCATGGTGCCGCTTGCCAATATGTTTGGATATGTAAACACACTGCGGTCAATGACCCAGGGTCGTGCGCAATATTCAATGACCTTTGACCATTATGAACAAGTGCCACAGGCGGTGTCTGACGAAGTCATCGCGAAAATGGCGTAATCGACCCTAACGGGCTAATCGACGGAGAGATAAAATGTCGAAAGAAAAGTTTGAGCGCACTAAGCCGCATTGTAACATCGGAACGATTGGTCACGTTGACCATGGTAAGACGACGCTGACTGCGGCGATTACGAAAGTTTTATCTGAAACAGGCGGCGCGTCTTTTTCAGATTATGCTGATATTGATAAGGCGCCTGAAGAGAAGGCTCGCGGTATTACGATTTCGACGGCTCACGTTGAGTATGAGACGGAAGCTCGTCACTATGCGCACGTTGATTGCCCTGGCCACGCTGACTATGTGAAGAACATGATTACGGGTGCGGCGCAAATGGATGGCGGGATTTTGGTTGTTAACGCCGCTGATGGTCCTATGCCTCAGACGCGCGAGCATATTTTGCTTGCCCGTCAGGTTGGTGTGCCAGCGCTTGTTGTTTATTTGAACAAAGTTGATCAGGTTGATGATGACGAGCTTTTGGAGCTTGTTGAGATGGAAGTTCGCGAATTGCTTTCTTCTTATGAATTCCCTGGCGATGATATTCCGATTGTTAAAGGTTCAGCGCTTGCTGCTCTTGAGGGTCGTGATGATGCGATTGGTAAGGAATCGATTTTGGCTTTGATGGCTGAAGTTGACCGTTATATTCCTCAGCCTGAGCGTCCGAAGGATCAGCCTTTCTTGCTTCCGATTGAGGATGTTTTCTCGATTTCAGGTCGCGGTACGGTTGTGACGGGTCGTATTGAGCGCGGTGTTATTAATGTTGGTGACGACATTGAGATTGTTGGCATTAAAGACACAACGAAAACCACCTGCACGGGTGTTGAGATGTTCCGCAAGCTGCTTGATAGCGGTGAAGCTGGTGACAATGTTGGTGTTTTGTTGCGCGGTACGAAGCGCGAAGATGTTGAGCGTGGTCAGGTTCTTTGTGCGCCTGGTTCGATTACGCCGCATACGAAGTTTAAAGCCGAGGCTTATATTTTGACCAAGGAAGAGGGTGGTCGTCATACGCCATTCTTTACCAATTACCGCCCACAGTTCTACTTCCGGACGACGGATGTGACGGGTATTGTTCACCTTGCTGGTGGCACGGAAATGGTTATGCCTGGTGATAATATTGAAGTGGAAGTCGAGCTGATTGTGCCGGTTGCCATGGAAGAAAAGCTGCGCTTTGCGATCCGTGAAGGCGGTCGTACAGTCGGCGCCGGTGTTGTTGCGGCTATTGTTGAGTAATAAAAGAAACGGCGCGCCTTCGGGCGCGCCACTTTATTTGGAACGGAAATATAAATGGTACAGTCACAAAATATTCGTATCCGCTTGAAAGCGTTTGACCACCGTGTGTTGGATAATTCTGCACGCGAGATTTTGAACACAGCTAAGCGAACTGGCGCGGATGTGCGTGGGCCAATCCCGCTTCCGACTCATATTGAGAAATTCACTGTTTTGCGTGGTCCACATATTGACAAAAAGAGCCGCGACCAGTTCGAAATGCGGACTCATAAGCGCATGCTCGACATTGTCGACCCAACCCCGCAAACCGTTGATGCTTTGATGAAACTCGACTTGCCAGCCGGCGTCGACGTTCAGATTAAGCTTTAAAGACCAGGATTAGGAGACGTACTGATGCGTTCCGGATTGATAGTTCAAAAAGTTGGGATGACCCGCTTGTTCACTGAAGCAGGGGCACACGTGCCTGTAACAGTTCTCAAACTTGACAAATGTCAGGTAGTGGCCCAACGCACAGAAGAAAAAGATGGCTATACAGCTGTTCAGCTTGGCTCAGGTTTTGCCAAAGTAAAGCGGACCAGCAATGCTATGCGCGGCCATTTTGCGAAAGCTAATGTTGAGCCTAAGCGCCGTGTCGCTGAGTTCCGCGTCAGCGCTGATAATATGATTGATGTTGGCGCCGAATTGGCAGCCAGCCACTTCATCGAAGGTCAGCATGTTGATGCGACTGGCGTGAGCATTGGTAAAGGTTTTGCCGGTGCCATGAAACGTCACAACTTTGGTGGACTGCGGGCTTCACACGGTGTGTCGATTTCGCACCGTAGTCATGGTTCAACAGGTCAGTGTCAGGATCCTGGTCGGGTTTTCAAAGGTAAGAAAATGGCCGGTCACATGGGTGATGTGCGTGTTACCACGCAAAATCTGACGGTTGCCAAAATCGATCTCGAGCGCGGTCTGGTCATGGTCAAGGGTGCCGTCCCCGGTGCCAAGGGCGGTTGGGTTTTATTGCGTGATGCGGTGAAACGTCCAATGCCAGCCGATGTGCCATTGCCTGCTGGCTTGGTTGCCGACATGGCACCTGTCGAAGAAGAGGCGCCGGTTGAAGAAGTTGCTGCTGAAGAAGTGGTCGAAACAGTTGCCGAAGAGGCGGTTGTTGATGCGCCAGTTGAAGAAGCGACAAGCGAAGAGAAGGATGCTGAATAATGAAAGCTGATGTGACAACGCTTGGCGCAAAAGCCAGTGGCTCAGTCGATCTCGACGAAGCCGTATTCGGCATTGAAGCGCGCGCCGATATTCTGCAGCGCATGGTGACTTACCAATTGGCGAAACGCCAAGCAGGTACGCATAAAACCAAACAGCGCAGTGAAATCTCAGGTACGACGAAAAAATTCGGTCGCCAAAAAGGTGGCGGTGGTGCCCGTCACGGTAACCGCAAGTCAAACATCTTTATCGGTGGTGGTAAGGCGCACGGGCCAGTTGTTCGCTCGCATGCCATTGATTTACCGAAAAAAGTTCGTTCTTTGGCGCTGAAAATGGCGCTGTCGAGCAAAACGGCTAATGAGCAATTGATTGTTCTGGAAGATGCTAAGTCGAAAGACGGCAAAACCGGCGGTCTGCGCAAGCAGCTTGAGAAACTCGGCATTAACAATGCTTTGATCATCGACGGTAGCGAGTTGGATGATAACTTCGCCCGCGCCGCTCGCAATATTGCCCATATCGACGTGCTGCCAGCACAGGGCATTAATGTTTATGACATTTTGCGCCGTGAGAAGTTGGTTTTAACCAAAGCCGCTTTAAGCAGCCTTGAGGAGCGCTTCAAATGAGCAAGGAAAAATATTTCGACGTAATCCGTCAGCCGGTCATTACTGAAAAAGCGACCCTCGCTTCAGAGAGCAATCAGGTTGTTTTCAAAGTAGCGATGTCAGCCAGTAAACCGCTTATCAAAGAAGCTGTTGAAGCTTTGTTTGATGTTAAAGTGAAAGCTGTCAACACGTTGGTTCGTAAGGGCAAAGTGAAGCGCTTCCGTGGTATTCGCGGTAAGCAGAATGATGTGAAACAGGCGATTGTAACGCTTGAAGATGGTCACGCAATCGACGTGTCGACCGGTCTATAAGCGGGGTAGGAAAGCATGGCACTTAAGAAGTATAAACCAACGACTCCAGGTCAACGTGGCCTCATTCAGGTTGATCGGTCTGCGCTTTACAGCGGCAAGCCGGTCAAAAAGCTGACTGAGGGTTTGACCAAAAATGGCGGTCGTAACAATACCGGCCGCATCACAGCGCGTCGTCGGGGTGGCGGTCACAAGCGCAGCTATCGGATGATTGATTTCAAACGTACGAAATTTGATATGGTGGCGACAGTTGAGCGTCTGGAATATGATCCAAACCGTTCAGCCTTTATCGCCCTGATCAAATACGAAGACGGTGAATTGGCCTACATCTTGGCGCCACAGCGTTTGGGTGAAGGCGACAAAGTTGTTTCTGGCAAATCGGTTGACGTGAAGCCGGGCAATGCCATGCCTTTGGCATCAATTCCGATTGGTACGATTATTCACAATATCGAGCTGAAACCAGGCAAGGGCGGTCAGATCGCCCGTTCGGCTGGTACATTTGCTCAGCTTGTTGGTCGCGATGCCGCTTATGCGATTATCCGTCTGACATCTGGCGAGCAGCGTCTGGTGCTGGGCACGTGCATGGCGACCATTGGCGCCGTGTCAAACCCAGATCAGTCAAACATCAAGCTGGCAAAAGCTGGTCGTAGCCGCTGGTTGGGTAAACGCCCATCAGTTCGTGGTGTGGCCATGAACCCGGTTGATCACCCTCATGGTGGTGGTGAAGGTAAAACCTCAGGTGGCCGTCATCCGGTTACGCCTTGGGGCAAACCGACAAAAGGTCGGCGTACGCGGTCTAATAAGGCCACTGATAAATATATTCTGCGCAGTCGCCATCTGCGTAAGAAACGTTAGGAGTGTTTAGATGACACGTTCAGTCTGGAAAGGCCCATTTGTTGACGGTTATTTGCTGAAAAAGGCAGAAGCTGTACGCGAAAGCGGGCGCATCAATGAAGTCATTAAAATTTGGAGCCGTCGTTCGACGATTCTGCCGCAATTCGTCGGTCTGACCTTTGGTGTACACAACGGACATAAGCATATCCCTGTCTCTGTGACGGAAGATATGGTTGGCCATAAATTCGGTGAATTTTCACCGACCCGTACATATTACGGCCATACAGCCGATAAAAAGGCAAAGAGAGGTTAACCCATGGGCAAGTCATCCCTAGAACGTCAATTGCCAGACAATTCAGCGAAAGCTGTTGGTCGCAATATTCGCACAAGCCCGCAAAAGCTGAACCTAGTGGCTCAGTTGATCCGTGGCAAAAAAGCCGAACGCGCCTTGTCTGATCTGACCTTTTCGCAGCGCCGGATTGCCGCTGATGTGAAAAAAGTGCTGCAAAGCGCCATTGCTAACGCTGAAAACAACCACAATCTGGATGTTGATAGCTTGGTTGTCGCTGAAGCTTATGTTGGTAAAAATCTTGTCATGAAGCGCTTTCGGGCGCGGGCTAAGGGGCGTGCGTCACGCATTCTGAAGCCGTTTAGCCAACTGACGATTGTTGTGCGTGAAGTTGAAGCCGAGGAGAAGGCATAATGGGAAATAAAGTAAATCCAATTGTTATGCGTCTCGGCGTGAACCGCACATGGGAATCACGTTGGTATGCTGAAAAAGGCGAATATGCGACTTTGTTGCATGAAGACCTGAAAATCCGCGCCATGCTGATGAAAGAATTGCGTCAGGCCGGTGTTTCACGTGTGGTTATTGAACGCCCGCACAAAAAATGCCGCGTCACTATTCATTCAGCCCGCCCTGGTGTGATCATCGGTAAAAAAGGCGCTGATATTGACAAATTGAAGTCACGTATTGGCAAAATGACCGATAGTGAAGTTCATTTGAACATCGTCGAAGTGCGTAAGCCAGAGATTGATGCGCAGCTGGTGGCCGAAGGTGTGGCCCAGCAGCTTGAGCGTCGTGTTGGTTTCCGTCGGGCGATGAAACGGGCTGTTCAGTCAGCCATGCGTCTGGGCGCACTTGGTATTCGTATCAATTGCGGCGGTCGTTTGGGTGGGGCCGAGATTGCCCGTACTGAATGGTATCGTGAGGGCCGTGTGCCATTGCATACATTGCGCGCTGACATTGACTACGGTGTCGCCGAAGCGATGACGGCTTATGGTATTTGCGGTGTAAAAATCTTTATCTTTAAAGGCGAGATTATGGAACATGATCCAATGGCTCGTGATCGCCGTCTAGAGCAGGGTGAAGCTGGTCGCCAGCAACAACAACGCCCAGCAGCAGGAGAATAGATCATGTTGCAGCCTAAGCGTACGAAATTCCGCAAGGCCCACAAGGGCCGGATTCACGGTAATGCCAAAGGTGGCACGACCCTGACTTTCGGTTCATATGGCCTCAAAGCGACGTCGCCTGATCGTGTGACAGCACGTCAAATCGAAGCGGCGCGTCGTGTGATTACACGTCACATGAAACGTGCCGGTCGTGTGTGGATCCGGATTTTTCCAGATGTGCCAGTGTCAAAAAAGCCTACCGAAGTTCGGATGGGTAAAGGTAAAGGCTCTCCAGAATACTGGGCCTGCCGCGTGAAGCCAGGTCGCATTATGTTTGAAGTTGATGGTGTGCCAAGTGACGTAGCTCATGAAGCTCTGAAACTGGCCGCAGCTAAATTGCCGGTAGCGACACGGGTTGTGTCACGTCCAGGCGAACAATAGGGCAGTGTCATTATGAAATATTCTGAGATCAAAGATTTGACAAACGACCAATTGGCTGACGAGCTTCTGAAGCTGAAAAAAGAGCAGTTGAACCTGCGCTTTCAGCAAGCTTCAGGCCAACTTGAAAATTCATCGCGGATTAAACAAGTCCGTCAAACCATTGCGCGCATTAAGACAATGCTGCGTAACACCGCTCAGCAAGCCGGTTAGGGGTAGATAGTTATGCCAAAACGTATTTTGCAAGGCACGGTGGTAAGCGACAAGGGCGACAAAACAGTTGTTGTCAATGTAGAGCGTCGCTTATCTGACCCTGTCATGAAAAAAACCGTTCGTAAATCAAAGCGTTACCACGCTCATGATGCGAATAATGAACTTAAAATCGGTGATCAGGTGACGATTCAAGAATGCCGTCCGATTTCAAAATTAAAAAGCTGGGAAGTCGTTCCTAGCAATGGCGAGTAAGAGGTCCCGTTATGATTCAGATGCAAACCAATCTGGATGTTGCCGATAATTCAGGCGCACGCCGGGTGCAGTGCATCAAGGTTCTTGGTGGGTCCAAGCGGAAAACCGCTTCTGTTGGCGACACAATTGTTGTCAGTGTGAAAGAAGCCATCCCGCGTGGACGTGTTAAGAAAGGCGATGTGATGAAGGCTGTGATTGTACGCACAGCGAAGGAAATCCGTCGTCCCGACGGCAGCGTTATCCGTTTCGACCGCAATGCGGCCGTTTTGGTCAACCAAGCCGGCGAGCCGATTGGCACACGTATTTTTGGTCCAGTGACGCGTGAATTGCGCAGTTCTAACCATATGAAAATCGTGTCTTTGGCACCGGAGGTGTTGTAATGGCGATTAAATTGAAAATCAAAAAAGGCGATAAAGTCACCGTCTTGGCTGGTCGCGACAAGGGTAAAGCTGGCGAAGTTCTTGCCGTTTTCCCAACTGAAAACCGCGCCCTTGTGCAAGGTGTTAATATGGTTCAACGCCATACGCGACAATCTGCACAAACTGAAGGTGGTATTTTGAGCCGTGAAGCTAAAATCCATATCTCAAACCTGGCTTTGATTGATCCAAAAGACGGCAAAGCAACACGGGCCGGTTATAAAATCAATGATGATGGCAGCAAGTCACGCATCGCGAAACGTTCGGGGGAAGTTATCGATGGCTGATGCACAAAGCTACACACCGCGTTTGAAGTCGCATTATCTGGAAACAGTGCGCGGCGCCTTGCAGGAAAAGTTCCAATATGGAAACGTCATGCAGGTACCAGCACTTGAAAAAGTTGTGCTGAACATGGGAGTTGGTGAAACAACCCAGGATACGAAAAAAATTAACTCTGCCTTTGAAGCGCTTCAAGCGATTGCTGGTCAGCGTCCGGTTATTACCCGTGCGCGGACATCAATCGCCGGTTTTAAAGTGCGCGAAGACATGCCTTTGGGCGTCAAAGTCACATTACGTGGCGCGCGTATGTATGAGTTTATTGACCGTCTGGTCACTGTGGCTCTGCCACGGGTACGTGACTTTCGTGGTCTGAATGCAAAAAGCTTTGACGGCAATGGCAACTTCGCCATGGGCCTAAAAGAGCATATCGTGTTCCCAGAAATCAATTATGACAAAGTCGACACAATTTGGGGTATGGACATTATCGTTTGCACCTCAGCGACTGAAGATGATCAAGCCCGTGAATTGCTGCGCGGCTTTAACTTTCCGTTTAACGATTAGAGCGGAGGAGTAGAGAATGGCTAAAAAGAGTTCCGTCGAACGCAATGATAAGCGCAAACGCTTGGCAGAGAAATTTGCTAGCAAACGTGCGGCTTTGTTGGCAATTGCCAATGATAAATCATTAACCAATGAAGAGCGCTTCAAAGCGCGCTTGAAACTGTCTGAATTGCCGCGCAATTCATCGCCTCATCGTGTGCGTAACCGTTGCGGCGTGAGTGGGCGTCCACGCGGTTATTACCGTAAACTGAATATGTCTCGCATTGCCTTGCGTGAACTGGCCTCAAAAGGCCTGATCCCTGGCATGGTTAAGTCGAGCTGGTAGGAGTTAGATATGAACGATCCTCTTGGCGATATGCTTACCCGTATTCGTAATGCTCAAATGCGCGGCAAGTCTAAAGTGATCAGCCCTGCATCTAAGCTACGCGTTTGGGTGCTCGATGTGCTGAAAGATGAAGGCTACATTCGTGGCTATTCTGAATCTAAGCTGGACAATGGTGCCGGTGAGCTTGAAATCGAATTGAAATACTATGAAGGCCAACCGGTCATTCAGGAAATTCAGCGCGTTTCTAAGCCTGGCCGTCGGGTTTATTCATCCGTGAAAACCATGCCGACCATTCGTAACGGCTTGGGAATTGCGATTATATCGACACCCAAAGGTGTGATGTCAGATAATGCTGCCCGCGACAATAATGTGGGTGGGGAAATTCTGTGCCGCGTCTTTTAGGGGCGGACTGAAAAGGATAGAAAAATGTCTCGTATTGGCAAAAAACCAGTGGCTGTTCCCAACGGCGTCGAAGTTAGCTTAAACGGCCAACATTTGGCTGTGAAAGGCCCGAAAGGCGCATTGGACGCAACCCTGTCGCAGCATGTATCTGTGGTTCAAGACGACTCCGGTCTGGTGGTTTCACCAGTCGATAAGTCTCAAACAGCCCGTAGCTTTTGGGGTTTAAGCCGGTCTTTGGTTGAAAACCTTATCGTTGGCGTGTCAGAAGGCTTCAACCGTAAGCTGATTTTGCAAGGGGTTGGTTATCGTGCGCAAGTGCAGGGCCAGAACCTGAAATTGGCGCTTGGTTTCAGCCATGATGTGGAGTTTCCAGTGCCAGAAGGCATTAGCGTTGAGTGCCCCTCGCAGACTGAAATCATTGTGTCTGGTATCGATAAGCAAAAAGTTGGTCAGGTCGCATCAGAAATTCGCTCCTACCGTCCACCTGAGCCTTACAAAGGCAAGGGCGTGCGTTACGAAGGCGAGTATGTGTTCCGTAAAGAAGGCAAGAAGAAGTAGGATTGGTCATGGGTAATAAAATATCAACAGATGAACGTCGTAAGCTGCGGGTTCGCCGCCAGCTTCGCAAAGTGGCTAATGGTCGTCCTCGGCTATCAGTTTTCCGCTCTTCAAAGCACATTTATGCGCAAGTCATTGACGACACTGCAGGCCGCACATTGGCAGCAGCATCGACAAAAGATAAAGACTTCGGCGGTGCAACGGGCGCAAATATTGATGCGGCAAGCGTCATTGGAGCAGAAATTGCAAAACGCGCCAAGAAAGCTGGCGTTGAGAGTGTCGTGTTCGACCGCGGCGGTTATATTTATCATGGGCGTGTTAAGGCTTTGGCCGATGCAGCGCGCGAAGCTGGTCTCAGCTTCTAAGCTGGTTTAAAGGAGAAACACCGTGGCAAGAAACGAAAACCGGGATAATCGCGAAGAGCGCGATAGCGAATTTATCGACCGTCTGGTCCATATCAACCGTGTCGCAAAAGTTGTGAAGGGTGGCCGCCGTTTTGGTTTTGCCGCTTTGGTTGTGATTGGTGATCAGCGTGGTCGCGTTGGCTTTGGTCATGGTAAGGCACGCGAAGTGCCAGAAGCCATCCGCAAGGCGACTGAAAGCGCCAAGCGCAAAATGATTCAAGTGCCTTTGCGCGAAGGTCGCACATTGCACCATGATATTTCTGGTCGCCATGGCGCCGGTCGCGTTCAATTGCGCGCCGCCCCGGCTGGTACGGGTATTATTGCCGGTGGTCCAATGCGTGCTGTGTTTGAAGTATTGGGTGTGCAAGACGTGGTTGCCAAGTCAATCGGATCGTCAAACCCATACAATATGATTCACGCCACATTCGACGCCTTGTTGAAACAAGGTAGCCCGCGTTTGGTCGCGGCGCGTCGTGGCAAAAAAGTCAGCGATTTAGTGTCGCGTCGTCGTGATGACGCGCAATCCGACGCTGAAGTCGAAACGGCAAATTAGGAGAGGCGAGCATGGCAAAAGCGAAAAAACTTATTGTTGAGCAAACTGGCAGCCCGATTGGCCGTCCAGCTGATCAGCGGGCAACCCTGATTGGTCTTGGCTTGAATAAAAATGGTCGTCGTAAAGAGTTGGAAGATACACCAGCGGTTCGCGGCATGATTAACAAAGTGGCGCATTTGGTGCGTGTGGTCGACGCTTAGTCAGCGGCGACACTTTTTGGAGAAACCGATTATGAAACTGAATGAGCTTCGTGATAATGAGGGTGCCCGTAAAGGCCGTATGCGCGTTGGACGTGGTACCTCATCTGGCAAAGGTAAAACAGCAGGCCGCGGTGTAAAGGGTCAAACCTCACGCTCAGGTGTAGCGATTAAAGGCTTTGAAGGCGGTCAAATGCCAATTCATATGCGCTTGCCAAAGCGCGGCTTTAATGTGCCAAATCCGGTCAAATTAAATGCCGTTAACTTGGGCCGCTTACAAACCGCTGTGGAAGCTGGCAAGATTGCCAAAGGCGCTACAGTGACAGCGGACTCTCTGGTTGAAGCTGGCGTATTGCGTCGCGCCAAAGATGGCGTGCGGATTTTGGCCAGCGGTGAGCTGAAAGAGAAACTCAACTTTGAAGTTGCTGGTGCCTCTAAAGCTGCGCAAGAAGCCATTGAGAAATTGGGTGGGACGGTTTCAATTTTGAAACGGGCCATACCTGCTGCTGAAGCCGCCGCACCTGAAGTTGGTGACGACGCCTAATCATTCCAAGAAGGGATAGTCGATGGCTTCTGCCGCCGAACAGCTCGCTGCGAATATGAGCTTATCAGCCTTTAAGACGGCTGATGAGTTGAAGAAGCGCATTTGGTTTACTTTGGCCGCGCTGCTTGTCTATCGTTTGGGCACCTATATCCCGCTGCCGGGCATTGATCCGGAAGCTTTAAAATCGGTTTTTAGTCAGCAGCAGTCTGGCATTGTTGGCATGTTCAACATGTTTGCTGGTGGTGCGGTTGGCCGGATGGCGATTTTCGCGCTGAACATCATGCCTTATATTACCGCATCGATTGTGATTCAGCTTTTGACCTCGGTCGTTCCGCGGCTTGAGCAGTTGAAAAAAGACGGCGAGGCGGGCCGCAAAACCATTAACCAATACACGCGTTACGGCACTGTTTTGCTCGCCACAGTTCAGGGCTACGGCATTGCCGTCGGCCTTGAAGGGGCTGAGGGTGTGGTCGTTGACCCGGGAACCTTCTTCCGCATTAGTGCGGTGATCACGCTGGTTGGCGGCACTGTGTTCTTAATGTGGTTGGGCGAACAAATCACCGCTCGTGGTGTGGGTAACGGTATTTCGTTGATTATTTTCGCCGGTATTGTCGCTGAATTGCCAAGCGCATTGGCCGGCACTTTGGAACTGGGTCGTCAGGGCGCGCTGTCAACTTTCATTATTCTGGCGCTAATGATTATGGTCGTGGCTGTGATTGCCTTCATCGTATTCATGGAGCGCGCGCAACGTCGTTTGTTGGTGCAATATCCAAAACGCCAAGTTGGCAATAAAATGACATCGGGTGACAGTTCGCATTTGCCGCTGAAACTCAACACTGCTGGTGTTATCCCGCCGATTTTTGCCTCGTCTTTACTGCTGATGCCGGTGACTTTGGCGAATTTCTCATCCGGTGAAGGCAATGACATCATGGCGACGATTGCCGCCACTTTGGGTCGTGGCCAGCCTGCCTATATGGCTATGTATGCCGCCGGTATTATCTTCTTCTGTTTCTTCTACACATCCATCGTGTTCAACCCGAATGATACGGCTGATAATTTGAAGCGGCAGGGTGGTTTTATTCCGGGTATCCGTCCAGGGCAGCGCACGGCTGAACATATCGACCGCGTGTTGACGCGTTTGACGGTTGTTGGGGCGCTTTATCTCACTTTGGTTTGTTTGCTGCCTGAGTTTCTAATCAACGCCTATAGCGTGCCGTTCTACTTCGGTGGGACGTCGCTGTTGATTGTTGTCAGCGTGACAATGGATACAGTTGGGCAAGTGCAGGGGCACCTGTTCGCCCATCAATACGAAGGTTTGATTAAGAAATCTAAATTGGGTGGTAAACGCCGATGAAATTGATTTTTTTAGGCCCTCCCGGTGCCGGCAAAGGTACACAGGCTCAGCGTATTGAAGAGGCGTTTTCCTTGCGTCAGCTATCAACCGGCGACATGTTGCGTGCCGCTGTTGCTGCTGAGACGGAAGTAGGTCTTTTGGCGAAAGATATTATGGCACGCGGCGATTTGGTGCCCGACGAAGTGGTCGTCGGTATTATCGCTGATCGCATTGATCAGCCAGATTGTGCCAATGGGTTCATTCTTGACGGTTTTCCGCGCAATCTTGCGCAGGCAAAAGCCTTGGATACGATGCTTCTTGAAAAGAACATTGCCCTTGATGCGGTTATTGAATTGGCTGTTGACTCAGAAGTGTTGATTGGCCGTATTTTGAAACGCGCCGCTGAAAGTGAGTCAGGCCCGCGCGAAGATGACACAGAAGAGGCTTTGCAGCATCGCTTGGAAGTCTATGAACAACAAACAGCACCGGTAGCTGATTTTTATGCCGGAAAAGGTATTTTGCGGACCTTAGATGGGATGCAAGAAATGGACGAAGTGACGGCGCAGATTAAGGCGGCGTTGCGGTAGATTTAACGGAAAGGTTTACAGTGTTAACAGTTGACTAGCGGGGCGAATTAAATATAATCCGCGCTTCTGACGGTCAATCTGGAAAATGCTAGAAAACCGCTAAAATTCAAGGTTTTGGGGCTGATTTCCCGAACCGAGGCATCACCGCACAGCGGTGCAAAGGAGAAGCAAGTGGCTCGTATAGCTGGTGTAAATATTCCAACAGGCAAGCGTGTAGTTATCGCTTTGACCTATATTCACGGTATTGGTGATACAAAAGCGCATGAAATTTGCGCTAAAGTTGGCATTCCTTTGGAACGCCGCGTCAATGAATTAAGTGACGCCGAAGTCATTCAGATTCGTGAGAGCATTGACGCTGATTACCTAGTTGAAGGTGATTTGCGCCGCGAAAACTCCATGAACATCAAACGCCTACTGGATATGGGCATTTACCGTGGCCTGCGCCACCGTCGCAATCTGCCAGTACGTGGTCAGCGCACGCATACCAATGCGCGTACCCGTAAGGGCCCAGCCAAAGCAATTGCTGGTAAGAAGAAATAGCGGCTAGGATAGGATAGAAAATGGCTACTGAAAAAACCCGGGTTCGTCGTCGCGAGCGTAAAAACATCTCTTCAGGTGTGGCGCACGTCAATTCGACTTTTAACAATACACTGATCACAATCTCAGATGCCCAAGGCAATGCGATTAGCTGGTCATCAGCTGGCACGATGGGCTTTAAAGGCTCACGTAAGTCAACGCCTTATGCGGCGCAGGTCGCTGCTGAGGATGCTGGCAAAAAAGCTATGGAACATGGTGTGAAAACACTTGAAGTTCATGTGCGCGGGCCTGGTTCAGGCCGTGAGAGTGCTCTTCGGGCATTGCAAGCGGCTGGTTTTACCATCACCTCAATTCGTGATGTAACGCCAATTCCACATAATGGCTGCCGTCCACCTAAACGTCGCCGCGTTTAAGGTCTCCTTTCAACTCCGGCGTTTTTAAAGAGGTATCACTGTGATCCAAAAAAATTGGCAAGAATTAATTAAACCGACAAAGCTGGACATCATTCCAGGCCACGACGCAACGCGTCATGCGCGTATTGTCGCTGAGCCGCTTGAGCGTGGTTTTGGTCTAACCCTAGGCAATGCCTTGCGTCGGGTTTTGCTGTCATCCATTCAAGGTGCTGCTGTTACCGCCGTTCAAATCGACGGCGTGTTGCACGAGTTTTCATCAATCCCTGGCGTTCGCGAAGACGTGACCGATGTGGTGTTGAACATTAAGCAAATGTCTTTGTCTTTGGCAGCGGAAGGCGCGAAACGCCTGACACTGAGCAAAAAAGGCCCGGGCGTTGTCACCGCTGGCGATGTGGAGCTAACGGCTGATGTTGAAATCCACAACCCAGATTTGGTGTTGTGCACCCTCGACGAGGGCGCCGAAGTGCGTTTCGAATTTACCATTAACACCGGCAACGGCTATGTGCCGGCTGAGAAAAACCGTCCAGAAGATGCGCCAATTGGCCTGATTCCAGTCGACAGCCTGTACAGCCCGGTGCGCCGTGTGTCTTACAATGTTGAGAACACACGCGAAGGCCAAGTGTTGGATTATGATAAGCTGACCATGGAAATCGAAACCAATGGTACGGTCACACCGGAAGATGCATTGGCTTTGTCAGCGCGTATTCTGCAAGACCAGCTGCAAAGCTTCATCAATTTCGAAGAGCCAGAAGCCCGCGTTGAAGAGGTTTCTGCCATTGAAGAAACGGGTTTCTCTGCGGCTTTGTTGAAAAAAGTCGACGAATTGGAACTGTCTGTGCGTTCAGCAAATTGCCTGAAAAACGACAATATCGTTTATATCGGCGATTTGATCCAAAAATCAGAAGGCGAAATGCTGCGGACACCAAACTTTGGCCGCAAGTCGCTGAATGAGATTAAAGAAGTTTTGGCTGAAATGGGTCTGCATCTGGGTATGGATGTGCCGAATTGGCCACCTGAAAACATCGAAGACCTTGCGAAAAGGTTCGAAGATAATTATTAAGCCACGCATTGAGCGTGAATAGAGGAGTGTCGTTATGCGCCACGCAAAAGCAGGTCGTAAACTGAATCGCACAAGCAGCCACCGTAAGGCGATGCTGTCAAACATGGCTGGTGCACTGATCAAGCACGAACAAATTATTACGACATTGCCGAAAGCCAAAGAGCTTCGCCCATTTGTCGAAAAATTGGTGACGCTTGGCAAAAAAGGCGATTTGAGCGCCCGTCGTAAGGCGTCAGCGCAGCTTCTCGAAGAGAAATTCGCTGTCAAATTATTTGAAGTTCTCGGCCCGCGTTATGCGGAACGCGACGGTGGCTATACGCGGATCATGAAAGCCGGCTTCCGTTATGGTGATAATGCGCCAATGGCGGTGATTGAGTTTGTTGATCGCGATCCAGAAGCACGCGGCCAAGATTCAGGCCCAGTTATGGTTGATGACGAGGCTGAAGTCAGCGCGTAAATCGACTGTGATGGCAAAAACAAGACACGGAAGTTCGCTTTCGTGTCTTTTTTTATGGTAATTTGCGGCTCGGGGCGCAACAAGGGACGGAAATGATGTCATTTATTTATGTCGGAATTGGCGGTGCGCTTGGCGCAATGGCGCGTTTCGGCGTGTCTGTTTGGCTCAAAACCGCCGCCACAAGTGGCTTTCCGTGGGCGACATTGAGCGTCAATATTATCGGCTCTTTGCTGATGGGACTGCTGATGGGCTGGCTGGCGCGTTCCGGCCATGACGGGCTGCGCCTCTTCCTTGCGGTGGGTGTGCTCGGTGGATTTACCACATTTTCTGCTTTTTCGATGGAGCTGGTCGGTTTATTGGAGCGCCGAGAGGCGGCTCTTGCGCTGCTTTATGCCTCTGGTTCGCTGGTCGGCGGTGTGGTCGCCTTCATGGCTGGCTATATGCTGTTGCGGAGTGTGGCGGCATGAGCGGCGTGCATCATCGGCAAGTGAAAAGCCAAGACGACGGCTTGCGGCTTGATCGTTGGTTTCGGCAATATTTCCCCGGTCTGACCCAAGGGCGTTTAGAGAAATTACTGCGTCGCGGTCTGGTGCGGGTCGACGGCAAGCGTGCCAAAGCCAATGAACGCGTGGTCATTGGACAATCAATCCGCATTCCACCAGAAGTGCCGATCGATCATAAATCACCAATGGCCAAGCAAGTCGACGTGCCGGCGTCGCTGATTGAGCAATTGGAAGCCGCCATTATCCATCGCGACAAACATATTTTGGTGATCAATAAACCTTCGGGTTTGGCCGTGCAGGGCGGCAGTAAAACCACTGTCCATGTCGATGCAGCTTTACCTGCTTTGCAGTTTGAAGCCGAGGAAGCGCCACGTTTGGTGCACCGGCTCGACCGCGACACTTCCGGCGTTTTACTGTTGGCGCGCAATCGCAAAGCGGCACAATTTTTGACCCGTCATTTTGCGACCCGCGAAGTTGAGAAGATCTATTGGGCTTTGGCGCATGGTGTGCCGCGTCCACCGCGTGGGCGCATCAGCGTGCCCTTGGCCAAACGGGCGGCGGCGGATGGCGGCGAGCGCGTGCGCCCGGTCGATAAGTCAGACCCTGATGCGATGAATGCGCAAACCGATTTTGCTGAAATTGCCCGTGTCGGTCAAAGGTTTAGCTGGTTGGCGTTTCGACCGCGTACCGGTCGCACCCACCAAATCCGCGCCCATGCCGCCGCCATTGGTCATCCATTGGTTGGTGATCCGAAATATCGAGATGTCGAGCAAGAGGAAGAAACTGGCGGAATTTTGCCGAAAAAACTTCACTTGCACGCCCGATCGATTATATTGCCACATCCGGCAGGTGGACGGTTTTCATGCGAGGCGCCGTTGACTGGCCATATGGCGGAAACATGGGATATGTTAAGTTTAGACATAGCCGATGGGCATGATCCATTCGACGAGGAAAATTAATGCGCTTGGTAGTATTCGATTGTGACGGCACTTTGGTGGATAGCCAACAAGCGATTGTTGCATCAACCGAAACCGCCCTGAGCACTTTTGGCCTGCCAACGCCCGAACGGCAACCCATTCTTCATGCCGTAGGGTTGCCGGTAGATGTTGCAATGGGTCGTCACGCTCCAGATGCCGATGAGGCGACCTTGGCGCAAGCGATCGACCTTTTCCGCGAAACCTATCAAAAACTATCGCAGCAAGATGACCGTGGGCAAATCATGTTCGATGGCATGCATGACCTCATTTGCGAACTGGGACAAGCGCCTCAAACGCAAATGGCGATTGTCACCATGAAGTCGCGTCGTGGGCTGAATCGTGTGGTCGATGCTTATGACATTCGTGATTACTTTCAGGCGTTGAAAAGCGCCGATGACGGGCCCGGCAAACCGGCACCTGATTTAATGCTCGACGCCATGCGCGAATGCGGCGTTGGCCCAGAGCACACGGTGATGGTCGGCGACACTAGCTTTGACATGTTGATGGCCAAGGCGGCCGGTGCCTATGCGGTCGGCGTGGCCTGGGGCTATCAAGACATTGACGAATTGCTAGAAACCGGTGCCGATGAAATCGCTGAAACACCGGAAAAGTTGAGACGAATTCTCGCCGCTTTCCCCGCTGGGGATTGAGCTATGGCCAAGCGTTTTTATGATACGGCGCGCTGTGTCGCAAGCGATGATGGCTACGGTGTTCAACTGGATACATTTGACCTAAAAACGCCTGCCAAAACCCTAATTCGCGTGCCAACGCCGGCTTTGGCCGATTTAATCGTCGATGAATGGAATGCGCAGGGCGATAAAATTGAGCCAGCAACCATGCCAGTGATGCGGCTGGTGTCGACCGCCATTGACCGTGTCTCCCTGCATTTGACGGCGACGGCTGAGGCTTTTGCCGCCTATGGCATGTCGGATTTGCTGTTCTACCGGGCCAGCCACCCTGATCGTTTGGTGGCGCGGCAGAGCGAAAGTTGGGATCCGCTTCTTGAGTGGGCCAGCCAGCGGTTTGACATGTCTTTTCTGACGACGCAGAGCATTCTACCAATACAGCAGGCGGCTGGTAATTTGCAGAAATTTACCCAACTCGCCACTGGCGATGTGTTTCGCCTCACCGGTTTGGCGCACGCCGCCGCCTTATTCGGTTCTGCGATTATGGCTTTGGCCTTGGATGAGGCGCATGTGTCCGATGCGCAAGCCTATGAGCTGGCGTTTCTCGACGACCATTTTCAAATCGAGGAATGGGGTGAGGATGAAGAAGCGCGCGACCGACTGAACAAGATAAAACTGGAAATAAAAATGCTGTGGGTCTATTTATCGGCACTGAAATCTGCTTAAATTTCAATCAATTCACGATTCTCTGGGGAGCACGTTGTGAGAGATATTATTAAAGAGTTGGAAGAACGCCGTCGCGTCGCGCGATTGGGTGGGGGCGAAAAATACATTGAGGCGCAACATGCGCGTGGCAAGTTGACGGCGCGCGAACGTATCGATCTGTTGCTTGATCCCAGTAGTTTTGAAGAAATTGACATGTTCGTTGAACATGATGGCCATGAATTTGGCATGCAGGACAAGAAAATCCCCGGTGATGGTGTTGTTACCGGCTGGGGCACGGTCAATGGCCGTCCGATTTATCTTTATGCCAAAGATTTCACCGTCTTCGGCGGTTCACTATCAAAAGCGCATTCGAAGAAAATCAATAAAGTGCAAGATATGGCGTTACGCAATGGCGTGCCGATTATTGGCATTTTGGACTCAGGCGGGGCGCGTATTCAAGAAGGCGTTGATGCGCTGGGCGGTTATGCCGAAGTGTTCCAACGCAACACGCTGGCCTCAGGGGTTATCCCGCAAATCTCCATGATTATGGGCCCTTGCGCCGGCGGTGATGTTTACTCACCAGCCATTACCGATTTCATTTTCATGGTGCGCAACACTTCTTATATGTTTGTGACTGGCCCCGGCGTTGTTAAAACTGTCACCAATGAGGAAGTCACAGCTGAAGAATTGGGCGGTGCCAAAGTCCATACCACCAAGTCATCCGTCGCCGATGGCGCCTATGACAATGACGTTGAAGCGCTGACTGAATTGCGCCGCTTGATCAATTTTCTGCCGCTTTCCAATACCTCAGGCGTGCCGGAGCAACCAAGTTTCGACATTCGCGATCGAGCTGAGGATGCGCTTGATACCTTAGTGCCCGACAATCCCAACATGCCCTATGACATGATGGAACTGGTCAAGAAAGTGGTCGATGAGGGCGATTTTTTCGAAATTCAAAAAGATTTTGCCAAGAATATCATCGTCGGTTTTGGCCGTATCGAAGGCCGTTCGGTTGGCTTTGTCGCCAATCAGCCAATGACCTTGGCCGGTGTGCTTGATAGTGACGCCAGCCGAAAAGCTGCCCGTTTTGTAAGGTTTTGCGATTGTTTCGATATTCCGATTGTCACGTTCGTCGATGTGCCGGGGTTCTTGCCGGGGACATCGCAAGAATATGGCGGCCTGATTAAACATGGTGCGAAACTGCTTTTCGCCTATGCCGAAGCCACAGTCCCGAAAATCACCGTCATCACGCGCAAAGCCTATGGTGGCGCTTATGATGTGATGGCCTCGAAACATTTGCGCGGCGATATGAATTACGCTTGGCCGACCGCTGAGATTGCGGTGATGGGCGCCAAAGGGGCGGTGGAAATTATTTTCCGTAGCTCGATTGGCAATGATGAAGAAATCGCCGAACACACACGCGAATATGAAGAAAAGTTTCTGAACCCCTTCGTGGCCGCTGAGCGCGGTTATATTGATGAGGTTATTCAGCCGCATAATACGCGCCGTCGCGTGGCACGTTCATTGGCCTTATTGCGAAATAAGGAACTCGAAAACCCGTGGAAGAAACACGATAATATTCCGCTATAAGGCTTTAAAATGTTCAAAAAAATTCTCATTGCAAACCGTGGCGAAATTGCTTGCCGTGTTATCCGTTCGGCCCGCGCTATGGGCATTAAAACCGTCGCGGTTTATTCCGATGCCGACTCTTTAGCCCTTCATGTGCGCGAGGCTGATGAAGCCGTGCATATCGGCGGCGCGCCGGCCTCTGAAAGCTATTTGGTCATCGATAAAATTCTTGATGCCATCAAACAAACCGGCGCCGAAGCGGTGCATCCGGGCTATGGCTTTTTGAGTGAAAACCGCGCTTTTGCCGAAGCTTTAGACAAAGCCGGTGTCGCGTTCATCGGCCCACCAGCTGGTGCCATTGAGGCAATGGGCGATAAAATCACCTCCAAAAAACTAGCCGCCGAAGCGGGCGTCACCACCGTGCCGGGCTATATGGGGCTGATTGAAGATGCAGATGAAGCGGTAAAAATTGCCGGCGAAGTTGGCTATCCAGTGATGATCAAAGCCTCGGCTGGCGGCGGCGGTAAAGGCATGCGGGTGGCGTATAATGATCAGGAAGCGCGCGAAGGTTTTCAATCGTCGAAAAATGAGGCCGCTTCAAGCTTTGGTGACGACCGTATTTTCATTGAAAAATTTGTCACCCAGCCGCGCCATATTGAAATTCAAATATTGGGCGATAAGCACGGCAATTTGATTTACTTGGGTGAGCGCGAATGTTCGATTCAGCGCCGCAACCAAAAGGTTATTGAAGAAGCGCCAAGCCCGTTTCTTGACGCCAAAACCCGCAAAGCGATGGGTGAGCAGGCGGTGGCTCTTGCCAAAGCCGTGGATTATTGCTCAGCCGGTACGGTGGAGTTCATCGTCGACGGCGACCGCAATTTCTATTTCCTCGAAATGAACACACGTCTGCAAGTTGAACATCCAGTGACTGAATTAATTACTGGCGTTGATTTGGTTGAGCAAATGATCAGGGTTGCAGCCGGTGAAAAACTGACTTTGCAACAAAAAGACGTGAAACTGGAAGGCTGGGCGATGGAAAGTCGCGTCTATGCCGAAGACCCTTATCGCGGCTTTTTGCCGTCGACCGGTCGTTTAAGTATTTACCGGCCACCCGAAGAGCAGGTCGCCAATGGCATTACCGTGCGCAATGACACGGGGGTTTATGAGGGCGGTGAGATTTCGCTTTTCTATGACCCAATGATTGCCAAATTAATCACCCATGCCCCCGACCGGACACAGGCGATTGATGCCATGTCGCAAGCGCTTGACGGGTTCCGCATTGATGGCATCCGGCACAATATTGATTTCCTTGGCGCCATTATGGGCCACCAGCGATTCCGCGATGGCAATCTCACAACGGCCTTTATTGATGAAGAATATCCGGAAGGCTTTGAAGGTGCGCCAGTGTCTCCAGAGCGCGAAAAAGCCTTGGCGGCGTTGGGTTATGTGATGATGCGGCGACGCCTGCTGCGGGCCACCCAGACCTCGCATATTCTGTCCAATCATGAGTATCAGCCAGACCCGCAAATGGCGGTGCAAATCGGTGAGACAGTGTTGAGCGCCGACGAGACTGATGATGGGGTGATGCTTGATGGCACGCCCCTGAGTGTGGCCACAGATTGGCTGCCGGGTGACTTGTTCGCCGAGGCTGAAGTCGACGGGCAGTTCATGAAAGTCAGTGTCGACGCTTTGCCGGAAGGGTATGGCCTAACCGGCGGTGGGGCGATGATTGCGGTGCAGGTGCGCAGCATGACGGCGCAGGCCTTGATGGTGCATATGCCGGAAAAAACCGATGGCATTAGCGACAGGGAACTGATTTGTCCCATGCCTGGCGTTGTGGTGTCGGTTGCCGTTGCCGAAGGTGATGCGGTTAAGGCGGGTCAGCCTTTGGCCGTGGTTGAAGCGATGAAAATGGAAAATATTCTGCGCGCTGAAAAAGACGTCACCATTGCCAAAGTGCTCTGCGCACAGGGCGATAAATTGGCCGTTGATGACGTTATGATTGAGTTTGAATAGCGTCTTCTAGCGGGAAATAGTCGGCAAAATTGTCGATCAGGGCTTTATCAACTTCGGTCATGGCAAGTGGATAGCCCAAATCAATCATGCTGGTAACGCCTTGATCGCTGATACCGCACGGGACAATGGCATCAAAATCGCTCAATTCCGGCTCAACATTAATGGCAATACCGTGAAAGCTCACCCAGCGACGAATGCGTAGGCCAATCGCGGCAATTTTATCCTCGCGCGCTGGCCCTTTATCCGGACGTGGAACCCAAACGCCGACGCGGTCGCGGGTGATATGCGCCGCAATATTAAAATCAGCCAATGTGCCAATCACCCAATTTTCAGTTTGTTCGACAAACTTGCGCACATCGCGCCCACGCTTGCGCAAATCCAGCATCATATAAACCACCCGCTGGCCGGGCCCATGATAAGTATAGGCGCCGCCCCGTTTGCTGGCATAAACCGGGTGCTGGTCGGCGCGCAATAAATCTTCTGGCTTAGCCGATGTGCCCGCCGTATAAAGCGGTGGGTGTTCGAGAAACCACAAACATTCGGCTGCCTCGCCAGAGATAATGCTATCAACCCGCCGTTCCATAAAGGAGACAGCCTCATCATAGTCGACCAATTGGTCGCTAAATTTAAGCTCCGGCAGGGTGGCACTATCTGACATAAGCCTATGTAGCACTTCTCGCCTGTGAATAAAAACAAATTATAATGTAAAATATATTTATTTACAAAAAAACATTGATAAAAGCGCGCGAATACCACATATAAGAAGCATAGGAGTCTTTTATGCTGCCGATTATTCTTGATGTAACCAATTTGACATTGGCCATTGTTGGCAGTGGCCCTCAGGCGCGCCGCCGTTTGCAAATGGTTGATGCCGCTGGCGCCGCCTTTGTGAGGGTTTATGCCGAACAGGCAGAGGCTGAAATGGTTGACTTGGCTGGCGACCGGTTGATTGAGGCATGGCCGAGCGACGCCGAGATTGCCGCTTGTCATGTGGTTTATGTTGCCAATGTTGAAGATGCCCTGGCCGAGGCCATTACCGCAATCGGGCGAGCTCATAAAACCTTGGTTAATGTTGAAGATGTAAAGCCATTATGTGATTTTCATGTGCCGGCGATTGTGCGGCGTGGCGATATGCTGTTGACCGCTTCAACCGGCGGCCAGTCGCCAGGTTTGGCGCGCCGCTTAAAGACCAGTTTGGAGGGGCATTATCCTGAGCAATGGTCTGAGCGGCTTGAGCTCTTGGCTCGTAAGCGCGACCAATGGCGTCAAGAGGGCGCCGACTTTGGGGAATTAATTTCACGCACCAATCAAGTGATTGATGATGAGGGTTGGCTATCATGAGTTTAGCTATACCAACGCCGCAGTCGGGTGTCGACGTAACCGCTCTTAATGCGCTTTACGAGACTATGACGCCGCAAGAGGTGTTGCGACATGCGATTAGCGAAGCTTTTGTTAAGCGCATTTGCACGGTTTCGTCTTTTGGCGCCGAGTCGGTGATCCTATTGCATATGATTGCGCAAATTGATCCGTCCGTGCCGGTGATTTGCCTAAACACGGGCAAATTATTTGGCGAGACATTGCGCTATCGCGATCGTTTGCAAGCGGCTTTGGGGCTGACCGATATTCGCGCCGTGGCGCCGCATCCCGATGATTTACTGGCCAGTGACCCGAAGGGGAGCCTATGGCAGCTCGACACGGATAGCTGCTGTCATATTCGTAAAGTTCTGCCGCAAGCGCGAGCAGTGTCGGGTTTTGATGCCCTGATCACCGGCCGTAAGAAATTTCAAACCGACACGCGTCAAACCATGGCCGTTATCGAATCGAGCACCGATGGCCGGTATAAAATAAACCCGCTGGCCAATTGGCAGCTCGATGCGTTGAAAAGCTATATAGAAACTTATAATTTGCCACGCCATCCGCTGGTCAAAGACGGTTATTTGTCGATTGGTTGCATGCCATGTACCTCAAAAGTTGAAGCTGGCGGCGATTATCGCTCCGGTCGTTGGGTTGGAAGCGATAAGGATGAATGTGGCATTCACCTGAATATCGACGGCGATGGCATTTAAGTTTAAGTCCCTGAAAACGCCGCCAAAGTTGCTTGTTAAAAGTCTTAATTCTTGCTACACCCCAAGCCTGCCTGGCGTGCGGTCGTGGCGGAATTGGTAGACGCGCAGCGTTGAGGTCGCTGTGGGGTAACACCCGTGGAAGTTCGAGTCTTCTCGACCGCACCAAGCCACTCAAGCCTTATGGCTAGATTTTCCATATAGTGAAGATGTGGCTCAATTCTAAGTTCTCTTAAAAAATTATGCTTAATGGTTCAGTGTTCGTGGCTGTGTTGCAGCATTACGAGTTCATGGTTCGAAGTTCATTATTGAAAATATATTGGCTTATGGTATGTAGTTATATGAAGTTATTTTTAATTCGGGTTGCGTTCTAGGAGAAGTTTGATGAGATTTTTGATACCAGTGTTGCTTTCGTTTTTCATATCTCCTGCAATGGCAGGTTTTTCCCCTTACAGCCCAACAGCACTGAACTCAGCGGGGACCGAAGAAACCGGATATGTCGGTCTGGTGTGGTCGCTGGGCGCTGGCATGAACCAGACACCAGAAGTGAGTTTAGGTTTCCAGTCCGTCGACACTGAATCTGACGGTGATGTCGACAGTGGTTTAGACGTTAATCTTCGTTTCGCCTTCAACGGTGTAAACCTGCCGGAAGCATACTCCGTGCGAGCGTCTAGCCTTTTTGGCGATTCGGATGGTATTGGGAGCGTCGGAATTGGCCTGACTAACGATGGGAACTGGCTGGCAACCGCTGGGTTCCAAGTTGACTATGGTCGCCTTGGTGTTGATGCTTCCTTCGACGGCTTAGTTTTTACGGGGGAACTTCTGTCTCTTGAGCTACCCGACAGTTCAAACGCCACATTAATCTGTGATGGCCCTCAACCAGGTGCTCCGTATGAGTTATTGATAAACGAAGTTGGCCTTTGCGAAGCATTTTATGATGGGCCTCCTGGGTAGTCTGACCAAACTCTTGGCCTGAGCGATAGTTAATCACTTAAACCCAAAATGGAGATTGTTCTGATCTTCGATTTTAACAATCTGGTTTCTTTAGCGCCTATACTCAGCGTGGCTGCGTTTTATTTTTTAGAGCGGCTGTTTTCTATGAGCCATTCGGGCTTTAGACGGCAAGGGTCTTTTGTGATGGTTTATTGCATCGGCTTTGCCCTCTCATTTGGCGTATCCACTTACCTTCTCGTTCACTTCGTGATGCTCATGGCACCCTTGCAGATTTTTAGTTTTGCAAATTGGCAGGTGCCAATGTTTGTTAGCTTTCTCGCTTCACTCCTGTTTCTCGACTTTATTTACTATATCGCTCATAGGATACACCATAGCGTGCCATTTCTCTGGCGCCTTCATCGTTTACACCATAGCGACACAGACGTCAGCGCGCTGACCACCATTTTTCATCACCCGCTTGAATATCTTAGCAATCTTGCGATTCTCATTGCGGCTGCAGTTATTTTCGACATACCGGTGATTGTCTTGGTGACCTATAGCCTCATCCATGGGCTTCATAGTGGATTTTCGCATTACAAAAAACCGTTGCCAGAAGCTTTAGACAAATGGTTGAGTTATGTTGTGGTCACCCCTTCTTTTCACCATGTCCACCACGGCCTCGACATGGCTTTAGGCAATTCAAATTTCGGCGCTGTGCTTACTCTATGGGATCGACTTTTTCGCACGGCCATAGTGCAACGAAAAAAACTTATCTATGGCATATCGCCAGCGCAAGCACCCTCGTCAGAGTCGATTCGCCATTATCTGAGCAATCCATTAAAATAATTGCGTTGTTCAACGAAGCGTCCGTGGCGCCGACAAGGTTCTAGCTTTTGAGGGGAGGCCAGATGGGGACGCCCAGCGTTGAGGCTGCTGTCGTGAGGTAACGCCGGTGAAAGCGATCGTCTTCTCGACCGCACCATGGTGGCAGCCAGCCCCTTTTTCTGATTTTTATAGACGCCCCACGGTTTTCTGCTAACCTTTGGAAATCAAATTCAAAAGTGCTTCGGCGCAGGGAAAAATGAAAACAAATAAACCGCTTCTTATATTGCTTTTTGTTGGTTTTATCAGCGCTCAGCTGATGGTGGCCACGCATATCGCTCAGT